>Ga0163144_10027160_pt1 | contig 11095 bp, 9 predicted proteins | sample OliLak19BULKMAT1_FD_123175 | JGI IMG/M metagenome (GOLD analysis project Ga0163144, IMG submission 123175) | Freshwater microbial mat bacterial communities from Lake Vanda, McMurdo Dry Valleys, Antarctica - Oligotrophic Lake LV.19.BULKMAT1 | ecosystem: Environmental > Aquatic > Freshwater > Lake... | reverse complement strand
TCGCAACATGGCGAGTTCGACCGCGGAGGAGGAATCGAAGTTGCCGGACTTGGAGGAGATGGTCTGCGTGTTCTTGTTGGGAATGATGCCGGTGGACTCCTTGGTCAGCGACATGAAGGGATTGGTGAAGGAACGCTGGATCGCCTCCTTGATTTTCTGGTCCTGCGAGGCGAGCCAGAGCACGAGGAAGAGGGCCATCATGGCGGTGACAAAGTCCGCATAAGCCACCTTCCAGGCGCCGCCGTGATGTGCGTGTTTTTTGGCCATGACACAGAGGAGCGTGGCTACTTGCCAATGCCCTTGAGCATGGCTTCCAATTCCTCGGAAGTCGGCTTGACGCCGCTATCGAGTCCGCGCCGGGCGACTTCGACGGCCATGACGGGAGCCATGCCGCTGGCGAAGCCGATGACGGAGGCGGCGATGCACTTGACGTAGCAATGCGCCGATTCCCCGTTGAACGTCATGTTCACCGCGAGCGGGTTGAGGAAGCCGTAGGAAATAAGAATCCCGAGGAAGGTTCCGACCAGCGCGGCGCCGACGTGATGGCCGATCTCCTCGATGGGACCGGCAATGGAACCCATCGTGATGACGATGCCGAGCACGGCGGCCACAATCCCGAACCCAGGCATGGCGTCCGCGGTTTTGGTCAGCACATCGATCGGCTTGTGATGCTCGCCCTCCATCGCTTCGAGTTCAATTTCGAGCAGGACCTTGAGCTGGTCGGGCTTGACCTTGCCATCGATGATCGGGCGGAGGCCGCTGCAGAGGAACTCGAGCGCATGATGATTCTTCGAGAGGCTGGCATACTTGGAAAAGATGCTGCTGGTGGAGGGACTGGTCACGTGTTCCTCCAGGGCGATCATGCCATTGCGGCGTCCGAGCATGAACAACTCATAGAGGGCCTTGAACAGTTCTTCATAGGCCTTCTTGCTGAAGGGCGCCCCCTTCAGGGAGGCGAGCATCTGCTTGATCATGTCCATGATGATCTTCTTGGGCGCCATGATGACGAGCGCCCCGGCGGCCGAGCCGCAAATCACGACGAACTCGGAGACCTGGATGAGGTGAACCGGATGGCCCCCCGCCATCATGAATCCGCCCAGGACCGATCCGATGACGATGAGCGCTCCGAAGATTACAAGCATGGCAACGGGATCCTTAGGCGGCCTGAGCCTCGGGCACAGTGTCGTGCTTCTTCAGGTAGGAGCGGATGGAGAGAACCGCGGCGGCGTGGATCTGGCTGATGCGCGACTCGGTGACCCCGAACACCTCGGCGATCTCGCGCAGGCGCAGGTCTTCAAAATAATAAAGAGCCAACACCTTGCGCTGCGCCTCGGGGAGATGCTCGAGGCGTTCGCAAATAATCTGGGCCATCTCGCGGCGGGCGGTGGCGGTGCCGGGATCGGGCTGGGTGGCATCGGCCACGGCCTCGTGCTGGGTGGCTTCGCCGTCCTGCTCGGCGCTGCGCACGGAATCGAGGCAGACGAACGTCGCCGGCTTGATCTCGGTCAGGAGCGCCTCGTAGGCCGATTCCTTCATGTCCATTTCCTTCGCCATCTCGGCGTTGGTCGGAACCTTGCCCTGCTTCTGCTCGAGCCGGCGCAGGACCTTCTCGACCTTGCGGGCCTTGTCATGGACCGAGCGCGGCACCCAATCCTGGCGGCGCAATTCATCGAACACGGCGCCGCGGATGCGCACCCGCGCGTAGGTCTCGAAGAGCACGCCGGTTTTGGGATTATAGCGGCGCACGGCGCTGAGCAGGCCGACGAGGCCGGCGCTGTGCAGGTCGTCGGTGACGGCGTGAGCGGGCAGGGTCATGGCCAGGCGTCCGACCACGGTCTTGACCAGGGGCAGATACTGGACGACGAGTTCGTTTTCGATTTTGCCTCCGGGCCGGCTGGTGGCGTACCGCTTCCAGAGCTTTGAGGGGTCGAGGCGGCGGGCTTCCGGGAGCACCTTGGGTTCGGGACAGCAGAGGGAGGGAACTTTAATCATTGGGGAATCGGGTTTGATTTCGTCTCGGGTTTAGGCTGCGCGGCCCGTTTCTCGCGGTGTGAATCCTGAAGACATTGGATCCAAAGCCGACCCCACCAGCGAAGCAGGATCCCGGCGAGCAACGCCGCGATCGCCGAGCGCCAGACCGCGGCCGGCCAGCCACTGCCCTGGGCCCAACTGAATCCCAGGCCAATCCCAAACCCGATGAGACCGCCCAGGACCATTATCAACTTCATAGGAGTGAAACACGCAGACCATTCTGACCTTCTCTTAGCAATCGCTTTGCCATGGCGGGCGATGACTGGAGATGGTTGGTAAACCCCTGGTTACGGGGCAAATTGCCGGCTCAAAACCCGTTCCGCGGTGGCGGGCAGGAATTCACCGGGCACGTTCTGCGCGGCGCTGAGGAAACGGACCGGATAGTTTGTGCCGAGCACCACATTCCAGATCTTTCCCCAACGCGGTTCCTCATCCAGATGCGTGAGGATCAGGTCCTCGATCGGCAGCGACGCAAACGCCCGCGCCTGCGCCACCATGAGGGGCGCTTCGTAGGCGGCGTTGAGCACCAGATGCACCCGGCATTCTCCCAGGTTCTCGAGGTTCTGCTTCAGTTCCCGAATGGCCACCGGATTCCGCCAATCCACGCCCGGCAGATCCACAAAATTCAAGTCGGCGGTCGACGGCGCCGCCTGCGCATCCCAGGTCCGCTCGGCCGGGACCCCGAGGATGTCGCAATAAACACTCAGGCTCTCCGCGGTGTTGGCGGTCGCGCCATCCAGCCGCCAGACCCGCGCGGAACGGCCTTCGATCAGACGGGCCTGGGCCAGCCATTTGCAGGTGCAGGTGGTTTTGCCGGCCCCGGCCGGGCCCACCAGCACGTGCAGGCCGCCCTCGGTGCGGCGGGCACCCGGCACCACCGGCCACAAGGCGGAAAGGGTGGAGCGGGCCAGGACCAGTTCCTCCGCCAGCGATCCGGGCGGACGTTCGCCGTGGCGCGATTGCAATTGCTCGATCACCCGCTGGGCGTGGACGGGCAACAGCCCCGAACTTTCCAGAACCTCACCGGCACGCCACGCGCGAACACCGGGCGAGGACCGAAAGGGGGCCGGCGGGAAACTGGGCGGGTGGGAAGGATCTTGCTCACTCTCTCCCCTGGCCAATTTTTCGCCCGCGATCCCGGGCAGGGATGACGGCGCGAGCTGTTGTTTGATCGCGTGCAACTCGAGCTTCAGTTCCTCGAGCGGATCCGGGCCGGTCACGACCGCCCGGGCGTCCGGCTTGTAGGCGAGCACCTCAATGCGCGGCTTCTTCCAGAGCTTGGCCAGTCCATCCGCCGGCAATGGGCGGACATTCAGGACGACGGCATCCGGCCCGAGCTTGGCGCGGATTTGCGCGACGGCATCCTCGGCGGAATCAGCGACGAAGGGGATGACCTGGACGGAGGGATGGGCGGCGGGGGTGGGGTTCATAAAAATCTATCCAGCGCTCCGAAGAGAACCGCGGATGGGAAAATGGGAAGGCGTGCAGGTGAGACTGATTTCACCCACTTTCTCAGTTTCTCACTTTTCCACCTGCGGTCTTTACGTTTTGGTTTCATCAAGTTCAGGCGGCCTCGGGGGCGGTGATCATCGAGGCATTCTGGATTTGGACACGGGGCGGGATCTCGGCGAAGGAGAGCACGGCCAGGTCCGCGAAGGTGGTTTCGAAGAAGCGCCGAAACGGCAGGCGCAGGTGGGGCGCGGTCAACACCACGGGCGGCAGCCCATCGGCGATCATCTTTTGCACCCGGGTCGAGAGCGATTCCATGACATGCCGCGCCAGCTTCGGGTCCATCATGAGGGAAATCTCGGTCGGGGTGGCCCGGATGCCCTGGGTGATCTGCTGTTCCAGCCGGGGATCGAGGGTGATGACCTTGAGGAGGCCGTTGTCGTCCTGGTACGGTTTCGTGATCATGGCGCCGAGGGCGCGGCGGGCGTGCTCGGAGAGTTCGTCCGGATTCTTGGTGCCCGGGGCGTAGTCGCTGACCTTCTCGAGGATGCCGGCGAGATTGCGAATGGAAACGCCCTCGGCGAGGAGGTTTTGCAACACGCGCTGGACCTGTCCGACACTGAGCTGCCCCGGGATCAATTCCGACACCACGGTGGCATTGGTCTGCTTGAGATTATCGAGGAGCGCCTGGACATCCTGCCGGCTCAGGACCTCGTGGCATGAGCGCTTAATCGTCTCGGTCAGGTGCGTGACCATCACGGAGGCGGCATCGACGACGGTGTATCCGCTGATTTCGGCATTCTTTCGTTCGACATCGGTGATCCAGGTGGCGGGCAGCTTGAAGACCGGCTCGACCGTGGGCAGGCCCTTGAGCTGGACCTTGCTGTTCGTCGCGTTCATGGCCAGCCAGTGGCCGGGCATCAATTCCCCGCTGGCGACGGGCTGGCCCTTCAGGAGGAACCGGTACTGGTTGCCTTCGAGCTGCAAATTGTCGCGGAGCCGAATCGGCGGAATGATCACGCCCATCTCCTGGGCAAAGGTCTTGCGCACGCCCGTCACCCGCTCGAGCAAATCGCCCCCCTTGGCCTTGTCCGCGAGGCTGACCAGCCCGTACCCCAGCTCGATCTGGAGCGAATCCACATTCAGCAAGGACTCCAGTTTCTCGCCGGCGCCGGAGGGCGCCTGCGGGCCCTCCTTCTTCGCGGCGCCGGCGGCGGCCGTCCGCGCCGCCGGGGACGTGGCTTCGCCGACGGCGATGAGGATCGCATTGGGATCACGAAGCGATCGCCAGAGGAACGCGGAAATGCCGGCGAGCACAAGAAACGGGAGCATGGGCAGGCCCGGAACCAGGGCAAAGACCACGAGCATGCCGGTCATCAACATCATGGCGCGGGGGAAGAGCAACAGTTGCTTGCCCAGTTCCAGGCCGAGCGGCTCCTTGGCGGCGGCGCGCGTGATCAGGATGCCCGCCGCGGTCGAGGTGATGAGCGCGGGAATTTGCGAGACCAGCCCGTCCCCCACCGAGAGCAGGGTGAAACGTTCCAGCGACTCCATCACGGTCATGCCCTTCTGCATGATGCCGATGGCGAAGCCGCCGATGACATTGATGAGCGTGATGAGGACGGCGGCGATGGCGTCGCCGCGCACGAACTTGCTGGCGCCATCCATGGAGCCATAGAAGTCGGCCTCCTGTTCGACCCGGCGGCGGCGTTCGCGGGCCTCGGTTTCATTGATGATGCCGGCGTTGAGTTCGGCGTCGATGGCCATCTGTTTGCCGGGCATGGCATCGAGAGTGAACCGGGCGGCGACCTCCGCGATGCGCCCGGCGCCCTTGGTGATGACCACGAAATTGATGACCACCAGGATGAAGAAGACCACGATGCCCACGACATAATTTCCGCGCACGACGAAATTGCCGAACGTCTCGATGATATGCCCGGCGTAACCGTCGAGGAGGATGAGCCGGGTGGAGGCGATGTTCAGGGAGAGGCGGAAGAGGGTGATAAAAAGCAGCAGCGTGGGAAAGCTGGTGAAATCCGCCGGCTCCTTGACGTAGAGGATGACCAGGAGCACGAGGAGCGACAGCGCGATGCTGATGGCGAGAAAGCCGTCGAGGATGAACGGGGAGACCGGGAGGATCATCAGGAGGATGGTCCCGAAAAGCCCGAGGGTGACCAGGAGGTCGCCGTTGCGAAGGAGCCGCGTGATGCTGGAGGTCGGCTTGGCGGCGCTCATGACAGGCCGGCCTCGCAAGCAGACGCCCCTGCACCCCGGAAGGCGGGACGGGGCGAAAAACGTCCGGACCCGCGGTTCCGAGGGTTCCGGGCAAGGTCCGGGCCTCCAGGCAGGATCATTCCTGCCCGGCGCACGGCGTTACGTCGGCAAATTTTGCTCACGATAATAGCGATAGGCGTTGATCCGATAGACATAGGCCAGGATCTCCGCCACCGCGACATAGAGCTGAGCAGGAATTTCACCACCCACCTTTCCGTATTTGAACATGATCCGCGCGAGGGGCTTGTTTTCGATGATGGGAATCTGGTGGCTGGCGGCGATTTCGCGGATGCGCAGGGCATTCAGGCGCGAGCCTTTGGCCACGATGCGGGGGGCGGCCATCGATTTGCGGTCGTAACGGAGCGCGATGGCGAGGTGGGTGGGGTTGGTGATGATGACGTCGGCCTTGGGGACCTCGGCGAGCATCTGGCGTTTGCTGGTGGTTTGCCGCCGCCGCCGCTGGCGGGCTTTCATCTGCGGATCGCCTTCCTGGCCCTTGGCCTCCTCCTTGACCTCCTCCTTGGACATCTTCAGGTCTTCGTTGGTGCGCCAGAGCTGGTAGCCGTAGTCGACGGCGGCCAGCACCATGAGGGCGAACCCGACCCGCATGACGATCTTGAACGAGGAATCGGCGAGGAACTGCGCGATGCGCGAGACATCCACCGAGGTATAAAAGATGGGGTCGAACAGAATGCCCTGGACCACGTTCCACGAAAGCGTGATGACCACGACAAACTTGAAGAAGGCAATGCCCGTGGGGAGGGCCGAACGCCACGAGAACACCCGCTTGAAACCGTTCACCGGATTCACCCGATCCCAATTCAATTCGAGGGCCTCGGAAGAGGTGTGGAACCGGCTTTGGATCCCGCCCGCCAGGAGGCCCCCGATGGCGGTGGCCGCCAGCACCGGCCAGACACAGGCGCCCATCAGCCGGAAAAAATCGGTGAAAAGCCGCTGCATCCCATCCGTCTTGACGGGCAAATCATGCAAATGCCCGAGCGTGCCGGCCATGGCCAATCCCAGGTTGCGCCAGGTTTCTTGGCCCGCAAAGAGCAGTGCCAGCATGCCCCCAAACAACACGAAGACCGTCTGCACCTCCGGGCTGCGCGCGAATTGGCCCTTTTTCCAGGCCTCCTCCAGCCGCCGGGGTGTGGCTTTCTCCGTCTTGTCGCCGCGTTGTTCAGACATGGATCGGTCCTGGGTTTCGGGTTCCGGATCCCGGGTTCCGGGTTCGTAGTTCCGGGCTGGCCGATCGGCAATGGTCGAGCAGGTCAACCCGCGCCCGCCCGGGCCTCGAAATTCGGACCTCGAAATTCATTTCGTCCCCAATAATTGCGCCACCCTCAGGATGTCCTCGGGCAGACGGCCCAGGTAATTGGCGATGTGCTGGCCCATCAACTGGCAGGTCAGGGCAAAGACGATCATGCCGACCAGCACCCGCACGGAGATGTTCTCGACGAAGACGTTCATCTGCGGCACCGCGCGGCTCAGGACCGCGAAGACGAGGGTGATGATGAAGGAAATGGCCATGACCGGCGCGGACATCTGCAGTGCGAACCAGAAGAGGTGGCCGGTGCGTCCGGCCACATCGAGCAGAAGCGATTCGCGCAGGTGCCCGCCGCCGACCGGGAGAAACTGGTAACTCCGACGAAACGCCAGGAGCAGGCTGTGATGCAGGTTGAGCGTGAGAAAAATCATGGCGGCCAGGTATTGCAGGACGGTGGCGGCCTCCGTGGTCTGGCCGGGGCTCAAGGGATTGAGACTGGAGGGAATGCTGAGGCCGATTTCCGCGCCAATGAGGGCTCCCGCGATCTCGAGCGCATAGAAGAGCATGCGGGCGACGAACCCCAGCAGCAGTCCGAACCCGACTTCCTTGGCCATGACCCCGATGATTCCCCAAAAATCGGTTCCGGCAAAATCGCCGACCGGCACAATCGGCGCCACCAGGAACGAGACCAGGGCGCCGAGGGCGACGCGCACCTGGACCGGCACATTGGTGATCGAGAATACCGGGAAGACCGCGATCAGCGAACTGGCCCGGAGAAACACCAGCAGCCAGGTCAGGAGGTCGGGCATAATTGCTGAGTTTCCAGTTCCGGGTTCCTAATTCCTGGTTCCGCGTTCCGCGTTGCGCGTCCCCAGTCTGAAACTCGGAACGAGGAACCTGGAACCCGGAACGCTTCTCAACTCACCATCTGCGGCATTTTTTCAATGATCGCCTGGGTGAATTCGATGAGGGAGCGCAGCATCCAGGGGAGCAGGAGCACCAGGATGGCCACGATGGCCAGGGCCTTGGGCACAAAGGTCAGGGTCTGTTCGTGAATGGACGTCACTGCCTGGAACAGGCTGATGGCCAGCCCCACCACCATGCCCGCCAGCAGCACAGGCGCAGCGAGCGCAACGGCCTGGAACATCATGGTTTTGATCAGTTCGACAGCGAATTCGGGGTTCATCAGTTACATTTTTCATCGCGCAATCGGCGCCAATCTTTCGTTTCATCATTGGTTTAGCACCGCTTGTGCCAAAGAACGCCCCGGACTGCGTGAAATTCCCGCTTTTTTGGGGCACGGGCGACAGACTTGGACCCCGCAAACGCTGGCGGCGCGCCGACATCGGAGCGAACCCCGCGGGCCGCGATGCCAGAGTTCCCCTGGGCTGCGTGACCGGTCGCGCCGTTCTTGCCAGCACCGGTGGGATTTGGTAGGAGAATGGAATTCATCCGATCATGAGAACACTGCTAAAAACCATTTCCCCTCGGGCAGCCTTCGCCGTCACGGTTGCCGTCCTTTTCGGGCTGGGACTCTCCCGCGGGTCCGCCCAGTCCCCCACCACCAACCGGCCGTGGGTGTACCAACTCCTCGAGGACAGCCAATTGACCGACGATTGTCCGGTCTGCGGGCGGCCCACCATCCTCGCCCCGATGCGCGGGAGGTTTGAACTTCGGTTGCTTGACGAAAATCCGCTCTTCGCCCGCTATGCCATCGAGAAGATCCAGTTCACAGCGCGGGGCGGTGATTATCGCGTCACGGGACAGGGAACATTTCAAATCGGCGGCGAGGTCGCGCTCTTGCAGCAAATGGTTCTCGAGGTCCAGGTGGACAATGGCTTTGCGAGCACCCGTGCCGCCTTCACCAATACCAGCCCGCTCGTGAATCGACGCTGGCCCATGTTGGATGTCACCCTCGAACAGACCAACGGCACCCTCACCCAGGTTTATTCCCTGCGCATCGCGGCCGCGCCGCTCCGGGACCTTTGGATCTCCACCGCAACTTCCTTCGCGCCGACCTCCAGCGTGGGCATCGCGGGTTTCATTTTGGGGGGTGACCTTCTCTCCCAGGCCGGCCACATCGTGAAACGGAACGCGGATTTTTATACCTCCGTGGGGGCCATGCCTCCGGGTCCCGCTTTGGGCCTGGATGCCGTGGATATTCTGCCGGGTGGCGAAATCGCCTTTTCCCTTGGCAGCAGTTTCACCAGCAAAACCCTCGGCCCGCTTCAACACGGCGATCTCCTTTCGACGCGCGGGCGCATCCTGCGCAAGCACCAGGCTCTCCTCGCTCCCTTTGGCATCCAACCGCCCGTCCCCGATGTGGGCCTCGATGCCGTGCACTTCCCCGAGACCGGCGAAATCCTTTTCTCCATCCAATCCGACATCTTCTCCGAGCGCCTTGGGCAGACCCTGCACCGGGGTGATTTGCTCTCCAGCAACGGGACCGTCGTCCGGACCTTCCAGCAACTCCTGGCGCGTTTCCATCCCGTCAATGGCGCCAAGGACTACGGGCTCGATGCCCTCTACGTCTGGCCGAGCGGGGAGATTTGGTTCTCCACGGAGGACGCCTTCGAGGATGCCGGATTGGGTCTGGTTACCTCCGGGGATTTGCTCAGCGACCAGGGCTATCGGGTCTTGCAAAACCTCGAATTGCTGGCCGCCTTCCGTCCGCCCCAAAATCAATTGAACTTCGGTTTGGACGCGCTTTATGTGGTCACCGATGCGACGCCGTCGGCGCCCGCCGCGCGGATGTCCATCCGGGCAACACCAGAAACTGGCAGCATCGAATTGAGCTGGCAAAGCCAGGGACGCGTCTTTCAGGTCGAACAGGCCGGCCTCGTGAGTGGGCCATTCCAAATCCTGAGCCCCATCATCCCGGATCTTTTCTTCGAGGATCGGGAAGCCCTGGGCCATCGCGCGCAATCGTATTACCGCCTGCGCCAGTGGTGAACGAGTGCGGTCAGGCGTGAGCCGGAGGACAATTCCTCGCGCCACTGCCTGTCTCCTCGCGCGGGCACAGAGCAGCCAGTAATTCACGGACGGATTCGGGGCCGGGACCACCGGCAGCGCCGGCCAGAGGACGGAGAGGGGTCACCCACCAAAACTCAGGACGATCGATTTCACCACGAGGTTCCAGCCGTCAACGAGGACGAACAGGAGGATCTTCAACGGGAGGGAAACCGTCACCGGCGGCATCATCATCATGCCCATGCTCATGAGGACCGTGGCGACGACAAGGTCGATGAGGATGAACGGGACGAAGATGAGAAAACCCATTTGGAAGGCCGTCCGCAATTCGCTGATGATGAACCCGGGAATGACCACCTTGAGCGGGAGTTGCTCCGGCGACGTGGGACCCAGCTTCGCGAGCGCGACAAAGAGTTCCACATCCTTGGGGCGCGCCTGCCGCAGCATGAACGAACGAATGGGCATGGACGCGCGGCCGAGCGCCACATCGCTGGTAATCTGCTTGGCCCGATAAGGGGTGAGGGCCTCGGCATCGATGCGCTCCCAGGTCGGGGCCATGATGAAAAAAGTGAGGAAGAGCGACAGCCCGATGATGACCTGGTTGGAGGGCGCTCCCTGCAGGGACAAGGCCGTGCGGACGAACGAGAGCACGATCGCGATGCGCATGAAACAGGTCATGAGCAAAATGATCGAGGGCGCCAGCGACAGCAGCGTGATGGCGAAGAGGATCTTGATCCCGACATCCATGTCCGGCATCGGGTTCATCCCGTTCAAACCCAGATTGAGCGTAATGGGCAGCGGGGCCGGCGGGTTGGTCTGGGCGAACAGGGTGGTGCCCAGGATCAAACCGGTCAGGACGAGCGCCCGCTGGAACCACGCGCGCCAGGGGGAACGCGGGCCGATGCCGGCAAGGCCCGGCGACGTCGGGACGGGGTCCACGGCGTCCCGTTGCCCAGGTTCCCCGCGGCCCATCGTCACTCCGGCACTGGCGCTGTTCATGTCTTTTTCTGGATGGCCTGCTGCAAGGCGCGGACAAAGTTGGGATGGGCGACCGGCACCGGAGCGGAATCGGCCGGGCCAGCCGGCGCCTCCTCGCCCGGGGGC
>Ga0163144_10027159_pt1 | contig 11095 bp, 9 predicted proteins | sample OliLak19BULKMAT1_FD_123175 | JGI IMG/M metagenome (GOLD analysis project Ga0163144, IMG submission 123175) | Freshwater microbial mat bacterial communities from Lake Vanda, McMurdo Dry Valleys, Antarctica - Oligotrophic Lake LV.19.BULKMAT1 | ecosystem: Environmental > Aquatic > Freshwater > Lake... | reverse complement strand
GTTCCTGCAAGCTTTCAGGGACGCCACTGGGGCGGAAAACGGCATGCCGCCCGGCAGCTCGAATCGTACCCGTTGAGGCAAAAGGCCCGGTTTTGCGGGCTTTCAGGCTCGAAACCCCGACGGTAAATATTATTGGGCGGCGATCCTGCTGTGGGCCTTGGAGGTGTTCCTGCACAGCCACGGCGTCGGGACGGCCAGGGCCGTTCGTATCTTCAAGACCTATGGCTCGGACGCCGTCCAGGTCATGACCGAAAACCCGTACCGCTTGGCGCGCGACATCCGCGGCATCGGCTTCAAGACCGCCGACGCCATCGCCATGAAGCTCGGAATCGAGAAAACGGCGATGATCCGGATACGCGCGGGCATCTCCTATGCCCTGTCCGAGGCTACCGGCGAAGGCCACTGTGGCTTGCCGACGGAAAAACTCATTCCGCTGGGTGTCGATCTGCTTGAGGTGCCGAAGGAGTTGGTCCTGACCGCACTCGAGCTTGAATTGAGTGACGGCACTGTTATCGCCGATACGGTCGGAGAAACGGCCTGCATTTTCCTGGGAGGCCTTTATCGCGCCGAAAAGGTGATCGCCGAACGAATAACACGCCTGGTCAACGGCACCCTCCCCTGGCCCTTCATCGATCCAGAAAAGGCGCTGCCCTGGATCGAGCAGAAGACAGGGCTTTCCATGGCGGCGAGCCAGATCGCTGCGATTCGACTATCGCTGCTGTCGAAGGTTCTCGTCATCACTGGCGGACCGGGGGTGGGCAAGACGACGATCGTAAACTCGATCCTGCGCATTCTGGCAGCCAAGGGCGTCAACCTGCTGCTCTGTGCGCCCACGGGTCGGGCCGCCAAGCGCATGACCGAGGCAACGGGGTTCGAGGCCAAGACAATTCACCGGCTGCTCGAGGTCGATCCCAAGGACGGCGGCTTCAAGCGCAATAGCGACAACCCGCTCGAATGCGATCTGCTGGTCATCGACGAGACCTCGATGGTCGACGTTATGCTGATGCAGGCGCTGATGAAGGCCGTTCCTGACGATGCCGCGTTGCTGATCGTGGGCGACATCGACCAGCTGCCGTCGGTCGGTCCGGGCCAGGTCCTGGCCGACGTGATCTCCTCTGGGACGGTTCCTGTCGTGCGGCTGACCGAAGTGTTCCGGCAGGCCGCCCAGAGCCGGATCATCTCCAGCGCGCATAGGATCAATCAGGGCTCGATGCCGGATCTTGCCAAGCCCGAAGGAGACAGCGACTTCTACTTCGTGCAAGCCGACGATCCCGAAACCGCCGTGCCGCGGATCATTGAACTGGTCAAAACGCGAATTCCGGCGCGCTTCGGCCTCGATCCCATCCGCGATATCCAGGTGCTGTGCCCAATGAACCGTGGTGGCGTCGGCGCGCGCTCGCTCAACATCGAACTGCAGAAAGCCCTGAATCCCGCCGGAGAACGCAAGGTCGAGCGCTTCGGCTGGACCTTTGCGCCCGGCGACAAGGTCATGCAGATCGAGAACGACTACGACAAGGAGGTCTATAACGGCGACATCGGCTACGTCGACGATGTCGACCCGGATGCCGGCGAGCTGATTGCCAGCTTCGATGGCCGCGCCGTCACCTACGGCTTTGGCGAACTCGATACCCTGGTGCCGGCCTATGCGGCGACCATTCACAAGAGTCAGGGCTCCGAATATCCTGCGGTGGTGATCCCTGTGCTCACCCAGCATTACACCATGTTGCAGCGGAACCTGCTCTATACCGGCGTCACCCGCGGCAAGCGGCTGGTCGTGTTGGTCGGACAGAAGAAGGCTGTCGCCATCGCGGTGAAGAACGTTTCCGGGCGCCGGCGCTGGTCCAAGCTGAACGAATGGCTCGCCGCCTCCTCAGTCAGCTCTCGGGCCATGTCACCATGAGGACGACACCTTGGTAGCGCCCGGCATGCTGCAGAACCCGTCCGTCAGAAACTGGCTTGGCGGGATCCTGCCAGCCTGGACGCTGCTGGATCAAGACAGCTTCGAGGCGCTTCGACGGCCGCCGTCGTCCAGAGCGAGTGTGATCACGCTCGCCCGCGACTTCTCGCCCGATGAAATCGGGCAGTCGGCCGCTGCCCGGAACACCCTGATCCTTCTGCATGCGGCGTCCGTCGGTTCCGGACTAAAGCTTACGACCACCGGCAACCTCACCCGCGGTGTCGTGACCGAGATGATCGATCTCTTCACCTGGCCGGGTTTCGACAGGGCAGCTGCCTTCCGATTGCACAAAGTGATCAATGAGCCGGACTTTCTGCCGCTGTACTTTGTCCGCCACGTCGCCGAGTCAATTCGATTGGTACGGCAATACAAGGGCCACCTGAAGATCACGCCTGTCGGACGGCAGGTTCTTGAGGATCCCGCTCGGCAGGCCCTGCAGGCCCTTCTGTTCCACACCGTCATGTGGGGCATCGACCTCAATTATCTCGGGCGGGGCCTGCATGAAGGATGGCCGCAAGGCGACGTCGGCGTTCTGCTCTGGTCGCTGTCGGTTTCCGCGAATGATTGGCAGTCGAGCCAGCGGCTGACCCGGATGTGCACGATCCCAATCCATGGAGTTCTCGCGGCACAATGGGACTCCGGGACCATGGCGATGGAAGCAAAGGTCTTGCGGCCGCTATGGTGGTTTGGGCTGTTGGAATACCGCCGGGAAGAAATTCCTGGGCGGCGGTTTGAGGCTTCACACTTTTATCGGAAGACGTCGCTGTTTGATCGGTTCCTGTCGTTCGACATCAAACTTGAAACGGCCGCTGGTTCGCGCCACTGACGAATCTCTATTTCAGCACGAGAGAATTCAACTGCAGAGAGATGGCCTTTTCAGTATGGACGAGCCTTGATATTCGCGAACAGCTACGACGCCAACAATCGCGGAGGAAATTCCATGCCCGTTGACCCGCAAATCCAAACCTTGCTGGATCGGGGAACCGGTGTCCCGGCAACACACACCCTGCCGGTAGCGGAAGCGCGGCGCCAATACGAGGCACGCATTGCCCTTATGGCTCCGCCAGCCCCGGTGGCGAAGATCGTTGAACGCAGCATCGACGGGCCGGGTGGGCCACTCAAGCTTCGTATTTACACGCCCGTTGGCAGCGGGCCGTTCCCCTTGATGATGTTCTTTCACGGCAGCGGATTCGTGCTGTGCAGCCTGGATACACACGACGGCATGTGCCGTAACCTGGCGGCCGGTATAGGCTGCGTGGTGGTGTCGGTAGACTACCGGCTTGCGCCCGAGCACAAGTTTCCGAACGGGCCAGACGATTGCTTGGCAGCTACTCGCTGGGCGGCCGCACACGCGGCAGAACTCGGCACGTACCCCGCGCGCATTATGTTGGCCGGCGACAGTGCCGGCGGCAACATGGCTGCCGTCACCGCGTTACGCGTTCGTGATGAGGATGGGCCGAAGTTGTGTGGCCAGATGCTGCTCTACCCGGTGACCGACTACCATACGCCAGGCACGCCCTCGTACGACCAGAACGCCGACGGTTACGGACTGACCCGCGACACCATGAAGTGGTTCTGGGAGCACTACCTCACCAATCCCGTCGAGGCGGAGAGTCCGTATGCTTCCCCGTTGCGTGCACGGGACTTCTCCGGGTTGCCGCCGGCCTACGTGATGAGCGCCGAGTACGACCCCTTGCGTGACGAAGCCGAGCTTTACGGGGAACGGCTGCGGGCGGCTGGCGTGCCCACCGAGATCACTCGCCGCCCCGGCATGAACTACGGCTTTCTGTTCTGGGTAGGCGTGGTTTCTGGGGCCGACGCCGCAATGGCCGAGGCCTGCGCCTGGGCGCGGCAAACATTTGAGGACGCGCGCTAGCTAGGCCGTGAACCCATAAATTTGCCGGGTGGCCGGGTTGTCATAGTCCGCTATGCCACGATAGCGACCAAATACGGCGACGCAGCAAAATGACGCGATGTGCCACATGCAGACATCCAGCGCGTGGGTGGCTCTGCTTTTTTTTGCCTTTATCGGCTCAAGAGCATCACTCATGGACAATCAAGCGGCCCCCTGTCAGCGTTTGAGCCAAGACTTGGAATTGGTTCTTGAGGAAAACCCGATGCTCACAATGACTATTCCGCGGCGGTTTCAAGGGCCGCCAAACTCAGGAAATGGTGGCTACGTCTGCGGAATGCTGGCGCGTCACATTCCGGGCGCTGTGGAAGTCACGTTGCGCGCGCCACCTCCGTTGGAGAAGCCCTTGGACGCTGTTGCCAAGGATAACGGTACATGGGAGCTGCACGATGGAGCCATGACAGTCGCCGTCGGCCGACCGGTGAGTCTCGACGTCACGCGTTTGGAAACGGCCTCGTTCGACGAAGCTGCCGAGGCGGAGCAAAACACCATAAAACCGCATGAGCATTTGTTGCCTATGTGCTTCGTCTGTGGCCCGCAGCGCACACCGGGCGATGGACTGCGCATCGGGGCTGGGCCGCTGGCATGGCCGGCGGCCGGCAGCTCGGGCGTGGTCGCGGCAACGTGGACGCCGTCGCCGAACCTGAGTGGCGACGACGGCCTCGTAGCGCCGGAATTTCTGTGGGCGGCGCTCGATTGCCCCACGGGCTACGCCTGCTCCTACGACAAGAGCACCGGCAGCTTCGACCTCACGCCAATCTTGCTGGGCCGCATGTCCGTGCGGATCGAGGCGCGGCCACGACCTGGAGAGCGCTGCGTCATCACCGGCTGGGAGACCAGCCGTGACGGACGCAAGCGCATTGCCGAGGCTGCGATCCATGGTGAGGCGGGAACATTGTTGGCCGTGGCCCGTGCAACGTGGATTGCGGTCGACCGCGATGTGCAACTCGGCAGTGCCTGACGCCTGTGCCGCCCGCGCCGACGAGGTGATTGAATAGTCGTTACATACTTCAGTGGAGGGAAGATCACGACATGAGCTTGAAATTCGTCAACCCGCAGACCGTGGCCAAGCCAGCCGCCGCCTACAGCAACCTTGCGATCGTTCCGCCGGGGCGACGGCTACTCGTTCTTGCCGGCCAAGTTGGCAACCGGCTCGACGGCAGCTTCGTCGAGAGTGTGGAGGCGCAGTTCGAGCAGGCCTTGGCTAATGTCAATGCCATCGTCGCTTCCGAAGGCGGGACCGCTGCCGACATTGCACGCGTGACGTGCTTCCTCGTCGAAAAGCCGATGGATGGACCGCGAATCGGTGCTGCTATCAAGAAGGCGTTTCCCAACGGCCTGCCCGCCATGAGCTGGATCTACGTGGCGGGCCTGTTCCGCCCTGATGTGAAGGTCGAGATCGAGGCCATTGCCGCAGTCATCTGAGCAACGACCCGATTATGCCGCCAGAGCCGTTTTGGGTCAGACTGCGAAGTGACGGCCTGTCGGCGTTATGACCGGTTTACTCCCGACAGCGACCAAACTGCGGACATCCCCAATCGGTAGCTTTGTGCCATGAACGGCCCTTCGAGGCCGGTCTCCCGAGCGCCTCAGGGGCAAGCTCTAACTTTGTTTCTTCTATTCTCACCGACAAGCCAACTCACGCCATCTCGTCCAACAGCGCCTTCGCGTCCGCCAAGTCGGGCGTGCCGAAGCCCTCGATGAACCTTTCGAATATCGGTGCCAGTAGGTCACGGCCTTCCCCCGTCCGGCCCTGCCCGTGCCACAGTCGGGCCAGGCTGATCGCCGCCTGCAGTTCGAGCGACAGGGCTGCCTGCCCCCGGGCCATCTGCAGCGCCTGCGCGTAGCACTGCTCTGCTTCAGCCAATCCGTCCGAACCGCGGGCCGCGTGTACATCGCCTCTGAGTCGTATCAGCGTCGGCTTCCAGATCACCTCGTCGCGGAGCGTTGCGTTGGACGTGAGCGCTTCGTCGATCACCGCCTTTGCATTTTCGAGATGGCCGGCACGAAGCTCGACCTCCGCCAGCCAGGCCATGAAGAAGCCCAGCATGACCCTGGCGGTTTCACGGTAGCTGGCGACCGAGCGGCGCAATTCGACCAGGCTTTCTTCGGGTTTTCCGAACTGGGCGAGCGACCAGGCGCGAACAATGGCGCCGATCGCCTGGTATTGCGCCAGCTTGTGGTCGCGCCCCAACCCCAGCATGCGCTCGGCGTGAGGCAGCGCGGTCGCGGGATCCCGCCGCATCACTTGAACGGATCCGACCATCCAGAGAGCATGGGCGATGCTTGGCGCATGGGAGAGATCCTCGGCCAGCTCCAGTCCCTGCTGCGCCGTCGTCACCGCCTGTTCGGCATATCCCTGCAGCCACAGCGTCATTGCCTGCATTCCCATGCCGCAGACCGCAGGGTCGTGCCCACCATAGAGCAGCGCGTGGTTGCCGTGCGTCTTGCGGTCGTATAGCCGCAGGCCCTCGCGGACATGTTCTGCCACGCCTGATAGGCCCTTCTGGTCTTCTCCCCCCATCAGCAATGTCGCCCACGCAGAGTGGTGCGCCTGCATCAGAAGTCCCGGCTCACCAATCGGCCGCGCGACGCGAAACAGCTCGTCGACAAGCTCGCGTCGGTATCCCATCTGCGCATCTTGGCTCGCCGTCAGCCAGGTTCCCCACACCGCGGCGAACAGAGCGCGATCGTCGCGCAGACGCTCGGCGAGATCGCGCGCCCGCTGGTAGGCGGCCTGGGCCAGTGCGTTCATGAAGCCGTGCGTCGACATCATCGCGGGACCCAGCGCGAGCTGCAGGGTGAGTTCCAGCTTCATCCGCTCGGGGGTCTCCGCTAGAGACGCAATCGCGTCGATGCCGCGGCGGAAAAAGGCGATGGCTTCAAGATTGGCCGAACGCTCGGCTCCACGGCGGCCGGCCTCCAGCCAGTAGGTCGCAGCGCGCAGCGGCTGGCCGCCCTCGGCCAGGTGGTGCGCCAGGATTTCGGGCTCGCGCTCGACCCAGTCGGGCATGCTCTTCTCGATCGCCGCCGCGATGCGCCCGTGCAAGGCCTGGCGTGGGCCACGCAACAGCGTGCCGTAGGCGGTATCTTGGATCAGGGCGTGCTTGAACTGATAGTCGGCAGCAGGCGGGGTGCCGCGCTGGAACACCAGGCCGGAGGCAACAAGCTGGTCGAGCGCGGCACGCGTCTCGGCTTCGCCGCGGGGCGCCACTGCGGCAACCAGTTCGTAAGAGAAGTCACGGCCTATGGCACCGCCGATCTGGGCAATCTCGCGCACGCTCGATCCCAGGCGGTCCAGGCGCGCCATCAGCGACGCCTGCAATGTCGCCGGCACGGCGGTTCGGCCGCCAGGGATGGCCGCCACTGCCGTGCGCGCACCGCCTTCGCTCCCGGACGATTCAAGCACTGCCTTTGTCACTTCCTCCAGGAAGAGCGGTACGCCATCCGAGCGCTCGATGATCTCCTCAATGAGATCGGGCGCCAACGCCGTGTTGCCGGCGAGCTGGCGCACCAGCGCCGCCCCTTCCCGCCGTCCGAGGCGGGACAGCGCCAACGTGGAGACATTGGCAAGCCCCGCCCATGGCGGCTGGAACTCGGGGCGGAAGGTGGCAACCAGCAGCACCGGCAAACGATCGATGCGGGCGATCGTGCGGTCCAGCACTTCACGCGACGTCGGGTCCATCCAGTGAAGATCCTCGAAGATCATCAACACCGGCTGCTGACGGGCTAGGCCCTCGAGCAGGCGCAACAAGGCATCCAGGATCTTTTCCTTCTTGCGCTGCGGCGTCATCTCGAGCGCCGAAGGTCTCTCGATGCCGGGAACCGACAAGAGTTCGGCGAACAACGGCAGCTCCGCTTCGACGGGTCCGCCGGCCAGAAACGCCGTCAGCTTCTGCCGCCTTGTCTCGGGCTCATCTCCGCGTTCGAAACCGGCGGCCCGCTCAAGGTGGCCGATGATCGGATGGAGGGAGCTCTCGCGGTGATGCGGTGAGCAGAAATAGCGCAGCAGCTGGTGCGGTTCGGAGGAAATTTGTTCCTGAAGCGCGCCCGTCAGACGGGATTTTCCGACACCCGGTTCGGCGGAAATCAGGACCACGCTGCCTTCGCCGGCCTTAACATTCGTCCAGCGACGCAGCAGCAGCTCGAGTTCTTCCTCGCGACCAACCAGAGCCGACGCTCCTGAGCGCAGCGCCTCAAACCGGCTCGTGACATCGCTCTCGCCCAGCACCTGCCAAGCAGGTTGCGGAGTATCGAAGCCTTTGAGTTTCTGTGGTCCAAGAGACTTCAGTTCAAACAGGCTGCCGAGCTGGCGGCGCGTCGATTCGGCGATTACGATCGTGTCGGGCTCAGCAAGTGCTTGCATGCGTGCCGCGAGGTTGGGTGTTTCGCCGACCACTGATTGTTCCTGGGCCGCGCCTGTGCCGATCAAGTCGCCGACCACGACCAGGCCGGTGGCAACGCCGATGCGTACCTGCAGCCTCTCGTGCGCCGGAGTCCTGAGCCCGCCGACGGCAGCGATGATCTCCAATCCTGTCCGCATGCTGCGCTCGGCCTCGTCCTCGTGCGCGCGTGGATAGCCGAAATACGCGAGCAGCCCGTCGCCCATGAACTTGGCCACAAAGCCGTCATGGCGCGCAACGACAGCGGTGCATGCCTCCTGATAGGCACGGATGACTTCCCGCATGTCCTCGGGATCGAGTCCAGCCGACAGCGCCGTCGAGCCCGCGAGGTCGCAGAACATGACGGTGAGCTGGCGTCGTTCGGCCGAGGCGCTCTCGGGTGCCGACAACGGACCAGCGGGCTCGGCATGGGATGCCAACAAGGCCGACGGCTCGCGCAAGGCCGCGATCGCCGCGAGGAGTTTGCGGCGATGCCCGATTGACGTGACTCCGAGACCGGTCAGATCGTCGGCAGTCAACTCAGCAACGATGGCGGTGTCGATATCGTTTTCTTTGAAAGCCTGAGCATACTGCTCGAGGCCCAGACCGCGCAGCCAACTGATGATCTCCAATGCTGCGCTCATTACTCCGGTCCAGCATTGCGAGGCGTTGCCAAGCCGTTTGTCGCTGCCAGTCGGTCCTGCTCGCCCATCGGTAGACGTTCCCTTGTTTTCGCGCGGGATCGTATGCGGTCGCGAACCGCAACTCAACAACAGCGCGTTCTGCGGAATCTACGACCTGCATCCTTACTGGTCACTCTCGGTGCAGAGTCCGGCATTCGCAGTCGAGCGTTTTCAGCGACTCCAAGCGAGGACGTTTTAGATCGGTCCGCGAAGTCCGTTCAGGGTCAGGCGCTACCGAATCGGCCTTTTTGGGCCATGTCCGGGTTACCCCCGGTAGCGACTGAACTGCGGACATTCCCAATCGGTAGCTTTGTGCCAAAAGCGGGCCTCAGCCGTGGTGATAGACGGCGAACTCATCCGATTTCCAATCACATCATCGGTGTCGGGGTAAAGCGCGTCGAACATTTCACTTTGCTGCTTTCTTCACCGCACGGCTTCGCTCATCGGCAGATTCGCATTTTCTCTCGGATGAAGCGCGATCATGTTCTTTCGCCACCACGGCGATTGATCATGAACCCGCTGAAGCCAGAGATGATGACTGCCGACGACCGCCTCGCCGAGATCGGCCAGATCCTGGCGCTCGGCCTCATGCGTCTCCACGCTCGCAAGTCCAGTCCTCTATCTCCCGACCGGAGAGACAGTTTCGTCGACTTACTGCGCGACCGAAGCGGTCATGCCGCCACCCTCACGAATGGAAAGGCATGACGATGGCGAGAAGCGCTACAACCACAAGGACGGCGTCAGATCCGCCGAGGCCCGGCGATGACAGAAGCCACGACGCCTCCGTGCTCGCTCGCGTGGCCGCCCTCAGAACCAAAAGCGTCGCCGACCTGAAGACCGAGTGGCGCGCCCTGTTTGGTGGCGACGCCCCCAACAACAGCCGGCCCTTCCTCGAGCTACGCCTTGCCCATCGCATCCAGGAACTGTCCTACGGCGGCCCCAGCCGTCCCACCGTTCGCCTGCTCGACGCCCTGGCCGACGAACTGCACGGCAAGCCCGGCCGCAAGGCCATGATGCGCGAATCGCGCACGCCGGTCGCCGGCACGCGGCTGGTGCGGGAATGGAACGGCATCGAGCACACCGTCACCGTGCAGCGCGACGGCTTCGAGTTCGACGGACGGCTTTATAAGTCGCTGTCGGCCATCGCCCGCGGCATCACTGGTACCCAGTGGAACGGCTGGCGCTTCTTCGGCATCCGCGAGATCGCCCGGGACGCGCGATGAAAGGTGCCTCCGTCGTTCCCCTGCCCCGCCGCCGGCGCTGCGCCATCTATACCCGCAAGTCGAGCGAGGAAGGCTTGGAGATGGAGTTCAACAGCCTCGACGCCCAGCGCGAGGCTTGTAGCGCCTACACCGCCAGCCAGAAGGCCGAGGGCTGGGCGCTGCTCCGCGATTCCTACGACGACGGCGGCTTCTCGGGCGGCACGCTGGAGCGGCCCGCGCTAAAACGCCTGCTGGCCGACATCGAGGCGGGACTGATCGATGTCGTGGTGGTCTACAAGATCGATCGCCTCAGCCGTTCGCTCATGGACTTCGCCCGGCTGGTCGAGGTGTTCGACCGCAACGACGTCACGTTCGTCAGCGTGACCCAGTCGTTCAACACGACGACGTCGATGGGCCGGCTGACGCTGAACATCCTGCTCTCCTTCGCCCAGTTCGAGCGCGAGGTCATCGGCGAGCGCATCCGCGACAAGGTCGCCGCCTCCCGCAAGCGCGGCATGTGGATGGGCGGGGTCGTGCCACTGGGCTACGAGGTCAAAGACCGCAAGCTGGTGGTCAACCCGACTGAGGCCGCCCTGGTCCGCCAGATTTTTAAGCGCTTCGTCCTCCTGGGCTCGGTCACCCTGGTCGTGCGCGAACTGCAGGCCGAACACCGGCTCACCAAGCGCAGCAAGCCCTTCGACAAGGGCATCGTCTACAAGCTGATCAACAACCGCGTCTATGTCGGCCAGGCCGTTCACAAGGGCACGGCCTATCTCGGCGAGCACGCGCCGATCATCGAGCGGGGCCTGTTCGACAAGGTGCAGGCGATCCTGGCCACTAAGGAAATTCTGAAAAAGTCATCGACATGATCAGTCGGTCATGATTCTAGGGAATCCGGTTATGTGAACGCCAGGATTTCTTCGATGAAGCAGATGACGTTGGCAATGATCGGGTTCGAG
>Ga0163144_10027158_pt1 | contig 11095 bp, 11 predicted proteins | sample OliLak19BULKMAT1_FD_123175 | JGI IMG/M metagenome (GOLD analysis project Ga0163144, IMG submission 123175) | Freshwater microbial mat bacterial communities from Lake Vanda, McMurdo Dry Valleys, Antarctica - Oligotrophic Lake LV.19.BULKMAT1 | ecosystem: Environmental > Aquatic > Freshwater >... | reverse complement strand
CGCGGCACGTCGAACCGCAAAGCCAACGGGTTGGCCTGATGGTGACGCGGTCGCTCGGGCCCGAATCACCCGTCACGCAGATCGTAGGGGCAACCCTTGTGGTTGCCCTTTTCGGCGCGGCTTCTCTAGCAGCCCGTGGCGAAAATCAGCAGCGTTCGCCGGACCAGACCACCACATCCACTTGGCGCGCGAAGTGAAGCAACGGCGGCCCCGATACCGTTAGGCCGTGCGGTGCCAGCATGGTGTTGAGGCGGATATCCGCTTCGGCTCTTTGCAGCGGCCACGGGGCGTGATGAACCTCGTTGCGCCACAGCTGACCGCGAGGATCGCGCGCGTAGAGGCAATACCGTTCCGTCAGCCAGTGTTCGAGCGTGCCGGATTGGGCGAAGTAGGGGCCGGAGATCGGTTGGTAAGAGCCTTTGAATTTCGCCTCGCCGCGCTGTGAGCGGTATTCGATTTGCTCACCAATGGGGTCGAGGGACATCGTCGCGTGGTGGTACGGCAGGTGGAAGAATCGCCGGGCCGCCCAAACCGCGAGGGGATTCGTCGCGTCGAGGCTCAGGAACCAGACGCCCGGTCGACCATCGCGCTCTACATAGGTCCGAACGTTCAGCTCGGGGAACGCGGAAATCCAGGGAAGATCGGGTAGGTATCGCCGCATAACCCCGCTCATCCGGAAAGGCACGACCGCGATCCAGGCCGTACCATCGAACTCCTGAAGGCGCAGACCGTCTGGAATCAACCGCCGCAGGGGCTCGGATTCGATGGGCCAGTGAGCAAAAAGCAGATCGCGCCACGACTGCCGCCAGGTCCAAGGTGAGTCCGGAAGCGGCCAGGGCCGATGATCGAGACGCGTTAGGGAAGGGTGCACAGGAGAAAAGGCGAGTCCTGAGCCTACCCTGCCGAGTGAGCCCGGTAAATTGCATCCTGCCGACGATCCGCATAGGGTCGGGGCACCCTTTCTGGAGGAACCATAGATGATGCGTAGTCCCTCGTTCGCCCTCGCCACGATCCTAGGCCTTTCGCTGCTCGGCGCGAGAACCAGCGCCCAGGCTCCCGACAAAGCGGAGGCGGGATCCATAGAAGCCATCGCCAAAGCCACCACCGAAGCGCGTTTCGTGACCCCCTGGGTGTCGTACGTGCCCGAGGTCCCCGGCGTCCCATCGCCCACCGCACATCTCGGGCACATAGTCGGAGCGCCCGGCGAACTCACGAACACCACGAAGATCTACGCCTACTATCGAGCCCTCGCCGCCGCGACGCGGCGGGTGCGGGTCGAGGTGATCGGTACCTCCGAAGAGGGCCGGGAGATCCTGCTGATCGCGGTGGGCGATGAGAAGAGCCTCGACGAAGCCGAAGCCCATCGCAAGGCCATGGGGAACCTCGCCGATCCGCGACGGACCACCGACGAGATGAAAGACCGGTTCATGTCCACCGTGAAACCCGCCTACCTGCTTCATGGCGGGCTGCACTCATCCGAGACCGGTTCCCCCGAGATGCTGATGGAACTTACCCATCGCCTTGCGGTCTCCGAGCAGCCGTACATCAAGGAAATCCGCGACAAACTCATCGTGCTCATCAATCCGGTAGCCGAGCCCGACGGCCGCGATCGGATGGTGGACTGGTTCTACCGCTACCTCAAGGGCAAGACCGACTACGACAATCTGCCGCCCCTCTCGCCTCCCTACTGGGGCAAGTACGTCCGCCACGACAACAATCGCGACGGAATTCAGCGCAAGCTGGCCCTCACGCGCGCCACTCAGGACGCGGCCATGCGCTGGCTGCCCCTCGTTGTCCACGATCTCCATGAGTCGGTGCCTCTGCTTTCGATCTGGACCGGCACCGGCCCCTACAATCCGAATCTGGACCCGAGCGTTTTCAGCGAATGGCACACCATCGCCTTCCAGGAAGTGGCGACACTCACCGCGATGGGCCTGCCCGGAGTGTGGACCTATGGGTTCGGCGAGGGTTTCGCGCAGGTCTACCAGGACTCGGTGGCCATCAACCACAACGGCATCAGCCGCGGCTACGAGACTTTCGGAAACGCCACCGCGGAGACCGTCGATCGCGTGATCGATCCCGAGCGCAACCGGTACACCGGACGGCCGGTCACCGAGCAAGACTGGTACCGCATGGTCCCTCCACCCAAAAAGCTCAAGTGGTCGTTGCGCAACAACACCAACTACATGCAGACGGGCGTCCTTGCCGCCCTTCAGTACGCGGCGCGGAATCGCTCCGAAATGCTGCAGAACTTCTGGCGGCGCGGCCAGAACGCGATCAACAAGGGGGGAATGGAGAAACCTTTCGGGGTGGTTATTCCCGAGAAGCAGGCCGACCGAAAGCGACTGGCTCGCCTCATCAACCTGCTCCGCGAGCATGCGATCGAAGTGATGCAGGCGCGGGAGCTCTTCGTGATCAAAGAAGGGCAGTACCCAGAGGGCACCTACATCGTGCGGATGGACCAGCCCTACCGCGGCTTCGCGCTGGACCTGTTGCTGCCCCAAAAGTACCCCATCGACAAGGCGCCCTACGACGCCTACGACGATGTGGCCTGGTCCCTGCCGGTAGCGCTCGGCATAGACACGGTGCCCACCGAGGATGGAAACATTCGGCTCGTGAACGTGAAGCCGGTGAGCCAGGTCGTCGAGTACAAGGGCCAGGTGACCGGCGAGGCGCCGTTCTATCTCCTGAGGGATTCCGGCCAGGAGGCTCTTTTAGCCGCGCGCGTCCGCCTGTCGGCCTTCAAGGTGGAAGCGGCGGAGGCGTCCTTCAAGTTCGGCGAGAAAGAGTATCCGGCCGGCTCCTGGGTCATCCCGTCCGCGCCGGGCCTGCGTCCGGCGCTCGAGAAGGTGGCGGCCGAACTAGCCCTCGATTTCGAAGCCGCGGCCATCGCCCCCGAAGTGAAGCGTCACCCGGTCGACCTGCCCAGGCTCGCCGTGCTGCAGGCGTGGAACGACACTCAGTCCGCAGGCTGGGTGCGCATGATCTTCGACGAGCAGAAGATCCCGTACACGCTGATCATGGATGAGGAGGTGCGGAAGGGCGCCCTTCGCGACCGCTTCGATGTGATCCTCTACCCCGACACCGGCCGCGCGCTGAAGGACATCGCCATCGGGATCGACCCGAAGTTCGGGCCTCTCGCCTTCACGAAGAGCGCGCAATTCCCGAGCCATGGCGGACCGACGTCAACGACGGATATGACCGGTGGCTTCGGATGGGCGGGCATCCAGAATCTCGATGATTTCGTGCGGCGAGGCGGCGTGCTCGTCACCCTCGGCGGCGCTTCCACGGTTCCTCTGGACGGCGGTATCGCCCGCGACGTGCGACGGCTGAGCCTCCGCACCTTCGCGAATCCCGGCAGCGAGTTGCGCGTCCGTTTCCGCCGCCCCGACCATCCGCTTTCGTACGGCTACTCCGAAACAACCTCAGTCTTCCGCGCGGGAGAAACGCCTTACGACGTGCGGCCCGCGGACGTCGGTCGCGTGGTGCTGCAGTGGGGTACGAAGATCGCGAAGGAGGACGAAGAGCCCGAGGAGAACGCGGCCGCGGCCACGGGAAACTCCGCCGATAAGCCGAAGGACCCGCCGCTGGTGGTGAGCGGAGGCGTCAAAGGCGGCGACGAAATCGTGGGCAAACCGGCGCTTCTCGACATCGAGGTCGGAAAAGGCCGGGTGATTGCGTTCGGCTTCGACCCCATCCATCGCTATCAGACGGAATCGGACTTCCGGCTCGTATGGAACGCGATCCTCCACTGGAACGACCTGCCGCCGAACCCAGGCCCCCCGCCCGCGGCCGCCCAAAAGGCGAAGTAGTTCGGCCGACCCTCGCGGCGTCCCCGGCGCGGCTTGCTCCCTAGCTTTCGGCTTTTTCGATCTTCTTGAGGAGACGGACGATCGTCCCGCCTTCGGGCGGGAAGATGTACTCGACTTCCGTCATGAAGGCGCGCATGAAGAAGAGGCCGCGGCCGGCCGCGAGCAGGAGGTTCTCGGGCGCGGTTGCGTCGGGGACAGCGTCGGGATCAAAACCCGCACCCTGATCCTGAATCCACACTTCAATGGCGCCCGGAATGAACCCAAAATTCACAAAGACCCGCTTGGCCGGGTCCAGTTTGTTGCCGTGCTTGAGGGCGTTCACCACGCATTCGCGGACCGAAACGGACAGATCGTGAATGCCGTCCTCGTCCAGACCGGCGATGGCGGCCAGGCGATCGACGAACGCCTGTACGGCCTCGAGAATATCCATCCGGCTCTCGAAGTCGATACAAAGGGTGGTGGGGCGGGCCGACATGGCTAACGCCCGAGGATATGACACACCGGGCAGATATTGCGATCTCCAAACCCTAGAAAACCGAGGAATTCAACGGAGTGAAGGAGGAGCCTGGTTCGCGGCTAATCTTGCCGCCTCATGGAAATCCGCCCTGCCCGTTCCTTTCGTGGAACCTTCAACCTGCCGGGCGACAAGTCGATCACGCATCGCGCTTTTCTTTTCGGTGCGCTTTCGAGGGGGATCACGACCATCGAAGGCGCTTCCGGGGGCGATGACTGCACCTCGACCCGACGGTGCCTGGCCGCTTTGGGCGTCCGGTTCGAAACGTTGCCCGATGGCGTCATCATCCGCGTCCACGGCGACGGGTCGCTTCGCTCCCCTGCGGGTCCGCTCGACTGCGGCAACTCCGGCACCACGCTGCGCCTGCTGATGGGCGTGCTCGCAGGACTCCCATTCGACACGGAACTCTCGGGAGACGAATCACTGAATCGTCGGCCGATGGAGCGGGTGGCCGCACCCTTGCGACAGATGGGGGCCCGAATCGAGACTTCGTCCGGACGGCCGCCGGTGCGAGTGTTCGGGACGACTTTGCGTGGCGCATCGGTCACCCCGGAAGCGGCGAGCGCGCAAATCAAGAGCGCGGTCCTTCTGGCCGCCCTCCGCGCCGAGGGGCGAACGACGATTCACGAGCCCTTGGCAACGCGAGATCACACCGAACGCATGATCCGGCTTTTCGGAGGCCAGCTGCGCCAGCAGGACACCTCCATCGAAATCGACGGCCCTCAGGCCCTCTCCGCGGCTCATGTCCGCATCCCCGGAGACCCGTCGAGTGCGGCGCCCTTCATCGTGGCGGCACTTATCCTGCCCGACTCCGAAGTCATCATCGAGGACGTCCTGCTCAATCCTCACCGCGTCCGCTACCTCGATGTGCTGCGACAGATGGGAGGGCGGATTGGGACTGAGATCACCTCCACCTCCGGGGCCGAGCCCAGCGGACGCATCGTGGCCCGCACTTCCGAACTTCGAGGCATCATGATCGGCCCTTCGGAAATTCCGGCGATCGTGGACGAACTCCCCATCCTCGCGGTGGCGGGGGCTTTCGGACAAGGCCGGTTGGAGGTGCGTGGGGCCACCGAGCTGAGAGTGAAGGAATCAGACCGAATCAAGGCCATGGTGGAGGGGCTCGGAGCCATGGGGGCGCGGATCAGCGAACTCGATGACGGCTTCACGGTGGAAGGCGGCGCGTCTTTGCGCGGCGTCGCCGTTCGCAGCCAGGGCGATCACCGGATCGCGATGTCGTTGTCGATAGCCGCCCTCGGCGCCGTCGGAGCGACCGAGGTCGAAGGCGCCGAAGTGGTGTCCATTTCACTTCCGGGTTTTTTCCGCGAAATGGAGCGCGGGGCCGCGTGGTGAGGCTGCCATCTCGCGTGGCCCTGGTGGGATTCATGGGTTCGGGCAAGTCCACGGTGGGGCCACGGGTGGCGGCGTGCCTCGGCTATCGCTTCGTAGACGCGGACGACGAGATTTCGGCGCGGGCCGGGGCGAGTATCGCCGAGATCTTCCGCACCCGTGGCGAGGCGGGCTTTCGCGAGCTCGAGGCCCGGACCCTCACCGACCTGCTCCGGCTCCCGGATTGCGTCCTCGCCACCGGCGGCGGGGCGTTTGCCCAGCCCGACAGCGCCACCGCTCTCCTCGAGGCCGCATTCACGATCCACCTGCACTGCGATTTCAGGGAGATCGAGCGGCGGGTGGGGGGGCTCTCCCACCGGCCCCTGGTCGGGAAAGGAGAAACTGCGCTCGCCGCCCTTTATGCGGAACGAAAAGACAAGTACGCTCTGGCTCACGCCACCGTCGATGCCACCCATCGGTCTCCCGAAGAAGTGGCCGGCGAGGTACTTCGCCTTCTGAAGGCACCGTCTCCTTGAAACCCTCCATGCGCTACCTGATTCTGTCGGACATCCACGCGAATTACGCGGCCTTCGCGGCGGTGATGAATTCGACCCGTCGCAAACGATGGGACAAGGCGGTCTGTCTGGGCGACATCGTGGGGTACGCCGCGGAAGTGAATCAAACCATCGACCGGCTGCGGAGCCTCAAACCGCTGACCGTGATCCGCGGAAACCACGACAAGGTATGTTCCGGAGTCGAAGGCAACGAACGGCTCGCGAAGTTCTCGAAGTTCGCGCGCATCGCCGCCGAATGGACATCCCTCAAGCTCACCCGCCCCAATCGCCGCTATCTGAGCACCCTTCCCAAGGGGCCGAAGATGGTCGACGGGGTTTTCGCGATCGCCCACGGCTCGCCCTTGGACGAGGATGCCTACATCTTCAGCGACCTCGACGCCCTGCGCGTGTTCCGCAGCACCGACTTCCCCATCTGCTTCATCGGCCATTCCCACTTCCCGGTGGTGTTCTCGTGGGATGGCTCCGAGGTGACGACGCAGATCGCAACCCCGCCCGAGTTCAAACTCAAGCTCGATCCCGCGAAGCGCTATCTGATCAATCCGGGCAGTGTCGGCCAGCCCCGCGACCGCTGCCCTCTCGCCTCGTTCGCGACCTACAACGCCGAAACCCGGCTGCTGCGCATTCACCGTGTCCGCTACGACATCGAAGCGACCCAGGAGAACATCCTCAGAGCGGGCCTGCCGTCACCTCTCGCGGAACGGTTGTCCGTCGGACGCTAAAGCACCCCGGCGCGCTTCAAGAGACGACGTGCGGTGGTCACCGAAAGTCCGGCCACGTTCGACGGAGAGCCTTCGATCGACTCGATGAAACAGGCCCCACCCCCTTCCACGTGGTAGGCACCCGCCTTATCCATCGGCTCTCCAGTCTTCACGTAGCGGACGATCTCGCCCTCGTCCATGCGCCGGAAGCGAACCGAGGTGTAGTCGACGTTGGTGGCAACACCCCCGTCCCAGCAAATCGTCATTCCCGTGGCTACTTTGTGCGTGCGTCCGGAAAGGCTTTTCAGCATCGTGATGGCCTCGGCGCGATCCCTGGGTTTGTTCAGAATCCGCGAACCCAGGATGACGACGGTGTCGGCGGCCAGCACACACTCACCCGGCCGCCGCGCCGGAACCAGGGCTTTTTGCCGAGCCAGCCGTCGCACCGCGGCGACCGCGGCCTCGCCCTCCAGCAACGACTCGTCGACATCCGCGGGCCGGACCTCGAAACGAAGGCCCAGGGATTCGAGTATCCGGGCTCGGCGAGGCGAAGCGCTCGCGAGGATCAAACGCCTTTGGGCCAAACGAGGACTGTGACCAGCCTCAGCTGGTGAGCCGGACAACTTTCTTGGCGAGCCGTTCCACCGAATCGGCCGCTTTGATCACGTAGTCGTCGGCGCCGTAGTCCGTGCGCGCCTGTTCGTGATTCGCGACGGTGGCTCTGGTGTGGATCAGGATCGGAATCTCGATCCACTCCATGGTCGACTTCACGTAGTTGACGAGGTCCCTACCCGAGAGTTCGCCCTGCAGCATCGGTTCGAGAATGAGCAGAGCCGGACGCTCCCGACCCATGGCGTCGAGGGCGGCGCGCACGGCATTCACGACCAGAGGTGCAAAACCGAGTTTCTCGCAAGCCTTGCGAGTGGCCTCGGCCACCGCGGCGTCGTCCTCAACAATGAGCACCGGACGCGCCCCCGCCGCTTTCGGTCGAGGCAAAGCCACAGCGGCAGATGCCTGAGCCTGACTGGAGGAGGAGGCTCGGGGAGCCTCGAGCTTGGACACCACCGAAGCGAGGTCCTGGTGGCTTTGCTTCAAGGTCGAAAGGTCCTTCTGGATGCTCTGAAGAATGGTCTTCAGATCATCGAGCGCCTCGCTCTTCGAAGAGGAGGGTGGTGGCGGCACCGTCGACGCGGAGGAGCCATAGCCGGCCGCTTTCAGAAGCTGGCTGCTCTGAAAACCGGGGGGAAGGGTCGCCGAAGCATCCACGCGCTCGATACGGGCGAGCAGAGAATCGGTCGAGTCGGTATCGCGATTTCCAGTCGGCGTGGGCGGAGGCGCCGCGGCAGCGACCACCGGGGCGGAACCCGAGGTGGGAGTGGGCGACTGAATGGTGACTTTGATCGTCGGGGCCTTGCGCAACCGAGCGCCACAGCCGCCGCATACCAGAAAGCCGAGTTCGTCAGCGGTACCGGTGACCGGCGCGCTGCATCGGGGACACTTGGGCGGAGGAGCGGTGGTCACGTGCTAGAGACGATCGGAGACGAAGATCGGGGGGTTTTGTCGGACATTTCGGGCCTGCGGTGGAGCATATTCTGAAATCGGGTCGCCAAGGCCGGTACTTCGTTCAAAAGCTCCTTTAGTAAGATGCACCTTGATCCCCCAAAGAAGCCGTCGCCCATTTCGGCAAAGCCTCCAAAGCCCCCCAAACACTCCACCTTGCGATTCGAGATTCGCCACCCCTCGCACCGCGAGGAGATTGCCACCGAGAACGACCTGGTCGTCTTCGGCCGGGATGTGTCTTGCGACATCGTCATCAAGAATCCGCGGTGCTCCAGGCGGCATGCCTCGGTCCGGGTGGTGCCGAGCGGCTTCCGTCTTCTGGATCTTGGAAGTTCGAACGGTGTCTACGTCCTGGGTCAGAAGGTCGACGACGCCATCATCCAGGAGGGCGATGTTTTCTCGATGGGCGATGTCTTCGTCCGCATCCTCCCCGAAGACATGCCGGCCACCCTCGCCTTGTCGCAGGCCGACGCCACCCTGCTGCAAGCACCCTCTCTTTCCATCCCTCCGTCGCTGCTGCCACCGCCGAAACACCGGCCTCCAGCACCCGCCCCGCCGGTGCCGGAGCGATCCTCGTCAACCGGGCGTTTCTCCGGGCCGTTGCTCTCTCCTCGCGTGCTCGGCATTTCATCAGTGTCGGTTGGCGTGGCCCTCATCGCCGGCCCGCTGGCCCTGGGGCCGCAACTGGGTCTGCTCGGGTACGTGCTGCCGGCGCTTGGCCTGGCCTCGGCCTCGGCCGGGATCGGCCGGCTCGCAGGGCAGAAGTGGGCGCGCAACATTCACTACGCAGTGTTCACGGTTTGGATCCTCACCTGCCTCATGGCACCCTACGGAGTCATCGGTTTCGCCTATCAGCTCCGGGGCGAGGATCACCCTGAGACCGACTCCTTCTTCGCGGTGGTCATCGGGCTCGCCGGAGGCCTGGCGGTGCTGGCCTTGATCGTGGCCGCATTCCTCGCCCGAATCTATGTACCGGCCCCATTGCCGCTATGAGCACCCACGAGGGCCACAGCCGCGATTCAACCCGGCGCGGCCAACGGGTCTGACGGTTAGTCGCCTTCAGTGCGAGGTCGAGAGCTTCGGAAGCGACGCCCTCCCCGTGATCGAGGCAGGGGCGGCCCTTGTGGCCGCCCTTCGCGAATCGAGTGCAACCTCTAGAAGCGCGGCCGCTCCTGTCCTCCAAGGGAGGCATCGCGCTCCACCGAGCGGCTGTCCGTGCGGTGGTCGGTATGGGTCGCCCGAGTGGTCTGACCTGAGCCTGAAGGCGCGGGGCCTTGGTTTTCGGCGCGGACTTCGACTGTCCGCAGGTGGGCGCTACAAGAGGTTGCGGGTCTATAATTGCGCGTTTGCCAATGCCAAAGAAAACCGTCGCCCCCAAGTCCCGCGCGGCTGCTCCCGCGAAAACCCCCCGCTCGGCCCCAAAGGCCACCGCCCGAGGCAAAGTGGTCAAACCACTTGCGACCGGCAAGACCTCTCAGGGAGCCCCTCCCCTGGACAAGGCCGAAGCGCTTCGCCTGTATCGGCAGATGCTGCTGATCCGGCGTTTCGAGGAGCGGGCTCAGCAGATCTATGTCGAGGGCAAGATCGGCGGTTTCCTTCACCTCTATATCGGCCAGGAGGCGATCGCCTGCGGCATCATGAGTCTGCTGCATAAGGACGACTACTTCCTCGGCGCGTACCGCGACCACGGCTACACCCTGGCCCGCGGCGCCGATCCGAAGCCGCTCATGGCCGAGTTGATGGGCCGGTCCACCGGCATCTCCCGCGGCAAGGGCGGTTCGATGCACTTCTATGACGTGCCGAACGGAAACTTCGGTGGCGACGGCATCGTGGGCAGTCACATAGTGATCGCGGCCGGCATGGGCTACGCCATCCGCATGCGCGGCTCTGAGCAGTGCGTGGTCTGCTTCTTCGGCGACGGCGCCATCAACGAGGGTGCGTTCCACGAAGCCCTCAACGTGGCGTCGCTTTGGGACCTGCCCGTGGTTTTCGTGGTCGAGAACAACATGTACGGCATGGGCACCTCAGTGGAACGGGCTTCGGCAGTCACCCAGCTCCACGAGCGTGGCGCCGCTTACGGCATGATCCACCTCCCCTGCGACGGTATGGACCTCGTCAAGGTCCGCGACACCTTCGCCGACGCCTTCGCCCGCGCGCGCAAGGAAAAGAAACCGACCTTCGTCGAAGTGATCACCTACCGCTACCGCGGCCACTCGATGTCCGACCCTGGCAAGTACCGCAGCAAGGAAGAGGTCGAGAAGTGGCAGGAGAAAGACCCGATCGCGCGTCACGGCGTGTTCCTTCTCGACAAGAAGTTTGCCAAACCCGCCGATCTCGAAGCCATCGACAAGGACGTCATGCTCGAAGTCGACGAGTGCATCAAGTTCGCCGAAGAAAGCCCCTGGCCCCCTGCCGAGTACATGTACGAAGACATCTACGTGAAAACCCCCACCCTCAACTGGCGCGCGGTCGAAAAGGATCCGGCGTGGGAACGCTCGCTGCCGGATGACCGGGTGCCCGTCGTCTATCCCGCCTGGGGCGCTGCGGCTTCCAAGGCCGAGAAGGGGGCACGCTAACCATGGCCATGATCACGATGCGTGAGGCCTT
>Ga0163144_10027157_pt1 | contig 11096 bp, 9 predicted proteins | sample OliLak19BULKMAT1_FD_123175 | JGI IMG/M metagenome (GOLD analysis project Ga0163144, IMG submission 123175) | Freshwater microbial mat bacterial communities from Lake Vanda, McMurdo Dry Valleys, Antarctica - Oligotrophic Lake LV.19.BULKMAT1 | ecosystem: Environmental > Aquatic > Freshwater > Lake... | reverse complement strand
TGCTGATACGAAGCGTGTCCCCTTTGGTCCGATGTAATACGGACTCCGTACTTTGTCGGAGAGGGGGGCAGGGGGGAGGAGGGCTGAGGAGATGCGGAAATTTATCCCGTTTTATGTATAATATCATCTATTTGATCTTTTCTGTTAAGCCGGTTAGAATACACAAGCAGATACTATATCTTAGAATATAATACCTGCCTTTTAAGAAATAATTATTTTTTTGCATTATACCGATGCTTCATATCTTTTAGTCCAAGTATAATTTGTACTTGATCGATCCGAAGGACTCCTTCGGAGCATTATACCAAATGTTATGGACTAATATATAATCAGTAATGGTATTACTTCTGTCTCCCTTTAAAGGGGTAGGAGAGGGGTTCAGAATCGTATGCCAATCACCGTAATATCATCTACCTGTTCTCTGCCATTCATCCATTCATTGATAGTGGTGTCCAGTTTTTTCCTCTGAGCATCCATCGGTAGGGTATGAATGCTTTGGAATAATTCTTTCAGCGGCCCATAAAAGAATTTTTTCTTGTCAGGTCCGCCTACCTGGTCGGCATATCCATCGGAAAATATGTAAATGGTATCTCCCTTTTTTATTTCAACAGTATGATTTTTAAAGCTTCCTTGTTCCTGTTCGGTTTCTCCAGTGTGTCCTATCGGGATACGGTCGCCTTTGTACTCGGTTAGTTCTCCGTTCCGCACGAGGTAAAGCGGATTATAAGAACCGGAAAAATGAACATTCATTTTTTTCATATCCACATGACAAAAAGCCATCGCCATTCCGTCCTTCACTGCTTTTTCATCCTGTGCGCTGCCTCTCAACGTATCGCGTATCAGGTTACGAAGCATACTAAGCACTGCGGATGGTTTATCTATCCCCAGGTCTTTAATAGAATAATTGAGCATGTTGTATCCGATAAGCGACATGAACGCCCCAGGTACTCCATGGCCGGTACAATCTGCCGCTGCAACAAAGAAATTATCATCATCTTTTTTATAGCTCCAGTAAAAATCTCCGCTTACTATATCTTTTGGCTGAAAGAAAAGAAAGGATTCAAAGGGATATGACTTCAGTTCCTGTGCCGAAACAAACACTGCCTGCTGAATACGTTTCGCATAGTCAATACTATCTGTAATTTTTTCATTTTTCTTTTCAAGCTCTACATTTTGTTTGCTGATGACCTCTGTCCGCTCCACTACTTTTTGTTCAAGTATAATGTTCGCTTTTCTCAATTTTTTCTCCCTCCATTTTACAAAGAGGATAATGAGAGTGAGGCCAAGTGCCAATGACAATATCCAAAACCAAGTTGTTTGCCAGAATGGGGGAGTGATAACGAATTGAAATGTGACGGGTTCTGCGTTCCAGACCCCATCGTTGTTGGAAGACTTAACTTTGAAGATATACTCTCCGGGCTTGAGGTCAGGATAGGTAACAGAATTTGCCTTTGTAATGGGCGACCAAGTAGTGTCAATCCCCTCAAGCATGTACTTATACTTTACTCTTTTTGGGTTTGTTAAGCTGGTGCCGATAAAGTCAAACGTAAAATGATTATTGTACCAGGAGAAAGTATGATCTACCGGAATCTCTACCTCTTTAAAATCCAGTCTTGGATTTTTAATTGTCGTGATGGATTCAACTTCATTGTTCTTTTCCAGTTTGGAATTGTACTTCACAAGGCCAATAATAGAACCGAACCAGAGTGCGCCATCTTTGTCTTTGCAGACTGCATTTGGATTTATTTCCACTCCCAGGAAGCCATCTTCTTTTTCATAGTGCTTAAAGGTTTCGTCTTTCAGATTAAAGCGGTCCACACCCAATCCGGTCCCTATCCAAAGATTATTTTTTTCATCACATGCCAGCAGAAATGGGGTGTTAGAGCTCAGGCCTTCTTTCGTAGTATAGCTTTTAAATTTGCTGCCATCGTATTTATAGATACCCAGGTCAAACGTACCAAGCCAAATGTTTCCATTGGCATCTTCTGTGATGCATAATGTGAATTTGCTTGGGTATCCTTCTTTATCAGTAAAATTTTTAAATGCGGTTCCGCCTGTCCCGCTCGCAGCAGCCGGGTCAAACATGGTTAAAGCGCCTGATAAAGTGCCGAACCAAACCCTGTCCTTGCTGTCGCGGAAAATTGTGTAAACCTGGTTGCTTCCAAGGCCTTTTTCAGTAGTGTGTTGAGTGAATTTTTCTGTCTTGATGTCAAACATAAGCAAGCCGCCTTTGTTTGTTCCTATCCAAACATTACCATCTTTATCACCGGCAATTGTATAGATCTCATTTACAGGCAACCCGCTTTTCTCAACTGTATAGTTATCTATTTTTTTTGTAGCCGGATTTATTCTGGAAACTCCTTTGCCAAAATCCGTGTACCAGATATTTCCTTTTATATCTTCATACAGTGCACTTGTATTCAGTACCTCTCCTTCTTTGCCCGTGAATTTTGTGAATTTGTACCTTGATTTCGAGCTGGGCTTTCCTGCACCTGTAAGATATGCGTCCGAAATAAATTGAACCAATCCACCTTCTGTTCCAATCCAAAAAATCCCTTTTTTGTCCTGGATGACAGACCATATCAGGCTGTTTTCAAGACCTTCGTTGTTTCCAAATATCTCAAACTGCTCATCAAAATACTGATTGAGGTTCAAATACGTTCCAATCCATATATTTTTTTCCCGGTCTTGAATGATCGAAAGCACGCGGTCATTGCTGAGCCCCTGCTTGGAAGATATATTTTGAAAAATGGGCCCTTTGTATCCGTTGGCTTCTAATTGAGGAAGATATTTTGAAACACCTCCGCCATACGTCCCTAAAAAAATATTTCCGCTCGCATCCTCAAAAATCACCCGTACATTCTCATCTGCTAAACCGTTAGCCATGTTGTAGGTTTTTATTTTCTCATCTGCTCCCACTCGCACAACTCCTTTGTCCGAAGTTCCAATCCATGTATTTCCTTTGCTGTCCAATAAAAGAGAGCGTATGGAATTACCTGGCAGCGTGCCCTTGTAAGGAGTTAAATCTCCTTTTGATAATGTAATTCCGTTGGATGTTCCAATCCAAATTGTACCTTCTTTATCCTCCATGAAAGCGGTTACTACGTCTCCTGCGAGGCCTTCTTTGGAAGTGATCTGGGTAAAATTGCCATTCTCCAATTTAAACACACCTTGTCCTTCGGTTCCAAACCAAACCACTCCTTTTTTATCTTCCAGAATACAGTTAATGGTTTTTTTACTTTCAATTTTTCCGGGGGTAATTTCTGCGAATTGTTTTTTTGAAGCATCGTACTTGGAAATTCCTCCTGACCAGTGGCCAAACCACATATTTCCGTTTTTATCAAGGAAGGAAGAGGTCACTCTGTTCTCAGCAAGTCCATCTTTTTTATTAAAATTTTCAAAAGTTAAGCCATTGTATTTACTTACTCCGCTCATTGTACCCACCCATATATTTCCATTTTTATCCTGCAGCATTGTATAAATGCTCGATTGTGGCAAGCCTTCCTCAATGCCAAATTGGTTCAGGTTCAGTGTTTGTGCAGAAAGAGGACAGAAGGCAGGAGGCAAAAGGAAAAAGGCGATCAGCCACATTCCCAATCCTATTTTAAATATTTTAGATCTTTTCATTGCTGGGTGCTTTTAACTTTTAACTTTTGACTTTTATCATGCTCATCCACCATATTAAGCAGGCTTGTAAGCGTGTTATTTGTTTCGTACTTAGCTGAAAGATTGGTTGCTTTTTCCAGGTTCATTTTTTCCTGAGATTGTTTTAATGCTTTTTTTGCAATATTGATAGAGTAGGCCCCGGTTCCGTCAAAAGCATTTTCATCCACATCATCGGGAGAAATAGGCTTGGAGATTTTTATTATCTCAACGATGGCTTTTCCGGCAGTAGCTACGCTGTCCAGGCTGTCCTGCATGCGTTTTTCCCGCATCTGCTTTTTCATAGCTGCCAGATTTTCCTGAATAATTCTTTCGGCTTCTGCCTGGGATTGCTGGTCGGCAAGGAGCTTGGCATCTGCTTCGGCTTTTAATCTGGCCTCCTCTGCTTTTTGTTTTGCCAGTTCTTCCTCTTCTCTTTTCCTTTTTTCTGCCAATAGTCTTTCAGTGTCGTCTTCCTTCATCACCAAATAGGTTTGGTCAAAAGCAAAATCATGTTGTTCAGTGTCCCAATGTATTCTTCCCGAAGGCTTTTCAATAATAATGTCTTTTTCCTTTGTTTCGATCATTTTTATCTCGAGTTCAAAGACGTAGCGGAGAAAGCTGGCTTCCTCCGGGGCAATATAGGTATTAAGGCTTATGGATTTGGGAACAGTGCCAGGCTGTGTAATGTACAGAAGGTAATTATGATTTTTATCATCAACACTCACTTCCATTTTTATTTCATACTTGCCGTTTTTTCCTGTGAGGGTTTTCAAAATGGTCTGGCCATTCTTTTTTAGTTCAAGGTCAACTCCTTCAGCCGGTTTCCCGGATAAAAATTTGGTATTTCCTTTTAAGATGAAAACAGGAGGCGCGTCATCGTCCCGGGTTTGCGAGTAAGAAATAGGAGAGAAGAAAGACAAAAGAAAAAAGGATACCGCTATAGCAAAAATAAAACTACCCGGGTATTTTGAATATAGCATGTATCCTTTTTGTGCATATTTTACTTAATACCCAATTCCGCTTTTACAGCAGAAAAAATATCGTCAGCGGGTTCAGTGTATAATAGAACTCCTACGCTTGAATCAACAACCATTTTGTATCCTTTTGTTTTTGCCACTTTTTCGATCGCTTTTTTTGCTTTTGCATTGATAGGACGGGTAAGCTCGTCATTCTTTTTTTGAAATTCAGTTTGTGCCTGAACCTGGAAATCCTGGATACGCTGCTGAAGGTCCTGAACTTCTTTTTCCTTGGTTTGTTTGATCAGGTCTGTATATTTTGCCTGATTAGCCTGGTAGTCAGCGAATTTGTCATTCAATTCTTTTTGCATAGTGGTTAATGTGGTTTCCAGCTGCTTATAGTAGTCAGCGGATGCTTTTTTTGCCTCTACCATTTCAGGCATAATAGCAAGCAAAGAATCAAGTTCTATGTGTGCAGTTTTTTGTGCAAATGATGCTGTGGAAACGGTTAAGGAACCGATGACAATAAGTGATTTGAGAATTGATTTCATGATGCAGGTTAAGTTTAAAAGTTGAGGTTTTTATTTGCTCCGAGGCGAGGTATACTTTTCTTTGGAAAAGACCCTCTTCGGAGGAGGTAAAGGTAAAAAAATACTCAATAGGACGATGTTTTTTACATTGAGAAAATAGGCGCCTATTTAGTTTTAGTATCAACCGGTTTAAAGCCCATTGCTTCCAGTACGTCATTGCTTTTATCATACTTTGGATTTGCAAAAAGGATGTTCAGGTCTGCCGATTTGTTAAATAAGATCGCGATCAGTTGTTTTTCGGCAAGCTCTTTTACTGCATTATATACTTTGTCCTGAACGGGTTTTACCAGTTCTTGTCTTTTTTTAAATAGATCCCCATCCACACCAAAATGCTGCTTCTGAAGTTCTTTCGCTTCCTTTTCTTTTGAAATTATTTCATCTTCTCTCTTCTTTTTCATATCCTGAGTAAGAAGTATTTCTTCCGCCTGAAATGCTTTGTAAAGGCGATCCACTTCGGTAAGACGTGTTTCAATTTCCTTTTGCCACTGAATAGAGATCTGGTCCAATTGCTCTTGGGCGCTTTTGTATTCAGGGACATTGTTAAGGATATAGTCCAGGTCCACATAAGCGACTTTTTGTGCAAATATATTTGCAGTAGATGAAAGGGTGATAGCTAATACAAAAATTAGGTTTTTCATAATGAATAGTATTTGAATTTAACTAAAGATACATACAGATATTGTGCCAATCAAAAAAGCAAAAATACGAAGGCCTACAGAATACGCATGTTGCTGCCTCTAAACACTGCAGTGCTTTGTTTATAACTCTCCTAAGTTATACCCTATCGTAAAGTGAAACTGGGACTTTTGCATGCCGGTTCGGAATGGAACCTCGTCAAATCTCCACCCATAATCAAAGCCAAGCATACCAAACATCGGGAGAAAGAACCGTAAGCCGACTCCCGCAGACCGCCTGACATCAAAAGGCTTGAAATCACGTATTTTTCCCCATGAGTTTCCGGCTTCAGCAAAAGCAAGCGCATAGATTGAAGCGCTTGGATTCAAGGAAATAGGAAAGCGTAATTCTCCCGTATATTTTACAATAGCTGCTCCGCCCGGATTGGTATTTGTAACTTTCGGATAATCATAAACCTCTCCATCATCGTATCCGCGCAGGGCAATAATTTCCCGGCCATCCAGCGGGTTGTATCCTGAAAGTCCGCTACCTCCCAAATAAAAGCGTTGGAATGGAGTTACTCCAAGAGTTTTGTTATAATATCCCAGCCAGCCGAATCCGATCTTTGTGTACAGTACAAGCGGATTACTTCCTTTTATAAGGGTTGTATACCACGCAGAAGTAAGTTTGATCTTATAGTACTCGAGCAGGTTATACTTGTCCCTGGCTGAAGCATCAGAGAGGTCCTTTTTGCCAGACCAAGGCGGGGTGAACTGTGCCGAAAAGGAATTCTGCGAACCCGATTTAGGAAAAATATTGTCATCTGTGGAGCTGCGCGATAAGATGTATTTTAAGTTTAGGTCATTGGAGAAGCCATTATTAAAAGTAAATACACTGCTGTAATTTTTCAGGACGTAATATTGGTAGTTAAGTTCCCACTGAGCTATAAAGAAATCATCCGGAAATTTTTTTCTTCTGCCAAGTCCTACGGACATTCCCCAGATATTCAGTTCGCCAAATAAAGCATCAGTTTTTAATCTTCCATTTGTAATTCTGTTTACATAAGGAGTAACGCTGAATGAGTTTGGTTTTTTTCCACCCAGCCAGGGTTCTGTAAAGGACATATTCAGCGACTGATAATATGCTCCGTTGGATTGTGCGCGTATACTGAGGCGCTGCCCGTCACCGGCCGGAAGCGGCTGCCAGGCACCTTTTTTGAAAAAGTTCTTTGCCGAAAAATTGTTGAATGAAACTCCCAATGAACCCACTATTCTGTTTTGGCCAAATCCGCCAGAAAGCTCCAGCTGATCGGAGGATTTTTCTTCTACAATATATTCTATATCCACGGTGCCGTTTTCAGGGTGGGGGACAGGATTAACCCCCAGTTTTTCTGTGTCAAAATAACCGAGTACAGAAAGTTCGCGCTGGGATCGTATTACATCGCTTCTGCGGAACAATTGTCCCGGGCGGGTACGTATCTCACGCATAATCACGTGATCGTTTGTTTTTGTATTTCCGCGTACAGTAACTTTATTAATAGTGGCCTGTTTGCCCTCATAGATCCGGATTTCTATGTCGATAGAATCGCCTTCTACCAATACCTCGGCAGGTGTAACCTGGAAGAAAAGATATCCATCATCCATGTAAAGTGAGCTGATATCTGTTCCGTTAGGGTTTCCCATCAAGCGGGAGTCCAGCAACGACTGATTAAATACATCTCCTCGTTTAATGCCAAGCGTTTTGTCCAGGTCTTTGGAAGGATATTTAGAATTTCCCACCCAAGTTATTTTTCTGAAATAGTATTTCTTTCCTTCATTTATATACAGATCAATACCAATGAATCTGTCTTCAATTTTATAGATGGAATCTTTTGTGATCGTGGCATCGCGATAGCCTTTCGCTAAATACTTCTCGATCACCTTAACTTTGTCTTCTTCATACTTGGACTCCAAAAGCGTGTGTGTGTTGAAAATAGCATGCCATCTTTTACGTTTTGTTTCCTTCATGGCGCGCCTTAACTTGCCGCTGCTTATATTACTGTTTCCGTAAAATTCTACTTCTCGGATCCTGACCTTGGGGCCCTTGATGGCATTGATATATAGTATTACACTATTCACCAGCGTAGTATCTTTCTCCTGGGCCACAATAACGGTTGCGTTCATGTAGCCTTTGTCCAGCAAATGCTCCATGGTCATATTTTTGGTGGTAACCACCAAGTTTTCAGTGACCACTTTTCCTCGGTTGAGATTGAGCTTATCCTTGAGGTCGTCAATTTCCCCCTTCTTTAGTCCCTTAAATGAAAATTTTGAAAGACGCGGACGCTCTTTTACCTGTATCTCAAGAAAAATATTTTTCCCTTGAATTTTGGAAGCGGAGATCTTCACATCCTCAAAAAAACCTTCTTTCCATAGGTTTTTAATTGCTTTAGAAATAGCTTCTCCCGGAATTTTGATCTTATCTCCTACATACAATCCGCTTATGGAAAGAAGCACACTGTTATCCAGCGAACCACCTCCGCTGATAGTTACTCCGGCAATTTCGTATTCAATGGGATTGGCCGGGTCTATCGGGAGTGTATCAGAAGAAATAATTTGCTGGGAAAGAGAAACAATATGCAGTAGGCAGTAGGCAGTAGGCAAAAGGAAATATCGTTTTAAAAAAGTCATTATAGCTATTTTATTTTACGGAATCGTTGTAACGGTATTGTTTTTCGATTATTGTTTGTGGGTTGTCTATAGTTTATTTTCCACTGTTATTTGTTCGCTCGTTTTTCCAAATCTTCGTTCCCGGTTCTGGTAATCAAGTATGGCGTCAAAAAGATCTTCTTTGCGGAAATCAGGCCAAAGTTTTTCGGTGAAGTAAAGTTCTGCATATGCGATCTGCCAAAGAAGAAAATTGCTGATGCGCTGCTCTCCGCTGGTGCGGATTAAAAGTTCAGGATCAGGAATTCCATTTGTACAGAGATGCGATGATAAAGCAGCTTCGTTAATTTTATCTATGGAAAGTTTATTGCTCTTTACTTTTTCTGCTATCTGTTTGATGGCATCAATGATCTCCCATTTGGAGCTGTAGCTGAGTGCAAGCACTAAAGTAAGCCGGTCGTTTTTGGAAGTTTGTTGAATAGCTTCCATTAGCTCATTGTAGCAATTTTCAGGGAGAGACTTAAGGTTTCCTATTGCCTGAAGGCGGATTTTATTCTTATTAAGTGTGGGTACTTCTTTGTGGATTGTGCTTACCAGCAGTTCCATCAATGCATCTACTTCTTCCTTTGGCCTGTTCCAGTTTTCGGTAGAGAAAGCATATAGCGTCAGGTAGTGAATACCTAGCTCAGCAGCAGCTTCCGTTACATCTTTAACAGAGGCAACCCCATTCTGATGGCCGAAGATTCTATGTTCGCCTTTTTGTTTTGCCCAACGTCCGTTGCCATCCATAATGATTGCCACATGGTTTGGTAATTTACCTTTATCTATATCTGAAATGGATGCCATTAAATTAATATGCTGTAAGAAGCACGTTCTTTAAGCCTGCAAAAGTAATTTAATTTGCCTGTCAGCCATTGAAAGGAAGTATCTGCCGAATATTGTTTATATATTTTTAACATTTGGTTGTGTGTCGCAGGGACTCGTTCGCAGTATTTTTTATTATATTTGTACTTAATATAAGTTCGACATCATGCTAAAAAAAGTATTTCCTATCCTTATTTTATTTGCAGTTTTATTTTTTTCTGCATCTGAGATCAATGCGCAAGGCCCTCCCGGCCCTCCAGGAGGTGACCCTCCTTGCTGGCCTCCCCCATGTACTATTCCTTTAGATGGCGGTATCAGCTTGCTGATAGCAGCGGGTGTAGCTCTTGGCGGTAAAAAGTTTTATGACTTCCGCAAAAAGCCGGATTGACCCAAGCCTCTTTTTTTATGAAAAAGTTATTGAATGAACCAATAGTAAAGTTCCTTGCTATCGGATTAGTTCTTTATCTCACCTGGTTTGCTCTTTATGAAATGTGGATTCACCCTATGCAATGGGTTGATATGTTTATTATTGACAATACCATTGCATCAAGCCGTAAAATTTTGGAATTGTTGGGTTATGCTACGGAAATGGCCGGAGACAGAACCATGCGGATAACAGGTACTCCCGGGTTGTTTATTGGCGATAGCTGCAACGGAATTTCCCTTTTTGCCTTGTTTAGCATTTTTATCATTTCTTTTCCCGGGAACAGGATGTCCAAAATTATTTTTATACCTGTTGGCATTCTCATCATTCATCTGCTGAATATAATGAGGGTGGTCATCCTGGCGATCATTGAAACATATTCATACGCCTGGACGGAGTTTAATCATACTTATACATTTACTATCATCATCTATGCCTGTATATTTATGATGTGGTGGTATTGGATAAATAAGTATTCAGCTATAAAAAAGATCTCTCATTTTAAATGAAGAAGAAATTTTTTATTGCTGCCCTCATCGTGATAATAATTTCCATGGGGTTCTTAAGGGATTATATTTTTGTAACCCTCAATAATTTTATAGAAGCCGGTACTGACGGTAACGGAAAGCTTTTTCTGCTTAAATGGGTTTTGACTATTTTGTTTAGTTTATTATATTTTTTAAGTACATGCGTATTTCTTTATGTTTTATTTGGAACTGGAAAATCTGCTGACGCAAATGCACTTCAGTCTTTGTCCGCAGATTCATCGCCTTTAACTAAGAGTCGGCATACTCACAGGTATCGTCAGTATATATGGGTAGCAGCGTTCTCGTATGCTTTGTTGTTTGTGCTGGCTTTATTATTAGGTGTAGCCGGTTATTTTTTCTCTTCTTTCGATGGCGTATATCCTTTGATTAGAAATATTTTGGGAATTGCCCAGTCTCCAATTGTGACGATGATCCTTATCCCTTTCTGCTTGCTTAATGAAGCAATGGCTACTTCTAAAAAGTAAATGCGCAGCAATACCCGGTATATATTTCATCAAAAAATGCCTATTCTTGCATTATATATAATTTCAATTCATGAAAAAATACTTAGGTGTTGGTTTGCTCTTGTTTGCCGGTTTTATCTATATGGGAAGCCTGCGTGCACAAGGCGTGATTAACCAGGATTCTTTAAAAATGGCTCACGGTCGATTGATGAGCAAAAGCAGTTCTTACTTCAGCGCCTATAAGTCCGAAATTGATTCCAGGATCAAGAAAACAGAAAGAATGGCTGGTGCAGGGGCAAAAGATACATCGGGTGCAAAATCATTGATCAAGCTTTACCAGGCCGATAGCTCTTTTTACCAAACCGTTAT
>Ga0163144_10027156_pt1 | contig 11096 bp, 6 predicted proteins | sample OliLak19BULKMAT1_FD_123175 | JGI IMG/M metagenome (GOLD analysis project Ga0163144, IMG submission 123175) | Freshwater microbial mat bacterial communities from Lake Vanda, McMurdo Dry Valleys, Antarctica - Oligotrophic Lake LV.19.BULKMAT1 | ecosystem: Environmental > Aquatic > Freshwater > Lake... | reverse complement strand
ACGACGCTGCTGAGGGCGCTGGGGCAGTAGGGAAGGGCGGGTGTTTCATGTTGGGTTATTCGCAGACAGGATTGGATGAGTCGGGGCGGGGGGCCGATGATTAGGGACTATGACCGGCGATCAGCCAAGCTCGTTCCCGCGTGAGACCGGTCCTGACCGGCCGATGTTCCCGATACCGCAGGTGGAGGGGTCGGCGTATTTGCCGGCGCCGGGGTGGGCGGGTCGGATGGCGCGGGCGGTTCCGGTGGAGGCTCGACGCGGGCCGGTTGACCCCGGGTCGAAGCCGCTGGCGTGGATGGCGGTGATTGTGATGGTGGTGCTGCTGGCGTTGACGGCGGTGCTGCAGCAGATGGCGGTGCATGGGCGTGAAGCGAAGAAGCAGGCGGCGGCGGGTGCGGGGGGAGCGGGGGGAGCGGCGATTGGGGAGGTTGAGCCGCCGACGTTTGACAACTTGATGCTGGCGAGCAAGCTGGTGAGCAAGTTCACGGAACTGTCGGAGCAGATGAAGCAGCCGAGCGGGGCATCGATGCAGCCGATGATTGCCTCGCTTGACCAGACGGCGGTTGAAGAGGCGGACCGGGTGCGGCTGATCTCGGTGATTGGGTTCAACGTTTCGCCGGAGGCGGCGGTGATGCGGGCGGAGGAGTTGCTGCTGCCGCCGACGGTGGAAGCGGAGTCGGGCGCGACGGCGCCTGCGACGGGGGATGGTGGAGCGAAACCGGGGGTGGGGCCGGGGGTGGTGGTGATTGTGGCGGAGGCGAAGAAACTTCCGCCGGGGCAGCGGCCGCTGAAGGACGCGAAGATGCGGGCGGATGCGGAGCTGTTGCGGAAGGTGTATTCGACGGGCGACGCGAGCAAGGCGCTGACGCGTGAAGAGGCGGAGGGGCTGACGGCGCGGCATGGGTTCTATGGGCGGCTTGCGAATCTGCATGGGCTGGCGGCGGGCGATCAGGCGCGGGAGGCGGTGGTGGGGGGCGGCACGGCGCTTTTGGTGGCGCTCTTGCTGATTGGGTGTGTGGTGCTGGCAGCGTTTGTGGCGGGCGTGGTCATGTTCATTGTGGCGGTGGTGGGGTTTGCCTCGGGGAGGATGCGGGCGGCGTTTGTTCCGCCGACGGCGGGCGGGAGTGTGCCCATTGAGATGGTGGCGGTGTTTTTGGCGATGTTCATGATGCTCAAGATCGGGTCGGAGGTGCTGCACGCGACGACGGCGCTTGACGAGAAGCAACTGACGATCATCGCGCTGCTGGCGCAGTGGTCGCTGGCGTGCGTGATTTTTTATCCGCGGCTGCGGGGGGTCTCGAAGGCGGAGTGGAAGGAGATGCTGGGATTGCGGGCGGCGGCGCCGCACCGGAGCGTGATGCGTGAGGTGGGGATGGGCATTTTGAGTTACCTGGCGATTTTGCCGGTGTTTGTGGGGAGCGCGCTTGTCGCGGTGATGGTACTGTTTGCATCGCAGGCTTTTTCGGCGGCCGGGCCGGGTGGAGACCCGCCGCCGCCGCCGTCGTCGCCGCTATTTGATTTGTTTGCGGGCGGGCCGCTGGCGGTGGTGTTGCTGGCGTCGCTGACGATGCTGTGGGCACCGCTGGTGGAGGAAGTGGTGTTTCGGGGGGCGCTGTTCAGGCACTTGCGCGGGCGGTGGGGCGTGGCGGTGGCGGCGCTGCTGTCAGGGCTGGTGTTTGCGCTGCTGCACCAATATCACCCGGCGCAGCTGATTCCGGTGTTTACGCTGGGGTTCTGCTTTGCGCTGGTGCGGGAATGGCGCGGCTCACTGATTGCGAGCATGGTGTGCCACTGCATTCACAACTCGTTTGTGACGATCGTGCTGATTACGTTGATCTCGCTGCTGGCTTGAGATGACCAGCGGGTCGGCGTCAGCTCATGCGTTCGCGGACGAGGTCGGCGCGGGCTTCGCGGCGGCGTTGCTGGTCGAGTTCTTTGCCGAGGTAGCGCTGGAGGTGGGCGGGCTGGGTGAGGACGATGAGCTGGGCGATTGACTGCTCGGGGATGTTGACGATGCCGAGGAGGGAGCCGAGGCGGACGAGGCTGAGGGAGGCGAGTGCTTCTTCGGGGGTGAGCATGCGGGCGTAGCGGAGCAGGCCGAGGGCGCGCATGACCTGATCTTCGAGCATGCGGCGGCGGGTCAATAAGAGTTGCTGGCGGGCGGTTCGCTCGTAGCGGACGATGGCGGGGACGATCTCGCGTTCGATCTCGTAGAGGACGGATTTTTCGGGCTTGCCGAATGCGCCCTGATTTGAGATTTGGTAGAGGTCGCCGGAGGTCTCGGAGCCTTCGCCGTAGAAGCCGCGGAGGGCGAGGTTCATGTCTTTGCAGGCGCGGCGGACTTTGTCGATTTCAGCAGTGAGGCGGAGGGCGGGGAGGTGGACCATGACGCTCATGCGGACGGCGCAGCCGACGTTGGTGGGGCAGGCGGTGAGGTAGCCGAAGCGGGGGGAGTAGGCGAACTGCAAGCCGCCGCCGGTGCTGGTGCCGCCGCTTGCGTTTGCGCCGGCGGCGAGCACGGTTCTGCTGCGGCCACCGGCGACGCGGGTGACGCCCTCGATGGCGTCGTCGATGGCGTCGATGCGGGTCCATGCCTGGGAGAGGGAGAGGCCGGAGAGGAGCACCTGGACGCGCAGGTGGTCTTCCTCGTTGACCATGACGGCGAGGGTTTCGTCGGGGAGAGAGACGGCGATGCCGCGGGGATCGGGGAGGGTGGTTTGGGGTTCGGGGGGGCGCTTGTTGCTGTCGGCCGATGAGGAGGCGGGCGCGGATGCGGCGACGAGAGCGGTGGCGAGTGTGCTGCCGGAAAGGCCTTTGCCTTTGGCGTGTTCCTTGCTCATGAGGTGGCGTTCGACGAGCAAGGAGCGGTCGAGGGCGGACATGGTGTGGACATCGGCCCAGGCGAGGCGCGGCGTGCTGAGGGCGGATTGGCCGGGGGGGGCAGCGGGGGGTTGGCCGGAGGGTTGGCCGGAGGCTTGGCCGGGTGGTTGGCCGGGGGCGGGCGGGAGAGGGGCGCTGGCGTGGAGCGGGATGGTGGCGCTGAGGAGTTGGTCGCGGATGGTTTGGAGGGTGGCGGCGCGGAGGGCGAGTGTGGAGCGGGCGGGGAAGGGTCGGCCGGCGAGATTGCGGGCGAGGCGGATGCGCGAGGAGATGACAACGTCGGCCTCGGGGCCGGTTCCGCTGAGCCATTGCGGGCCGCGGTTGATGGCTTCGGCGGGGATGAGGCCGGAGAGTTCCATCAGCGGGCATTTCCTTCGGAGGCGGGGCCTGAGGAAGCGGGGTCGTCGGTGGTGCCGGAGGCGACCATGTTCACGAGTTTGAGGAGTTCGTCGCGGAGGCAGGCGGCGCGTTCGAACTGTTCGGCGGCGACGGCGGCATCAAGCTGTTTGCGGAGGGCGTTTTCGCGGCGCTGGTATTCGGCGAGATCGATGCCGCTGTGCGTGAGGGTTGGGGCGGCGCCGAGGGCGGCGGTGGTGGGGCTGGTGGCGCGGGCGGTGAGCAATCGGCCGGGGATTTTGCCGGTGTGGCTGGTGGCGCCGTCGTGGGCGCGGTCGAGGAGCGGGCCGAGCTGGGCGGCGAAGGCGTCGTAGCAGGCAGGACAGCCGAGCAGGCCGCTGTGTCTGAAGTGGGCGAGGGTGAGGCCGCACGACTGGCAACTGATGGCGGGGATTTCTTCGGCGCGTTCGGCGGCGGCTTCAGCGGTGATGTGCTTGATGCCTTGGAGGAGGAGCTGGGCGACGGGCGCGAGGCCATCGCCAAGACCCTTCTTGGCTGCGCAGGATTCGCACAGGTGCTGTTCTTTGGGTTTGCCGTTCACGATGACGAGGTTGTGAACGGTGGCCTGGTTCTGGCAGCCATCGCACTTCATGGCGTGACTTTAGGCGAGCGGGGCGGGAGCGAGGCTGGGTGGAGAGCCGGGGCCGGGAGTGGGTTGAGCGTGTTGGGGCGATCAGGCTTTTTCGGGCGGGAACCAGGTGCTGAGAAAGATGAGGACGAGGAGCAGCCCGGTGCCGAGGTTGTAAACGGCGCCTGCGCCGATGATGAGGTTGACGGCGGCGGGCCAGATGGGGGCGAGCCACCAGGCGCCGATGTCGATGGCGAGAGCCACGCCGGTGAGGCCGATGAGGGCGAGAGAGAGTTTGCGGAGGAAGGTGACGGCGAGTGCGAGGGCGCAGATGCCGATGCTCATGGTGGCCATGGCGGTGGCGTGGACGTGGGTGCTGATGGCCTTGATTTTGTCGGGGGTGCGCTCGATCTTACGGGAGAAGGCGATTTTGCTGACGGATTCCCAGCGGTCGAGGGCGAGTGAGGCGGCTTTGGGGTCTTTGCCCTGGGGGCCGTGGCAGGAGACGCAGGAGGCGGCGAGGATGTCTTTGGGGGTGGGGTCGGCGAAGTCGAAGTTGTCGAAGTTCTCGCTTTGGCGGTCGGCGAGGAGCCACTTGCGGAGGGTGGCGGCGGCCTCGGGCTTGAGGTCGATGGGGGCATCGACCTTGGGGTGTTTGCCATCCGCCACGGCGAGGAGGGGCGAGGGCGCTTGCAGGCCGGCGTAGGCGGCGGTGATGTCGTCTTTGGAGAGGCCGCGGCGTTCGTCGCGGTTTTCGTAGTGACTTTGGAGGGTGAGGAAGGAGGCGAACAGGCCCCCGCCGAAGGTCATGAGGATGCCGGTGAGGCCGATTTTGGCAAACAGGGGAAGATTGCGGAGTTTGAGTGCGAGCATGGGTGGAGAGGGTACGCGGGCACACGAAGTTGCTGCGCGGGTTGGGCGGGGGGCAGGCAGAAGAATGAGAAGAAGACGGGCTCGCGACTCGCCAATTGGGTGCGCGGGTCCAACAATCGCCGGGTCTGGTCCGGGCGTCAGCCTGGGCGGGCCGAGAAGTGGGTTTTCAACTCTTTTTGGCCACGCTTTCAATGCCCAAACGCACTGATATCAAGACGATTCTGCTCATCGGCTCGGGGCCCATCGTCATCGGGCAGGGGTGCGAGTTTGACTATTCCGGCACGCAGGCGTGCAAGGCGCTCAAGGCCGAGGGATATCGCTTGGTGCTGGTCAACAGCAATCCGGCCACGATCATGACGGACCCGGGTCTGTCGGATCGGACGTATATCGAGCCCATCACGGCGGAGGCGGTGGCGAAGATCATCGCCAAGCAGAAGGAGATGGGGGACCCGATTGATGCGGTGCTGCCGACGCTGGGGGGGCAGACGGCGCTCAACTGTGCGTGCAAGCTGTGGGATGACGGGATTTTGCAGGAGTACGGGGTCGAGATGATCGGCGCGAACCGCGAGATCATTCACCGGGCGGAAGACCGGGATATTTTCAAGAAGATTGTGGAGGGGCTGGGGCTGAAGATGCCCAAGGCCAAGACGGTGACGACGCTGGCGCAGGGGCATGAGTTTCTGAAGGAGATCGGGCTTCCGGCGATCATTCGGCCGGCGTTCACGCTGGGCGGGACGGGGGGCGGGATTGCGTATAACAGCGAGGAGTTTGACGAGATTATCACGCGGGGTTTGCGGGCGAGCATGATCGGGCAGGTGCTGATTGATCAGAGCGTGATTGGGTGGAAGGAATATGAGCTTGAGGTTGTTCGCGACAAGAAGGACAACTGCATCATTGTGTGCGGCATAGAGAACATCGACGCCATGGGTGTGCACACCGGCGACTCGATCACGGTGGCGCCGATTCAGACCTTGAGCGACAAGGAATATCAGGCCATGCGTGATGCGGCGATTGCGATCATGCGTGCGGTGGGTGTGGAGACGGGCGGCAGCAACGTGCAGTTTGCGGTGAACCCGGCGCCAGCGGATGGCGTGTTTGAGATGACGGTGGTGGAGATGAACCCGCGGGTGAGCCGCTCGAGCGCGCTGGCGAGCAAGGCGACTGGTTTCCCGATTGCCAAGATTGCGGCGAAGCTGGCGGTGGGATACACGCTTGATGAGCTGCGCAACGACATTACGGGCACGACGAGCGCGTGCTTTGAGCCGTCGATTGACTATGTGGTGACGAAGATTCCACGGTGGACGTTTGAGAAGTTCCCCGAGGCCGACGAGACGCTGACGACGCAGATGAAGAGCGTGGGCGAGGGGATGAGCATCGGGCGGACGTTTGCGGAATCGCTGCAGAAGGCGATTCGTTCGATGGAAGTGAAGCGGTTTGGGCTGGGGCTTGATAAGAACGACAAGTGGCTGACGGCGCTGAGGGCCTTGGGCGCGAGCCAGCACCTGCTGACGCCGTGGGATGCGGAGACGGAACCTGTGCTGCCTTTGGGGGCCGATGAAGGCTCGGTGGGCGCGGGGGGGGGGGGGGGGGGCCCGTGTGGGGGTTGGGGGGGCGAGGGGGGGCGGGGGGGGCGGGGGGGGGCGGGGGGGGGGGGGGGGGGGGGGGGGGGGGGGGAGCGACGACGGCAAGATGCCCGAGCTGCGGACGGCGGACGGTGAGATTCTTGAGTGGCCGATTCCCGATGAGAAGCTGCAGCGCAAGCTGGCGGTGCCGAGCCAGGGGCGGCTGTTTTATGTGCGATATGCGCTGAAGCTGGGGTACAGCGTTGAGAAGATCTGCGGGCTGACGCGGTATGACCCGTACTTCGTTCGGGCGATCAAAGAGATTGTGGACTTTGAGGATGAGCTGCTGGAGGCGGCCTCGCTTGAGAACGTGGGGCCGGGGCTGATGTTGCGGGCCAAGCAACTGGGCTTTAGTGATGCGCAGCTGGCGAACCTGTATCTGGGGAGCATCTCGCCCGACACGGTGCTGACGGTGCGGGCGCACCGCAAGAAGCTGGGTGTGCAGCCGGTCTACAAGTTGGTGGATACGTGCGCGGCGGAGTTTGCGGCCGTGACGCCGTACTACTACTCGTCTTACGAGAAGCCGTATATGGTGGATGGGAAGCCGACGGTTGACGACGAGGTTCGCATCACCGACAAGAAGAAGGTGATCATTCTGGGGGGCGGGCCGAACCGGATCGGGCAAGGTATTGAGTTTGACTATTGCTGCTGTCACGCGGCGTTTGCGGCGCGGGATGAGGGCTTTGAGAGCGTGATGGTGAACTCAAACCCGGAGACGGTGAGCACCGATTACGACACGAGTGATCTGCTGTTCTTTGAGCCGCTGACGCTGGAGGATGTGCTCAACATCGTGGAGCGGCTGGACGACGGGCGGAATCTGGTGCATGGCGTGATTGTGCAGTTTGGCGGCCAGACGCCGCTGAACCTGGCGAAGGGTTTGCAGAAGGCGGGGGTGCGGATCATCGGGACGAGCGTAGATTCGATTGACCTGGCGGAAGATCGCGACAGGTTTGATGTGCTGCTCTCGGAGCTTGGTTTGCAGAAGCCGCCGAGCGGCATTGCCCGGACGGCCGATCAGGCGGTGCAGATTGCGGGGCGGATCGGGTACCCGGTGCTGGTGCGGCCGTCGTATGTTCTGGGCGGGCGCGGGATGGAGATTTGCTCAGACGAGCGGGCGCTGACGAGCTATATGTCGAGCGCGGCGATCATCAGCGACCTTGACGATGCGCCGGTGCTGATCGACCGGTTCCTGGATGATGCGACGGAAGTGGATGTGGATGTGCTGGCGGATTATCCGCCGTCGACGGCGGGCAAGGCGATGGCGCTGAGTCGGCCGCGGGTTCCGCGGTCGATTATCTGCGGAGTGATGGAGCACATTGAGCAGGCGGGGATTCACTCGGGTGATTCATCGTGCTTTGTGCCGCCGTATTCGCTGGCGAAGGAGACGGTTGACCGGATCAAGGAGATCGGGCACAGGCTGGCGCGGGCGCTCAATGTGAACGGTTTGATGAACGTGCAACTGGCGGTGAAGCAGGGTGAGATTTACATTCTTGAGGTGAACCCGCGGGCGAGTCGGACGGTGCCGTTTGTGGGCAAGGCGAAGCATGTTCCGTGGCCGCGGTTTGCGGCCCAGGTGATGATGGGCAAGTCGCTTGATGACCTTGGCGCCAAGGAACTGGGTGACACCGGCGCGTTTGCCGTGAAGGTGAGCGTGTTCCCGTTCAGCAAGTTCCCCGGCGTCGATGTGGTGCTTGGCCCGGAGATGCGTTCGACGGGTGAGGTGATGGGCATTGACATGAAGGACTCGGTGGCGTTTGCCAAGGGGCAGATGGCGGGCGGGCTGCACCTGCCGCGGAAGGGCAATGTGTATATCTCGGTGAAGGAGCGCGATCGGGCGGGTGCGCTGGAGGTGGCGCGCGAGCTGGCGGGGATGGGGTTTGCGCTGTTTACGTCGGGCGGGACGGGCGCGTATCTGGCGGACAACGGGATTGCATCAACGATTCTGCCCAAGATTGATGCGGGCGTGCGGCCCAACGTGATTGACACGATGACTGATGGGAAGATTCAACTGGTGCTGAACACACCGACGCGGACGGGGTGGAAGACGGATGAGGGGAAGATTCGCTCGGCGGCGGTGCGGCTGGGTGTGCCGATGATCACGACGATGACCGGGGCCCGCGCGGGTGTGAAGGCGATCAAGGCGCTGCGAGAGGGGGACTGGGGCGTGAATGCGCTGCAGGACTTCAGGGAGAGGGCGCGGGCGGCGGGGTATTTTGATTAAGTGAGGCTTTGAATAATCGAGGCGTTGATTAAGCGGCGCTTTGATGACGTGACACGTTGATTGAGCGGGGCGGGCTACTTCTTGCCTTCGCTCGTGAGCCACTGCATGCCGGTGCGGATGGTGGCGAAGACGTCGCCCTTCCAGCCGTGGCCGCCTTCATAGCGCTGGAGCGTGACGTCGCCCTTGCTTTTGCGGAGCATGTCGTTGGCCTCGCTGGCCCAGCGGAAGGGGACGGTGGTGTCCTGCTCGCTGTGGAGGATGTAGATGCGGCGCTTGGTGGGGCCGTCTTTGGTTGTGGGGGCGGTGGGGGGGGTGACGTTCTGGAGGCCGGCGGTGTGCTCGGGCTTGAAAGTGCTCATGGCGATGAAGGCGCCAGCGAAGGGAGTTTTGTCGCGGAGCATGAGGGAGTAGCAGGCGGGGCCGCCGCCGGACCAGCCCAGGACGTAGACGTTTTTAGCGTCGATATCGACGCGGCCTTTAACGTCGCTGACGACGGCATCGGCGAACTCTTCGGTTGAGAACTTGCTCTTCTTGGTCTGGCCGCGATAGGGGACTTTTTCGAGGGGCCAGACGAGGCGTTCGAACTGCTGGTCGTCCCACTTGGGGGCGACCATCTGGGCGACGATCCAGCCGGATCCGCTGGCATCGCCAGCGCCGCCAGCCGGAACCTCGGTGAGGCCGTTCTTCCAGACACGGCGGGCGAACAAGTTGAACTCGCTACCGCCGTCGCCGCCGGGAATGATGACGAGGAGTTTGTAACCGTCGGCGGGGGCTGAGTTTTCCTTGGCGTTGCCGATGAGGAAGTAGCGTTTGTCGTTGTCGAAGCCGGCGCGGACGTCGGCGCTGGCGACGGTGAGGACATCGGCGCCGGTGTCGGTTTCAACTTTGGGTGCGGCGGGGTCTTTGCCGGGCGCTTTGGCGATGGCGGGAATCTCGAGGGCGCGGACGTTTTCGGGGAAGCGGGAGCGGTTTTTCTCCCACCAGTTTCGCCACCATGCGGCATCCTGGCCGTCTTTAACTTTGACGCCGGTGAGCGGGGCGAGGCCGCTGGAGGTGATGGTGTGGGTGCCGGCGGCGGTGGCTTCGGCGTCCATGGTGGCGATGAGGACGGGGATTGAGCGGGCATCGCCGATGCTGGCGAGGGTGCGGCACAGGGCGGGGATGAGGGGGCGGATATCTTCGGGTTTGTCGAGGGAGGTGGTGAGGATGCCGTGGAGGTCGTCGAGTGCCCAGGAGGCTTTGGAGTCGCCGAGGGTGGCGATGGCCCAGGTGCGGGTGGCGAAGTTTTTGGATTGCTTGACGCGGGGGAGGACGAGTTTTTCGAGATCGGGGCGCTTCATGCGCTGGCCGCTGATGAGGCGCATGGCGGTCTGGGTTTCGGCCTCACCGCCGTCGAGCCAGGAGCCGAGGACGTCGAGATAGCCGGCGCGGTCGGCGGCGCGGCGTCCGGCACCGAGGTCGCGCATGAGTTCGCCATTTTCTTCGATGAAGTCGGCGAGGGCGCGGACTTCTTCGCCTTTGGTGTCGCTGGCTTTGTTGACCCATTCGGCGATGGAGCGGGAGACGACTTCGGTGGCGTCTTTGCCGTACTGGCCTTCGAACCAGGGGTAGTAAGCGTCGAAGTTTTCGGCGAAGTCCTGGAGGGAGACTTTCTTGAGGAGGCGGAGGGAGGAGGCCTGGACGGCGGCGGAGGTGTCGCGGGCGCCGAGGTCGAGGACGTCGATGAGGCGCTTATTGAGGCGGTCCTTCATGGCGGTTTCGTCAAACTCGCTGGCGATGCGTTTGGCGTAGAACGTGGTCATCATCTGCTGTTTGACGGCGGGCGACTCGATGGTTTTCCATTTGTCGCGGAGGGCTTTGAAGCCCGCGGCGGTTTCGGAGTCGGCGAGTTTCTTGCTGGCGGCGAAGACGGCGCGAGCGTCTTCGGGGTCGAGCTCGTCGAGGAGGCTGGTGAACTCTTCGACTTCGGCGGCTTCTTCTTCGGAGCCGGGGGGGAGCGCAGAGGCGCGGGTTGACTCAGCGAGGCCTGGGCTTGATGCGAGAATGCCAGCGGCGGCCGGGCCTGCGAGGCAGATGGCCGAGAGCAAGATAGAGAAAGGGTGGCGAACGTGCAGCATCGTCATGACTCCATGGAGCGTCGTCGGCGGATTCTACCGGCGGTGGGAGGGCGCGTGGCGAGCGAAATGGGATGGCGGCGTAATAGTGATGGGAGTGTGGCGCGACGCTGGCCGGGGTGGGATGCGGGCGGCGGAGTGCGGGCGGTGAGGGGCGGAGCGACCTGGAGCCGGCGGTATCCGGAGGTTTGTTTGTATTATTCTCGGGCGTGGATGAAACTCTGGAGTCCGGTAGGGCCGAACAGCAGACCGAAAGCAATCCTGACAAAAAGGAGTGTGTTCGGTATCAGAGATAACTAGCGGCGGCGGTTCAGGCGGGGCGTTTTGCGGGCCAGAACACCCGATAACCGATCGGAGCCCGACCGAGGGATGGCCATGAAACTGGTGTCCGTTCGTTCGTGAGGTCAAATGCTGAATCTGGT
>Ga0163144_10027155_pt1 | contig 11096 bp, 8 predicted proteins | sample OliLak19BULKMAT1_FD_123175 | JGI IMG/M metagenome (GOLD analysis project Ga0163144, IMG submission 123175) | Freshwater microbial mat bacterial communities from Lake Vanda, McMurdo Dry Valleys, Antarctica - Oligotrophic Lake LV.19.BULKMAT1 | ecosystem: Environmental > Aquatic > Freshwater > Lake... | reverse complement strand
GTCGCGCGCGCCGCGATCGTGTGCGCACCGTCGGCGAGCGCCGTCGCTGGCGTGAACGTCCACGTACCCGTCGCCGTCGCGGTGACGGTGGCCGCCGTCGCTCCGTCGATGCTCACGACCACCGTCGCGCCCGGATCGGCGACGCCAGAGATCGTCGGCGTCGCGTCATTGGTCGCCGCGCCATCGGCCGGCGTCGTGATGACGACCTCACGCCGACACGTCACGCCGCAGCCGTCACCAGCGACCGCGTTGCCGCCATCGCAGGTCTCCGGCGCCGTGATCACGTTGTCGCCGCAGACCGCAGCGACCGTCGTGTCGGTCGGCTGCGGGCCGCCGGTCGTCGGGTCACCATCGGTGTCGCTGACGTAGGTCGTGCCGGCGCCGAGCGTCGCACCCGCGTACGTCACCGATGCCTGATTGCTCAGCCGCGTACCCGCGGCGATCGTCGTCTGGATGCGCACGCGGAAGCGCACCGTCTGCGTCGCGCCGATCGCGAGCGTGCCGCCTGCCACCGCGGTCGCACCGGCGCCGAGCCGCACCGTCACGCGGCGCGGGCCAGCGACGTATTCGCCGACGTCATCCGCCGCCGCATCGGTGAGCGTCGCGGCGCCGAGGCGCAGCGAGCCCGGCACGAAGTCGACGCCGACCGGCAGCACATCGTTCATCACCGTGTTGATCGCCGGATCCGCGCCTCTGTTCGTCGCGGTGATCGTGTACTCGATGACGTCGCCCGGCAGCAGCGAGCCGCCGTTCACGTCGACCGCGGACTTGTCCGCGTCGATCTGCGGCGCGAAGACGTCGGTCGCAAACGTGAACACGCCCGCGAGCAGCTCTTCGCCGCCCGTCTGCACGCGGATCTGCGCGCTGGTCGCGGCGTTCGGCAGTGCGTCGACGGTCGCAAACAGATCGGCGTCAAAGCCGAGCGTGTTCTGATAGGCGGGCGCGCGCGTCGTGACGTTCGCCGCGAAGCGCGAGATCGTCGAGTTCGAGATATCGGTCGTCGGGTTGAGCGCCGCCGCGCCAGTCTCGCCGAGCAGCGTGTTGAGCGCCCCCGAGACGAGCCGCAGCGTGTCGCCGTTGCCGCGATCGCCGTCGACGTCGACCATCCCGACGCGCGAGTTCACGGTGCCGGTCGCCGGCGTGAGAAAGCCGGTGATGTTGACGTTGATCGCCGTCGTTCCGTACGTGCGGAACGCGTCGAAGACCGAGAGATCGCGCAGCGGCGCCGTCGTGTCTTCGTACGCGACGATCATCGCCCAGCCGCCCCAGGTGTTCGTGCGGTTGTTGACGCACTGCACATCGGCGACCGTATACGTGCCGACGCCGCCCGCTTGCACCGCGGTCGTCACGTCGTCGAACGCGAGATACGCGTCGCGGCCGCCGACCGCGAGCCCGGTGTCGATGCGATCCGCGGTGCGATCCACATACGCGCCGCCCGGCGCCCTCAGCCGCGCGATGTTGCGCCGCGCCACGTTCGGCACCGTCGCGTCGCCGGTCTGGCAGACCCAATAGAGCCCCGCCCAGGTCACCGCCGCGCCCGCCGGCAGCGCGAGATCCGAGCTGCTCGAGTCGAACGTCGACGCATCCGTATCCGAGTCGATGCGCTGCATCGTGTAGTCGTTGTTGCGCCGCGCAGCGCCGATGCCCGCGCGCGCGTCAGCGCAGCTCACGCCACCCGACGACCCACCGCTGCACGTCATCAGCGAGTTCGCGACGATGGTGATGTCGCCGCGCTGCGTGACCTGATAGCGCCGCGCGGCATCGCGCGCCTGCGCCTCTGCGAGCTCCGGAGCCGCCGCGAGAAGGAGAGCAGTGCAGAGAGCGGCGGAGGCGAAGGAAGCTGTACGGGACATGGCCGCGATGTGTACCGCGTCCTCTATTGGCCGTCAATTCCGCCGAGGCTGTGAGCCGATGTAATCTGGCGAACCGCCCGGGCGCTGCGCGCACCAACGGAAACGCCCCGCGCGCACATGGCTCACGGGGCGTCTCTTCGATCACTGCGCTCAGCTCGGCTGAGCGTCGGCGCGGCGCTCAGCTCGGCTGATCGTCCTCGAACTCGGCGTCGATGACGTCACCGGGCGCCTTCTTCTTCTCGCCGCTCGGCGCGCCCTCAGAGCCCTCGCCCGCAGGTCCACCGGCCGCTGCGTACGCTGCGGCGGCGAGCTCGTGCATCGACTTCTCGAGCGTCGCCGTGCCCTCGCGGATCGCGGCGTCGTCCTGCTTCTCGATCGCCTCGCGCAGCGTCTTGACCTGCGCCTCGATGACGACGACCTTGTCCGCCGGCAGCTTGTCCTTCGCGTCGACGAGCGCCTTCTCGGTCGCGTAGCAGAGCTGGTCGGCCTTGTTGCGCGCCTCGATCTCCTCGCGGCGCTTCTTGTCCCCTTCTTCGTGCGCCGCGGCGTCCTGCACCATGCGCTCGACCTCCTCCTTCGAGAGGCCGCTCGAGGCGCTGATCGTGATCTTCTGATCCTTGCCGGTCGCCTCGTCCTTCGCGGTGACCGAGAGGATGCCGTTCGCGTCGATGTCGAACGTCACTTTGATCTTCGGTACGCCGCGCGGCGCGGGCAGGAGGCCCTCGAGGTGGAAGTTGCCGAGGCGCTTGTTGAAGCGCGCCTCTGCACGCTCGCCCTGCAGCACGCTGATCTCGACCTTCGTCTGGCTGTCGTCCGCGGTCGAGAAGACCTCGTCGCGGCGCGTCGGGATGGTGGTGTTGCGCGGGATGAGCGTCGTCATCACGCCGCCCTGCGTCTCGACGCCGAGCGACAGCGGGGTGACGTCGAGCAGCACGAGGTCCTTCACGTCGCCGCTGAGCACGCCCGCCTGGACTGCCGCGCCGATGGCGACGACCTCGTCCGGGTTGACGCCCTTGTGCGGCTCCTTGCCGAAGAACTTCTTCACCGTCTCGTAGACGAGCGGGATGCGCGTCGAGCCGCCGACCATCACGACCTCTTGGATCTCGCTGGCGGTCTTGCCCGCGTCCGCGAGCGCCTTCTTCGACGGCTCGAGCGTGCGCTGCACGAGGTCCTCGATCATCGACTCGAGCTTCGCCCGCGTGAGGCGGATGTTCATGTGCTTCGGGCCGCTCGCGTCGGCCGTGAGGAACGGCAGATTGACCGTCGTCTCGAGCTTGCTCGAGAGCTCGATCTTGGCCTTCTCCGCGGCGTCCTTCAGGCGCTGCAACACCATCTTGTCCTTGGCGACGTCGATGCCGGTGTCGCGCTTGAACTCGGTGGTGAGGTAGTCCATCACGCGATGGTCGATGTCGTCACCGCCGAGGTGCGTATCGCCGTTGGTGCTGATGACCTGCACCACGTTGTCGCTGACCTCGAGGATCGACACGTCGAACGTGCCGCCGCCGAAGTCGTAGACCGCGATGACCTCGTCCTTCTTCTTGTCGAGGCCGTACGCGAGCGCCGCCGCCGTCGGCTCGTTCACGATGCGCTTCACGTCGAGGCCGGCGATCTTGCCGGCGTCCTTGGTGGCTTGGCGCTGCGCGTCGTTGAAGTACGCAGGGACGGTGATGACGGCTTCAGTCACCGGCTCGCCGAGGTAGTTCTCCGCGGCCTTCTTCAGCTTGCGCAGCACGTGCGAGCTGACCTCGGGCGGCGTCATCACCTTGCCGCGCACGTCGATGCCGACGTCGCCGTTCTCACGGCGCACGACCTTGTACGGAACGCGCTTCGACTCTTCGGCGACCTCTTCGAAGCGACGGCCGACGAAGCGCTTCGCCGAGTAGATGGTGTTCTCCGGGTTGGTGATCGCCTGGCGCTTGGCGATCTGGCCGACGAGCACCTCGCCCGCCTCGTCGAAGCCAACGACCGAAGGCGTGATGCGATCGCCCTCCTCGTTGACGATCACCTTGGCTTCCTTGCCTTCCATGATCGCGACCACCGAGTTGGTCGTTCCGAGGTCGATGCCGATGATTCTGCCCATCTCAGAGTCCTCCCACTGCTGTTGTACTTGCGAGCTGTACTTGCGAGCCGTGGGGAACCTAACCAGCCGACCCAGGCCGTCAAGAGCTAGCCATCAACAGCTATCTTTGCGGAGCTACGCGCGCCCGATGGAGCCGCTGGTCACGCCCTCGCGCAGGCGGATCACGTCTTTTGTTCGCGCCAGCACGATCAGCGTCATGCCCTGGCTGATCACGATCGACGGCGGCGGGTTGTGCACGATCTCGCCGTCCGCCTCGCGCACCGCGATGACGAGCACATCGGACTCTTTGCGGATCGCGCTCTCACGCAGCTGCAGCCCGACGAGCGGCGAGTCCGCTGGGACGGTGACCTCCTCGATTCGCAAATTCTGCGCGCGGTCGCGCAACATCTGATCGAGGAACTGCGTGACCTGCGGGCGGATCATCTCGCTGACGAGGCGCATGCCGCCGATGTAGTTCGTCGACACGACGCAGTCGGCACCCGCGCGGCGCATCTTCTCGACGGCGCTCGGCTCGATCGCCTTGGCGACGATGCGCGTGCGCGGGTTGAGCGCGCGCGCGGTGACCGTGACGAACAGGTTGTCCTTGTCGTCGTGCAGCGCGGAGACGACGCCGCGGCAGGTCTCGATGCCGGCGTCGCGCAGCACCTCGTCGTCGGTCGCGTCGCCGACGACCCAGTGCATGCGCTTCTCGCCGTACTCCTCCTGCATCCGCTCGAGGCGATGCAGGTCCGTGTCGATCGCGACGAACGGCGTCTCGGTCGCGATGAGCTCGGCGACGACGTGGATGCCGGTGGTCCCGACGCCGCAGACGATCACGTGATCCTTCATACCCTCGACGCGCTTGCGCATGCGATTCCTCCGAAGCGCGCCTCCGAGATCGCCCTCGACGATGAGCGCCGTGAACGTGGAGACGAAATAGACGAGCGTGCCGCTGCCGAGCAGGATCAACCCGACGGTCCACGCGCGCGCGAAATAAACGGTCTCGAAGCCGGGCAGCGTCTCGCCGTAGCCGACGGTCGAGAGCGTGATCACCGTCATGTAGAAGCAGTCGCCCCACGACCAACGGCCCGCGCCCATCTGGTGATAGCCGGTCGCGCCGAATACCAGCACGAGGCCGAGGATCATCGCGGCGGTGAACAGCCGGCGCAGCAGCGCGCGGCGCGGGGAATCTGAGAGGTGCGCGGCCAAGCGGCCCCGATCTCGCGGCTCCGCGCGCGTCTTGTCAACTTGACCGCAACATCGCCCGAGCGCAGAACCGCGCGCCCGTGTCGAGCAACGAGTCGCCGAAGAGCGCGCGGACAGCAGAGACCGCGGCTGAAGCGAGCAACGCCGGTCGCGGCCTGCTGTCGATCGCCGGCGCGAAGATCTGGTTCATCGTCAGCGCGTACGCGGTGCAGTTGCTGCTGCCGCGGCTGCTCGGCTCGCCGGAAGCGTTCGGCTTCTACTCGACCGCGATGGCCGATGTGTCGATCCTCAACAACGTGCTCATCGCGGCCACCGTGCAGACGGTCAGCAAGAAGGTGAGCGAAGACGCCTCGCGCAGCGGCCTCGCCCTGCGCCAAGGCCTGCTGCTGCAGGCGGCGTGGGGCGGCGCGATCGGCCTCGCGCTGTTCTTGCTGGCGCCGGTCATCGCGACGTACGTGAAGCTGAATCCGGCGCAGGCGCCGCTCTATCGCACCGCCTCGTGCGTCGTCATCGCGTATTCGCTCTACGCCGCGATCGTCGGCTCGCTCAACGGCCGCCACCGCTTCGCGACGCAGGCAAAGCTCGACATGACGTTCTCGACGCTGCGCAGCGCGCTGATCCTCACTGCTGCTGCGCTCGGCTTCGGCGCGGTCGGCGCGGTCGCCGGCTTTGCTACCGCCGCCGTCATCATCTTGCTGATCGCGCTGGTCGTCGCGAAGACCGGCAGCCCCGGCAAACACTCGCCGTGGCGCACCTGGTTCGCGTTCATGGCGCCGCTCTGGCTCTATCAGGCGTGCCTCAACGGCATCTTGCAGGTCGACGTCTCGATCCTCTCGCGCACCGCGATCGAGGCGAGCCTCGCCGCCGGCACCGTCGCCGAAGAAGCGTCGCGCGTCGGCGATCGGCTCGGCGGCTTCTACCGCGCCGCGCAGACCTTCGCGTTCGTGCCGTATCAGCTGATCTTGTCGGTGACGTTCGTCGTCTTCCCGCTGGTCGCCAAAGCCACCAGCGGCGGCGATCCAGAGGCCGCGCGCGCCACCATCCGCCGCGCGATGCGCTTCTCGCTGCTGGTGCTGCTCGCCTTCGCCGCGCCGATGGCGGGCGCCGCAGAAGGCGTCATCCGCATCGCCTACACCGCCGAATACCTACCGGCCGCCCAAGCGTTGCGCGTATTGGTGCTCGGCTTGGTGCCTTTTGCGCTGTTCGTGATCGCGGCGACTGCGGTCAGCGGCGCCGGTCGGCCGTTCGCCTCGGCGATCATCGCGGGGCTCTCGCTGGTCGTGTTGGTCGTCGCCGTGCGGGGCTTGATCGCGCTGAGCGGACCAGGAGAGGCCGCGCTCGTCGCCGCTGCCACCGGCACCTCGATCGGCGCCGCCGTCGCGCTCATCGCAGTCGGCGCCGTCTCGATGAAGCTGTTCGGCGCGTTCATCCCGCCGGCGTCAGTGCTGCGCGGGCTAACCGCGGCCGCGGTCGGCGGCGGAGTCGCGTGGGGCGTTCCGCACGCGTCGCGCATCATGGCCATCGTCGCGCTCGCCGCGGGCTTCGCCGCCTATGGCGTCGCGCTGCTGTTGCTGCGTGAGCTGACCGGCGCCGAGCTCACCACGGCGCGCGATATCCTGCTACGGCGGAAGAAAACGCCGACGTTGTAGCCTTGGGAGGCCAGCGCAGTAGCCAACGGCTAGCGCAGTCACCGGGGCGCGATTGTCCCAGTCGAATCGTCTCGCGGCGCTGATGCGATGGCGCGCTAGGAGCTTCGAGTGTGCTCAGGCGGCGCGCGGAAGCGATTCGGCTTGCGGGCTCAGGGACGCGCCGCGGGCCTCTTCCGCGAGCATCGCATCGCGCGTCAGATCGTCACCAGCGACGCCGAACGCGCCGACCAGACGACCCTCCGAATACACCGGCACACCGCCCGGGCCGACGTCCGCCGGCGAAGCGCCGCGAAGCATCGAAGCCCCGCGAACACGGGCCGAAACGTCAGCCGTCGACATCCCGAGGCTCGCCGAGGCGCGGGCCCGACGCGTCGCCATGCGGAGCGCTGCGGAGTGGTCGTCGCCCATCACCGAGACGACCGCGCCGCTGCGGTCGACCAGCACGAGCGACAGCTCTTCGCCGCGACCGTGCGCACGCTTCACGACCTCTACCGCGCGGGCGCGGAGAGCATCGAAGAGGAGCGTGTCGGTGGAAGCGTGCATCGTGGTGTCTTTCGGGTTCGACTCTGCACTATGCAGTCGCCGTGCCAACCGATGCGTCAACGCGCCGCGCCCCGTGTTCGTGCGCACGGCCGGGGAGCGGCCGACGTGATTTCAACGAGTTGCGCCAGCGACGCGAGCCCTGCGCCGTCGTCCGACGTCAACCTTGGTCGAAGTCGCGACACGAAACGCTGCGCGAATCCGCCACGACCGTCGGAAAACCGCCACACCCGTGCACGCGCGATTACACGATCGCAACCGCCGCGCGCGCCCTCACTCTGCCTGGCGCCGCCAGTGGCCACTGCGGCCGCCACTCTTCTCGGTGACGCCCAGCGCCTCGATGGTCATGCCGCGATCGATCGCCTTCACCATGTCGTAGACCGTGAGCGCCGCGAGGCTCGCCGCGACCAGCGCCTCCATCTCGACACCCGTCCGGTCACGCGCCTTCACCCGCGTGTCGACGTGCAGCCGGACGCCGTCCGGATCCGGCGTGAACGACACTTCGACACTGGTCAGCGCGATCGCGTGACAGAGCGGCACGAGCTCCGGCGTCCGCTTGGCCGCCTGGATCCCAGCCACGCGCGCGACCGCGAGCACGTCACCCTTCGGCGCGGTGCCGTCGACGATCGCGCGCAGCGTCTCCGGCTGCATCCGCAGCGCCGCGTGCGCGGTCGCCGTCCGCACCGTCACGCGCTTCTGCGCGACGTCGACCATCCGCGCGTTCCCCTGCGCGTCGAGGTGCGTGAGCGTCTTCGTGCGTTTTTTCTTCGGCGCAGCCATCACGCGCAAAGCTATCAGGCGCTCGGGCGGAGCGCGTGGACGAACGCCTCGGTCGCGTCATCCATCGGGAAGTACGACTCGATACGCACCTCTTCGGCGGTGACGTCGAGCGGCGTGCCGAGCGTGGTCAGCGTCGTGAAGAAGCGCGCCTCGCTGCCATCGGGAAAGCGCAGATGCGCGGCGAGCGTGATCGGCGGCGGCGCCTCGTCGAGCCCAGGCAGCCGCAGCCGCATCGGCACGCCGTCATAGCGCAGCACTTCATCGCGCAGCGCGCGCGCGCCGCCCGGCGATCGATCGAACGCGGCCTCGCGATGCAGCCGATCCGCCATCACCGCGGCGAGCTGCGGCCAATCGACGAGGATGTCGCGCAGCCCCTCCGGATGAAAGATCGCGTGCGCCATGTTGCGCAGGACGATCGGCGGCGGCAGCGGACGATCTTGCAGGATCTTCGTGAACAGCCGCGTCGCGCCACCGTTCATGCGCACGATGTTCCACACGCGATCGAGCACGAACGCGGGATACGGCTCTTGCTGGCGCAGCAAGAAGTCGAGCGCGCGCGAGAAGTGGCTCATCGGCGCCGCGTCGAGCGCCGTCTCGCGATAGACGGGCGCAAAGCCGGCAGCGCCGAGCAGCACGTTGCGCTCACGCAGCGGCAGCTCGAGCGCGTTGCCGAGCACCAGCGTCATCTCGCGGCTCGCGCGCGCGCGGCCGGTCTCGATGAAGCTGAGGTGCCGCGTCGAGACCTCCGCGCGCTCCGCGAGCGCTTGCTGACTCAGCCGACGCGCCAGCCGCCACTCGCGCAGCAGCGGGCCGAAGTTCGCGGGTACGAGATCGCTCATCGGCAGAGACTACTCCGCCGCTGCCTCTGGTCCTTTACCTGCGACGTCATGGGCAGCGCGCGCGCGGCGCCACACGCTCCGCTCATCGACCAGGAGGTCACCATGAGACTCGCCATCGCCATCACGCTGTTCGTCGTGTTCACCGCGTACTCTCTGCTCGTCGCAGCGCAGCACGGACCGCTCGGCTTTCTCGCCGTACCGGCTGCCGGCGGCTGGTCCCTGCAGGTAACGCTCGATCTATTCTTCGCGCTCACCGCGTTCCTGACCTTGGCAGCCGCAGACGCGCGCAAACACGGCATCGCGCTGTGGCCGTACATCCCCGCGACGCTCATCCTCGGCTCGGTCGGAATGCTCGCCTATTTCGTCCACCGCGAGCTGCGCGCATCACGCGCACCGGTGACGAACCTCTGAGCGAATTTTGTTGGCGCGTCAGCGCGTCAGCGCGTCAGCGCGTCAGCTCGTCGCGACCGCGCGTGCGCGCTCCGTGCCCGCCATCCGCGCGACCAGCTCCACCCGCGAGTGCACGCCGAGCTTTGGATAGATGCGCTTCAAGTACGTGTGTACCGTCGCGACGGTGAGCCCCGTGCGCGCCGCGATGTCGCGCGTCGACGAGCCGCCGACCAGCAGCGCGACCACGTCCTTTTCGCGTGGCGTCAGCGGCGCGCGTGCGAGCGCTTCGCTGATATCTTCCGTGCCGCGGCGCCGCCCATCTTCCGTGAGCCGCTGCGCATAGAAAAGCTGCCGCGCGAGCAGCCGCGCGCCCCAACGCGCGAGGCGAAGCTCCGCCGTGCCGAAGCGACCGGCCGACTCCGACGCGTGCAGATGCAGCATGCCGAGCAGCCGTCGCCCACAGCGCAGCGGGAGCGACACCTTACCGGGCGTCGCATCGAGCCCGTCGCCGTCCGCTTCGCCATCCCCGTCTTCAGCCGCCAAAGCCGGCGCATCGCCGAGCGTCAGCTCGAGCTCGAAGCGCTCCGCCTGCACCAGACGCCCGACGAGCGCAGCACCGCGCTGCGGATACGTGCGCACAGGATCGAGGTGCGTGAGGCCTTCCACGATGTCTAAAAAATGGAATGGCAGCACGGTCCCCCTTTCCGCTTCATACGAGTACACGCCCCTCGAGGGGACCCACCGCGTCTCGGCTAGGCTCCCAATTTTCCAAGAGCCGATCCCACCGCGTTGTCGACCGCAAGTCAACACCCCCAACCGTGGACGCGGAAGCGCATGCTGCGTACGCGCCGAAAATCGCGAACTGCGTCCTGGGTCGAGACGCGCGCCAAAGCGCCGCCCTTGGCGAGGCGCGGGCGGAGGGAGCGCCGATCTCGGAACGCCGTTCTACGCGATCGGCGCGCTGACCACACCAGCCGCCCGTCACCTGTTACCCTCCCGACCGCGCACGCTGCCCCGGGAGCACGCTCCCGCCTCCCCGAATACCCCAGCCCAGCGCGCGCACGGTGCGATCTTGAGCGAGCCGAATCTCTCCGCGTTCATCTGGTCGGTCGCGGACCTTCTGCGCGGCGACTACAAGCAGTCGGAGTACGGCAAGGTCATCCTGCCCTTCACGGTGCTGCGCCGGCTCGATTGCGTGCTCGCGAACACGAAGCCAGCAGTGCTCGCGGAGAAGCAGACGCGTGAGGCGGCTGGGCTGAACCCGGAGCCGTTCTTGCTCCGCAAGGCGAAGCAGCTCTTCTACAACACGTCGCCGCTCGACATGAAGACGTTGATGGGCGACCAAGACCACATCGGCGAAAACCTGCGCGCGTACGTGCAGGCGTTCTCGCCGGCGGTGCGCGATATCTTCGAGAGCTTCGAGTTTCACACGCAGCTCGACCGTCTCCAGAAGGCCGGGCTGCTCTATCTCGTCACCGAGAAGTTCGCGAACATCGATCTGCACCCGAGCAGCGTCAGCAATGCGCAGATGGGCGCGGTCTTCGAGGAGCTGATTCGCAAGTTCGCCGAGCTCTCGAACGAGACGGCCGGAGAGCACTTCACCCCGCGTGAGGTCATCCGCCTGATGGTCAATCTCATCTTCATCGAGGATGACGACGCGCTGTCAAAGCCCGGTGTCGTGCGCTCGCTCTATGACCCCACCGCTGGCACGGGCGGCATGCTGAGCGTCGCGGGCGAGCACCTCGCCACGCAGAATCCGGGCGCGCGCCTGGTGATGTAC
>Ga0163144_10027152_pt1 | contig 11097 bp, 8 predicted proteins | sample OliLak19BULKMAT1_FD_123175 | JGI IMG/M metagenome (GOLD analysis project Ga0163144, IMG submission 123175) | Freshwater microbial mat bacterial communities from Lake Vanda, McMurdo Dry Valleys, Antarctica - Oligotrophic Lake LV.19.BULKMAT1 | ecosystem: Environmental > Aquatic > Freshwater > Lake... | reverse complement strand
CAGAGATCGATGTCATGCTCGCGTTCGGATTGGAGCTCGATTGGTACCCGATTACGCCGGCACTAGGGGTGGACCTGGACCAGCTGGAGTCTGCGTACCAGGATGGAACCCGGGCTCTGTTCATCATTCACTACTTCGGTTTTCCCCAGCCGCTCGATGACATCCTGTCGTTCACACGGCGACACGGATTGCTGCTGATCGAGGACACCGCGCATGGCTTGTTTTCCTGCGACGCGATCGGGCGACCGCTAGGGAGCCGAGGCGACGCGAGCATTTTCAGTTTGTACAAGACCCTGCCGGTGCCCGATGGCGGCGTCCTGGTCGCCAAAGCTGCGCTCGGTGAGACCTCTCCCATGACGGGGAAAAAGCCCGCTCTTCGCTCACGCATGGGTCAGATGAAACTGCTGTTGGAGCGTTCGGCCGGCCACCGTTTTCCCGCAACCACCAACACATTCAAACGATATCTGTCGGAACCCCTGACGCGCGTATTGAAAAGCAGTACTGCCGGGGAACAGTCCGCCGCCGGTTCAGAATCTTCTGCCGCCGCGGCCGCGCAGCGACACACCTTCGACCTACGTCGAGGCGATTGGGAAATGAGCGGGGTCGCACGCTGGGTTCTCGATCGATTGCCAAAGGACACGATCGCGCACCGGCGACGGGCCAACTACCTTCGCTTCGAATCCCGACTCGTATCGGGGCCGCGTACCCGTCCGCTGTTTTCAAGTCTGCCCGAAGGCTGCTGCCCGCTGATGTTTCCATTGCTGCAACTGGAAGGCGGCAGGGCGATGCGGTCGTGGCTGACGCGAATCGGGATCGAGTGCCACGGCTTCGGATTCGACAACGCGTCGATCCCCATGGAACGCTTTCGCCTGGAAGCCGAGCTGAAGGCACAGGTTGCTTGTCTGCCGATCCATCAGGACCTCGATGAGTCGCAGATCGATTACATGGCGAACGCGGTCAATCGGTGGAATCGGCGGGCGCCATGAACGGGTGTTCGGCGCAGGGCCGCCCGAATGCGTTGCTAGCGCTGCAATCCTTTCAGCCAGATCTCCAGGTTCAGCGCCAACCATAGCGGGCCGGGATCCGTCACTGCTCCACTGAGGAATGCATCGCCATAGCGCTGCAAAGCCCGCCAGTCGATGAATTCGCGACTCAGCTGTCCTGTCCCGCTCAGCAGCTTGCGAAAGACTTCCCCATAGGTGCGCTGCGTGAACGCGTGCAACGCCCCATGGAAGTTCTTCTTGAGGTGATCGCGGAGAATCTCCGGCGGCAAAAACGGTTCCATCGCCCGTTTCTGCATCATGCGGATATTCCCGCCATCGAGCTTCCAGCGGCGTTCCAGGGCGAACATCGCTTCCACCAGACGCAGATCCAGGAAGGGGAATCGCGTGTCGATTGCGAAGGCACCGCTGCAATCATCGTGGAACGGCAGTGCCGCGCCCAGCAACTCGTGGTGAAACAGATCATAGTTCTGGCGGTCGTACGCGGAACGGTAGGGATTCTCACCCCTCAGTACCCGCAGCCCCAGTCCGGCTTCCCTGACTAGCGTGTCGCTGATCCATGGCGGAGGGTAGGGGCGCCCTTCGAACGTTCCCCGCATTCGGCGCACCCAGTCCGGCAACACCGGCGAGAGGATATACGCGCGGAACAGCTCGCCCAGCCGGGACTTCCGACCGGTGCTCTGGTCGATCGGATAGACGGTACCAAAGGCTTCCAGCAGCTTCAGCCAATGCCCGGTTCGGAACAGATCCGAGAGGTAATGGAGCGTGCCCATGAACACCTCATCGCCCCCGAGGCCACTCAACAGGACATCCAGCCCGGCAGCTCGCGCGTGCTGCGTCTTCCCCCACAGCAGAAGAATGCTGCTCTCCAGCAAGGGACCGTCATGCGCGCGAATCGCGGCCGGAAGGCTGTCCAGAAAGCCGGAATTGAGCGGCTTCAAGTGATGATGCCGCGCGCCGACCCGCGAAGCCACGATGTCGATCAGCTCTACCTCGTCCGCGTCGTCGGTCTCGAATTCGAATGAAAAGGTATCGAGCACGGTGCCGCCACCGCGTTCCAGTTTGTCGAGATAATCGATGAGGCAGACGATGGACGAAGAATCGAACCCTCCGCTCAGGTCGGCGCCCACGTGATTGCCCTGGGGCAGTCGGATGCGGACCGCGTCGATGAGCAATTCGCGGATCTCGGCCACGCGATCCTCGTCGCTTGCACGGTCCATGCGCCGTTCCGGGTCCAGCTTCCAGTAGGTGGTACGACGCTCCCGCCTCGCGTCCACGTGCATCACCTCGGCGGGTAATAGCCGACTGACGCCGACATAGGTGGTGCGCTCCGAACGGAACAGCAGTCGGTTCAAGGCAAGGTAGTTCGCGACGCCGATATGATCCGGCGCTTGCGTAAGCGTCCGATCGGCCAGAACCGCCTTGATCTCCGTGCCGAATACCACGCTGTCCGGGTGGACGCTGAAGTACAGCTGCTTGATCCCGCACGGGTCCCTTGCCAGCAGCAGCGATTGTTCCGTCCGATCCCAGATCGCACAGGCAAACGCGCCGTTGAAACGGCTGAAGGCGTCGTCGCCCCAGGCGATGTAGGCCTGCAGCATGACTTCGAGCATCGTCGGACTGCGCTCGAGCCACGGCGGCAGCAGCTTCTCGATGACCGCCTGATTGTAGATTCGCCCGCTGCAGATCATGACGTACCGGGCGGAGGGATCGACGCACGGTTGTTCCGGAAGATGCGCGGACGGCAGGACATGGTCGCGCCGGTGCATGAACCCGATCGGACCATCGCGGAACACGGAGTAGCCGGCGGGCCCGCGAAGAGCAAGGGCGGCTGCCTGTCGATGCAGAAGGTCTTCCGCAGCCGTCCCGCCCGCGCGCGCCAGGTAGCCCGCTATCGCGCCCATTTCGGTCCTCCCGAGTCAGAACTGCTGGGTGCGGCTCGCCCAGCTTCGCCCGAGGCGGGCGGGAACGCATGACTCGGGCCCGGAAGCGGGCAACGCAACCGGCCCAAGGTAACGGAACAATCGTTGAAGCAATGCATGACTTTGATATTCTCGAGAATCATGGCTGCGGCATTCAGCTCGACGCGAGCACTTTGACCCAGCGCCGTTCAGCCACGGGAAAGCTGTGTTCCCCCGCTACCAATTCGGCAGCCGCGACGGAGCGTTCCCGCCAGGTTGGCGCATCGTCCAAGAGCGCCCGGATGACGGCGGCGAACTGGTCCTCGGTGGCATCCAGTTTCAGCAAATAGCCGGTTTCCCCATTGCGGACCACCTCCTGCATGTCGCCGCAGCGGGTCACCACAGGGACCGCGCCGCACGCCATCGCTTCCAGGCAAGCCAACGACAAGCCTTCGGCGACCGAGCAAAGGAGGAAGACCTTCGCCCGGCGGTAGTACTGCGCCACGTCGTCGGTCGAGATCCATTCCGTACACTCGACCAGTCCGAGTTCGCTGAGGGCGGTCTCGAACTCCGAGCGCATGATGCCGTCTCCCATCCAGCAGAATCGCAGCCCGCGATCGCGCTCGCGCAGCAGTGCGAGCACCCGCAACGTGAAGATCGGGCGCTTGCGTTCACGCAACTGCGCGCTCACCACGACATCGAAATCGCGCGCGCCTGATTGCGGGAAGAAACGCAGCGGGTCGATCGTGCTGTGCAATACCTCGACCCGATCGGGGCTATAGCCTTCCCCGATGAGATGGTCCCTCGTCACCGTCCCCGGTACGAACACGCGATCGGCACGCAACCCCATCCATCGGACAAAAGCCTGCCACTGGTGCGGAACCCGCGTTCGCCGGATGATCGTGTTGTCCGACATCCGGCGGTCCTGCGCAAAGCTGATCTCGGCCGGCCCCGCAATATAGTGAAGGAAGACCGGCACCCGCCGCAGGCGTGCCAACACGATGGCGAACAGGCCGTGGGGCACGAGGTTGTAGGCCATCACGAGCCGTGTTCGCGGATGGAAGATCTCCCGCATCAACAACAACAGGCGTCCGCCGAGATTACCGAGACCACGCGACAGTCCGTTGGGCCATACCCACTTGACCCCGGCGATCGCCGGGCCATCTCGATCCGTGACGACGATCACCTCGAGATCCGGTCTTGCGCGGAGCAGCGGGATCAGCTTGGCGCGCAACAGATTGTTGTTCAGTGTGGTGGTGATGACTATTCGCACGGCTTGCATGACGCACGACCGAATGAGCTGGACCCGGAACCCCACGGCGAGGTTCGTGCAACACCCGCTTGATCCGCTCGGAAAGAGCGACCTGACGAACCCGAATAGAGGGGACAGTACAGCTTGATGAACACCGTTAACGAACCCGTACGAGCGCCGACCGCTGCGTCAGGGAGTGGCCGTAACCCGATATTCCCGGTGCCATATTTCAAGGGTCAGAAGAGACCAGAGCAGCTTCTCGTGATTGTGTCTGCGGGACATGTGCTCATCGAGCACACGCTGCAGCGCACTTGAATGGTAGTAGCTTCGAGTCAAGGAAGACGCGCCGCTCAGATGATCGAAGAGGTACTCCCGCATCGGGCCGCGGAACCATTCGTTGACCGGCACGCGAAACCCCACCTTGGGTCGGTGGAGGATGGTATCAGGCAAGAGGTTTCTCATCGCCTCGCGCAACAAGCGTTTAGTATTAAGCCCCTGGATGCGCCAATGGTCTGGGAGATTCGAAACGAATGCAACGAGCTGATGATCCATGAATGGCATGCGCGCTTCCAGCGAAGCCGCCATGGTGTTGCGGTCACCTCGCTCCAGAAGATTGTCCGGGAGCCAGCTGGTCTGATCGAAGTAGAGTATCGCGCGAAGCGCCGAATACCCCTCCTTTGCGCTGTCAGGTTCCCAGGGCGCTCGCGCGCGAGTCGGAGGAGTTATCTCGAGCAGGCTGCGCCGCCCCTCTTCCGACAGGGCGCCGAACCAGCGGGGCATGCGCTCGTGCCAGGGTGTCGTTCCCATTGCGGCGACCGCCGTCTTCAGCCGGCGAAACCCATAAGGTAGCGAGCGGACCAGTGGTTCCACCAGGAACCGGCGCACCGGCGCCGGCATCTTCTGATACATCGGGACGAAGCGTTCGAAGACATGCTTGGGATAGCCGGCCAGAACTTCGTCGGCGCCCTCTCCGGTCAATACCATCTTGACGGTACGCCGCGCCTCCTTGGCGAGCAGAAAGAGCGGGATATCGGAGGGCTCCGCCACCGGTGCATCGCGGAATCTCACCAGGGACGGCAGGTGGTCCATCAGATCTCGATGCGACACTGTCAATTCGTGATGCTCGGTCGAGAAATGATTCGCAATCGTTCTTGCGTAGCTCAGCTCGCTATAGGCGGCCTCTGCGAATCCGACGGAGAAGGTCTTTACGGGATGATTCGAGTGGCGGCGCATGAGACCGACAACGGCCGAGGAATCGATCCCACCCGAGAGGAACGCACCGAACGGCACATCCGAGACCATCCGGAGGCGCACGGCCTCCTCGAGCTCCCGGAGGAAAGTACCCACGGGATCATCGGGCACGGAGGCACCGGGGTGTCGCGGCGCCCGATCGGGCGGCACGTAGTAACTGCACTCGACGAGGCGGCCCTTCTCCCAAACAGCATAACTGCCGGGGGCCAGCTTGCGGATGCCGGCGAACAAGGTGGCGGGCCCCGGGACGTAGCGGTAGGAGAAATAGTCCCACAGGGCTTCAGGTTCGATCCGCGCCTGAACCCCGGGGAAAGCGAGGATCGCCTTGATCTCGGACGCAAACAGCAAAAGACCGGCGCGTTCATGGAGGAACAGGGGCTTCTTGCCGAATCGGTCTCGCGCGAGGAACAGCCGGTCGCGGCCCGCGTCCCATATGGCGAACGCGAACATCCCGCGGAAGTGGGACAGGCAATCGGTGCCCCACTGCTCATACGCGTGCACGATCGTTTCGGTGTCCGAGCCGGTCGAAAAGCGGTGCCCGGCGCGGATCAACTCCTCGCGCAGATCCCGAAAGTTGTAGATCTCGCCGTTGAATACGATCTGAACGGTGCCGTCCTCGTTGCCGAGCGGCTGATGACCGGTGCTCAGATCGATGATCGACAGTCTGCGATGGGCGAGACCCACGCGCGTGCCGGCGTCTCGAGTCGTCGTCTCCAGGAAACCGGAATCATCCGGCCCCCGATGCGCGAGAACGTCGGCCATTCTGCGTAATGCGGCGCCAGCATCGAGCGCCGTGCGTGTTGCCACGTATCCCGCGATTCCGCACATCTATTTCGCCCGCACCGACCGGCACGGCACGACCCTCTGCGCGGGCACTAGCGGAACGCAGCCGAGTACGCGGCCAGAAGGTGCGGCACCTCATGATCCCATGACAACGTATCGATGACGCGGTTGCGGCCGAAATCTCCCATTCGTGCCCGCAGTGCCGGATCATCCAGCAACGCGACGATCTTGTCCGCAAAATCCACCGGGTCGTTCTTTCGCGCATATAGCGACGCCTCTCCCGCCGAGATCCGACCTTCGGTGAGATCGTATTGCACGATGGGCTTTCCCAGCGCCATGTACTCCACGATCTTGTTCATCGTCGACTTGTCGTTCATCTCGTTGGCGATGTCGGGATTCACACATAGGTCCGCCGCGCTCAGGATCGGGAGCATTTCCGAGTCGGGAATCCTTCCGGTAAAGGTGACGTATGGCGCCACGCCAAGGCGAACCGCCAGGTGCTGCATCCCGGGCAACTCGGTTCCGCTGCCGACCACGGTGAAGTGGATGTCCTCGCGCCGCACGTCATGCACGATGTGGCGGACGGACTCGAGCAACAGGTCGATTCCCTCCTGGTGCCCCATCACCCCTACATAGCCGACCAGGAAACGCCGTCCGTGCTTGTGGCCCGGATCAGGCGGTACGACCTTGAAGCGATTGAGATCCGGTCCGCTGCGCACGACGAACACGCGTTCCGGCTTCATCTTGCCTCTGGCGATGGCGATATTGCGGTACGACTCGTTCGTGGCAATCGAGACGTCGGCGGCACTGAAAGTCCAACGTTCGAGCGTGAGCATCAGCCGGTAGAAGGCATCCTTCCGCTGGAACTTCGCCTCGTACAATTCCGGGCCCAGGTCGTGGTGATCGAAGATGAATTTCTTGCCGAGCAGCTTGTAGAGCCTGCCTATGATGAAGATGTTGTCGGGAGGGTTGCAGGCATGGATCACGTCGAATCCGCGTTCGAGCAGAACCCTGATCGACAGATAGAACTGCGAGAAAAGCGCCCAGCCATATTCAGCCAGATAGCCGATGCAACCGCTGGCCTCCAGTGGCAGCCGATGCCGGTAGATCGCGATACCGTCGATCTCCTCGAAGCTCTGGTCATAGCCCTTGGCTTTCGGGCAGATGATGGACACGCGATAGCCCGCCGCCGTGAGGGTTCGAGCCTCCTGCCAGACACGGCGATCAAAAGGTGCAGGCAGGTTCTCCACGATGATCAAGACCCTTCGTGGACGAGCTGAAACCCTTTCCGGTGCCCCTCCTTCATGTTGCCTGCCCGCTTGACCACGCTCGATTCCAACCGGATCGATTACCCTCTGTTCGGGTCCAAAATGCGCCCCGGCGTCCCCGAATTCCGGAACTGCATTGGTCGTCGCGAGAACATCGACATGCGCCGAGTGTTCCATCATGGTGCCTCCCGTGAATCCGGCTGTGTTCATCGTTTTCTTTGGCGGGTAGTCGCCGTCCGCTCCCGCAGAAGAAGAATAGCTCCCGTTCTCTCCGCACACAAAAGGAACGTGACGATCGCCGATCGAACGTTCGCCGGCCGCTGATGGCAGGACAGATCCGCGCAGGCTTTCCTGATGCCGATGGTGCGGGTCTCCCGCGTCGTCACGGCCTGGGTACGGGTGGTTCGTTACGCTACCCCCCGTATGCCTTGCGATCGTCACGACTCGCCCCGCGCTTCCGGCACACTCGCTCGAACATGGGCCAGGACGAGCAGCGCATCGATCGAGGCAGGGTTCATGGTGGGACTCTGGTTGCCGTGGACGCAGGACATCGGGGTAACGAGCGTCCTCGAGTTTTCGACTACCGCTAAATCGGGTCGAGCCCCGTGCTGGAAACCCGTCGCCGACAGCTGGTTGAGGAACCGGATCGTCGTGGTCCGGAGCTTCTGCCGCAACCGGTCACGTGACGCCCCGGATCCGACCTGTGCTCGTGAACGCATGGAGTGAATTCCGTGCGGGGAGCGTTCAGGTCCCCGATGACGAGCGTCCGAACGGCAGACGATCGCTCCGTGGGGTGCTCCGCCGGTTGCCCGTTGGGTCGACCGAGAGGGGTACCGCTGATGGCAGCGCCGCAACTGGCGAGCCGCACGGCAGTCAGGCATTGCGGCGCAGCTTCTTGGCGGGGGTGATCACTCGGAGCGCGTTCTGAACAGGTCGGAAACGATGTACCGCAAGGCGCGAACCACCCCGTTCGAAGTCTTCTCCTTCAAGCACTTGGAAAAGCTTGGTACGCAGACCCCGGATTCGGCGCTCGCGCCTGTCAAGATCTTCGACATACGTGAATGCGACCTGCGCATCCTCCGTGGTCAAGCGTTACGGGCAGTGACCCCCGCGCTGCAACAGAAGGGATGAGCCTTCGCGTCCGACTCCGAACTGTCCCGTCCGTCGCCACCCCTACGGCGAAAGTCCGGACACGCGCAAATCTTGATAACCTCGTCCCGGGTCGGTCTGCTTGCGTCTGCCGACGATTCGTTCCCGGCGCGTGGCGGCGCGCGCTGGGCCGGGCCGCGACCCAAATCGCCGCCGCGCGCCGCGGCGAAGCTTTCAAGGTGTCCTCTTCCCATGTACTCCCGTTCGGTTCCCGATCCGAAACCGCGGCGATGGCTTCGTCGCGCCTGCTGGGCCTGCGGCCTCTTGTTGGCCGGATATCTCGGATACGGCCCACTGTACTGGGCTTACAGTCTGCCGTCGGAGAGCTGGCTTCCCATCGAGGATGGCTTCGAGAGCGGCGACCTGCGGCTCTGGCAGGAGCTGGGCCGGCGTCAGTTGTGCTGCGAGTATTCGGCGCAGGTGGTTGCCGACCCCGTGCATGCAAGCGGCAAGGCGGCACGATTCGAATTGCGGCGCGATGACCCGTTCATGCGCGGCAACAAGCGCGCCGAGATGCGGCTTCCTGCCGCGCGCATGGGCGATGACATGGTGTATGCCCTCAGCGTCTATCTCCCACCCGATTGGCGCGACGACCCTCTGCCCGTGAATCTGTTTCAGTGGCACGGGGTGCCTGACAAGCTGTTGTTCGAAGGCGGTGCATCTCAGCCTTTGCGGCTGGTCGTGATCGACCATCAATGGACTATCGACAACCTCTGGGACGCCAACCGGGTGACAAAGGTGCCATTGCTGCGCGAGCATCCCCAGGGCCGCCGGGTCCTATGGTCCGGCCCGATCGAAACGGGACGCTGGGTGGACTGGGAGGTCAGGGTCCGCTGGGCGTACGACGCCGGTGGCTTGGTGGAGATCCGCAAGGACGGCAAATTGGTCGCCAGCGAGGCGGGGCCGAATACGTACAACGACTTCATCGCGCCGTACTTCAAGTTCGGCGTCTACGTCCCGTCCTGGTCCTACGATTTTCTGACCTCGCCGGTGAATCTCAGGGTCGCGTTCTTCGACAACGTCCACGTGCACAGGCGATGACCCCAAACCCGTTCGCGTACAGTGCGTGGACTGCTTCGACGTCCCCGTCAGCGCCGCTCGACATTTCGCTGCGCCGCGAAATGTTCGACGGCCACCCACAGGTTGACCAATCGTTTCGCGCAGACGTACCCTCTGCCGCCTTGGGGCGGAGGCAACCTCCCGGTCGGCGGCATCTGCTGGTTCTGCGTCCATATGGCACATGCACGGGGTCGGTAACCGACTCAAATGTTCAGTTCCGAGCAGGCGAGGGAGAAAGCATCCATGAAGAAGATTCTCGCAGGCAGCCTGGTCCTCGTACTTGTCGGTCTCGGTGTTCTGTACCTTGCACAGAACGGTCAGCTCGATGTTCCGGGGATCAGCACTCCTGCAATATCCGCAGTCCCGATGACGATCGATTCGTGCACGGAAAGAGGCAAGGACCGCGATGGGATCGACAGGGCGTACCAATGTCACACCTCGTTCTCGGATGATTTCGAGAATGCAATTCAATTTCATGAAGCGAAGTGGCACAAGAAGAACCTGCAGACGTCGGACGGCAAACCCGGCAGCGCCGAGAGCTTTGTCGAAGTGACCACCGAGCGAGCGCACTCCGGCACGCATTCGTTGAAGACCTACACGGCGCTGGATCCGGGCGACCTGCAGAAGTCCGGTCTGATCCGTGCGCTGCTCTTCTTTCCTCCGGGCAGCGATTTCTGGTTTTCTGCGTGGTACTACCTTCCCTCAGGGACGGAGACGGAGAATCTGTTCATCTTTGAGCTCGAGGCGACTCGCAATCGCTATGTGGGCAGGAGGCTGGTGTTGGGCAACCCCAATGGAAACAGCCTGTATATCTCGGCAAAACGAGGCACCGGCGATATGTTCTATCAACCAACCCCACTACCCTTCCCCAAGGATCGATGGGTAAGGGTGAAACTTCACATGCATCTTTCCCCTGGAAGCGATGGGTTGGCAGAACTGTGGCAGGACGATACGAAGATCATCGAGCGGCGCGGGAGGAACATGCCGAATGGCCATTTTTATGATTGGGTCAGCATTGGCCAGACGGCAAACGCGACACATCACGCGCAAACGCTTTACGTCGATGACGTCGTCGTTTCGGATAAACCGATTCCATAGCCATTCACGCTCGCAGGTCTTTTCATCCCCGGCCCGGTATTGCCCCGAGAAGATGGGATTCGCGGGGCCACGTCTCTACGTCATGGCACGCGAGCGCGGTTACCGCGGATCGGCGGATGACTTCTAGATCAAGCAGCATCTTCGTATCAAAGTCTTCTTCGGCACCTCCGAAAACGACGTCAAGACCCAGATCTAGATCGCGGTATCTGTCTACGTGCTCGTCGCCCTCGGCTCAACCTCTCGGCGAGCCTCTATGAAATGCTACAGATCTCAAGTCTGACCATGTTCGAAAGCATGCCATTGAATCAGCTACTTACCAAAATGAACCTGGGGTT
>Ga0163144_10027151_pt1 | contig 11097 bp, 7 predicted proteins | sample OliLak19BULKMAT1_FD_123175 | JGI IMG/M metagenome (GOLD analysis project Ga0163144, IMG submission 123175) | Freshwater microbial mat bacterial communities from Lake Vanda, McMurdo Dry Valleys, Antarctica - Oligotrophic Lake LV.19.BULKMAT1 | ecosystem: Environmental > Aquatic > Freshwater > Lake... | reverse complement strand
GCGATCGGCGCTCCGACCTGGCCTTCGCTGTTGGACATGGCTCCGAGTAAGTAGTCGGCCATCGCGTCGTTGCTGTACTGACCGTTGAAGGAGAAGCGGCCCCGGGGGACTACCGCGCCGATTTGGTTGTAGCGCACACGACGATATTCGCCGCCGATCTTAACCTGGTGCTTGCCGCGAATCCAGGAGAAGTTGTCCGAGATCATGCCGGAGGTGTTCCAGTTGACGAAGGGGCAATCGTTACATTCCCCAACGTTCGAGTAACCGGCGATTTGAAAAACCGGGATGCCCCAGAAGAGGGGGTTAGAGCGGTCGATGTCGGGGATATTGAGTTCCCCGACGACGTTGCGGACGCCGGCGCGGGTTTGTGAGTTGGAGCTTTTGAAGTAGTTCGCGCCGAACTTGAACTCGTTGATTTTATTGGTGCCGAAGACTTTTGTGTGGCCGAGAACGCCCTGTTGGGCGTATATGGAAGCGACGTTACCCTGCCCGTTGATGATGGACGGGATGTATTGGGGTTCTACGGTTTGGGAGAAGCGGAAGAAGAAGTTGGAGCTAGGCGACTGGACCCAGTCGAGACGGCCGGAACCTTGGTTGCCGTCGCTGCTGCGGCCTTCGTTATTGATGTAGTTATTGGCGAGGCCGGTGGCTCCCAGGTTATTGGGGAGGGGGAAGAAATCGTTGAGGACTTTGGCCGACGTCGCTTGGATGCGGTTAGCGGGGATGACGTTGTTTGGGAACGGCACGCGGGCGGCGGTGAAGGGGTCGACAATAGCGCGACCGATGTTACCGGAGCGGAGGGCGGCGGTGGGCAGGGTGCCTAACTGAGTGAGGTCGCGGCGTTCCCGGAGCCCTTCGTAGTTACCCATGAAGAATAGTTTGTCGCGGAGGATGCGGCCCGCAACGGTGCCGCCGAACTGGTTCCGCTTGAAGGCGGGCTTGGGAACGTCTTTCCGGTCGAAGTAGTTCTTGGCATCGAGTTTGGCGTTGCGGAGGAATTCGAAGACGGTGCCGTGGAAGCCGTTAGTGCCACTTTTTGTAGTGGCGTTGATTTGGGCGATGCCGCGTCCGTATTCGGCTTGGAAAATTCCGGACTCGACCTTGAACTCCTGGAGAGCGTCGATGGAAGGCAGGAAGAGGTAGGTGTTGAAGTTCGGATCGGTATTTTCCATGCCGTCGAGCGAGTAGTGGTTGTAGTGAACGCGCTGGCCGGCGACGTTGAGGGCGAACTGGTTGCGAGCGCCGCCCATGCGCTGCTGACCCTGGGAGGAGGCGGGGCCGTTGGTGGTGGCGCCGGGGATGAGGGAGGCGAGTTGGAGGTAGTTGCGGCCGTTGAGGGGCAGGTCGACGATGCGGCGATTTTCGATGACGGTGCCGAGCGAGGTGGTTTCGCTTTCGACGACCGGGGGAGCGGCGGTAACTTCGACGGTTTCGGCGACGTTGCCGACCTGCATGGCGATGTCGATTTTGGCGACTTGCCCGGTCTGGAGTTCGAGACTGTTGCGGACCTGCGTGCTGAAACCGGGTTTTTCGGCGCGGATGTTGTAGATGCCCGGGGGGAGCGCCGGGGCGCTGTAGAGGCCGAGTTCGTTCGATTGAATCACGCGCTGGACGTTGGTCGCAGGGTTGGTGACGGTGACTTTGGCCCCGGCGATGACAGCGCCGGAAGAGTCGGAGATGGTGCCTTCGATTTCGCCGGTTGGCGTCTGGGCCAAGGCGCTGCTAGCGAGCAGGAAAATGGTTACGAGTGAGTATGCGAGACGATTGAACATGGTCCCTCCAGTGCATATATGAATATCAGATTTCAGGGTGTGCCGCAAATCGAGGGTGTCCAGACTAATCCTGCCTAGTGAACACAGGGAATAGCCCGATAGAGATAATAGACTATGCTCCGTTCTAGCGAATTTGACTATGACTTGGTCGTGATTGGATCCGGGCCCGGTGGGCAACGGGCGGCGATCCAGGCCGCGAAGCTTGACAAGCGCGTGGCCTTGGTCGAAAAGAAGGCTGTGGTGGGGGGTGCCTGCATAAACACCGGGACGATTCCGAGCAAGACGCTGCGCGAAGCGGTGATGCATTTATCCGGGTATCGCGAACGTGGATTTTATGGGTCTTCGTACTCTGTCAAGCAGAACATTACGATGCAGGATCTGCTTTTCCGGACGACGCACGTGATCTCGCACGAGCAGGACGTGTCGCGAAATCAGTTGCAGCGAAATGGCGTGGAGATGATTTCGGGCACGGCGAGTTTCGTGAACGCGAACACTCTGCGGGTGTTGAATGTGGACGGGCACGGGCACCAGGACGTCTCGACGGAGAAGATCGTGGTGGCGGTGGGTACGACGGCAACGCGCGGGGACAACATCGATTTTGACGGCACGCAGATATTTACAAGTGATGAGATTTTATCTCTCGACCATCTGCCGAAGACGATGGCGATTGTGGGTGCGGGGGTAATTGGGACCGAGTACACGACGATTTTTTCGACGCTGGGGGTGCGGGTGACGCTGATCGATAAGCGCCCGATTCTGCTCGATTTTGTCGATAACGAGATTGCCGATTCACTGGCTTACCACATGCGAGAGAACCGGGTAACGCTACGGTTGGGCGAGGACGTCTCGGGGATCGACAAGATGGAAGATGATGAGCATGGCAAGAGGGTGAAGATCCACCTGAGCAGCGGCAAGCAGGTGGTGACCGAAAAATTGCTTTATAGTGTTGGGCGGACCGGGAATACGGACCGATTGAACCTGGAGGGAGCTGGGTTGCAATCCGACGACCGGGGCCGGATTAAGGTGAACCAGTACTATCAAACCGTCGTGCCGAACATCTACGCGGTGGGCGACGTGATTGGGTTTCCGAGTTTGGCGTCGACATCAATGGAACAGGGCCGCTTGGCGGCGTGCCACGCGTTTGGTATTCCGGCGACGAGCGTACCAGCGCTGTTCCCCTACGGGATTTACACGATACCTGAGATTTCCATGGTAGGTCGGAGTGAAGAGGAGCTGACCCAGGCCAATATTCCTTATGAGATTGGGAAAGCTCGGTACCGGGAGATCGCCCGAGGACAGATTATCGGCGACACGAGCGGGATTCTCAAGCTAATTTTTCACCAGGACACGAAGCAATTGCTGGGGGTCCACATTATGGGTGAAGGAGCAAGCGAGTTGATCCATATTGGACAGGCAGTTTTGAGTTTTGGAGGGTCGATCGACTACTTCATCAATACGGTGTTCAACTATCCGACTTTGGCAGAGTGCTACAAAGTGGCGGCTTTTGATGGGATTAACCGTCTGGGACTTTAGGGGCGGCCGGACGTGATATTTTATTAATGAGGTAATCCAACTCTCGTGATTCGAACCGCGCTTTTGATAGTCTTCGCGTCGGCCTGCCTGTTTGGACTTGATCCGGATCCCGTTTTCTCGTTTGTGCGGAAGAATTGTGTGGCCTGTCATAACCAGACGGTATCGAATGGTGACGTGAACTTGGCGGCTTTGGATACGGCGCGATCGTTTGACGAAGCGCGAGACACCTGGGAGCGGGTTGTCGCCAAGATCAAGATGGGCGAGATGCCGCCCCCGGGGTTCCCCAAGCCGGCAGCGGCTGAGGTGAAGTCCGTAGCTGGGGTTTTGGAGACCGAGTTTGCGCGTCAGGATCGCGTGGCGAAGCCGGACCCGGGTCGGATCACTGCTCGAAGGCTCAACAAGACCGAGTACAACAATACGATCCGGGATTTGCTCGCAGTGGATATTCGACCGGCGGAGAACTTTCCGAACGACGAGGCGGCGTTTGGCTTTGATAACATCGCCGATGCTCTCTCGTTGTCGCCGGTTTTGTTGGAGAAGTATCTGTACGCGGCGGAGCAGGCGGTTCGTACCGCAGTGTTTGGCGCTGAGAAGTTCAAGCCAGCGTCGGTTCACTATTCGGCTCCGGTACGGATTCCTGTTTTGCCGAAGGATCTGCATCATTATGACGAGTCGGGACTATCGCTTCATCATGCTTTTCACGTCCTCCATCGTTTCCCGGTGGACGGAGAGTATAGCTTTCGTCTGGTGATGAATGGCCATCGGCCGGATCAGACGATGCCGGTTACTCCGGCGTTCTATATCGATAGCAAACTTGTTCGATCGTTTGAATACGACGGGACCGACCTGGAAGGCCAAGTGCTGGAACTTCGGGTAAAGATGACGGCAGGCGAGCACCTTTTGAGCGCCACATATTTGAAGAACTACCACGGCTTGCCGCCGAAGTATAACGGCCCGGAGCCGTCGCAGCGGAAAGATTTCATGAAATTGTCCGGGGCGCGGGGCAAGTTGACGGCGGCCGATGAAGAGTTGCTGAAGAAGTACGGGACGAAGATTAAGCTCGACCGGGTGGAAGTTCGCGTGGATAACCGGTATGAGTCGATCGACATTGGTGGACCGTTTACGCAGCCGGAAGGGGCGTCGGCGGCTAGCCGGCAGGCTGTTTTCGTTTGCGCGGCGCAGACGGCGGGGTGCGCCCAAACGATTCTGACGAGTTTCACGCGGAAAGCATTCCGGCGGCCGGTGACGGCGGCGGAAGTGAATCCGTACGTTCAGCTTTATACTTTTGCGCGACAGCAGGGCGATAGCCATGTGGAGGGAATCGCGACGGCGCTGCAGGGGGTTCTCGTGTCCCCGCATTTCCTGTTTCGGACGGAGCGGGACCGGGGCCAAAGCGGGAAACAGCCGTTTGCGGCGGTGAGCAATCACGAGTTAGCGTCTCGAATTTCCTACTTTTTGTGGAGCAGCATGCCGGACGCGGCGTTGGCCGCCGCAGCGAGCAACGGGACGCTGCGGCAACCAGCAGTGCGAGCGGCGCAGGTACGGCGGATGCTGCGGGACCCCAAGGCGGCAGCTCTGGTCGAGAACTTCGCCGGCCAATGGTTGCAGTATCGAAATATTGATGTCATGAAGCCGGATATTGAAAAGTTTCCGGATTTTGATGAGAGTTTGCGCTCTTCGATGCGGCGAGAGACGGAGCTGTTCCTGGAAAACCTGGTTCGGCAGGACGGGAGCGTGATGGATATTTTGGATGCTAAGCACAGCTACCTGAACGAAAGATTGGCGCGTTTCTATGGGGTTCCCGGGGTGGTGGGACCGGAGTTCCGGCGGGTCGATATGTCGAAGATGAACCGCGGCGGCGGCATCCTGGCGCAGGGGAGCATGCTGACGATTTCTTCTTATTCCACGCGGACGTCGCCGGTGCTGCGGGGGAAATGGATCCTTGAGAATTTGCTGAACGCTCCTCCGCCCCCGCCTCCTCCGGCGGTGCCGGCGCTGGACGATACCCATGTGGGTAAGTCGGCCTCGCTGCGGCAACAGATGGAAGCGCATCGGAAAAATCCGGCGTGCGCCAGTTGTCACTCGCGGATGGATCCGCTAGGGTTTGGCCTCGAGAACTTCGACGCCGTCGGCGCTTGGCGGACGAAGGATGGCGATTTTCCGATTGACGCTTCCGGGGTGTTGCCGAGTGGGAAGAGTTTTGAGGGACCGGATGAGTTGAAGAAACTGCTCAACGCAGACCGGGCCGCGTTCGTGCGAGGAATGACCGAGAAGTTGCTGACTTATTCCTTAGGCAGAGGCCTGGAGCGGTATGATAAGCCCGTGGTGGCCGGAATCGCGGCGAAACTGCCGGCTAGCAACTTCCAGTTTTCAGCGCTCGTTTTAGAAATTGTGAATAGTCTACCGTTTCAAATGCGCCGGGCGGTGGTATCGCCGGCGGCTACAGGAGCTAAATCCGAATGACGATTCTTTCTGGAAAATACGTTTCCCGCCGGATGTTGCTGCGGGGGGTCGGGGCGGCAATTGGGCTTCCGATATTAGACGCGATGCGTCCGGCGCTGGCGGCACCGGCTCGAAGCGCGAAGCCGGCTAGTCGGATCGCTGTTGTGTATGTGCCGAACGGCATCATCATGAAGGATTGGCAGTTGGCGAAAACGGGCAGCGATTTTGAATTCACGCGGATTTTGAAGCCGCTTGAGCGATTCCGAGAGGACCTGGTGGTCGTGTCGGGTTTATCGAATCATGCGGCGAATAAGGCGAAGGGCGGCGGGCACGCGAAGGCTTCCGGAAGCTTCTTATCGGGCGCTATTCCGAAGTATACGGCCGGGGCGGACGTCCATTCGGGAACGACCTTTGACCAGATCGCGGCACAGTGTTTTGCGCCGGAGACGCGCGTTCCTTCGCTGCAGTTAGGCTGCGAAGACGCGCGGATGATCGGGAACTGCGATACCGGTTCGAGTTGTGCTTACACGAATTCGATTTCGTGGAAGAATCCGGACTCGCCGATGGCGGTGGAGGTGAATCCACGATCGGTGTTCGAACGGTTGTTTGGGACGATGGACCCGAGCCTGGATGCGGCGACGAGGGCGCGGCGAGCGCTCTACAAGAAGAGCATTTTGGACATGACGCGCCAGGATACGCAGGCTTTGGTTTCAACTTTGGGCGCGGTGGACCGGCGGAAGATGGACGAGTATCTGACTTCGATTCGCGAGGTGGAGACGCGAATCGCCAAGGCCGAAAACGATCCCGAGATTCCGACGGGCGAGAAGCCGTCGGGGATTCCGTTCTCCTACATTGAATACGTCAAGTTGATGTTCGATTTGCAGACGATCGCGTTTCAATCCGATTTGACGCGGGTTTCGACGATGATGATGGGCCGGGAGGGGAGCGTCCGGGTGTATCCGGAGATCGGGGTGCCGGATCCGCATCACCCGTTGACGCACCACCGGAACCTGCCTGATTTCATCGAGAAAGTGACGAAGATCAACGTCCACCACGTGGACTTGTTTGGCTATTTCCTGGAGAAGTTGAAGGCAACCAACGACGGCGACGGGAGTTTGCTGGACCATTCGACGATTCTTTATGCGGCCGCGATCAGCGACGGGAACCAGCACTCGAACCATAATTTGCCGCTGGTGGTGGCGGGTCACGCAGGCGGACGGAAGGGCGGGCGGCACTTCGCGGCGAAGGCGGAGACACCGGTAACGAACCTGTTTGTGGACATCTTGAACCAGTCGGGGATTGAGACCGAGAATTTCGGGGATAGTACGGGCCGGTTGTCGCTGGCCTAAAATGACCTTTCTGGCGTTTTGGTGGGCCGCGGCTTTGATTGATGGAATCGTCCGTGATGCGGTTTCGAGCGAGCCTCTGGCGAATGTACGATTCGAAGCCAAGGCCGGGACGGCCGTTAGCGGGGCGGATGGCCGATTTGAGGTGACGGCAGAGCCTGGGGAGACGATTCGGATTACGCTCGTGGGTTACCGCCCGGAACGAGTGGTCGTGGAGGGGGCGGCGACCCTGGCCGTGACGTTGACCCCGGACAACCTGACTCGCCGCGAGAAGTTGACGGTGACGGTCGATCCGTTCGAGGCGTCGCTGACGGGTGGGGAGATCAAAAATTTGTCAAGCGTGTTGGCGGATGATCCTTTGCGCGCGGTGCAAAGCCTGCCAGGAGTGGCCGCGAACAACGACTTTGTAGCGCAGTTTTCGGTGCGGGGGGCGAGCTTTCAACGGGTTGGGATCTATTTGGATGGGATTTTGTTGCGCAGTCCGTTTCACACGGTGCAAAACGAACCCAGCACGGGGTCCCTCACGATCTTCAATGGAGATCTGGTGGAGACAATGACACTGCACTCGGGGGTGCCGCCGGCTCCGTTCTCGGATCGGACGGCGGCGGCGCTAGACGTGCAGTTGCGCGAAGGCAGCCGGCTGCGTCCGGCGGTACGGCTGACGGCGGGGGCGGCGGGGGCCGGGGCGCTGGCCGAAGGTCCTCTGAACCGGAAGGGGACGGCTTCGTGGCTGGTGGGGGTCCGCAAGAGTTACTTGCAATATCTGCTTTCGCGGGCGACGAATGATACGACGTTGGCTTTTGATTTCTTCGATACACAAGGGAAGCTGGCTTGGTCGCCGAGCGAGCGACAGACGCTTAGCTTGGGCTTCTTCGACGGGATTTCGGGGCTGGACCGGACGAGCGCGCGGGCTCGGCTGGGGGTGAATGGGTTGATGGAGAGCGCCTACCGTTCGACCTTGCTGAATTTGGCGTGGCAATTTCGATCGGCGAACCGGTGGCTGACGACGCAGCGAGTGGCGTATTTGCGGGAGCGATCCGAGAATACGAACCGGGACCAACTGCCTTTGGGGCGTGGATTCGGGGGGGAGTGGGTGGCGCGGACGGACACGAGTTACCGGGGGGCGCAGTTTGGGGGCTCGATGCGGCGATTACGGGAGGAGGGCGCGTTGACCCGGTATCAGACGAGCCCGCTGGCGGTGTTGACGCGGGATCGCTATCGGGGGACGGGGTGGCGCGCCGGAGGGTACGGGCAACAGACGGTGCAGTGGCAGCGGTTGCGGATGACGGCGGGGGGGCGTTGGGACCATATGGAGCGGACGGCTTGGTCGCCCCAGTTGGGAGCCAGTTATCAATTGCGGGAAGGGACGCGGGTGCAGGGGGGTTGGGGTCAGGCGGTGCAGTTTCCGAATTTTCTGCAAGGGATGCGATTGTTGCCAGAGCGAGCTACGCATTTGACGGTGGCGGTGGAGCAGATGTTGGGCGACCGGACGCGGTTGCGGGTGGAGACGTATCGGCGTTGGGATCGGGACCAAATTTTTAGGCCGTTCGAGGAGCCGCGTTTGGTGGCGAATGGCTCGATTTTCAATCCGCCGTTGGTGCTTGCCTTTCAGAATTCTCAGCGGGCTACGGCGCGGGGGGTGGAAGTTACCCTGCAGCGGCGCTCGGCGAATCGGTTATCGGGATGGGTGAGTTACGGGTATGGGCGGACGACGGTGCGGGATGGGGCGCTGGGGATTCAGTTTCCGGGGGATTTCGACCAGCGGCATACGGCGAACATTTACGGCTCTTATCGGATCCGACCTACTTTAAATATTAGTAGCCGGTATTCTTATGGGAGTAACTTCCCAGTGGCTGGATTTTATGAAGCGAGAGGCTCGCAGTATTTCCTAGCGGCGGGGCGGAATGGGCTGCGGCTGCGTGCGTATCAACGGGCGGATCTTCGGCTCAATAAGAGTTTTACCTGGCAGAAGTGGCGGTCGACGTTGTTTGTTGAGGTGCAGAATTTGACGAACGTCAATAATCGTCGGTTGGATAGCATCAACGGGTATAACAATCGCACGGGTCAGGCGTTCCTGACTTTTGGGCGATTGTTTCCGATTGTGCCGGCGGCCGGGGTGATGTTTGAGTGGGAGCGTTGAAGGCGATATGAGCTTGACTTGGGGGCGGAAGTCCTATTTCTGGTAACATGGAATTATGAATTCCGGCCTCTCTGCAACAGACCCGGTCCGTTTCGCGGCGATGTTTGCTGCTTTGGGCACGGAGTCGCGGCTTCGCATTGTTCGACTTTTGTTGGCGGCGCATCCGGGTGGAATGATCGTCAGCGATATCCAGACGGAGTTGGGGATCCCGGCTTCGACGCTTTCGCATCATCTCGACAAGTTGCGGCAACAGGAATTGGTGGCGGTGGAACGGAAAGGCACTTTTCTTTGGTATCGGGCGAATACGGCGACGCTTCAGGAGTTGCTCCGTTTTCTGTACGCCGAATGCTGCACGCGTTCGAACGCGGTTGAGCCGGCGGAATTTGTTCAGATCTGCAAATAAGGGGATCTATGAAGAAGTTAGTACTTTCCTTCGTGTTTTTCATAGCAGCCGCTGGGGCAGAAACCAACACCAGCATTTTGGTTTTGTGTACGGGGAATTCGGCTCGCAGCCAAATGACAGAGGGATTTCTTCGGTTGCTGGATTCGACGCTGCAGGTCTTCTCGGCGGGGACCAATCCAGGACCACGGATGAATCCGTTCGCGATCCAGGCGATGAAGGAGATTGGGATCGATTTGACGGGGCAGCATCCGAAGCACGTGCGGGAATTTTTGGGCCAGAGCTTCGACTACGTGGTGACGGTATGCGACGACGCGGACAAGAATTGCCCGAACTTCACGGGGAAGGTGGGAAAACGCCTGCACATTGGCTTTCCTGACCCGGCAAAGGCGACCGGTACGGACGCCGAGAAGTTGGCCGTGTTCCAGAAGACGCGGGACGATATTCGGGTTCGGTTTCGAGAGTTTTATGCGACTTATGTGAAGAAAGTGCGGTGACGATGCAACGGGTTTTGATCTTGTGTACGGCAAATTCGGCGCGGAGCCAGATGGCGGAGGGGTTATTGCGGGTTCGCGGGGGATATCGGTTTGAGGTCCATAGCGCCGGGGCGCATCCGACACGGGTTCGGCCGGAAGCGATAGCAGTGATGGCGGAGTTAGGGATCGATATTTCGGGGCATTGGTCGAAATCGACGGCGGAGTTTGTGGATCAGGCGTTCGATTTTGTGATCACGGTTTGCGATAGCGCAAAAGACGTGTGTCCGGTGTTTCCGGGTGGGGCGACGTATTTGCACTGGAGTTTAACGGATCCGGCAGCACAGGAGGGTGATGAGGCGGTTCGTTTGGAGGCGTTTCGGCGGATACGGGATCAGATTGATTCTCGGATTGGGATTTGGTTGGGAGGGGTGTAGCTGGGGCGGGGAATGGGGAATTGGGGGGCCTGGCGTTATCGAGGTCGGTCGAGGGGTGGCTGGGTGCGCTGGGTTTGTTGGGTGGGCAGGCGCGAGGGCGGCGGGGCGGGACGGTAAGTGAGTTTCGGGTGTATCGGGGGCAACGGGGACAGGGTCCTGGCACGGGCCAGGTTTGGTGTACGCTGGCGGGTACCAGCGCGGCGGCGCGGGGTGACCGAGTTCGGAGCGGAGTGCGTTTCGGGTTTATTGGGGGCGAAGGGGGAGTGGCGGTGGCGCGAGGTGCACGCGCACGGGATAGAGCGCGGTTCGGGTTTGTTCGTGGGAGGCGGCGGTGACGGGCGCGGCGGCGCAGGGGGGAGTGCGGATCGGGTTTGTTCGTCGGAGGCGGCTGTGACGAGCGCGGCGGCGCAGGGTGGAGCGCGGATCGGGTTTGTTCGTCGGAGGCGGCGGTGACGAGTGTGGCGGCGTAGGGTGGATTGCGGATCGGGTTTGTTCGTCGGAGGCGGCGGTGACGAGCGTGGCGGCTTAGGGTGGAGTGCGGATCGGGTTTGTTC
>Ga0163144_10027149_pt1 | contig 11097 bp, 18 predicted proteins | sample OliLak19BULKMAT1_FD_123175 | JGI IMG/M metagenome (GOLD analysis project Ga0163144, IMG submission 123175) | Freshwater microbial mat bacterial communities from Lake Vanda, McMurdo Dry Valleys, Antarctica - Oligotrophic Lake LV.19.BULKMAT1 | ecosystem: Environmental > Aquatic > Freshwater >... | reverse complement strand
GAAAATGCGGGTCAAAACTTCCGGGAAACCTGAAACCATAAACGGCAAATATTACTATATGGAAGGTGGGGATCTTAAAACCATTCAGACGGATCGAAAGATCAAAGCTCCAAACTACAGCGGGAACCCGGGGTTGGACAAGGAGTTAAAGTCGACTTACGACAGCTCCATTTCGTCAAAAATTACCGACATCGGTGATCTATTTTCCCAAGGTCAAATCAGCCGTGAGTCGGCAGCCTCTCGAATCTCAGCCTTGAAGGCCCTGAAGTCGGATCAAAACTTGGAAGCTCCAAACTACACCGGGGACGCGTCGCTCGACAAAGAACTTCAATCGGATTACCATGGTAAAATTACCTCAAAAATAAACGCCATAGTCGACCAGTTCTCTGAGGGCTTGCTCAGCAGCGAGTCTGCGGACACTCAAATCGCTGCCTTGAAGGCGATTAAGGCTGCGGATAAAGCCAAAAACAAAAAACAAAAAACAGTGAGGGCGCCAGTTCTCAAAAAGGCGCCGACCATTACATCTAAAAAGTTAAAACTTCGAAAATTCAAACTTCCCAAAACCGAGTTGGAGGCGTTTAAAAGGAAAAAATGATAGATCGAAAATGCAACTACTGCAATAAATTACTCAGCAAAAGAGACCTAGAGTATCCATCAGCCTGGGTGAAACGCAAAAACTGCGGCAGGCGCTGTGCCGATTTAGGGAGCGTTTCAGAGACTGCCAGGCTTCGCGGGGTGAAACTGGCGATGTTGTACAAAACAGGCCTATATACTTTAAGCGAAGTCGGGGAGATGTCTGGGGGAATTAGTGGCGAAAGAGTCCGACAGATTCTTCAAAAAACACAGGATTTGATCCCAGATTACCGCCTAATTGTGGTGAAAAACAGGCAACTATCAATGAACAGACTTTTAAAAACACAAGGTAGGCGGGAAATTATTCCCATACAGTTTTAGCCCATAAGAATCTTGATCTAGTGCGATCTCTTTTGTGTCTGTTGCAAACCTCGCCCCCCTGTGAATTAAAGTCTTCATACAAGGCTACAAAGCCATAAATATTAAAAGACAGACTGAAATGGATACCCAAAAAAACACTCAAACACCAACAAGATTTATCAATCAGAAATGCGGGCTTTGCTCTGGTTTTGGAACCCTAAAGTACGGAGCCATCCCTTGCCCGGCGTGCAGGACAAGAGGCATCGTCGTCGTTGATCAGCTGACTGGCGTGCTCGTGGATCAGGAGGAAAACAAACAGTGAAAACTAAACATCGCGCAGTCCCAACTTTGCAAAACCTCGTGCCTCTAATTCGCCAAATCCGACTCGATGTCGCAGAACTTAACCAGCTCTTACAGAAACCCCCAAAAAGGAGCGCTGTAATATGAAGCATTTTGTTAAATTTCTAGAGAACAGCCCCGAGTTTGAAGCGTTAATCGCTGCCCGACCCTCCGCCTTCGGCCTGTTGGCTCTAATTGCCTACCGCGCAAGGAAAACCGGGCTTTCAATAAATGACGGAATTGAAACAGGAGAAGCATTTATCGGAGACTTTGAAAAATACGGTGCAACGGAGCAGTCTTACCTTACTGACAAGAAGTACCTTGAAAAGTACAAATTAGCAACGTTCAGATCAACGAGCACAGGGACGATCGCTAAAATCATTAATTCGTGCGTATTTGAGGCATCAGAGGACCATACACCGACGGACGAATCAACGGACGAATCAACGGCTCTTCAAGACCTAAAAAACCTCCTACAACAGAACTTGAGGGGGGTTGTAATATGATATTAGATTTACGCCCAGAGGCTTCCCCTCTTTTAAAAGCAGCGATTTTTTATCACTCATTAGGCTGGAGCTTGATTCCGATCAAGGCAAACAGCAAACTTCCGGCCATTCACTCGTGGTCTGAATTTCAAAAACGCCGGGCGACGCTTGCGGAGCTTGAGCAGTGGTTCGGTCGGGGGAACTTTAACCTCGGCCTGGTTTGTGGCGAGATTTCCGGAGTCGCGGCGATTGATGATGACGTATACAAATCTCAAGGAAACCAAATCAAGCTCGTCTCCACTCTCACACAAAACTCTCCTTCGGGTGGCAAACACTATTTTTTCCAGTGCCCAGAGGGATTAAGACCTGCCGTGAATGCGGAACTAGCGGTGGATATTCGGGCAAACGGCTCATACATTCTGGTCTCGCCCTCAATTATTAATGGAGTGTCATACACTTGGACTACCAAAAAGGCCGCTGATTTTAAAAACCTAACCGTTCTCCCATTGGCCTACCTTGAGAAAATAAGACCTCAAAATCCAGGTGGTGGGGCGGTGCACGAAGCCGTTGATTTCAGCACGATTTATGGCACGAAAAACGGCTCAAGAGACATCAATTTGTACAGATCTGCGTGCAGTTTGTTGGCTCGCGACATTCCGTCAGAGCTCGTCTACAAATTCTTATTGTTTTTGAACAGTTCATTCACCCCCCCGATGCCTGAAATAGAGGTCCAGAAAAAGTTTCAGTCGGCCGTTAGGTTCATTTTAAAAGATTGGGATAAATAAAAAATGGATAATTTTAGTTCGATTGATCAAAAAAGAAAAATTAAAAAAGTTGTTTCAGCCACGCGCTTGACAGACGTTGGGAACGCTGAAAGAATTGTTGAGCTATTCGCAGACTCCATCCGCTTTGACCACTTAAGAAAAAGGTGGTTGACTTGGGAAGGCCATAGGTGGCAGCCTGACGCTGATGGCCAAGTGAGCCGTTTTGCCGTCGAGGCAGCAAGAACCCGGTTTTCCGAAGCAGCGAACGAGCCTGATTTGGCCACTCGAAGTGCGATTGCCAAGTGGGCCATCGCCTCTGAAGCCAAAAATCGGTTGGACGCTGCAACCGGAATTCTGAAAAGTTTGAAGCCTGTGGCTGATTCAGGAAAAGATTGGGACAGCGAGCCGATGCTCTTCTCTTGCCTGAATGGCGTCGTTGACTTAAAAACGGGCAAATTACGCCCCGGAAGACCTGAAGACCGGATAACCATGCGCTCAGAGGTTGCACACGATTCTGAGGCCACGTGTCCCCGATGGTTGCAATTCCTAGACGAAATTTTTGAATCTAACCAGGAGATGATCTCATACGTCCACAAAGCGCTGGGCTACTCGATGACCGGGGACACTGGAGAACAGGTGGTTTTTATTGGCCACGGTACGGGCTCAAATGGCAAATCCGTTTTCTTCGCGACCATTCGGGACCTGCTTGGTGATTACTCAATGAATGCCCCCACATCACTGTTCCAGCGGAATCCTTTTGCGACCAGTTCAAACGATCTGGCGGCCATCGAATTTAGACGTTTTTTGATGTGTTCCGAAGTTTTGAGCTCATCCAAACTGAACGAGCAGCGAATCAAGCAGATCAGTGGGGGCGACCCGATCACGGCACGATATCTCTACTCCGAACATTTCACTTTTATGCCGAACGCCAAAATCTGGTTGTTTCTTAATCACCTCCCCATAATTGAGGATGATTCGTTTGCTTTTTGGAGGCGCGTCAGGCTCCTACCGTTCAACGTTAAATTTGAAAAGTCTACGCAGGATACCCAGCTTGCCCAAAAACTGAAGAGTGAATTTTCAGGGATTTTAAACTGGTTGATTGAAGGGGCCTTGCTCTGGCAAACTGAGGGACTTAACCAGTTGCCTGAGGTTGTGCGGATTGCGACGAAAGAATACCAACAAGAAAACGACGTCCTGGCTGAATTCCTCGATGAGACGTGTGATGAAGGCGAAGGGCTGAGCGTTAAGTCATCAATGCTTTTTTCGACCTATAACTATTGGGCGGAAAACAAGAAACTAACAGGTCAAGACAAAATTTCTTTTACCGATTTTGGCCGACGGATGGGCGATAAGTACCCAAAGATACGGGGAAAAACCGGAGTTTTTTATCGCGGGCTTGATTTAAAAAACAGCGAAAATGACCCAAAAAACAGCGAAAATGATCCTAAAACCGACCAAAATGCCCCCAAAAGCAATGAAAATGACCAAAAAACGGTGATTTTTGAGCAGTCTTTTTTGCCCAAAATGACCAAAAACGCCCAAAATGACCAAATTGGTGTAGGGTTGCCAGGCACGAGTGTAGGGTTAAGGCCTTTTTTTAGTAAACCTTCCCATGAAGAACATTTCAAAATAGTTTTAGGTAAAAGTGGTCTAACCCTACACCCAGGCACAAAAACCCTACACCAACCCTACACCCAGCCACGTGGAAACACAGAACTCGACATCACCTCAATCCCTGGGTTGGAGGACCTAAAATTATGATGCAAAAACAGACAAACATTTTAAAACCCTTGCTTGAGAGTTATCTTACTATGAGCCTTTGGGTCCTGGTCTACCAAGACAGCAAGGATTTATCCGCCGAACAGTTTGGAATTGTGCTCGAAAAGCTTGGATCGGTCGAAGACAAGCTTCGCCTCAACGGCGTATCGGAATTGGCTATCCAAGCACTCCTCGACTACACGGAAAAATTGTACAAGACTCCAACTCACGAGCTATCGGAGAACGCCCAGACCCGCATGGCAAGAATCATCTTTGGAGGCGCGTCATGACCACGAATATCTGCAATTTCTGTTATTTCGAAAAGCGCGAAGTGGTTACTTTGACGACTGGCAGCTTTATTTGCTACGCCTGCATGGAAAAACTCGTTTTGTCCGTGCCAGTCCTGGAACAAAAAATCGAAAGTCAAGCGAAAGCCCTTAAAATCTCTGAGGATCAGAACAACCTCCTTTTGGCAGAGAACAAAAGGATTAACCAAGAATATCTCACAAAATCCCGAGCTGGCGGTAAGAGGGGAAAAATAAAATGAGGTGCGATTCGTGCAACCGAAAAGAACTAACGATCTCAACAACGGAGGGGGTTTTGTGCGCCTATTGTTTGTCAGTAAAAATGCGAGTGTTAGAGGACGAAAACCGCAGATTGCGAGGAAAGAAAAAAAAATGATTAGTAAATCAAAAAAGCTTAAAAGATTGAGGAAAGAAATTGAGGAGAATTTTGCCTTGAGAGATATTTTTATTTTCAATTTCAACAGCAAAAAATCACCTGCAATTCAGGAGATCTTGAGAGGTTTAAACCGAAAATAATATGAACCGAGTAACCCCAACCCTAAAACAATTAAAAACTTTGGAGATCAAGCAGGCGAACCCAAAAATGCCTCTAGGCACAGCAATGCGAATGGCGGGGTATTCCAAAAATACGGCAGTGTGTCCGAAGCAAAATTACCTAGAGGCGAGAGGAGTTCAAACTGCGATGCAGCAGGTCAAAGCTCGTTTAGCTGATTTAGGCGTAACACCTCAATTTTACGCAGACAAGATCTTTGAGTGGTCGACTGCTGTTAGGATCAAATCCTCTCTTACTGGACCGGATATGACCGTACCTGATTATCCGACACAACTAGCCGTGCGGGAAGATCTAAAAAACATTCTTGAGGTTCACGTTACAGGAACTGATGGAGTGACCCGAAAACTAACAATTGAGGAGTTTATCCAAAAATGAACTACCTCGACTTTTTACCAAAGATGGACCTTGTTAACAAAGATGGGCAGGCAGTCCCCTTCCATCCAAACAGTGAGCAAAAAACCTTTCTTGAAAAAATGACCAATAAAAATGTAATTCTCAAAGCGCGACAAATTGGTTTCAGCACATTAATCCTGGCGGTCTTCACAACGGATTTTTTGACCATTCCAAATAGCCGAAGTGTCAGCATTTCACACGACAAAATCTCAGCCCAAAAGTTATTAGACCGAGTCAAATTCTTTCTAAAGTCCATGGAGCAAAAGGGACTAGGAATTAATCTAAAATACGACAACCGAAACGAGCTCGTTAACAAAGACAATGGAGCCACGTTCTACATCGGCCCAGCGGGCGCAACAACCTTCGGAAGAGGCGAAACATTAAACAACCTGCATTTAGCAGAGTTTGGGTTCTATCCAGACCCAGAAGCGTTACTCGCCGCAGTCATGCAAGCCGTAGTTCCTAATGGCCGAGTGATCGTTGAGTCAACAGCCAATGGAATGAATTTCTTTAAAACTTTTTGGGATAAAGCAAAATCTGGAAATAACAACTTCACTGCTCATTTTCATGACAACAGTTTTTACTCAGCTGAGTTCCTAGCAGAGAAGCAACTGGAACTAGGTGATATGTTCCCACAAGAGTACCCAGCGTCCGATTTAGAGGCCTTTTTAAGCTCTGGGAACCCCTTCTTTGACAAGACGAGCCTAGCCTTTTACCTCACTCAAGTTAAAGATCCGGTCAATTCATTTAAAGACTTTTATGATTTACCTGTATAGACAACCAGAGCTACATGAGCAAATAGTTATAGGCTCAGATCCTGCCGAAGGCGGGGACTACTCAACCTTTGTCGCTATCTCAAAAAAGTACGCCGACGTGGTGTTGGTTGGTCAAAGCCGAGAAGAATCAACCCAACTTGGCGTCACCCTCAACGCTGTGGGGTTGTGGATTAAAAACAAAACGCAAATCTTCCCAACCGTCGGCCCTGAAAACAACGTGGGTTCAGCCACCATCGCGCGACTCAAAGACTTGAATTATCCGCAGATTTACAGAATGCCCTCCTCATTTGTCTCAACCACCGATGAGGAGTCCTTAAAATACGGCTGGAGCACTAACCAGGCAACCCGACCCAAAATGCTAGACGACCTGGCACTAGCGATTCGGCAGCAGGTTCTAAAAATCCCCTCTAAGCAAGTAATTGACGAGTTGTTTACTTTTATTCGACACGTTCGGACCGGGAAACCTCAAGCTGATTCCGGATGTCACGACGACCTAGTCATAGCCCTGGCTATCGCCTGGCAGCTTTACCAAACAGTTACCGTCCAAGATCCCGAAACAGCCCGAAGAATACTTTCGAACAATAAAAAGATGAAAAACAAATGGAGTATTTAATAACGCGGAAAGGAGGTGAATATTATGGAGACTAAAAAAGTTCGCTATACGCTGGAACAGTTAAAAAAAGATGTTGCAGGATCCCATCACCAGCATGGGCAGACCGGGAATGCCACGCAAGGGACGCTTGAAGAGATCACACACGCCAAAAGAGTCCTTGAGTCGATTGCCCTAGGGGAGCAATCAGCGGAGGAGGCTAAAGAAATGTGCGCATTCTTTATGAGTGCGAAAAGGTTTATTTAAAACAGACCTAAAAAGGGAAGGAGGTGAATATATTATGGACGATTTAACAGATTTAACAGATTACAAAGAGATGACAGTGAGATCCCCCGAGGATGCAGACAAACCATTCTACGACCGGGCCAAAGCTCAAAAAGCTGCCGAGCTTGATTTAGAGAAAGCGGCATTTAATGAGCGCAAAGATCGCTTAAAAAAAAGATCTGAGGAAGTGAACGCTGCCTTTTTAAGGAGCCACAACGAAGACGTTTCAACCGCGAGGTCGGCTGCACTCATGGCGAGGCAAGCGAAGGAAAAGCAACAGGCTCAAAACCGCTTAGAGGATAATCTATTGAGGGAAGAGTCGAATAGAACCCCGATCCATTAATCGGGGAAAATGAGAGGAGGTGAAAATTATGATAACAGGACAGGCTAGAACACAAAATTTAAGCTCAGTGGACGCAGCCAGAATGGCTGAGCTGGAGCAAAAAGCTAGACTTGACGGCTTGCAGGAGTCTGAAAAGGAGGAGTTAAAACAGCTCGGCGAACGAGCCAGAGCAGCGAAATAGGCGGCGGGGGGGGGTTTGAAATAGAACCCCTCTCCCAACCCGGCCCTGAGGAAACTAAGTTTAATTGCAAAATGGCTTAGCGTTCATCCATAACTCAGGGCCGGATTAGGAGAAAATATGACTATACAAAACGCCAGGATAATTTTAGGAGCTGAATCGAAAAACCTTTCAGACTCCCAACTAGAAAACCTGTTAAAAAACATGTCCATCATCTGTGACGAAATCCTGGATTTAGCAATGACTGCTTCAGGTTCTACTTTGATATTAAAAAGTGATCTTCCTAAACAGCCGTTAATTCATTAAATTATGGACGCAGTGGAGAAATATTCAGTTTGCTATATTCGGGTGAGCACCTCAGACCAGATTGATGGCTTCAGTTTGGATACACAAATCGAAACCTGTCTTAAAAGATCGCAGGAACTAGGGTATACAAATGTAAAAGAATTTGCGGATGAGGGTATATCAGGGAAAAGCGCTGAGAACCGACCGGGATTGCAGGAAATGTTAAATTTTATCTCCAATAGGCAAAGCAAAATATCCGCAATCTTTATCTATTCGTATTCGAGACTTAACCGCAATACCTTAGAGTTTCTTACGATTAAACACCTTCTATCAAAGCATGGGGTAAGTTTGATTTCAGTGACAGAACCTTCACAGGAATCACCCGAAGGTGATTTTGTACGGACAATCCTCAGTGCCGTAGCCGAGATGGAAAACCAGATTCGAGCGAGAACGGTTAAAAATAATATGCACAAGCGTTATCTTTCGGGTTACGTCAATGGGAATCCTCCCATAGGTTATATGCTCGCATCCGTTAATGGTAAGTCTTCGCAAGTTCAAAACCCTGAATCCTATGAGTTTGTTAAAAAAACATGGCATAGAATAGCGGAGGAGCATCTCAGCCTTGACCAGGTGGCCAAGATATGGAACACACAAGGCTTAAAAACCCACGAAAAACGGTTCAAAAGGTGGTCGAAGCAGTCTTTGTCCAAGGTTTTCTCAAATAAGTTTTACATAGGGTATCTTCAATCGCGAACTTATCCAGAAGAACCCCGAGGGATCCACAGCCCGATGATTTCCGAAGAAGTTTTCAATTCAGTGCGGTACATCATTTCAGGAAAGAAACCCGACAACACCGAGCGAAGGTCTCAGTGGAATGAGGAGTTCCCTTTAAAAGGAATCATCCGGTGCGAGAAATGCTCTGATTTGGGAACCGATAAGAAGTCCACAGGGGCATTTTCCAGAGGGAAAAATGGCCGGTTCGCGTACTATTCGTGCAGTTCTAGAGGCATCCACCAGATCAGCTCATACCCACGCAAAAAGGTCGAAGACGCCTTCCTTGAAATATTAAGAAAGGTGAAACCCTCGCCAGGGACCGTTAACCTGTTTATGGCCATGCTTAAGGAAAAGTACCACGCCAAGATTGACATGTTCAACGATTCGGGTAAGACAGTGAGTAAGGATATACAAGAACTCGAATCAATACTTTCTACCTTAGCGTATAAACATCTCAAGGGTATTTATAGCGACGATGAATACTTAAAAATTAAACAGGAGCTTACACACCAGATAATAGTTAAAAAGGGAATAATTGGAGAAAATAAAATAGATGTTCTAGATCTCAGGACGATACTTTCCTTCATGGAGTACTACCTCACCCACCTCGACGAGTGCTTCCTAAAAGCCTCCCTTGAGGGAAAGCTGGCTATCGCGTGTTCGGTGTTCCCTTCCGGGCTACTGTTTGACAAAACAACTTACCGAACACCTGAGATAGGCTATGGTTACAACCTAAACGCCATCTTACAATCTTTCAGTCAAACTAAGCACGCCAGGATAAGCTTAGTTCAAACACTTAATAGCTTCAAAAAGACCTACTCCGGTATATCTCCATTTGTAATATTGCCAACTTAGTGGAAAACTATACATTTTAATTATCCCTAATCTCGACAACTCCCCACTGACACCGCGACGCTACAATGGCTATTACAGACCGGAATGATAGAGGAGGTGATCTCACCATCAAAAACCTATTATGCGGGCGATTCAGACCTAGTTTTGGGCGTTGAGGGCCTGCCCCTGTTGGATATCTTAACGACAAAGCCAAAAATCAGGGAGAAAAAGACAGTTAATAACCTCTTGAAACCCACTGGGTTATCCAAAGAACCCAAAAACCCCACTGGGTTCTCTGGGTTAGCCAAAAAACCCAAAGGAACCCAAGAAGAGGAAACAGACACACACCACAGTTTTTACGGTTGGTAATACCTGACTAGTTAGACAGCTCCCTATTGACAAAGTCTGTCCGTGGTGATAAGGTTCTAGAAACAGAGGTTAAATAAATGTCATATTACAACTGCCACAAAGAAGACGAAAAAATAGTTCTCCGGGCAATAAGTGCTATGTTTAGACAGGGAGGTCCGGGAACACGAATTCCTGCTAACTATTCAGGTATCACAACTTTTAAAGAAAAAAAGTACGTTGTTTTAGCTAATGCTGGAGGCGTGCTGGCGGTATATAGAGTCCGTAATGACGATAAACTGAAAGGTTTAAAAAGGTGGCCAAAGGGAATTGAAAAGGGATTTGTTTAAAATAAATTCGCAGAACGATTTGAGTATCAAGGAGTGGTCTTCTTAAGTCTACCGAAACTAACCTGTGGTATGTTCCATTCTGGAACTACCCTGCGGTATGTTCCATTCTGGAACTAACCAGAGCCTCAGTTAAGACGCCCAAAACACCCCCTAATTCGCCATTTAAAGCCGTTAATGACTCCTTAACCGCCTGGAATCTTGAAGTGATTAAAACCGCAGGTTATCCTTAGGTGTGGAGTATCCCGAAGTAGTTATTTTAGTCAATCTCACCCGGTATGCCAAACATTGGGGTATTGGGCGTGACGCGGTATATCTCAGGCTCAAAGAAGGCAAGATTAAAGCCTACAGAGTCAAGGTGAGGAAGAAAAAACCTATCTTAATTTAAATGAAGATCCCAAGGTTAGGGAATATGGAAAGGGAGAGGAAGAACCCACAGGCACAAACCAGCCTTAGTAGTTTTTGTCCAAAAGTCCGACACTGAGATTTTAAAACTCAATTCCAAGCCTCATCTTTTTCACGGAAACCTACAGTTCCCCCCACCGGGAAACCTGCAACCACTCCCCTACTGGGTCGCCATTGAAATCTGTTTAAAGTGTTAAACATCTGTGCCTGTAAAATACTCAAGCCGAATAGGGGGAGTAGGGGAGTAGGGGAAAGACTCCTCGTGATAACCCCTTGATAACCTCTCCAGGACCAGAATTACAATCCCATCATGGGTTTTAAACAACACTTAGTCAACGCAGGAATCGGCGCCCTTGGACAGGCACTTAGATTACCTGAAATGGGTTTTTCTGAAAGAATAGCTTAT
>Ga0163144_10027148_pt1 | contig 11098 bp, 9 predicted proteins | sample OliLak19BULKMAT1_FD_123175 | JGI IMG/M metagenome (GOLD analysis project Ga0163144, IMG submission 123175) | Freshwater microbial mat bacterial communities from Lake Vanda, McMurdo Dry Valleys, Antarctica - Oligotrophic Lake LV.19.BULKMAT1 | ecosystem: Environmental > Aquatic > Freshwater > Lake... | reverse complement strand
TGCAACTCCCAAGGCCACGCCATGCCTGTGTCCCCAAGCCATTGAGCATCCTCCGTCTATGATTGCCTTACCGGAACCGACTATTGTCGCTCGCCGCAGGCTGATCATAACCTTGCTTTCACACAGATTGCGCGCGCGAGTGCGCCTAGCTCGCACGCTTTTTTTGCATTCCGATCAATGCGGTCGGCCGCGCCATTGGCAACGCTGGACATCAGCAGACCCTTAACCCTGATACTTCATAAATTGCACGCGCCCTCGCTTGTCCCTTGATCGTCCAGCGATTTTTCCTCAGTCGGGCGTATGAACCACTACGCCGCTCCTTCGAAAAAACCACTGGACCATCAATGTCCTGCGCGATCATCGCGTGAATTCATGAAACATCAGGGTTAAGATTCGAATCTGTACGGTTAGACAACTGGATGTTTGCTAACCCACATACTGGCGATTGGGACTAGCGCTAACATTCCGCTAGCGTCCGGCCTTTTGCCGCGCGTCTATCTTGGAGCCCAGCCATGAAATTTGCAGTGTCCTTGCTAAAACCCATTTCCATCTCACTGTTGTTGCTAAGCATGGCAGTCACGCCACTGGCTTTCGCGCAAAAAGCGACCGACAAGGCCTATGCGCCGGAGAATTTGGTTAAGTTGACCCAGCCGGAACAGGTACGTGTACTGGAGAAGCAGTTTGCCGAGTTGTCCGGCGGTCGACCGCTGCCAGAGGACCAGTTGGAGTTCTATCTCGAACAGATTCCGCGCGGTTGGACTTACGCGCAGATCACCGAGGATATGACGCAGTCGCTGCGTGATCGCGCGGACGGCAATACCTTCCCGAATAACCCACCACCCAATGCTCCTCCGGTGCAATGGACCACGCCGGGCTGGACCAACCCACAGCCGGGTCGCGGCCAATTGATCCAATGCGAATCTCGCGACATCTCCTATCGCGAGTGCGCAACTGGTTTTCGCAATGCACCGGTGATTGAGCGCCAGCTGTCGTCGACACGCTGCGTTGAAGGTCGTAACTGGGGCCATCGCCCTGGCGTGGTCTGGGTACAAGGTGGCTGTCGCGCTCGATTTGCCGAATCCGCACCAGTCGCGGGCACTCTCGCTGGTGTCACTTGCAGCAGCGCTGGCGGTTACCGCGAATGTAATGTGCCGTTTCGCGGCCCCGCCGAGTTAATGCGCCAAGTTCCGCGCAGCAGCCTGTGCGTTGAAGGGCGCACCTGGGGCCAAAAACCGGGCGTAATTTGGGTGGATCGTGGCTGCGGTGGTGTGTTTGCTGAGTCGTATCGCCCCAGTGGTGGTTTCTACAGCGCCGATGACTACGACGCATTTACAATGGATTGTGCCAGCCTCGACGGCAGTTATACGGTGTGCAGTTGGGACCGGCGCCAGGGTGCGCCCATTTTGCTCGACCAGTATTCGCGCCAAGCCTGCATAGAAGGCGTCTCTTGGGGTTACACACCACGCCGCGGCCTGTGGGTCGATCGCGGTTGTCGTGCGCGTTTCGGCAGTCGCGGGTAGTAAATCGTCGCGCTCGGTGGCGGTGAATTCGGCGCATTACACGCGACGCCGATTCACCGCTTCAGATCAAACTGTTCTGCTGTCCATGGATGGACTTTTTCCGCCGTTGCCCGACTAAGCACGCCATGACCGAGCAGTTTCGCAAGGAATCGGACAGTTTGGGTGCTCTGCAGGTGCCACTAGACGCACTCTGGGGTGCGCAAACTCAGCGCGCAATCGAAAATTTCCCAATCAGCGGTCAGCCGCTACCGCGCGGATTTATCCGTGCGCTGGGTTTGATCAAAGCGGCCGCTGCTAGCGTCAATTTCACGCTAGGGCACTTGGACAGTGAACGCGCACAGGTGATTCGCGCGCTGGCATTGCGGATTGCAAACGGCGAATTCGATGCTGCCTTCCCGATCGATGTTTTTCAGACGGGTTCCGGCACGTCCAGCAACATGAACGCCAATGAGGTGATCGCCAATCTCGCGGGTCGCGGCGGGATCAGCGTGCACCCCAACGATCACGTCAATGCGGGGCAATCGTCCAACGATGTGATCCCCACCGCCATTCAGGTAGGTGCGCTACTGCTTGCGCAAGAAGAACTCCTGCCTGCTATGAGCGACTTAATCGCCGTCATTGAGTTGCGGGCGTCCGAACTAAACCAAGTCGCCAAAACCGGCCGCACCCATTTGATGGACGCCATGCCGCTCACTTTGGGGCAGGAATTGCGTTGTTGGGCCGCGCAGTTGCGCAGCGCGCGCGAACGTATAGTCGACACCCTCAAGCGCGTGCGGCGCTTGCCCATTGGTGGCACAGCCGTGGGCACCGGTATCAATGCGGATCCCGGCTTTGGCAGCGCGGTTTGCGCAGAGCTAGCCGCGCTGACTGGCATCGCTTTTAATTCAGCAGACAATTTATACGAGGGCATCGCCGCCAAGGACGAGTGCGTGGAGCTTTCCGGCCAGTTGAAAACACTGGCTTGCGCGTTGATGAAAATCGCCAACGATTTGCGCTGGATGAACTCCGGTCCCTTGGCCGGCTTGGGGGAAATTGAATTGCCGGCGCTACAACCCGGTTCCTCGATCATGCCTGGCAAGGTCAATCCGGTGATCCCAGAGGCGGTCTGCATGGTCGCCGCGCAGGTGATCGGCAATGATGCAGCCATCACCATCGCCGGCCAATCCGGTAATTTCCAGCTCAATGTGATGTTGCCGCTGATCGCCCGCAACTTATTGGAAAGTTTGAGCTTATTGAGCAAAGTGATGCCGCTATTAGCGCACAACTGCATCGCTGGTTTCAAAGTGAAACAGGATCGTATCGACCAGGCCTTGGCGCGCAATCCGATTCTGGTGACCGCCCTGAATGCTGAAATCGGCTATGAACTAGGTGCGGCAACCGCCAAACGCGCATATGCGCAAGCCCGCCCGATCCTTGATGTCGCATTGGAAATGACCGGTTTACCGGAACAACAGTTACGGGAACTGCTTGATCCCCTCACGTTGACACAAGGTGGGATGCGCGGCGCGGGTGGCGGCAGCGGCTAAAGGGTTACGCCACACTAGCCTTTGCCAAGCTTCTTGATCCGCTCTACACGCAAAGGGTACTATTTTAGTCCTGTATCGCGCCGAGCTGGATTTCAACGATGTTCCGTCTGTCCAAACTTGCTGATTACGCCACTGTGGTCATGGCGTGCCTCGCTGAAGATCAAGGCGCCATGTTGAGCGCACAGGCGCTGGCCGAACGCACGCGACTGGAAACAACCACGGTAGCTAAGCTATTGAAACAACTTGCCCGTGCCGATCTGGTTGTTTCGGCGAGAGGATCTACCGGCGGTTATCGTTTGGCGCGCGCACCGGGCGCGATCAGCATTGCCGAGATCATCAGCGCCATTGAAGGGCCGCTAGGTATGACCGAATGCAGCATCCACCCAGGGCTCTGCGCACGCGAAAATTTCTGCACGGTGTCGGGCAACTTACGCAAGATCAGTGCTGCGGTCGAAACTGCGCTGCGCGCGGTGAGCTTGGCTGATATGACCGCGCCTGCGCGGCAATGGCAAACCCGTGTGCATGTTGAACGATTGGCGGTCGCGCAGTGAAGGTGCCCGCTCCCAACAGTCATCGCACGCAGCGATCCAGAACGATGAAAATCCGCGCAGCTAACAGCACGGCGTCGAATTCGACAGCATTAGGAATTGCATAATGAGCATTATTGATACGATTGAAGCCCCACTCAGCCCCGGTATGGCTGCAGTTGATGAGGCTGTGCGCAAATCCTACGAGCATGGTTTCATTACCGATATCGATACTGAAATCGTCCCGCCCGGCTTGAATGAAGGCGTAATCAGGATGATTTCGGCAAAGAAGAATGAGCCTGAGTGGATGCTGCAATGGCGCCTTGCCGCTTATCGACATTGGCTGACCATGACCCCACCCATCTGGGCACGTTTGAAAATAGCGCCGATTAATTTTCAAGCCATCAGCTATTTTGCAGCGCCGCGTAAAAATCAGCCTAAATCACTAGATGAAGTGGATCCCAAGCTACTGGAAACCTTCGATAAACTCGGCGTGCCTCTGCACGAACGCGCCCGATTAGCTGGAGTCGCCGTTGATGCGGTATTTGACTCGGTTTCGGTGGGCACCACATTTAAGAAAGAACTGAATGATGCTGGCGTATTATTTTGCTCGTTTTCAGAGGCGGTACGCGAACATCCACATTTGGTACAAAAGTACTTAGGCACGGTTGTGCCCACCAGCGATAATTATTTCGCAGCATTGAATTCGGCGGTTTTTACCGACGGTAGTTTTGTGTTTGTCCCAAAGGGCGTGCGCTGCCCTATGGAACTGAGCACCTATTTCCGCATTAACGCACGTGATACCGGCCAGTTTGAGCGCACCTTGATAATCGTCGAGGATGGTGCCCAAGTCAGTTATTTGGAGGGCTGTACGGCGCCGATGCGCGACGAAAATCAGTTGCATGCGGCCGTGGTTGAGCTCATTGCTTTAACGGATGCAAAGATCAAGTATTCAACAGTGCAGAACTGGTATCCCGGCGATGAAAATGGTGTAGGCGGTATTTACAATTTTGTCACCAAACGCGGCGATTGTCGCGGCGCACGTAGCAAAATCAGCTGGACACAAGTAGAAACCGGCTCGGCCATTACTTGGAAATACCCAAGCTGTGTGCTGCGTGGTGATGATTCAGTGGGTGAGTTTTATTCGGTAGCGCTGACTAATCATCGCCAGCAGGCCGACACCGGCACCAAAATGATCCACATCGGCGCTCGCACCAAAAGCAAAATTATCAGCAAAGGTATTTCAGCCGGTCGCGGCCAAAATAGTTATCGCGGCTTAGTCAAAGTTGAGAAAAATGCCGACGGCGCACGCAATTTTACCCAATGCGATTCTCTACTGATCGGCAAAAAGTGTGGCGCACACACCTTCCCCTACATCGAAGTAAAAAACCCCAGCGCGATTATCGAACACGAAGCCACCACATCGAAAATCTCCGACGATCAGTTATTCTATTGTTTATCGCGCGGCATTAACGCAGAAGATGCGGTATCCATGATTGTCGACGGTTTCTGCAAACAAGTGTTCAAAGAGTTGCCGATGGAATTTGCGGTCGAAGCCAAGAAATTGCTAGAAGTAAGCCTAGAGGGAGCAGTAGGGTGAGAGCGGTCTGCTTGCGCGCCACTGGCGCGCGACCGCTCGAACGCACGGCGGCTGCGCCGACGGGCCGGAGGAGTGACGGTGGGCGAAGCCCACGCGACGCATGCGTCGCGAGTCGCGAACGCACGGCGGCTATGCCGACGGGCCGGAGGAGAGCGCTCTGCTTGCGCGCCACTGGCGCGCGACCGCTCGAACGCACGGCGGCCTTTGGTGGGTTTGGACTTGTCCAAACGCTTCTGCCTTGGCTTCTCCGGCGTTTTGCAAGCGTCGCCGCAGCCGCGGCGAACAGCAACCGCAAAAGCGTTCGGACAAGTCCGAAGCCGCCAGAGCTGCGCGCCTCACGAAATATTATCTCGAAACAACCACTTTGGAGTTCGTTTAACCATGCTTGAAATTACCAATCTGCACGCACGTGTGGCCGGCAAACCGATCCTCAAGGGTCTGACTTTGCACGTGCGACCCGGCGAAGTGCATGCGATCATGGGTCCAAATGGGGCGGGGAAATCCACGCTCGGTCATGTACTGGCGGGCCGCGATGGCTATGAAGTCACCGCTGGCACGGTGCATTATTTAGGCGAAGACTTACTGGCACTGCCGCCCGAACAACGCGCGGCCAAAGGCGTCTTTCTGGCCTTCCAGTATCCAGTGGAAATCCCGGGCGTCAATAACACCTATTTTCTTAAGGCCGCACTGAACGCGCAGCGGCGCTTTCGCGGAGAGCCGGAACTCGACTCTATGCAATTCCTGAAATTAACCCGAGAAAAGTTGAAAGTTTTGTCAATCTCCGACGAGCTTATGCATCGTGCAGTGAACGAAGGCTTTTCCGGTGGTGAAAAAAAGCGCAACGAGATTTTTCAGATGGCGGTTCTGGAGCCACGGCTTGCCATTCTCGATGAAACCGACTCTGGACTTGACATCGATGCATTGAAAATTGTTGCAGAAGGGGTTAATCGGTTACGCTCCCCAGAGCGGGGAGTAATCGTTATTACCCATTATCAGCGCCTGCTTGATTATATTATCCCAGATTTTGTCCATGTGCTGGCTGATGGACGCATTGTCGAAAGTGGTGACCGATCACTGGCATTAGAATTGGAAGCGCATGGTTATAGTTGGATCAAAGAACGCAAACTTGGAGCAGCCGCGTGAGTTTGACCGAACGTTTGCTTGCCGCCCTGCCGGCGGCCGCCACCGCGTCTGCCGCGCAAGCGCGCGAACGCTTTGTGGAGTTCGGCCTGCCCAATAGTCGAGTCGAATCCTGGCGATATAGTGCTTTGCGCGGCTTGGAATCTTTGGACCCGACGGCGGCCGACACCGCGCCCTTTGCAGCGGCACAACTGGATGGACTGAGTGGCACGCTGGCCGCGCTGATCGGCGGCTCCTGGCAAACAATGTCCGCGCTGCCGCCGGGTTTGGGTTTGGCAATCGCGCCCAGCGCTGGGCTTCGCGCGCCGTCTGAGCTGGCCTTGAACATGCCTGCCGACTCGGCATCGGCATTTGCCTTGCTTAACTTGGCAGGCGCGGCAGCGGGCTTAGACCTGATCGTTGATGCGCCAGTCCTGGGTATCTGGGGCCTGTCCTTGCAGCATGAAACAAACGGTTTATTGCAGGTCGACAACCGCATCCGCGTGCACAGCGGCGGCGCAATAACCCTGCTGGAACATTGGACTGGCGCCGACGAGGCCGGCGGTTTGCTGAATACCTTGCTTGATATCGAGCTGGAAACGGACAGCGAGCTGACCTTGATCCGAGTGCAGGAGTTGGGCAGCAAAGCACAGGCGATGCAAACCACGACCGTGCGCTGCGCTGACCGTGCGCGCTTTAACTTGGTTACGCTGGAATTAGGTGGGCTGTGGACTAGGCACGATGTATCCGTTGACTTGAACAAGGCGGGGGCAAGCGCCAATGTGACCGGTCTGGTGGCACTACAAGGGCGCCAGCACCACGACACCCAGCTGGCACTGCGCCACTTGGCTGGCGCTGCACAGTCCCGAACGCTTTGGAAGGCAGTTGCCAATCAGCGTGCGCGCTCAGTGTTTAATGGTTTGATTCGTGTAGCGCCAGGGGCTGACCTAACCGAGGCGCATTTAAAAACGGCGAACCTATTGTTGTCCGCGCACGCCGAGATCGACACCAAACCAGAATTGGTGATTGAAGCCGATGAGGTCGTTTGCTCGCATGGCGCAACGGTCGGCCAACTGGACGACCGGGCGCTGTTTTATCTGCGTTCGCGGGGCATTCCTGAGGCGCAAGCGCGGCAGATTTTGACCTTGGCTTTTGGAGGTGAAGTGCTAGCGGCCATTGCGGACTCAAGCTTGCGTGCAGCATTAAGTGCGCGGGTGAATGCGCATTTGCCGCAGACTTTCGCCGAATAATCCTTAAGAGCCTGGATTTTGATGAACATTGCCGCAATCAGAACGCAGTTCCCGATTTTGAGTCGACAGATTAACGGCAAACCGTTGGTCTATTTCGATAATGCCAATACTTCCCAAAAACCGGCCACGGTCATCGACTGCGTGAGTGACTTTTACCGCCAGCATAATGCCAATGTGGCGCGTGCAGTCCACACCTTGAGTGAAGAAGCGACTACGCTGTACGAAAGTGCGCGGGCGCGTATTGCGCAGTTTATTGGCGCACCGTCAAGCGAATTGGTATTGACCAGTGGCACCACGATGGCGATTAACTTGGTCGCCTACAGCTATCTGCAGCCGCGATTACAGGCGGGCGATGAGATTATCGTCAGCGAGATGGAACACCACGCGAATATTGTGCCATGGCAACTACTTTGCGCGCAAACCGGCGCTGTGTTGAAAGTCGCGCCCATTTTTGACGATGGCTCATTGGATGTAGACGCGTTACTCGCACTGTGTAATGAGCGCACCAAACTGCTTGGACTCGCGCATGTCTCCAATGTGTTGGGAACCATTAACCCAATTGCGCAGATTGCCAAACAAACGCGCGAACGCGGCATTATCTTGTTGGTCGACGGCTCGCAGGCCGTGCCGCATATGCCGGTTGACGTAAATGCGCTCGGCTGCGATTTCTATGTATTCACCGGCCACAAACTGTTTGCGCCCACCGGTACCGGCGCTTTGTGGGGACGTTATGAATTATTGGACGGTATGAGCCCCTGGTTGGGCGGCGGCGACATGATCGAAAGCGTGAGTTTCGCCGGCAATCATTACGCGCCGCCGCCGCGACGATTTGAACCGGGTACCCCGAATATCGCCGGTTTTGTCGGTCTAGGCGCGGCCATCGATTGGTTGCATACGCAGGACCTAGCTGCGTTACAAGCGCACGAAAATGCGCTGGGCGAGCGCTTGCGGGAAGGTCTGGCCGCAATTCCAGGCGTGAAATTTATCGGCAGCGCGGCGCAGCGTTTGCCGGTCATCAGCTTTATCGTGGATGGCGCGCACGCCACCGACATCGCCGTGCTGCTCGATCTGGAGGGCATCGCCGTGCGCTCCGGCCAGCATTGCGCGCATCCCTTGATGCAGCGCTTTGGCGTCAGCGCGACGGTGCGCGCGTCGTTGGCGTTCTATAACACTGCCGACGAAGTCGATCAGTTTCTGCTCGCGTTAAACAAAGTGCTTGGAATGTTGCGCTAGCGCTTGCTTTACGCCGCGCGCCGCAATACCTCACTGCCTACCGCTGCGGCGCGGTCCAAACCAGCTATTAGGTCGGCTTGCAGATCCTCTATGTCTTCGATGCCCACCGATAAACGCAATAACTGATCGGTAATGCCGGCCACACGACGCGCTTCCGGGGTCATCGACGCATGCGTCATCGTGGCGGGGTGGGCAATCAAGCTCTCGACGCCCCCGAGTGATTCCGCCAGCGAATAACAACGCAAGCCGTCTAACAATGCGCGGACTTGCGCCTCGCCACCGGCCAGCTCAAAACTCAGCATGGCACCGAAACTGCCTTGTTGACGTTGCGCCAAAGCGTGGCCAGGATCGGTTGGCAAACCGGGAAAATACACCTGCGACACCGCCGGATGGGCGTCCAGAAGCTGGGCCAATTGCAGCGCGTTTTCTGCGTGCACACGCAAACGCGCCGCCAAGGTGCGCAAACCACGCAGGGTCAAATAACTATCAAATGGCGCACCCGCCAAACCCAGGCAGTTATTCCACCAAGCCAGTTCCTCATGCACGACGCGATCGCGACTGATGATGGCGCCGCCCACGACATCACTATGGCCATTCAAATACTTGGTGGTCGAATGCAAAACCAAATCGGCGCCCAATTCCAGTGGCCGCTGCCAAAGAGGCGATAAAAAAGTGTTGTCGGCCAAAACGCGGGTGCCATGCCGATGCGCCAGTTTGCTCAGCGCGGCCAGATCAACGATGCGCAACAAAGGATTACTCGGCGTTTCAATCCACAGCAGATCGACGCGTTCAGCGAACGTGGCTTCTACGGCCGCTAAATCGCCCTGATTAACGAGTTTGAGCCGAAAGCGACCACGCTGCGCCAACGTATCGAACAAGCGCCACGTGCCGCCATAACAGTCGTGCGGCGCGACTAACAATCCGCCCTCGGGCACCAACTGTAGCGCCAATGTCACCGCAGCCATGCCGGTGCAGGTGACCACCGCGCCCGCACCCCCTTCCAACTCCGCCAGGGCGTTGGCCAGTGCATCGCGCGTTGGGTTACCGGAGCGCGTGTAGTCGTACTGGCGCGGTTTGCCAAAGCCCTCAAAGCTGAAATTGCTCGACAGACACAAAGGCGGAACGATCGCACCAAATGCACGATCAGTGTCAATCGCGGCGCGCACAGCATGGGTGGTCGGGCTAAAGCTGCTCATCACTGGACTCCGGCGGGAAGGGCTTGCGCCGAAGCATATACGTCTAGACGTCTAGACGTCTAGACGTTTGAACGTCTATTTGCGGAAATCGGTGCCGAGTAGCGCAGCCGTTGGCGCGAACGGCCTTTTCGCACAACGCAAGCTACGCGCGGGCACGGAGCCGCGCTAGGTTTTCCGCATCGTGTTACCGGATAATCAATAACTTATAAAATGAGGTTACAGCTCAGCTCTAGCCGACGCCAACTTAGCGGCAATCTCTTTCTGGCGACCGGCGTCGGCAATTTCGTGTCCTGGGCGGGGTGCGGCGGCGGCGGCGTGTTCCAGCACTTTGATGGCGTCTGCGTAGCGATCTTGTTCGATCAAGTAGTCGCCGTAAAAGTAGTTCGAATCAATGCCATCTGGGTTGATGGCGAGCGCTTGTACGAGCATTTTTCCGGCTTTGTCGTCGTCACCAAATCCCACTGGCCAGCCGGGTACCTGGTAATAGAGACTGCCCAAACCGGTGTATGCCGAGCCCTGCAGCGCTTGTGGGTCGATCGCCATCGCCGCTTCAAGGCTCAGCTTGGCGCGTTTACACAGCGATAGCGCGCCCATGCCACCTTTTGCGCCGGCCCAGGTAGCCAAGATGATGCCCTGCCAAATCAACGGCTCTGGCGCGCCTTTGTTCTGTGCAACCACCGCTTCAGCCTGCCCGGCCAATTCCTCGAAGGCCTTGGCACGTGCGTCTTGCGGTGTTTGGTACTGCACTTGGGCCCAACGTTGTTGCAAAGGCGTTACATCATCCATGACTTCGGCGTAGGCCGGCGAAGCCGAGCCGCCAAGAACCAGGGCCAAGCCCACCAAGGCGTGTAGACACGCAATTTCGGATAACTCATGCATCAGGTATCTCCTAGCAGCCTGTCGGACTTTCATCGCGAGTGCGCCGGAAGCGCTTTTGGCGCAGAGCGGTGACGAAAATTCCGATATTTTTACAGCATTTTATTCGTGTTTCTGCGGCGCAGTGCGCCAAAAGCGCTTCCGGCCCTTCGGGTTGAGCGTCGCAACGGCGTCTGCGCTGCGACCCCAACGGTAGAGCCATTGGCTGCGCGCCGCGCCTTGCATCCATCCGTTGCGCCTCACAACGCATC
>Ga0163144_10027147_pt1 | contig 11098 bp, 10 predicted proteins | sample OliLak19BULKMAT1_FD_123175 | JGI IMG/M metagenome (GOLD analysis project Ga0163144, IMG submission 123175) | Freshwater microbial mat bacterial communities from Lake Vanda, McMurdo Dry Valleys, Antarctica - Oligotrophic Lake LV.19.BULKMAT1 | ecosystem: Environmental > Aquatic > Freshwater >... | reverse complement strand
GATAGTCGTTCCAGGCATTGCCGAGTTGCGGCTGGAGACCCTTGGATTGCAGGTATTCATTGCGCGACATCCCGGGGGTCAGTTGCTTGTGCTCCTGCAGGCCCAGGAGATAATCATCCACCTTCGCGCGTCGGTCCGCGCCGAGATCGCGCTCGACCTTCTCAACAAAGTTGGACATCGCCAGCTCGCGCTCGGCGAGCAGTTTCTTGAAATCGCGGTAGGCCGGTGTCTCCGCCGGTTCGCCCAGCAACGGGCCTTCCCTCGGTTCCCTGCAACTGGCGAAGACGCCATGCAGCGAATAGTAATCCCGGGTGGGAATGGGATCGAATTTGTGATCGTGACAACGGGCACAAGCCAGCGTGAGCCCCATCGTGCTCTTGCTGATCAAATCGATCCGATCATCGATGATGTCATTGACGTTGTTGTTGAATCGATTCCCCAGCGTGAGAAAGCCCAGCGCGGCGAGGTCGCGCCGGTCCGGCAGTTCCAGTTTGTCCGCGGCGATCTGCCGGAGCAAAAACTGGTCGTAGGGCAGATCTTCGTTGAGCGCGCGAATGACCCAGTCGCGGTAGGTGTAGCTCCACAGATAGCGAGGGTCGCGCCCCTGGGGTTGCTGGCCCCGGGTGTCGCCATATTTCGCCAGGTCCAGCCAGTAACGACCCCAACGCTCGCCGTAACGCGGCGAGGCCAGCAGTCGATCGACGACCCGGGCAAAGGCGTTGGTCGAAGCGTCCGCCAGAAACTCCGCCACCTCCTTGCCGGTCGGAGGCAGGCCGTGCAGGTCGAACGTCGCGCGGCGCAAAAGGGTGACCTGGTCCGCCGGGGGCGACGGCGCGAGCGCCTTCGCCTGGAAGCCCGCGAGTATGAAACGGTCCAGATCGGTTTGCGCCCAGCGATCCTTGTCCTCGACCGCCGGAACGGCCGGTTTGGACAAGGGTTGGTAGGCCCAATGTTTCCTGGCCTTCTCCAAATCCGCCGCATACATCGCTTTCGCCGTGGCCGACTCCGTGCGGGGATCGGGGGCGCCCATCCGGATCCACTGTTCCAGATCGGCGATGACATTATCCGGAAGTTTCTTGTCGGCCGGAGGCATCTGCAGGTCCTTGTCCTGATACCGGACCGCCGTGATCAGCAGGCTCTTCCCGACGTTTCCCGGCGTCACGGCCGGGCCGGTGTCGCCGCCTTTGCGGATCCCCTCGCGCGTGTCGAGGAGAAGGCCGCCCTTGATTTTTTCCGCACCGGCACTGTGGCATTTGTAACAATTCTCGACCAGGACCGGGCGGATCCTGGATTCGAAGAATTCCGTTTCGGCGACCGAGAGCGGCGCCGCGGCGGCGCGGGCGTTCGGGAGCAAGCCATAAAGCGCGAACAAACTGGCAACCAGGTGACGCCCGGATATTTTCATAAGCCGGCGGAGGGGCATCGCGCCGGCGATGCGGAAATGGCCGTCACCTTGAGTTCCTGAGGAGCGGCTTCCTTGTAGCCATGACCCAAAAAAGAACCCCATCCCTGTGGGGGCGGCATCGACGGCGCGATGTCGCTCCTCCGGAGCTTGAGATTTAAGGGTGGGTTCATGCTACAAAGATTGCGCCCCTCCGGGGCTGGGGCCAGGGCCACGGAGGTTTCTGGGGAAGGAACCATATTTCCTGGGTTACGGATCAGGCAGGCGATTAGGCCACAATCTGCTTCACCACATTCCCGTAGACATCGGTCAACCGGAAATCCCGGCCGTTATAGCGGTAGGTGAGCTTCTCATGGTTGAAGCCGAGCAGGTGCAGCACGGTGGCGTGGAGGTCATGAATATGGACCTTGTTCTCCACCGCCCGGTAGCCAAGTTCGTCGGTGGCCCCGTAGGCCTGCCCTCCCTTGATCCCGCCGCCCGCCATCCAGGTGCTGAACGCGCGCCCGTTATGGTTGCGGCCGGGCGATCCGCCGGACAGGTTGTTGTCCGCGGAAGGCGATCGACCAAATTCGCCGCCCCAAATCACGAGGGTGTCCTTCAACAGGCCCTTCTGTTTCAGGTCGGTCAGGAGTGCGGCCAATGGTTTGTCGATCTCGGCGGCCTTGTTCTGCAGGCCGGCCTCGAGATTGCCATGGTGATCCCATCCGCCATGCCAGACCTGCACAAAACGGACCCCCTTTTCAAGCAGCCGGCGGGCAATGAGCATCTGGCGGCCGGTCTGGGTGTTGGTGCCGTAGAGGGCCTGCATCTCCTTCGATTCACGCGCGATGTCGAAGGCGTCGGTGGCTTCCATCTGCATCTGGTACGCGAGTTCATACGCCTGCAGGCGCGCTTCCAACTGGCCGTCCTTCTTCAGGTTCTGCGCGTGCACTTCGTTGAGTTGATGCAGCAGGTCCAGTTGCTTGCGCTGTTCCGGGAGCGAGACGTAGTGGTTCTTGATGTTCTCGATCAGCTTGTCGATCTGGGTGCTCGAGGTGTTGACGCTGGTCCCCTGGTACGCGCCCGGAAGAAACGCGCTGCGCAGGTTGTCCGCACTCGTGCCTCCCGGGCTGAGCGCAATGAAACCGGGAAGATTCTGGTTCACCGTGCCCAGGCCGTACGTGATCCAGGAACCCATGCTCGGCTTCACCATCCGAATCGAGCCGGTGTTCATCAGCAAGGTCGCCGCGCCGTGATCCGGAATATCCGTCCACATGGAGCGAATCACCGCAATGTCATCAATGTGCCCGCCGATCAAGGGAAAGACCTCGCTGACCTCCACGCCGCTCCGGCCGGTTTTCTTGAACCGAAACGGTGAAGCGAACGCGGTGCCGCCCATTTCGCCCGGCATCGATTTATGATTAATCTTGTCGAGGGCTGGTTTGGGATCCCAGGTGTCGATATGGGACGGCGCGCCGGAGGCGAAGATTTGGATGAGGCGTTTCGCGCGGGGGTTGAAATGGGGGGCACGCGGCGCGAGCGGGGCATACGAGTCGGGATCGACGTTCGCGAGCGCTTCCGGTGCGGGTAGCAATCCCATCCCGACCAGGCTGGTGAGACTCAGTGCGCCGAAGCCGAGCCCCATCCGGTTTAAAAATTGGCGGCGGGTGGTGAGGAGATCTTGCGGACGATTCTCACAATCCTGGCAGGTTCTCTCGATCATAGCTTTGGAGCGGTGGGCATTGGCTCCGCCCATTGAATGAAAGCCGCGGTCAACACGGCCTGGTTGCTTACTCCGGGAACAGTAGCAAATAAAGGCGTCTTTACAATGGGCAACTTGAGGTGGATCGGCGCCAAATGAGGGTCTTGATGAAGTGGACTCCTAGTCGTCTTCCGTGACTTTCGCAAGCTTCGCGGACACTGCCTTGGAGTCGAGGATCAGGGCCCGAAAACGCCATTCCTTCCGCGGCTCGATCACCTGGGTGTAATCGGTGGCCTTGCTTGCGCCACGGCCCTGCGCGTCGGACAGGTCCAGTTCGATCTTTACGCCATAACGCGCATAGTCCGAGTCGTTCTTTAACACCCCCGCGGCATACACGAGGCTGCCGGATTTTGCCTTCTCCAGGGTGATGGCGCCGACTTTGAGGTCAGCGAGGGATTTGGGGACGACGGGTGTCGGTGGTGGAGCCGGGGCCGGCTCGTTTGCCGTGGCGACAAAGTCGTTGGTGTTAACCAAAACGGGCGCCAGCGCCGCGGGGGATGGCTCTTTCCGATGCTTCCAATAGTAGTATGCTCCCGCTCCAACCCCGCCGAGCGCGACGAGGAGGAAGACGACGACGAGAACTCCGCGGTTGGGGCGGACGCTTTCTCCGGATGGCAGGATGCCGCCCTCCACGTCCGGCGGGACCCCTGACGCTGCACCGCTGCCGTGGGGCTCGAGGTGGGTTTGCGGCGCTCGGAGGGCAGGGGAGGGCGAGACTGGCTCGGGAGGCAGGAGTTCGTCACCCACGACTTCAGGGGCAAACAAGCCGGTGCGTTGGCCGCAATGCGGGCAATTCACCCCCACGCCGAGACCGGCAGCAGGGAATTCGATCGACCCGCCACAATGCTGGCATGGGCACTTGAGATAGGTTGCATCGCTCATGGCTGGCGACCGCCTTGGCTTTCATCATGGGCCGCGCGGCGAATCGGGAGGCGACAAGTAGAGCACGGCCTGAGCACCCAGTTCAAGCCGGAGCCGGCGCGTGCGCGATAATTAAGGAAAAAGGGGCCATGCTTGCACATGGCCCCCGTTCGTATTCTTAACTTGTGGTCGAACTCAGTTAGGCTGTTCCATCCGGCGCCCAATCCCCCAGCTTGATGTATTCCTTAATCTTGCGGCGCTCGTAGCGGTGTTTTTGGGCTTTGGCGGGCCGGTCATCGGCCTTGCGGAACGGCGGTTTTGGATTGCGAATGATTTCAGTGATGGCGTCTATCGTTTTGCTCATACCAACTGGTTTCCTTTCGTCGAGACAAGCCGAAGCTGGACGAGTGCCAAAGAATGGCGAGGGTGGAACTGTCTGCGACGACAGCCTCTAAGTCCATAGCTCCGAAGCTCATGGTGTGGTCTTGGACTCATCGACCCTCCGATCGGTTCAAGAAAAGATGTGAGTTTCCTCGTCCACCCTGTCCGAAAAAACACATGGCGCCCGTCGGGCCAAATAATTACTTCCAGGCAAATGCCCCCGATTCCCATTCGCCCACCGCCGCTCGCGCCAGCAACGTCATCCCGCACTCTCCGTAGGTTCGAACGATGGTTTTGAACTGTGATTTCAGGATTCCAGCCAATATCAGCCGTCCGGTCGGTTTCACGCGCGCCACGATGCGACGGAGTTCCGCCACGAGCAGATCACAAATCAGGTTCGCGCCCACCACATCAAATTGCCGAACCGGTTTCAGGGGCAGTTGCGTCAGGTTCTGGAGGCGCGGACGCCACCGGGTGGCCACGCCATTTTCCAAAGCATTGGCGCGGGCCACCCGGATGGCCGCCGGATCGAAATCAAAGCCTTCCACCGGGCGATACCCCAGCTTGACGGCGGCGATGGCGAGGATGCCCGAGCCGGTCCCCATGTCCAAAAATGAGGCAGTTGTTTCCGGTTTCCTGGCGGCCACAAGTTGTTCGAGGCAAAAATGGGTCGTGGGATGCTGCCCCGTCCCGAAACTGAGCCCTGGATCCAGCACCACCACGGCTTGGCCGGGCTTCGCCGTCCGCCGAATCCAACTCGGCTTGATCAGCAAGGCCCGGCCGATCGAAATCGCTTTGCAGTGCCGTTTCCACGATTCCGCCCAATCTTCCCGGGGCACCTTCACCATCGAAATCCGCCCGGACCCAACCTCCATCCCGCACTCCCGGAGCCACGCGAGTCGTTCGCGCAAGGCCGCTTCCCGCCGCCTGGACCAATCCGATGCCTTCTTCAGGTAGACCGATGCCACCGTCCGCCGGGTTTTCGCGCTGGTGTAGAGCGAGGCCGGTTGCCCGAAAAATTCCTCGAGCAGTTCCAGCACGGCTTCGCCCGCTTCGTCCGTGATGGAAACGGTGATCCGCGTCAGCGTACCGTTCTTCACGCGAGATCCCGCCATGGGGTGAAATTGAGCAATGCCACCTCGGTTTTTTGTTGATGCCGTTCCACGAGCGTCACGCTGGCGTAATCGATCTCAAAGCAGGCCATTTTGGACATCGGCAGCTCGAGCAGGATGGCGAGCATCATGCGAATGACCCCGCCATGGCAGACGATGGCAACGCTCTCGCCCGCGTGTTGGGAAATGATGCGGCGGAATTCCGGCTCGATCCGGGCCCGGAAGGTCTCCGTCGATTCGCCGTTGGGCATCGCGGCCTTGTCCATGATTTCCAGCCATTGATGGGCATGGATGTCATAACGGGCATGGACCTGTTCCCAGGTCAGGCCGGTCCAGTCTCCAAAATCGACTTCACGAAAATCCGCCACGGTCACGGCGGCCTGGGCACCATGGCTCTTGAGTGGCTCCAGGGTTTGTTGGGCCCGCTTCATCGGGCTGGCATAAATCAAATCGATCGGCCGCCGTCGCAGGTGGGCGGCGAGCTGCGCGGCCTGCTGGTGTCCGCGCGGCGAGAGATTCATGTCGATGCGCCCGCCGAAGGCGCGTTGATACGGATCTTCGACCTCGCCGTGGCGAAGCAGGAAGAGTCGAACCGGAGGAGTCATGAGGGTAGCCCGGGCGGCGTGGAGGTTGGGGTCTCTGATTTACAATTACGCATCAAGCCACGTACATCACGCCTCACCCCAACGCCGCCTGCTGCAATTCCAACAGCCGCCGAATGCCGGCCTTGCCGAGGGCGAGCAGCGCGGCCAATTCGGTTTCGGTGAAGGTGGCTTCCTCGCCGCTGCCCTGCAACTCGATGAATTCGCCGGCAGCATTCATGACCAGGTTCATGTCCACCGTGGCCGCGACATCCTCGGTGTAGCACAAGTCGAGCATCGGCTGGCCATCGACCACGCCCACGCTGGCGGCGGCGACCGGTTGCAGGAGCGGGCTGCTGGAAAGGCGTCCTTCGTCCTGGAGTTTGCGCACGGCCAGGGAGAGGGCGACAAAGGCGCCGGTGATGGCGGCCGTGCGGGTGCCGCCGTCGGCTTGCAGGACATCGCAATCGATCCAGATCGTGCGGGATCCCAGCTTTTCCAGATCGAGCGCCGCGCGGAGGGAACGCCCGATCAGCCGCTGGATCTCCTGGGAGCGCCCGTCGATTTTCCCCTTCGAAATATCCCGCTGTTTGCGCTGAAGCGTGGCATAGGGCAGCATCGAATACTCCGCCGTAATCCAACCGCCGATGGCGCCCTGTTCCTTCATCCATCGGGGCACGGTCTCCTCCACGGTAACGCCACAAAGCACGCGGGTGTTTCCCCATTCGATCAAGGTCGACCCGGTGGCATGCGGTGCGATGTGGTTTTGGAACCGGAGCGGCCGGAGTTCATCCGCGCGCCGTCCGTCGGCCCGGGGCGATTTCGCGAGGGTTGAGGAGGGTGAAGGCGATGGCGTCATGGAATTCAAGTTCACGGCGAGCCTAGGGAGCCCGGGAATAAACTTCAAACAATTGGTTCACGGAACCCGAAGGGGCGAGTATTCCAATCCTCCCGAATGCCCGAAAGGCAGCGATCTCCCGGTCGAACCGAAGTGGCGGCCAAATGCTTGCGCGGCCCGGGATGCCCGCGCACATTGCAGCCATGCTGCCGGATGAACGGGCCAGTCCCGAACAGGTGGCAATCTTTCGCCGCATGACTCCGGCGCGCCGATGGGCGCTGGCCCAGCAACTCTACTGGTCGGCGCGGGAAGTGCGGCGGATCTTCACCCATGCCCGAGCCTGAACTCGCGCTGCTGTTCATCCGCCCGCTCAACCGGCTGGGCATACGCTACCTCGTTAGCGGGAGCGTGGCAGCCATCCTCTACGGCGAACCGCGCCTGACCCCACGACGTGGGTTTCGTGGTGTTCCTGCGGAGTGAGTTGACGGTTGTTGGGGCCTTTGCCAAGGGTTTCCCGGACGCCATGAACCGGGAGCAGTGCAGCGCTCTGGATATTGTTTGATGGTGTGGGCGATGAAGAGTTTCGATGGGAATTACTGGCGCCGATGGAGGTGGAGTTCGCACGCCATCACGGTGGGCTGGAGTGGTTGGAGCCGGCCGGCGCCGGGCTGAAGCGGTTGCTGAGCTAAGAATTCATGCGACGCCGCCGAGCGTGATCGCACCCGGTTACGCAGGCTCATTCCTGCGCCAATTTCGATTAAATTATTCGGATATGCGGGACTGACCCGAATGGCGGTTAGTTAACGTGTAAAACACTGTGGCCAACCACTTCACAGAATGACATAATTGGAAAACTTCGTGAGCCGTTCTGCCGTCATCAGGACCAGAACCGACGGATGGAGCACTCCACGATCGCGCTTCGCCTGAGTTCGCAGCTCGTTCCACTGAAAAAGAGCTGCGAAATCAGGTGAAAAACGAGGGCCTTGACTAACCGCCATTCGGGATTGACCCCTGCACGTGCACGTGAGGCGCTGGTTCTGGAGGGAAAAGAGGCTGCGCCCAAGTTTCTTGACCAGGAGACGGTCCGGGATGGTGCCGAGCAATTTGGTTTCATACGGCGTCCATTCAGGGACGCTCGGGGGAATTCTGAGTTGCCGGTCACCCACAGTGTCTTTATCACGTCCGAGCTTGAGACCGATTGCTTCATCCGTATCGGTGCCCAAAACCTTTTCCTCGGCCTTGGTCCGCTTCATCGTCGCCGGGTTCAAAGTCAGCATCATTCTCCGGCACCTTTCCCTGGACTACGCTGCAGCGGCCTGAAAGCCGCGCTCCGGCCACCACCACCAACTTCGCGCTGCACGGGCTGGAGCCCCTTGCAATGCAATCTTGCGGCTTGCCTACCCGGTAGCGGTGGATTAGAAAATCATCATGTCCCTCAAGGAATGGTGCAAATCGTTTTTGCGTCTGCCCTCACGAACAACGGGCACCCGTGCCGCGGGTCCGCTCTCCATGCCCGCACATCAGTCAGATGTAATACAGGTGGCGCCTCCTCAGGCGAAAGCCGCGCAGGTAAAAATCGCGCAGGTAACTACACAGGAAGAGCAAATCTCCTCGCTGATCGCCCAACTGGGACGCGTGGACCGTACAGAAATGCGCCGGGATGCTGCGGAAGCCCTGGCGGTCATGGGGCCTGCCGCCTCTCGTTCCGTTGCGCGGTTAATCGAAGCCTCTGTGGACATCGACGCCTCCGTCAGAGCTGCTGCCGTCTCGGCACTCAAGGCGATTTCTCCAGGATGGCCCGATCAATCGGCCTCGCTCAAAGTCATTCCCCTACTGACAGCGGCGTTGAACAGCCGCTCACAGGCAGTGAACGCCGCTGCCATGCAAATGCTGCGCCAGATCGGCCCGCTCGCCCTGCCGGAACTCATGGCGATGCTTTTCCAGCCGGACAGCGCCCGAAAGGTATATGCCCTCCGATTGATCGCAATGATGCGCGCACGCGCCATCGGTTCGGGCGCCTGCCTCGGTACGGCACTTGCCAGTGAAATCGTGCAGGTGCGAGTGGCGGCAGCGGAGGCGCTCGAATTGGCAGGTCCGGGTGAGATACGCGCCGCCATTCCTGACTTGAGCCGCGCGCTGGCGGATCCCTACGCCGAGGTCCGTGCTGCGGCGGCGCGCTGCCTTGCTGTCTGTGAATCGCCACCCGAGGAGGCCATCCGCGCGCTTTTCAAACTGCTCGGCGACCGTGAAGTCAAGGTTCGCGAAGCCGCCGTGAACGCCGTGGCGAAGGTGGGATCGGCGCTCGTACCCGCACTGGTGGAGGTAATTGAAAGGCGGAACGCGCGCCGGGCCGAAGCGGGAGGACAATTCGCTTTCCAAATCGCGCACGTCAGGTGCGGTCCTCTCATCAACGCATCGCAGTTTCGCAATCTGGAATGGGTGCTTACCGACTCCTTCCAGCAACTCAAGGGCGTGGAAGAAGCCCACGAATCAGCCCTCAAGCTGCTCAATCATTTCGGTGCCGCCTCGGAACCCGCAGTCCCCGCCATCACTGGTGCGTTGCGTGATCAGAATCCGATGGTCCGCTACGAAGCAGCGAGGGCCCTTGGCAGCATCGGCCAGGCGGCGTGCTTCTCCATTTCTGCATTGCTTGCGATGCTGGTTGAACCTCTGAGCCACATTCGCTCCTCAGCGATGGCGAGCTTGATTAAGATAGACGATCGATGGGCGCACCGCGCCGATGTCGTAGCTTTCGCCAAAGGTCTCCACGACGAGCAAGGCAGGTACGTGCTCCTAGCGATGCGCGAGGCGGGAGCCTCAGCGCTGCCGGCTCTTATTGCTGCCTTGGAATCCCAGGATCGGGCCGTACGCGAGCAGGCAGTCTCAGCGTTGGGCTCGCTTGGACGCGATGCGGCACTTTCCATTCCTGCACTGGAGAAACTAGTGCGAGAAGATCATCCATGGATTCAAAGTCGGGCCGCTCAGGCACTGAAATGTATCGTCGGGCACGTATGAGCCAAAGGCGGACTCGGGACAAGGGGTCCAGCCATAAATGTAAAGGTAAAGGTTGCGGCTTGGTAGACTGCGCTCGGACTAGACCGATCGAGGGGTTGGTCCCGCAGCTGCACATGTATACGAGTTGACGGCTGTTGGGGCCTTTTCCAGGGGTTTCCCTCATCAAGGTGCCTTGCGATATGTATATAGGGTGTTTGTCCGGTTCATAGGTCGTTATAGGAGCGCGGAACTTTTGATTGTCCGGGATCACTCCCAGCGGGCATACATGTTTTCTTGCAAAAGGCCAGGTGCCTGATTATATATGGAAAGCATTTCGAATGTTTGCCCAAAGTGGCGAACTGCCAACCGGGGCGGAGACCCACGGTGGTTGAGGGGTTCTGGCGGACCTCTTGATGTGCGGGCAAAAGTGCCCGAACAATTTCTCCAACGGCCACCCGCCGCACCAAGATGCGCGCGGGATTTTTTATGCCGTGATCCGAGATGCGTTTAGACCGGAAACGCATCATGAATGCTGCCACAGACTCCCGCCCGGACAACCTGCCGCCCGAACCCGACACGAAACTTTGCGAATACTTCCGCCGCTTCCTTGAGGTCGGTGCTTATAGCACCCCGACGGGCCGCGCGGCCTGCGCCCTGTCCAACGCGCGGACCATCCTGGAATGGAAGGCCATGGAGGCCAATGGCTTGGTGCGGCTGCGTGCCTTGCCGGAGGACGATTATTTCGCCATCTTTGGTCAGCCGGCAGGCCACGTAAAAATTCATGTCCGGTGGGTTTCCTCCGAGGAGGCACCGACCGAGATTGGGGAACAGATCGAAGCGGACGGCGCCTGTTGGGTCGTGGCGGAATACTTTGTCGGCCAGCAATGGCATCACGCCGACTCCATCGGCGCCTGTATCTTCGACAACCCTCTTTCCCCATTTGAGAATTGGTGTGTGCCGGGTCTAGCGCGATCCGCCATCGCCGCCTTGAAGGCAAAGGGAGAAGGGGTGGTCTGGCCATGGGCATTCAACCCGAACAACTTTGGAAAGTCCTCCGCACGTTCAAACCCTCAGCCCAATAACGCCATGAACAACAAAATCACCCTGCACACAAAAGCCAGTTCCATCCTCTTCTCCCGCGAGATCGAGATCGCCCCGAAAACCATCCTTTGTAACGACATCACGCCG
>Ga0163144_10027146_pt1 | contig 11098 bp, 9 predicted proteins | sample OliLak19BULKMAT1_FD_123175 | JGI IMG/M metagenome (GOLD analysis project Ga0163144, IMG submission 123175) | Freshwater microbial mat bacterial communities from Lake Vanda, McMurdo Dry Valleys, Antarctica - Oligotrophic Lake LV.19.BULKMAT1 | ecosystem: Environmental > Aquatic > Freshwater > Lake... | reverse complement strand
GGGAAACAGTATTTGCCGAATTCCCATTTCGACCAACGCGGCTTTCGCTTTGCGCTTCAAGCGGCAGGGCGAGAGCCGCGTTTTTTCGTTCATCTACCTCGTGATCTTGCCATATACGTCTGTTCTCCCCTTAAACTCCACCCCGCGCCTCCCAAAACCCTTCCCCGCCAACTTGTCGCCGCCACCCCGGCCACTTATAGTAGGGGTTCCGCCGGGCGGGGTCTCTGATCGGCGGTGAACCGAACGCCGTTGAGCGGCGTAGAAGTCTCGTCTCGCGGACTGTCGCGTTCAGCGTCCATCGGGCAAGCTTGTATTCAGCGGGGTTCATAATGCCAGGGCTTCAGGGAGCAAGCCAACGGCACGGCGGCGGGTTCTCCGTTGCCAATCGGCCGCGAATCGCGCTTTTCCCCCGTTTGCTTCCCTGTTTCGTTGATGATGCCGGATTTTCCTCAGCAATTCTGACCGAGATTCATCGTTTATGTCAGCCACGACCCTCGCTTCGACCGCGGCAGTCTCTTCCTCCCCCGCTCCAGCCACACGCGAAGTAGTCGCCGAGGCCCGCAATTTGACCAAGGTCTATCGCGATTTTTGGGGGGTGCAAAAGGTCTTGGCGCTCCAGTCGCTTGACCTGAATATTCAAAAAGGCGAGGTCTTCGGGTTGCTCGGTCCCAACGGATCGGGCAAGACGACCACGATCAAACTCCTCTTGGGGCTGCTCTTCCCCACCTCGGGCAAGGCTTTGGTCTTTGGTAAAGACGCGACCGACGTTCAAAAAAACGAACGGATCGGCTACCTGCCCGAAGAATCGTATCTCTATAAATTCCTGAACGCCGAAGAGACGCTGGACTTTTACGGCCGGTTGTTTCAGATGAGCGGCGAAGTCCGCCGCGCGCGGATCAAACAACTGATCGAGGATGTCGATCTGACCAAGCACCGCCACCGCCCGTTACGCGAATATTCCAAAGGGATGACGCGGCGGATCGGGCTGGCCCAGGCGTTGATCAACGACCCGGAACTGATCGTACTCGACGAACCGACCAGCGGGTTGGACCCGTTGGGAACGCGGTGGATGAAGGACTTGATCCTCAAACTTAAAGCCCGCGGCAAAACGATATTGATGAGCAGCCACTTGCTGGCCGACGTCCAGGACGTGTGCGACCGGATCGCGATTCTGCACCAAGGCGAGCTGAAAGAGTTGGGTCGCGTCGATGCGTTGCTGAAAATCCGCGATCAATCCGAAATCCGCACTTCGACCTTGACGCCGGAATGCGAAGCCGAACTTCGTCAGGTGCTGGCCAAGCACAACGTTGAAGTGCGGAGCATCGACAGTCCCACCACCACGCTCGAAGAATTGTTCCTCACGATCGTCCGCGACAGCGAAGCCCGTCCCGGACGGCGGTCGGTCAGCAATGAATAAGCAACCCAATCAAGCGTTACTTTTGCGATCTTAGGCACATACAACTTTTCGAGAAAATGCCCTGCACTGGTAGCAAGCTAACAGTGGCGCCTATATAAGCAGACTATTCCGAGCGCTGACGCTTGGAGACAGTCGTCATTTATCCGTTTTTCATTTGCGATCGAGAGAGTTAGGAATTCCGGCATGGTTTATGAGTACAGTTATCTGCCGTTAGACCGCTGGTTAAGCAGTTTAACCGAAGGACCGATCCTCTATTTGTTCGCGCTCCCCTTCGCGTTGGTGGCGGCGGCGTTCATCGGAATGTTGATCGCGGTCGTCCGGCTCGGACCCACCAAGGCCTTTGAAGCGACCTATCAATTGCTGACCGGCAGCTTCTTCGACCTGGTCGGGCTGTCGTTTCGCCGGATTTACGCGATTGCGATGGTGGTGGTGAAAGACGCGTGGCGGAGGCGGATTTGGGCGGTTTTGGTGATCTTCGCCTTGTTGCTCACCTTTTTCAGCCTCTACATGTCGCCCAACACCAACGATCCGGGCGAACTCTATACGCGCAACACGCTCAACATCGCGACCCGCTATTTGCTGTTGATCGTGATGTTGATCATCAGCGTTTTCAGCATTCCGCAGGATTTCAAAAACCGCACGATTTTTACGATCGTGACCAAACCGGTCCGCACCGCCGAACTGGTCCTCGGCCGGCTGTTCGGTTTTATGGCGATCGGCTCGGCGCTGTTGGCCGTCATGGGCTTGGTCAGCTACATCTTTTTGTACCGCTCGCTGCAACATACGCACGAAATCGACGCCGATACGCTCAAGCACTTGGCCGCGGTTCCAACCGAAACCGTTTCGGGGCGGACCTCGCTCGATCATCGCCACTTCCATAATCTCAACCTCAACCCGACAAACGACCAAAACTGGACCGATTTCGAATTCGGCCACCGGCACGAAGTGGTCAAACAACCCGACGGTTCATTTCGGCTGCTTGAACCGGATGAACTTTTGCAAGCCCGCGTGCAGCATTTAGGCGAATTGCGATTCATCGACGACGAGGGGAATCCCAAGGAGCGCGGGATCAGCGTCGGCAAGGAGTGGACGTATCGCTCGTTTATAGGGGGCGCTACTTCGGCCGCGGCCATTTGGACATTCACCGACGTTACCCCGCAACGCTATCCGGACGGTTTGCGGATCGAAGCCACGCTGCGGATCTTTCGGACCTCGCATAACGAAAAATCGATTCCCGTCCCGTTACGGGGCTCGTTGACGATCCGCAATCCGGTCACCAAAGCGACGAGTGTCCCGATCAGGATTAACGCCAAGGATAACGTCATCGACACCTTCGAGATTCCGCTCGACCTCGAAGTGCAACAACGCGATAATTCGATCAGACCCGGAAAGCTCTTTGAAGATTTTGTCTCGGACGACCACCGCTTGGAAATCCAAGTCCAGTGCAATGAAACGATGCAGTTTTTCGGAATGGCGCAGCGCGATCTCTATCTCAAAGCGCCGGACGTGCCGTATTGGTGGAACTTCGTCAAAGCGCTGCTCTGCATTTGGCTGCAGATGCTGATTTTGGTCAGTTGCGGCGTCTTTTTCAGCACGTTTGTCAGCGCGCCGGTGGCGTTGCTCTGCACGGTCGGATTTTTGATTCTGGGAATGAGTTCGCAATTCGTGGACGACATGTGCAAGTCCACGCTGTTCATGGAAGAAAACGCCCGCGGCAAGACGTATTACGGCGGCGGTCCCCTCGAGTCGTCGTATCGCTTGTTCACCTCGATGAACGTGACCAGCCCGCTCGAACCGAGCACGACGACGACCATCATTAAAATGCTGGACCGGCCGTTATTGTGGGCGATTTATTTGATTCATCAGTTGATTCCGCAATTCGACCGCTTCAACACGGTCTCGATCTTGGAACAAGGGTTCAATATCCCCGGTGAATTGGTCGTTCAATTAATTTTTCAAGCCTGCTTTTTCGCCCTGACGACGTTTTTGCTCGGCTTGGCGATGCTGCGGATGCGCGAGGTGGCACGATGAGTTCCGAACGCGGTTGGCAAGGACAACGCAAAGCGATCTATCTGGGGCTGCTGGTGCTGCTGCTCCTCCCCCTGCTCTATTTGGGTCAACCGGCCGGTAAGTCGGCGCGCGATCCCAACGCCGACACGGAGTTCGCCGGGCTGCTGGCGCGAATGCGCGCCGACCATGAACTCAGCCCCGCCGACATCGGCGAGATCGACCCCGCCGGCGCCACCATGCAGCAATTGCTGTTCGGCATGAACTGCTGGGCCGTGTCGGCTTTGTCGAACCAGGCCCACGAGCAGCAAAAAAAAGAGGATTGGGACGGCCTCCGCGCCACGTTGGAGCAACTCGTCAAGCTCCAGCCGCACTATTACAAGCTGTGGGATTTTCAAGCCCACAACTTGTCGTACAACATGTCGGTGGAGTTCGACGATTACCGCGCCCGTTATAAGCAAGTGACTGTCGGTTTCAATTTCCTCAAGGAAGGGATCGCGTTGAATAAAAAGGAGCCGCGGCTGCCGCACCGCCTGGCTTGGTACATCGGCCACAAGATCGGCCGCGCCGACGAGAAAAAATTCTATCGGAGGCTCTTCCAGCAGGATTGGATGGAACTCTTTCACAACAGCGACAATCCCGACCGCCCGATTGAAAAGCGCGACAACTGGCTGGTCGCCAAGGAAAAGTTTCTTAAGGCGATCGACCTGGCCGACACCTTGGAAGCCCGCGGCATCGAGCTCAAAACGACGGCCTCGTTGTTTTTTAAGGAGCCCGCGCAATCGCAGATCAACTTTTCGGAGGCGATAACCGAAGAAGGGGATTTTCCCCGCGGCGAAGCGGCCTGGGAAACGGCGGCGAAGGATTTCCACGAATTGTCGTTACGCAAGTTTCCGATCGCCAATTCGCGGCAAATCGTCATGCTCGGCGAGTACGAGGTCGTGCAGGAACGGCTGGCCGAGTTGCGCGATGAACTGGAAAAGCTGCTTCCTGGCGTTAAAGAAAAGCTCCGTCAGAAAAAACTCGATGCCATCGCCGACTCCGCGATCCGCGCCGCGTTGCTGAAAAATCCCGCGGAATATACCCATGATGAATACAACCTGGCGATGGAAAATTCGGATCGCCTCATTATCTCCTGGCACGAATTGGCCGACCAGGCCCTGGTAAATTCCGCCGAGCGGACCAAAGCCAAAAAACTTGCCAACGATATCATTCGCCTCGAGGAAAAATCCCTCGAAATTGACATTCTCCGCGATCCGCTGAATTACGACTATTGGCAAACGCGCGTGATCGTCGAGAACACGCCCGACATGCGCGCTGCGAACCGCCGGCTCTTCGCCGCCAACCAATTGCGCAAGGATGGCAAGCTGCACGAAGCGGTCAAGGAATATGAAGCCGCGTTTTGCCATTGGCGGAGCGTACTCAACAAGTATCCGCTGCTTCGCAACGACTCGGTGACCGCGGATGAAATCAATGATCAGATTAAGCTCTATCGAGATACGGTCCAGCGCGCCCTCTTGGTATTTCCCAAGAAGTTCATCCTGCGTGACATCGTGGAAATCATTGACAATCAAGGCGATCTCAACAAGGTTACCTTTCCGCCCCTTTGCTCTGAGTCGGACCCAGACGAAAAAGCCGCGCCGGAAGTCAATCAAGATCAGCCGGCCGCAACAACGAGCGCGGCGCAGTCCGATCCGGCCGCAGCCGCGGCATCGCAAACGCCAGCTCCCGCTCCCCCGGAATCGTCCGCCAAATCGCCCCCCGCCAACGAAAAACCGGCCCCAGCGACACCGCCGGCAACCGAAAAATCTCCCGCGACTTCGGAGAATACGTCGGGCAAAAGCGGCGAATCTCCAGCCCCGGCAACTCCGCCCCAGTCGCCGAAATTCGCCGCTCCTCCAGCGGCGTCAGTTGACAAGGCAGGCGAAAAGTCGCTTACGGGCAAGCCTTGAAGGCGGCCCCCTTTGCCCGTATATTCAAGGATTCTCGCCCGCCCCCGCTCGTGAGCTGAACACGCGGCGCGCGGCACGATTCACCGATTATTTTCCCGTGCGGAGTTGGTCGCCATGACAATGGATAAAAGCCTGCGGATTAAACGCGGCAACAGCAGTTCCCGCAGCGTGCTGACCCGCGCCGAGCGGATCACCCGCCTGCAAAGCGAAGAACGCTGGGAGACCGGCCAAAGCCCGCTGGGCCTCCCCAAGGTTCGCGTGATCAAATTGGCCATGAAGAAGAAGAAAAAGGCGAAGGAAGAGGGTGACGCCGCCGCTCCCGCCAAAGCCGCCGCACCCGCCGCCAAAACTGCGGCTGCCAAACCGGCTGCCAAACCGGCCGCAAAACCAGCCTCCAAAAAATAATTCCCTTTGGCGTATTGACGCCGGTGGGGCCGGTCGTGTTCCCGTTTTCCGCGTCGCGGTGGCGTCATGGTCGAAATCGCATTTTCCTGCTTGCCGCTGCGCACCATCGGGCGGCTTGATATTCCGCTCGACGCCTCGCCCAAATTCCGCGAGCGTTGCCTGCGGATCAAAACGGCGATGGAAAAGCACGGTTCGTTTAACAGTTACTATTTGTACGACGCCGTCTGCCGCTTCCAACTCACCAACCAGCCCGAGTTGGGAATGCTGGAATTTCGCTTCGACGGAACCGTGTTGACCGACGACGATGACCAACGGACCGTCCGCTCGGATTTATCCGTCGAGTTGATCCGCGAAACGTGCGACTGGCTGCAACAGCCAGTCGTTGATTGGTTTCATGAAACGGTCAGCCACGCGGTGCGGGCCGAATTTGACTTGTATATTCACTCGGGCAATTTGGATAAAACTAAACAACGGATCGCCCAGTTGCAATCGCAAGCGGACCAGGCCGGCGGTTTTTTGGGGATGTACCTGTAATGGCATTTTTTAGGCGCAACAGAATTGCAAGCCGCAGCGTAAGCAAGGGAATTATGGTAACCCGCAGCGTAAGCAAGGGAGATCGTCGATGAATTCCCTTGCTCACGCTGCGGGTTAAGATTTGGGAAACCGCGCGATAGCGGCCAAAAACGACGGTTCGCCAGCCTTGACACCCCATCGCCAACCGCTAAATTAAGAGATTCCCAATTTCATTCGCTAGTTTGACGCGGCCGGTCACGGGAATGCCTTCCGGATTGGACTTGGCCGCGGACCTTGAAAGGCATGTATGCCCACGATCAATCAGCTCATCAAAAGCGGCCGCAAGGTGCAGCGGCGGATCACCAAATCGCCCGTATTGGACAAGTGTCCGCAAAAGCGCGGGGTCTGCTTGCAGGTCAAGACCATGACCCCGAAGAAGCCCAACTCGGCGCTTCGCAAAATCGCGCGGGTCCGTTTGAGCAACGGCAAGGAAGTGACCGTCTATATTCCGGGCGAAGGGCACAACCTCCAGGAACATTCGATCGTACTGATCCGCGGTGGCCGCGTCCGCGATCTGCCGGGCGTGCGTTATCATATCATCCGCGGCGCGCTCGACACCCAGGGCGTCGCCGACCGCAAGCGTTCGCGCAGTTTATACGGCGCAAAGAAAGCCGCACCCGGTGCCAAGGGCGCACCCGGTGCCAAGGGCGCACCCGGTGCCAAGGGCGCACCCGGTGGCAAGGGCGCACCCCCCAAGAAGAAGTAAACCGCCGCATTAAATCCTATTTCACACTCCGCATTCCGCACTCCCAACTCCGCACTGCCTTATGGGTCGCATTACCGCCAGTCGCACGTCGTTGGTCAAGGATGCCCGTTACGGGTCGATCCTCGTCAGCAAATTCATCAATTGCCTCATGCACGCCGGCAAGAAGAACATCGCCCAGGGCATCTTGTATGACGCCATGGACATCCTCAAGCAAAAGCTGCCCGACGCCGATCCGCTCGATGTCTTCACGACCGCGGTCGAAAACGTCAAGCCGGCGATTGAAGTCCGCAGCAAGCGCGTCGGCGGGGCCGCCTATCAAGTTCCCATGCAAGTCAATCGCAACCGTCAGCAATCGTTGGCGATCCGCTGGCTGCTCGCCGCCGCCCGCGAAAAGAAGGGCCGGCCGATGTTTGAAAAGCTAGCCGAGGAATTGCTGGCCGCGTTCAAACGCGAAGGGTCCGCGATCACCAAACGCGAAAACGTCCACCGCATGGCCGACGCCAATAAGGCGTTTGCCCACTTCGCTTGGTAGTTCGCGTAATTTGTTCTCAACTCTTATCGAGGGGTTGAAGCCCGCACGGCCGCTCGGCCGTCCCGCTTCAACCCCTTGTTTTGTTTCACGACCGAACAAGTCCCGCATTGCCGCTGTCTCCATTGCTCCTTATTCAATACTCCAAATTCCGCACTGGGAATGGTGGGACAACGCCGTCTAAATCATTGAGGATAGCAGGTACTTTTGACGGCTTGTCCCACCCTACAAAATTCCGCACTCCACACTCCGCATTCCCCGCCACCCGTCCCTCGCCCCTCCCGCTCCCATGGCCCGCGACATCCAATCCCTTCGCAATCTCGGCATCATCGCCCATATCGATGCCGGCAAAACGACCGTGACCGAGCGGATGCTCTTCTACGCCAAGGCCACGCACAAGATGGGCGAGGTCGATAAGGGGACCACCACCACCGATTTCGATCCCGAAGAGCAGCAGCGCGGCATCACCATCTATTCCGCCTGCGTCAGCTTCAAGTGGGGCGCTTGCGATTTCAATCTCATCGACACGCCCGGCCACGTTGATTTTACCGCCGAGGTCGAGCGGAGCCTCCGCGTCCTTGACGGCGGCGTGGTCGTCTTCAGTGCCCGCGAAGGGGTTGAGGCGCAAAGCGAAACGGTCTGGCGGCAAGCCGACAAGTACGGCGTCCCCCGGCTTGCCTTCATCAACAAATGCGACCGTGAGGGGGCCGAGTTCCACGGCGTCGTCGAGCAAATCCGCAAACGCCTTGGCAGCCACCCGCTGCCGATTCAAATTCCCGTCGGCATCGGGCCGCCGCACGTCGCCAATCCGTTTCGCGGCGTGATCGACTTGGTCGAAATGAAACTGCTCACCTTTACCGAGGAAAAGCTGGGAGCCGAAGTGGTCGCCGCCGAGATTCCCGCCGAACTGGCCGACGAGGCGGGCTTTTACCGCGAGCAACTGATGGGCGAGTTATTCAACTTTTCCAATGAGCTGGCCGAGCTGGTCCTGGCCGAAGAGCCGGTCCCCGCGGCACTGGTCAAAAGCGTGATCCGCGAGGCGACCATCGCCCGCCAGATCGTGCCGGTTCTTTGCGGCTCAGCGTTGCATTTTGTCGGGATTCAGCCGCTGCTCAACGCCGTCGCCGATTACCTCCCCAGCCCGGCCGATTTGCCTCCCGTCGAAGGGATCGATCCCAAGCATCCCGACCGCAAGTTAACGCGCAAGGCCGACCCTGCCGCACCGCTCAGCGCGCTGGTCTTCAAAGTTCTAGCCGACAAGCACGGCGACTTGTACTTCGTGCGGATCTATTCCGGCGAGCTCAAATCCAACAGCCGCGTCTTTAACCCCGGCAAAGACAAAAAGGAAAACGCCGCGCAGCTTTGGCATATTCAGGCCGACCGCCGCGAACAGGTTCCCACCGCGACCGCCGGCGACATCGTCGGCGTCATCGGCCCGCGGCTCAGCATCACCGGCGACACATTTTGCGATAACGCCGAACCGATCCTGCTCGAATCGATTCTCTTTCCCGACACCGTCATCAGCATGGCGATCGAGCCGGAGACCTCGCTCGAACGGAAAAAGTTGGCCGAAATCCTGGAAATGCTCAAACGCCAGGATCCCACCTTCCACGCCATCGAAAACGAAGAGACCGGACAAACGATCATCAGCGGGATGGGCGAGCTGCACCTAGAGGTGATCAAGCACCGCCTGCTCCGCGACTTCAAGCTCGATGTCAAGGTCCACAAGCCGCGCGTCAGCTACAAAGAAACCGTCAACGGCTCGGCCCAAGAAACCGGCCGCTGCCAGCGCACAGTCAACGGTCAGGCCCTCTTCGCCGAATGCCGCCTCAAGATCGAGCAGCGGACCGACGACAAACCAGCCACCGTCGGCACTCGCTGGATTACCGAAGACTCGCAGCAAAAGCAGTGCGTCGTCACGCAGTTAACCGCGATCAAAGAACACGCCGCCGGCGGCGGGCTATTCGGCTGCCCGCTCTACAATTGCCACATCGAACTGCTCCCCTTGCCGTTCCCCGAACCGCTTCCCGGCGAAGTGGCGTTGCGGATCGCGGCGGCCGACACGTTTGACCGCGTTCTCAAAGCGGCCGGCGTCACGCTGCTCGAACCGATCATGAAGGTCGAAGTCACCACGCCCGAGGATCATGTGGGGGACGTGATCAACGACCTGCAGCAACGCCGTGCGATCATCACCGGCTCGCAACTCCGCGGGCCGAACACGGTCCTCGACGCCGAGGCCCCGCTCTCGGCGATGTTCGGTTATTCGATGGCGGTCCGCAGCCTCAGCCAAGGCCGCGCGAGCTTCACGATGGAACCCCTCCGCTACGGCCCCGCTCCGCCGAATGTGCAAGAGAATTTTATGTAGAGGCAAAATCCCCCATGCCCACTCATCTCCTCCTCATCGACTGTCCCGACGCTAAGGGGCTGGTTCACACCATCACCGGCGTCCTCTTTCGCCGCGATTTCAATATCGTCGGCAATCAAGAGTTCGTCGAACCGACCCGCGAGCGGTTTTTCATGCGGACCGCCTTCTCGGGCGAGGGGGATCCGCGCCCCATGCTTGACGAGCTCCGTCAACTTCTTCCGGCCCAGGCCGATGTTCGCCTGGCCGCGACCGACAAGCGGCCAATCGTCATCCTGGCGACGAAAGAACCGCATTGCCTGGGAGATCTGTTGCTGCGTCATTCCTATGGCGATCTTCCCGCCAAAATCTGCGCGGTGGTTGCCAATCACGATGTGCTCGAACCGCTCGTACAAAAATTCGGCATCCCGTTTCGCGTGGTCAGCCATCTCGGCCTGGAACGCGCCGAACACGAGGCCGCGATTCAGGCCGCGATCGCCCCGTTTAAGCCCGAATATCTGGTCCTGGCCAAATACATGCGAGTGCTCTCGCCCGATTTCGTTGTCCGGTGGCCGCATCGGATCGTGAATATCCACCACTCGTTTTTGCCGGCGTTCGTGGGAGCCAATCCTTATCGCCAGGCCTACGAGCGGGGCGTCAAGATCATCGGCGCGACGGCCCACTTCGTGACTGATCATCTCGACGAAGGCCCGATCATCGCCCAGGGGATTCAATCCGTCGATCACACGTTTCAAGCCGGCGACATGGCCCAAGCGGGGCGCGACGTCGAAAAACTCGTGCTGGCCAAGGCACTGCGGTTGGTTCTCGAAGAGCGCGTCTTCCGCTTCGGCAACCGCACCGTGATCTTCGAGTAAGCAACTTTATCAAGAGAATGGGGGACGCGGATCAACACGGATGAGAAACAGGATTTTCGTGGATCAGAAAAATTACTCTTAGCGATCCACCCTCAATTTCCATTTTGCATTTCCTAATTTGCAATTTGCAATCTTATTTCCCATGCTACAGCCCCCGCAAGTATCTAATCCCGCTCTCTAACTCCTCGCGCGGGTCATCGGTTCCGGTCGCCTCTAAGGTAAAGTCCCCTCGATAGTCTCGTTCCTGCAACGCCCCCAGAAGCGCAGGCCAATCGGCGGCCCCTTCTCCCAGC
>Ga0163144_10027143_pt1 | contig 11099 bp, 10 predicted proteins | sample OliLak19BULKMAT1_FD_123175 | JGI IMG/M metagenome (GOLD analysis project Ga0163144, IMG submission 123175) | Freshwater microbial mat bacterial communities from Lake Vanda, McMurdo Dry Valleys, Antarctica - Oligotrophic Lake LV.19.BULKMAT1 | ecosystem: Environmental > Aquatic > Freshwater >... | reverse complement strand
TTTAGTTTTATGGGATCAGCATGCAAGTGTTGACGCTGTACCTACTGCGTTATCTGTCTTGTTAATAACTTTTTGTATTTGCATACCTTACTTATTTGGTTTTTCAACTTTATCATGTATGTTGAAAATCTACCTATATTGCAAAATTTAAAAGTTGAACTCAGTGCTTTTGATAAGATTTACAACTCTGCGGAAACAGCCTCAATAATATTGAGTTTAAATAAGGAGATTTATAATAATGGACAAATGGAGTATTTCGAAGATATATTAAACTGCGAATCGTCTGTAAAACAGAAAAGCAATTTAGCATTGCAAAACTATAAAGCTACAATTAATCAAAAGATAGAGTCAGATTTTTTTGATCTTATTCTACAAACGCACGATTATTTTGGCAAAGAATTGATAGATAAATCTCTTCTGGAAAAACACTATCAGTTAACTAAAATCCAAGCAACCCCTGTAGGAGAGGGCTCATGGCAAACTGAATGGTGGGAAAGGAAAAAGTAGAATTTAAACAACCCTTATATTAGCAATCATTTAACCCGATTAAGTAATATTTTTTTTAAATAATAATCCAATTATAATTGCTTCCAAACCAATCAATTCAAACCTAAGACGATTGTTTTCAAAGCTTCCTAAAATAGAATAAATTAAAAAGTAAAATCCAAAATTAAAAAAAAGGAATATTAATATTTTATTATCATTAGCTAAATGCTGTCTGGTTTTCCAAATTTCTATTCCCTTTACAATTGAAAACCAAAACATACCGATATAAGCTAAAACAGTAACCCATGAAACTCTGGCAAATTGCATTGATAAGAATAATTCACTAAATGTAATGGCTCCAGTTGGTGAATTATATATAGGCATAAAAGGTTCTTCATCATATTTTATCGGCTTTATTTGACCAATTATGCAAATGTTATAAATATAGTTCCACCAGAATATTTTTTTTAAGTTTTCAATATGCGCTACATAATCTCCTTGGGGTAAAAAATAGCCATATATTCCCCATACAAAACCTTTCATTAAACAAATGGGTTCTTTCATTATCAAGTATTTAGAATCACTCAATAATGTATTTAATATTTCATGTTTTAAATAATGATAATGACTAATTTGAGCTCCTGATCTAGGATTAGTTAACACACCTACATTTTTAAATTGATTTGGTATGATAGTGTCCTTTAAATAAGGTTTAAAAGAATCCAAATCATTATTCCATACTCCAACGCTATATATTTTACTAACCTCATTATTCTCCATTGCTTTTTGCCTTATTTCGCTTGAAACATAAGAGGTAAAAAGAAGCCAGATTATTGCCAATCATATTAGAAGTTCCCCAATATTTAAAAACAATTTGATTTTTAAAGTGAACAGTTAAAATCAATATTAAAGGGAATGAAAGTGCTATTAAATTTCTTTTATAATTTTTAAATAGAATTAGTAAAATAACAGCAGAAAAAGCAAACCAATAAAGGGTAAAAGATGTACGATAACATACTAAGATCGACATGCTTAAATAAACCATAAACAGATATATAGTTTTCTTATCTCTTGCATACAATTGTAAAAACAAAATCATATTCACTAGTAAAAAAGCAACTGGTGTATGGTAAATGATGTATCGTTCAAAATAAATAAGTGCAGGATTTAAAATGACTATTAATGAAATCCAGAAGGCAATTTTCTTTTGTAAATTAAAAAGAATCATTGAAAAATAAATTTCAATAACCATTATTAAACTAATAATTGAAAGTATAATTGTGATGACCGCTGGCCATTTACTTGGAAAAAGTTTTACGATTACACCAATTGATAAATTTAATAATGGTGCTTGGTAAAGATCGTAAAACACATTTCCCAACAAACCATTTCTCATCAATGAAATATCAAAGGTTTGAGTAAGCCATTGGGTATCGTGCGTACTTACTTTAAACCAATCGGCAATAAAACGGGTTAAACAGAATAGAAAAATTAGAATAACGATATTGTTACTATTTTCCTTGATATTATTCATTAGTAATTAATTTATACATTATGCAATTCATCTAGCTAAAGATTTTGAATATATAAATGATGCAATCTCAGAATTAAACCGAACCCAAGTATTACTGTCGAATCAACAAAATTAATGTTCTTGCTTTCAATATTAACTAAACTAGATTTCATTTTCGTTTTAATTAAAAAACTCAACTTGGTATAACTTGAAAATCAAAAACGCTTTTACATTTTTTTTGTAAGTACGTAAATGAATGTGCAGGATTGCAACCAACAAAAGAAAATAATTCATCGTGCCATAAACTTTGAAAGTTTAATTGAATGAGTCGTAATAATAAGCCAATTGTTAAAAAAAAATTATTGTTGCTTTTGTGCAAAACAATTTAAATGAGCAGAATAAATTTTTTTTCGATTAGTAAATTTAATTAAAATACAAAATTTATTCCTGGCCTTAGTTTACAGTCGAAACCTACTATCATAACAAGACCTCATTCCAAGATAGTATCTGATCCCACACTTCTCGTTTCTATTTTCTGGCAAAAATGCCAAAAAATAGTTTGGTTTGCATCTTATTGTAGAGAATAAAATTTATATTTCTCACGTATTGTAATGTTGCTTTATGAAATTATTAAAATCAATTGGTAAATGGATATTGTTTGCCTTTATAGCATTGAATGTGCTTACGTTACTTTCGGGAAACAAATTTATTTACAAGGCTGTCTATTATAACCTTGTAAATATTGACGATTGTAAAATATTTGCAAACCGAAATATTGCCAAAAGTGCTAACCCCAAGCCCTGGATGGTATCTGGCAATACTTATAACAAAACAACCTTCTCCCCTAGTTTATTAAACACTCTAACGGGTTTAAAATCGGTAGCCTTTTTGGTAATCAGAAACGATACCATATTAAATGAAGCCTATTGGGAGGGCTATTCCGACACATCTGTTTCCAACTCGTTTTCTATGGCAAAGTCTGCTGTAAGTTTACTAATAGGTGCGGCAATCAAAGATGGCTATATCAAGTCGGTAAATCAACCTGTAGCCGACTTTTTACCTGAATTTAAAGTGGGGGCAAAAGCCAACATCACCATCAAGCATCTACTACAAATGAGCTCTGGGCTCGATTTTGATGAAGGCAGCTCCTACACCAATCCTTTTTCTATCATTGTATCCGATATATTGGTGGCCTACTACGATGACAAATTGTACAATACAGTAGCCTCTAAACTAGCAGTAGAAAAACCAGGCAAATATTTCGATTACAAAAGTGGAGACACGCAATTATTGGCATTTATACTAATGAAAGCCACTGGCAAAAAAATGAGTGAATATTTTTATGAAAAAATATGGAACAATATCGGAGCCGAACAGCCCGCCTTCTGGAGTCTTGATAAGGAAGATGGCTATGAAAAAGCATTTTGTTGTCTTAATTCCAATGCCAGAGATTTTGCCAAACTTGGTAAGTTGTACATGACAAGCGGCTATGCAAATGGCACGCAGGTAATAGATACCAATTATATCGAAGCTTCAAAAACTGCTTCTTCTTTATACAATAAAAAAGACACCTCCAAAATAGCTGATTTTTACGGTTACCAACTTTGGCTTATGAATCAATATAAAGGACAAAACATATATTATCTGCGAGGAACACTTGGCCAATTGGTGATCTGCATTCCTGAAAAAAACATCATTATTGTACGCTTGGGGATGAAACAAGGTGCTAGGTTTGAAGAACATTATAGCCAATCTTATACCATTATCGATGAAGTAAATGCGATGTATTGAAGCGTATTTAATTTTTTTGGTAAAAAGTTATTCTATCTATCTACTTACGTTTTAAATTATGCTTGATTTTACCTATTACGAAACCGTAGCCGAAGGCGACAAACATTTTGTAGTGAAAATGGTCAAAACATTTCTTGAGGATGTACCTGTAATGGTTGAAGCGATCAATGCCAATGTGAGAGAACAAAATTTGCCTGCACTCGGCAAGGCGATACACAAGCTAAAACCTTCGTGGACAATGCCCGGGCTAGATGTAAGTCTGCTCGATAATATACAGCTAGAAATAAAAGGAAATGCAGACTATGCAGTGATTGCCTTAGAAGTAGAAAAAATAAATACAACTGCCCAAGCGGCCTACAAAGGCATGCAACGCAAGCTAGAAACATTGACGGTCGAAAACTAATACGTGGTAAGTACCATTCTGATCGTCATTCATTTTTTAGAGCAACCAAATGGGATAATTGAATTTGTATTAGCTATTTTTGCTTCAACGCAACCCTTAGATTCTTGAAACAGATTTTCTACCTCATCCAGTTATATTTTCAATTATTTCTTGATCGTGTACCTAAACTAGTTAGGCGCGCCATCTATCTGCTTGCCATTTTCATCGTTTTCTACCTTATTATTTTTCAAAACTTTCTGTGGTTAATTGGCAAGATGCCCTCTTTCGATCGCCTAGGCAGCCCCGATGTTGATGTCACCTCCGAACTTTATACGGCCGATAATAAAATTATTGGCCGCTATTACCGCGAAAACAGAGTACCAATTGAGTACAAAAAAATACATCCTATGTTAATAAAAACCCTTATTGCTGTAGAAGATGCTAGGTTTTACGAACACAAAGGTATTGATTGGAATGCAGTAGGCTCTGTTATTTACTATACCATGAAAGGCGACAAACGTGGCGGAAGTACCATTACCCAGCAATTGGCCAAAAACTTATTTAAAACCCGTAAAGAGTCTAGCCGAGGGTTGTTGGGCTATATTCCAGGCGTAAACACTTTACTAGCAAAGGTAAAAGAATGGATTGTGGCACTGCGGTTGGAAAAAGTTTACAACAAAAAGAAAATTATTACCATGTACCTGAACACTGTCGATTTTGGATATAACGCTTTTGGAATTAATACCGCAGCTAACACATTTTTTTCTACCACCCCCGATAGTTTAAATCCGCAAGAGATAGCCATACTGGTTGGGTTGCTCAAAGCTACATCAACTTATAGCCCAGTTTTGAAGCCTATCAACGCTGTAAAAAGGCGTAATGTGGTATTGCAAATAATGGCTCGCGACCGCATCATCACGCAACAAGAGGCCGATTCATTGAAAAAGCTTCCCATCGAACTAAAAATAAATATGCAAATGCACTACGAAGGTCAGGGCACATATTTTAGAACGGTTGTAGAGAATTTTTTAAAAAAATGGTGTTTGGATAACAAATACGATCTCTATGCCGATGGTCTTCACATATATACCACGATCGATTCGAAACTACAACAGTATGCCGAAGAAGCTGTAGCAGAGCAAATGAAAACTTTGCAGAATAGATTTTTCAAACATTGGAACGGACAAAACCCTTGGATAGATGAAAAGAGAAAAGAGATCCCCAACTTTCTAGAAGATGCCATTGTAAGAACTGAGGCCTACAAAAAACTTGTGCTCAAATATGGAGATGACATGGATTCAGTTTGGATATGTCTTCGTCATCCCAAGCGAATGACGGTTTTCACTTATGCAGGAGAGAAAGATACCACCTTTAGTTCTTTAGATTCCTTACGCTATTACAAGCACTTCCTCATGGCTGGTTTTATGACATTCGATCCTTTTCAAGGACATATCAAAGCTTGGGTGGGTGGCATAAACAACAAATATTTTCAGTACGATCACGTAATACAATCAAAAAGACAACCGGGAAGTACCTTCAAACCATTTGTGTATTTGGCTGCAATTGATAGTTTCGGGTACGCACCTTGCGATAAAATTCGCGATCAACCCGTGCAAATTGCGTATGAAGAAGACTCTGCTGGAGTAAAAATTGCCAAACTATGGAAGCCACGCAATTCAGATTGGAAAATTACCGGACAAGAAATGACATTGCGTTGGGCGATGGGAAAATCTGTTAATACAGTTACAGCACAATTAATACAGCGAATAGGTTGGAATGCAGTGATCGAATATGCGCATCGTTGCGGCATCAAAAGTCCTTTAGAATCGGTACCTTCAGTAGGGTTAGGTTCTAGCGATGTTTCGCTTTATGAACTGGTTTCTGCTTATGGCACGTTTTTAAACGAAGGCACCTACACCGACCCTATATTCATCACCCGAATAGAAGACAACAGAGGAAATGTATTGGCCCGATTTGAACCCAAAAGAAGGCGAGCAATCAGCTACGAAAGTGCTTGGCTAATGCTTTATATGTTGCGAGGTTCAATTGAAGAACCAGGCGGTACTTCGCAAGCATTATTTGGCTATGATTTTTGGCGAGGCAATGAATTTGCAGGCAAAACAGGCACATCGTCCAATCATTCCGATGGCTGGTTTATGGGATTGACAAAAGATTTGGTGTCGGGGGCTTGGGTTGGAGCAGCAGACAGAAGTGTCCATTTTCGCATCTCAGCACTGGGCGAAGGCTCCAAAACAGCATTGCCTATTTACGGCAAATTCATGGAAAAGGTGTTTAACGACAAATCTACTGGTGTGAAAATGGGCTATTTCCCCAAACCAAAAGTACCGATAGAGCAACCACACAATTGCCGTACCTATCTGCCCAAAGTCGATACCGCCCTGGTTGATTCTTTAAGCAGCAATATCATCAATGGCGATACATTAGAGCTGCCAGACGATTTGATTGAATAAGAACTGAGCCAAACCTACCATCATAAATTTGCTAAAACTTGTGATTGACAATTGAATTGTATAGATTTCTCACTTATTAATTCTTTCCTTAACCATAAATTCTATCGCTCATGCAAAAAACAATTACATCCGCACTCCTTTTCACTGCTTTATTGGCTCTATTGTCGTCTTGCAGCACTTACCAAAACCTCGCAACCAATTGGAAATACCGAAATGAGTACCGCCAATCGAAAGCCGCAACTTGTAACCCTTACGATGCAGTAGCAAATGAGCCCAACAATCAAATCGCAAATACCAACATAAACGATCAAAGTTTGCTTGCCATTGCCGTAGATAAAGAAGAAAGCAGAATACCTGCAACCGTTGAAAAAACTGCTGTTGCATCTGTATCCAAAACAGCTGCATTGATAGTAGCCGCCAAGATGCTAGCAGAAGCCAAGAAAACAATGGCAAATCCCGAGTTCAATTTGAAAAATGAGCAAAGGAAAGTTTCTCCTACCGTGCAAAATGAATTGAAGACAACCAATCGAAGGGGTGGAATTTCAAAATTCCTGCTAATTAGTATTATATTAATGGTAATAGGCCTTCTGGTAGCATTTTTACTGAATTATATTGTAGGTATAATCCTATTTATAGTTGGTGCGATATTATTCTTGTATTGGCTCATCAAATCGTTGTAATTAATTTTATTTTCGTTGTTGTGAACAATATTGTCGTACATTTTATTTGAAAGGTACAACTAACAGCTATATGAAAAATCTTAAATTTTATGTTGCAATGATCTTCTCCATCTTTTTTGGGTTGAATGGTATCGTGGCAAAACCAAAAAATGCAAAATTAACTCCAATGACATCTTTTTACGACTTCAAAATGAACGACATCAATGGTAAACCTGTCGATTTCTCCAATTTTAAAGGTAAAAAAGTGCTAATTGTAAATGTGGCCTCTCAATGTGGCTATACATCTCAGTATAAAGATTTGGAGGAATTGCACGAAAAGTTTGGCGGGAAAGTGACTATCATTGGTTTTCCTGCAAATAATTTCGGAGGGCAAGAGCCGGGTACGAATAGTGAAATTGCAACTTTTTGTACCAAAAACTATGGTGTAAAATTTCAGATTTTCGAAAAAATATCTGTGAAAGGCAGCGATACTGCTCCACTTTACAAATGGCTTTCATCGAAAGAATTGAACGGATGGAACGACAATGCACCAAGTTGGAACTTTTGCAAATACCTCGTAAATGAAAAAGGTGAACTTATAAAATTTTTCAAATCAGGTGTGAAACCAATGGACGGTGAAATTGTAGATTTGATCAAGTAAGGGATCGAATATAGATTTCTCTGGATAGCGGAGATAACTAAATTAAATTTTTAGGCTTTGAGGCTGGTTTGGTGATTTCCAAATCAGCCTTTTTTAATCAACAAATGGAGGTGATTAATTTATACCAGGTAACAATGCCGCTAATCAATTTTACCAAGCGAAGCACCTATTTGTTCGATCGATCTCACAAGATGATTGCCATGTATAAAAATATTTTTGTGGCCAATATGCACATTAAGGAAATTAAAAAGCAAGTAAAAGGCATGGAAACGATCTGAGCAGATGCTGCAATACGCAACCCTACATGATATCTAGTTGATCGTTCAAAAAAAATACCCCTCAAAAAAAAATTGAGGAGTATTTTGTGTGCGGGCGGAGGGACTTGAACCCCCATGGTTGCCCGCTAGATCCTAAGTCTAGTGCGTCTGCCAATTTCGCCACGCCCGCGTGTTTATCAGTATTTAAACTTAAATGGGCTGCAAAAGTAGCTATATTTTGCTCATTAGCAAATACTGGAATGCGATTATTTTAAAAGTTTAGCCTAATTTCCCTAAAGGGCGACATGGCGATCGAAATAATGGGCGTTGCAGTTTAGTTTTCCTTGTGTAATTTTGAAAAACTATGCAGGTTCATCAAGGATTAGTAGAATTAAACTCCTCTACGAAAACAGTTGTCACAATAGGTGCATTCGATGGAGTACATCGGGCACACAAAAAAATATTGAGGCAGGTACATGATACTGCCGCACTACTCGGGCTCGAAAGTGCTGTAATCACCTTCTGGCCACATCCGCGGATGGTTTTGTCACCCAACTCTAGTCAGCTACAATTGCTTACTACTCCCGAACAGAAATTTAAGCACATTGAAGCCACCGGAATACATCATTTGTATATAATTCCTTTTACACTTGAGTTTTCTAACTGGACGGCTCAGCATTTTGTGGAAGAGATATTGATTAATAGATTAAAAACAAGCAAACTGATACTCGGCTACGATCACCATTTCGGCAAAAACCGAGAAGGAAATTTAGACTTTTTAATCGCACACAGGCCTGCATTTGGATTTGAGGTAGAAGCAATTGAAGAACAAACCATCAAAGATGCTACCGTAAGTTCCACCCAAATCAGACATGCCTTATACGATGGCAATATTGGAAGAGCCAATGAACTATTGGGCTACGCGTATTCATTTTCAGGAGAGGTGGTGATAGGCGACCAATTGGGTAGAACCATTGGTTTTCCAACCGCTAATCTGGCCATTTCAGCTCATTTTAAATTAATACCTGCGAATGGTGTGTATACCGTACGTACTACCATTGAAGGCAATATTCATTTCGGTGTAATGAATATAGGCACAAGACCTACTTTGCACGGTTCTGATAGGCGGATAGAAGTTCATATTTTCAACTTTGAAACTAACATATACGGCATAACAATAGAGGTTGAGGTGTTGGCTCGCATAAGGGATGAGCAGAAATTCGATTCTTTAGACACACTAAAAGTGCAAATTGCTAGAGATAAAGAGCAGGCACTACAATTGATTAGATCGAGAGAAATATAGCAGTTTCGAGATCTCTGAATTTGTGTTAAGTTTCGCCTCTTCGGAAAGTTATATATTAATTACGCAAACAATAGACCCTAATTTCACTTTTAACATATCCAGTCTCATTATTGATTGTATTTTTGAGCAATTTTCGATTAAATCAACACAATGAATCCATTTAAAACATATCGGCTTACTGTAAAGGAAGTGAACAGAGAAACAGCCAAAGCCATCACCATAATATTTGATAACAGCCAAGAAAATATACAGTACATTTCTGGCCAGTTTCTTACCTTAAATCTAACGATCGATGGAAATAAAGTAAAGCGTTCGTATTCGATCAGCTCATCAATATATACCGAAAAAGATATTCACATCTGTGTAAAAGCAGTAGCAGATGGCTTGGTTTCCAATTACTTAAATACCCATACAAAAACAGGTGACGTAATAGAAATAGACGAGCCAATGGGGCACGTTAAGTTTGTGCCCAGCACCAAAGCAAGACATATATTGCTTTTTGCTGCTGGAAGTGGCATCACACCCGTTATTTCCATTATCAAAACCATATTGACCAAAGAGCCGCAAAGCAAGGTTGATTTGTTTTACGGTTGTCGAAATCGAGATGAAATCATTTATAGCAAAGTGCTCGATGGCTATTTGGCAGCACATCACGACCGATTCACCGTAGATTATGTGCTAAGCCAGCCCGACAAATACTGGGTAGGGTTAGATGGAAGAATTAATGAAAAACTTGCCGTTCATTTTGTCAAAAGAAAAGCTGCCTTACATGCCAAAGATTGCGAATATTTTGTTTGCGGCCCTTCAGGAATGATGGACCAAGTAATGAAGGCACTAGACTTGCTAGAAATTCCGAAAGACCGTGTTTTTAAGGAAAACTTTCACTTACAAGAGGAAAAAGAAATACCCGAAGAAAAAGCAAGCATAATAAATGGAAAAAGTAAGGTGAAAGTAATTGATGGTAAAAAGACTTACGATTTTGAAGTTTCTGCCAATGAAACCATTCTTTCTGTGGCTCAAAAATTGGGTTATGGGCTCCCCTACTCTTGTCAGGCAGGCATGTGCACAGCATGTATGGGCAAATGCACTAGCGGAAAAGTGAGAATGACAGAAGCAGACGGCCTTACTGACAATGAGATCAAGCAAGGATATGTACTTACCTGTGTAGGCCACCCAGACTCGCCCGAAGTTGTCATAGAGCTATAAAGCAAAGATAAATCGCGTGCATTTAAAGTTAAATGTCGCAGAGCCTTGCTTTCATAAAATCATTTACATCAAGGCTTCATACCTCTACGCACGGGCTCAATGACCGCAACTGCCTGTTAATGTTATTGAGCCCGTTATTCGCTATTTTAGCTCCATTCGAATTATTTCTGTTTTCTTTCATCGTGCTAGGCCCGTTGCACTACCTCACGGAGGTCTCTTGGCTGTAAAATCGGAGATTTTTTGTGCAAAATGTGTGGGAGTCTTATGTCTAGCTGCCATTGTGTAGCAATTACCTTGGTTTTCTTTTACTTTTTTGGAAAAGCAAATGCAGTAATAACACCGCTTGTAGCTATTGTTTTAGTATTTGCAT
>Ga0163144_10027142_pt1 | contig 11099 bp, 7 predicted proteins | sample OliLak19BULKMAT1_FD_123175 | JGI IMG/M metagenome (GOLD analysis project Ga0163144, IMG submission 123175) | Freshwater microbial mat bacterial communities from Lake Vanda, McMurdo Dry Valleys, Antarctica - Oligotrophic Lake LV.19.BULKMAT1 | ecosystem: Environmental > Aquatic > Freshwater > Lake... | reverse complement strand
GCGACCGCAGCATTGAGCAAACCACCGGGGTCATTGCGCAAATCCAGTACCAAGCCCTTGAGCTTGGGTTCCTGTTTGTATATCTCATCCACCTTTTTGGCAAAGTCGTCGACCGTGCGCTCCTGGAATTGGTTGATACGAATCCACGCATAACCTGGCTCGACCACTTTGCCGCGCACCGACTGCTGCTTGATCTCTTCACGCACGATGGTGACGGTAAAGGTGCGGTTTTCATCTTTGCGAAACAGCGTAAGTACGACCTTGGTATTTGGCTCACCACGCATGCGTTTGACGGCATCATTGAGCGTCATGCCCTTGACGGGCGCTTCATCGACACGGGTAATCAGATCATTGGTTTTTAACCCTGCGCGAAAGGCGGGAGAGCCTTCAATGGGCGATACGATTTTGACCAGACCGTCTTCCTGCGTGATCTCGATGCCCACACCTACGAATCGCCCGGACGTGCCTTCCTTGAATTCTTTGAAGGATTTTTTATCAAAATACTGGGAGTGGGGGTCCAGACTGGCGACCATGCCTGAAATAGCTTCGGTGATCAGCTTTTTCTCGTCCACTGGCTCCACGTAATCGCTTTTGACCATGCCGAACACGGCTGCCAGTTGCTGCAGCTCTTCTAATGGCAAGGGTGCCAAGGTGCCACGGGCCACGGTTTGCAGCGACACGGTGGTCAATGCGCCGGCCATGACGCCAACGCCGATCCAACCCGCAATTTTCAATTTGTGACCCATTTGTATCCCTCTTTGAATTCAATATACACCTTGGAGGTGCAAGTACATGGCAAGTTCCGTAAAGCCCGTGGAATCAGGCTTTACCTTGCGACGCGACCGCATGCGCGGCTGCTACAGCGGCTTCTGCATCACCCAGATAGTAGTGGCGCAGGGGTTTGAGTTGGGCGTCCAGCTCGTAAACCAGGGGGATCCCGTTGGGAATGTTGACGCCGACGATGGCGTCGTCGGAAATGCCGTCCAGGTATTTCACCAGGGCACGGATGGAATTGCCATGCGCTGCGACCAATACCCGTTTGCCACTCAGGATGGCGGGGGCAATGGACTCGTTCCAGAACGGCATAACGCGGGCCACAGTGTCTTTAAGGCACTCGGTGAGCGGAATTTGGTCAACTTGCAGCTTGGCGTAACGCAGGTCAGCGCGCTCGCTGCGGGCATCTGTGGCCTCCAGCGCAGGCGGCGGTGTGTCGTAGCTGCGGCGCCATTGCAGCACCTGCGCGTCGCCATATTGTTTGGCCATGTCGGTCTTGTTGAGGCCTTGCAAGGCACCGTAATGGCGTTCGTTCAGGCGCCAAGAATGCACCACGGGCAGCCAAGTGCGGTCCATTTCGTCAAGGCAATGCCACAGCGTGCGGGTGGCACGCTTTAGGACGCTGGTGTAGGCTAGATCAAACTCATATCCGTCGGCCTTGAGCAGGCGGCCAGCTGTTTTGGCTTGTTCAAGGCCAGTGGGTGTCAGGTCTACATCCGTCCAGCCCGTGAAGCGGTTTTCGAGATTCCAGGTGGATTCGCCGTGGCGAACGAGAACAAGTTTGTACATGGTGAGGGGAGTGAAAGCAGAAAACGAACCGGACCGTCCGGCATCAAGCCAGCCGCCATTCTAAAATGGCAAGTTGATCGGTTGGTAATAAACAAGGAATAAAGTGAAATTCATTTTTGATAACTGGATGTTGATCTCGGTAGCGCTCTTTTCGGGTGCCTTGCTGTTTTGGCCTGTTTTGCGGGGTGCGGTTGCGTCGGGGTTGGATCCTGCGGGTGCGGTTCAATTGATAAACCGGGAGAAAGCGGTGGTGGTGGATGTCTGCGAGCCGGATGAATTTGCGTCGGGTCACGTGGTGGGCTCCAAGAATATTCCTTTCGGCGAATTGGAGAAAAAACTCGCGGCCGCGGTCAAGAACAAGACCGTGCCCTTGATTTTGGTATGCCAGTCGGGTGCCCGCTCCGCACGCGCGGTGGCGACTGCCAAGGGCCTTGGTTACGAGCAGGCGCAGTCATTGGGTGGGGGGCTGGCAGCCTGGAAAGCAGCGAATCTCCCGGTGGAAAAGGGTTGATGCCATGCAAAACGTGACGATGTACACCACGGCGGTCTGTCCCTATTGCGTGCAGGCCAAGCGCATTCTTAAATCCAAGGGCGTAGAGAATATTGATGAAATTCGGGTGGATTCACAACCCGACCAGCGCGTAAAGATGATGGAGCGCACGGGGCGCCGTACGGTGCCACAAATCTTTATCGGCGACACCCATGTAGGCGGTTGTGATGATCTTATGGCCTTGGATGGGCAGGGTGGCTTGTTGCCCCTGTTGAACGCCGCCTGACATAATCAAAATAGATAATGTGTGTTAGTTAGCCCGGCGGATGGCGCCGAGTTTTGTTTTACTTTGAAAGAGTGTTTCATGTCCGATCAGCAACCCGTATTCCAGATCCAGCGCGTCTACCTCAAAGAGGCTTCGCTGGAGCAGCCCAATTCCCCGGAGATATTGTTGGACTCCGAACAGCCCACCGTGGACATCCAGTTGGGTGTAGAAACCAAACAAGTGACCGATGGCATTTTTGAGGTGAGCGTAACGGCAACAGTGCACACCAAAATCAAGGATAAGACTGTTTTCTTGGTGGAATCCAAGCAGGCCGGCATTTTTGAAATTCGCAACCTGGCACAAGAGCAGATGGGTCAAATCCTGGGCATCGCCTGCCCACAGATCGTGTATCCCTATTTGCGTGGCAACGTGGCCGATTTGATTCAGCGGGGCGGCTTCCCACCGGTGCACTTAACTGAGGTCAATTTTCAGGCCATGTACGACCAACAGCAAGCCGCAGCAGCAGGGGCTCCTGCAGGCAGCTTGCCACAGTAATTTTTAGTCATTTAGGCCTCTAGCCCCCGTATCTATTGCGTAAGCAGCTATGAAAATAATAGTGCTTGGCGGTGGTGCGTGGGGTAGCGCATTGGCGATTAGTGCGTCGCGCGACGTCTCTGCGTCGCATGCGGTCACGCTCTGGGTGCGTGACGGGTTGCAGGCGAGCGCAATGGCCGCGCTGCGTGAAAACCGGCGCTACCTGCCGGGGCCCCAATTTCCGGCTGGTTTGCGTGTCAGCGCCGATACGGTTCCCTCCGTGCTTGGCACCTTGGCGCAGTACGATCTGGTGATTGTTGCCTCACCTATGGCGGGGTTGCGCGGTTTGCTCAGCCAGTTGGCGTCTTGCGGTTCGCCGGTGGCGTGGCTGTGCAAAGGGTTTGAAGTCAGTAGGGATTGCGCTCCAGGTTTGTTGGGGCACGAGGTGCAATGCCAGGTGGCACCCGGTTTGCGCGCTGGCGTGCTCAGTGGCCCCAGTTTCGCGCAAGAAGTCGCTTTGGGGCAGCCCACTGCCTTGGTGGCAGCCAGTGTTCATGCGGACGTGCGGGACGCATTGGTGGCCGGTTTCCATAGCTCCACATTGCGTGTCTATGCCAATGATGACGTGGTGGGTGTCGAGGTGGGCGGGGCCGTCAAGAACGTTTTGGCGATTGCCACGGGCTTGTGCGATGGCTTGCAACTGGGTCTTAATGCACGCGCCGCACTCATTACTCGGGGGCTGGCGGAGATGACCCGTTTGGGTCTGGCGCTGGGTGCCAAGGCCGAGACCTTTATGGGCCTGAGTGGGCTGGGTGACCTGGTACTCACCGCCACCGGAGATTTATCGCGCAACCGGCGTGTCGGGCTGGCTTTGGCGCAAGGGAAAACACTGGATCAGGCTGTTCAGGCCTTGGGTCATGTGGCCGAAGGCGTGTATTGCGCCCGCACTGTTGTGCAGCGCGCCCAGAGCCTGGGCATTGACATGCCCATTGCCCGATGTGTGGTGCAGCTATTGGATGGCCGCATTCGCCCGGATCAGGCGGTAGCCGCGCTCATGGGGCGCGACCCGGCCAGCGAGGGAGCCTGAGTACCTGAGTCGAAGGCGGGGCTAACTAGCCCTTTTGTACCCGCGCGCTGATGTGGGCCAGCGATTCCTCCACCTGGTCTACCAATATCAGGCACAACTCCCCTGCGTTGAGATTGTCCATGGCCGTGTCAATGGCCAAAAACTCCCCTTTGATTTCGGTGGTTTTCTGGGTGCGGCTCGCATTGGATAAACCTTGTCGCAATAGCGCAATCACCTCGCCATCTTGTCGGCCACGTTGGCATTGATCTTCGTACAAGATGACTTCTTCAAAGGCGTCACCCAAAATTTCGGTCTGCTGGCGGATGTCCTGATCGCGTCGGTCACCAGCGCCACTGATGACCACTATGCGCCGACTGGCGGGCATGGCCTGCACAGCTTGCACCAAGGCCACCATGGCATCGGGGTTGTGGCCGTAGTCCGCGATGACCGTCGCACCACGATAGCTAAAGAGGTTAAATCGCCCCAGGGCGTTGTCGGCATCGTTCGAAAAGTTGGTCAGGCCTCTGCGAATGATCGCCCAGTCCATGTCCAAAGCCCAAGCGGCGGCAATCGACGCCATGGCGTTTTCCACCTGGAATCCAATCGCGCCCCCCAGTGTGAGGGGGATCTCTGCCAAGGCAATCTTCTCAAGAAAATTGCCTTTGGCTGCGACGATGTGTCCGTCTTCCGCGTACACCACCGCCTGTCTTTGTGCACGGTGGGTGGCCATAACAGGATTATGTTTGTCCATGGCAAAAAACGTGACGGCGCCTTTGCACTTGCTCGCCATGATGGCCACATTGGGGTCTGCGGCATTGAGAACTGCCACGCCGGTGCTGGCCACGCTCTGGACAATCACCCGTTTGAGAACCGCCAAGTCCTGTACGGTTGTGATGTAGTTCAAGCCCAAGTGGTCGCCCGCACCCACGTTGGTGACAACCGCGACGTCGCAGCGGTCAAATGCCAGCCCCTCCCGTAATACGCCACCTCGTGCCGTTTCTAGCACTGCGGCATCGACATCGGGGTGAAATAGTACGTTCCGGGCACTTTTCGGGCCGCTACAGTCACCGGTGTCAATGCAGGTGCCTCCGACGTAAACGCCATCCGTGTTGGTCATGCCCACGCACAATCCATTCTGGGCGAGCAGGTGGGAGATCAGGCGAACGGTCGTGGTTTTGCCGTTGGTTCCGGTCACCGCGACAATGGGAATGCGGCCATTATTGCCACTTTTGAACATGCTGGAAATGATGGCTTCGCCCACCGCGCGTCCCTTGCCAAACGAGGGGCTCAGGTGCATACGCAACCCCGGTGCGGCGTTTACCTCCACAACTCCGCCGCCCTGTTCTTCGATGGGGCGCAGAATGCTGTCGCACACCACATCCACTCCGCAAATATCCAAGCCCACCATGTGGGCTGCGGCGATGGCTCGGGCGGCCACTTCGGGGTGTACGTCATCGGTGACATCGGTCGCGGATCCGCCGGTAGACAGATTGGCGTTGTTTCTCAGGTTGACGCGTTGGCCCTTGGCGGGAATGTCATCGGCCTTGAAGCCCTGTGATGCCAGGCAGCTGTGTGCAATGTCGTCAAAGCGCATTTTGGTCAGTGATGTGGAGTGCCCACTGCCGCGACGCGGGTCCCGGTTGATCCGGTTTACCAGATCGGTAATTGTGTGCACGCCATCACCCACCACTTTTGGGGGGTCACGGCGGGCTGCAGCCACCAATTTGTCGCCCACCACCAGCAGGCGAAAGTCGTTGCCCGGCATGTAGCGTTCCACCAAAATGTCGTCACGAAACTCACACGCTGCCGCATAGGCTTTTAGCAGGTGTTCTTTGGTGATGATATTGACGGTAACGCCCTTGCCTTGGTTGCCGTCATTGGGTTTGACGACCACGGGCAGGCCAATTTCTACGGCCGCAGCCCATGCATCTTCCGCATCCGTGACGGCGCGCCCGGTGGGCACCGGAACACCCGCCGCAGCCAGAAGTTTTTTAGTCAATTCTTTGTCTTGCGCGATGGCTTCCGATGTGGCGCTGGTGAGGTCCATCTCGGCGGCCTGAATGCGGCGCTGTTTACTGCCCCAACCTAATCGCACCATGCTGCCTTGGGTCATGCGACTATAGGGAATGTTGCGCGCCACAGCGGCGTCCACAATGCAGCCGGTGCTGGGGCCTAAGCGCACGTCCTCGTCCAGTTCGCGCAATTGGGTCAACGCGCTAAGCAAATCAAACGGCGTGTCGTCCAAAGCCGATTGGCAAAGCGCTTGGGCAATATCCATGGCCAATCGCCCAACCGCCTCTTCGCTGTATTCGACCACCACTTGATAGACGCATGCATCCACGGTGGGTGTCGTGCAGCTAAATGTGACCGGGCAGCCCGCTTGGGCCTGCAACCCCAATGCCGCAATTTCCAGTACATGGGCCATGGGGACAGAGTCGTCGTGACCCCTAGGTTGGAAGAGGCTGACTTCCGGGAAGCGCGCGCGCAGGCGGGTCTCGAAGCCGACTAAATTTTCAATAGCGCATTCTGCAGCGCTGCAGGCCACTACCGACTGAATCGCGGTGTGGTGGCTCCAGAGGTTGGGTCCGCGCAGGGCCCTGATGCGAGAAACTTCCATGGTGTGATTCCAGTTAGTAAGGAGATTTTTTAGGGCTGGACTCAAATGTGCGCAAACCGGCGCCTATCAATTCAGGTGCAATGTTCAGCGCCCAGGCAGCCGCCACGGCGGCCATGACCATTTCGGGTTGCGAAGATTTGGTAGGCTTCAGGGATGACAGCGCGAACGACGCAATGCTGGTGATACCGTGTCTCAGTACGATGTGCTCGTCGCGAACAAACACGATTCGTTCTCCGGCGTCCCGGTGCTGGGTCATAGCAGGCAGATCGGCGTCCACGGCGTAGAAAATGACCGCACCATCGCACAACGCGGCCATCTCGACCACTTGGGGGTCGGCCGCATTCAGTACCGCAGTTCCCGTGGGCAGTATCACATCGACCTGTGTGCGTACCACCTTGTAAGCCTGCTCAGCGTCCAGAATGTCAAATGGTGCTAAGGCTTCGGTGCAGCTCACATCGGTCACCACGCCCACGGTGCATTTGTCATAGGCCAAGCCTTCGGCCAAGATGGTGTGGCTGCCGTTCTCAAAAACAGCAGCCTGTACCGATCGATTGATGAGCAAGCGGTGACCAGCCTCCCAGTTGGCGCAATCTTTGGCGACCACTTGGCGGCCATCCAGATATAAACCTTCACTGCAGGCCAGACCCACATGCTTGCCGCTGATGTGCACCAGCCAGGCAATCAAGCGGGCAATGCGGCCTGTTCGTTGTGTGCCGGTGACACCGACGATGGGAATGCGCCCCTCACTATCGGCGTTGAAGAGGTGTTCAATAACCGCTTTGCCGACCGGACGCCCCAGGCCTTCTGCCGGCTTGATGTGCGCCAACAAACCCGGACTGGCGTTGACCTCGATCACCGCCGCCCGTTGACTGCGCATGGGCTTGGCAATGTCTTCCAGCACCATGTCGACGCCGGCAATATCCAGCCCCACCACGCGCGCAGCCAAGGCGGCCATGGCCGCTACAGTAGGGTGCATCAACTCGGTTACGTCAAAGGCCACATTGCCATTGCGTTGGATAAGTACTTTCTGGTCTTTGGGCGGGATGGACTCGGGCGTCAAACCCGCACGTTCTAACTCGAGAATTATTTCTCCGGATTTGCTGGGCAGCATGGCGTTCAGGGGAGCGTCTTCTCCGGACCCGCGCCGTGGGTCCGAGTTGATCTGCATATCGGTCAACTGGTCAATGGTCGATAGGCCATCACCCACCACCCAAATGGCCTCGCCCCGTGCGGCTGCCACTACTTTTTTGCCCACCACCAGCAGGCGATGTTCATTGCCAAGAATAAATTTTTCAACAATAACACTGTCGCCACCGCCTTTGCGTTGGGCCAAGGCGTATGCCGCCTCCACATCGTGCTGCGTGGTCAGGTTGAGGGAGACACCACGTCCATGGTTTCCGTCGTAAGGTTTCACCACAACCGGCACACCGATATCTTGTGCAGCCTCCCACGCTTGCTGGGCGCTGCGCACCAATTGTCCTTCGGGTACGGGCACGCCACAGGCTTGGAGCAGGGATTTGGTGAGGTCTTTGTCGCTGGCAATCTCTTCGGCTATGGCTGAGGTTTGGTCCGTCTCCGCGGTCCAGATGCGGCGTTGGTTGATACCGTAGCCCAACTGCACCAAGTTTCCTTCGGTGAGCCGTATGGAGGGAATTTTGCGTTGTGTTGCGGCGTCCACAATGTGCGCGGTACTGGGGCCCAAGCACAGGTCATCGACCTGCTCACGTAGCACGCTCACGACGGCAGCCACATCGTAGAGCGTGTTGTTGATGGCCGCCAATACCAGCTCACGCGCGGCAGCCAGCGCGGCGCGCCCGACCTGTTCCTGGCGGGTGCGAAATGCTATTTTGTAGACGCCGCGTTGGGATGTTTGGCGTGCCTTTCCGAAGCCAGTCCGCATGCCTGCCAGGTTTTGCAACTCCAGCGTGGTGTGTTCCAGAATATGGGCCGCGTAGGTGCCTTCGCGCAGGCGCTGCAAGAAGCCGCCACGCACGCCGGGGCTGCAGTGGTGCTCTACCAGGCTGGGCAGCAGGGTGGTCAGTCGCTCATAAAACCCGGAGATCGTGTTTGACGGATAGTCTTCCAGGTCGCCAATGTCGACCCACGCTTCAATGACGGGACGATAGGTCCATATGTTGGGGCCGCGCAGGTGGGTTACCTGAAGAATGGTGATATTTTTATGGTCCATCATGGCGTATTCTGGGTTGGGCAGTCCACCGTTGTGGCGCTAACCGCGTTGTGTCTTCTCGCTCACCGAGAGTCCGACCTGGGTTGTGCAAGGTGGCGCTAAGCCAAGTATCGTAAAGTGTGACGCTGGCTTGAATGGCATAGCGCCGCGCCCAGAGCCCCCACTCATAAGAAAATTTATCGTATCCATGATTCCTGATGCATTGACCGCAAGCCCGCTGCCCAGTGAAATGTCTGCTTCATGGCGTGGCGATTTGCAAGTACAGCTTCATCCGCAGGAAAACGTTCTGGCCGCGCTTGAGGTTGACCTGGACAACCATTTGAATTTTGTACCCGGTTTGGTGGTGCTCACCGATCGGCGATTGTTCAGCCGCTCGGGCATGGAGGCTGCATGGCTGCAATGGCCCTTTGTGCAAGGCTTGGTTTTGCAGCACCACGACCATGCGGGGGTCGGGCACTTGGATTTGGCAGATGCCCTAGGCCTGTTGCATACCTGGCGCTTTACGCTGGGGCAAAACCTGCATGCCATCCGCTTGGTGGACCAGTTTCAGTCGCGCCTGTACAGCCATGTGAGCGGTCTGCCAGTGGTTCCAGCACCCCAAAATGTGTGTCCCAGCTGCAAAGCGCCATTGGAGCCGGACCAAGAAGAATGTCCGGTCTGCACCAAGGTCATGCACACGCCACCTTCCACCTGGACGCTACTGCGCCTGCGGCGGTTTGCCAAGCCCTATCGCGGGCAGTTGCTGCTGGGTTTTATGCTGATGCTCTTGGGCACGGCTGCAAGCCAGGTGCCACCGTACCTGACCATTCCCTTGGTGGACAAGGTGCTGATTCCTTTTCAAAACGGACAGCACATTGAGCCCAGCACCATTGCCTGGTATTTGTCAGGTTTGCTGGGCTCCGGTCTGTTGGCTTGGGCCCTGAGCTGGGGCAAGACCTATATTTTGGCGCTGGTGTCAGAGCGCATCGCAGCTGATCTGCGCACCACCACCTATGAACATTTGCTGCGCCTGTCGCTAGAGTATTTTGGTGGCAAACGCACCGGTGATTTGTTGTCGCGCGTGGGCAGCGAGAGCGACCGCATTGCGGTGTACTTGTCGTTGCATTTAACTGACTTTGCCAGTGATGTGGTGATGATCCTGATGACCGCCGTGGTGCTGTTTTCAATGGATCCGTGGTTGGCCTTGATCACCTTGGTTCCGCTGCCTTTTATTGGCTGGATGATCCACTTTGTGCGTTATCGGCTGCAAACCGGTTTTGAAAAAATTGACCGAGTCTGGGGCGAAGTGACCAATGTGTTGGCCGACACCATTCCCGGCATCCGCGTGGTCAAGGCGTTTGCACAAGAGCAGCGCGAGGCCAAGCGTTTTCGCGATGCCAATATGCACAACCTGCAGGTGAATGACCGCATCAACAAAATCTGGTCCTTGTTCTCACCCAGCGTTTCGTTGTTGACGGAAATTGGCTTGTTGGTGGTGTGGGGGTTTGGTATCTACCAGGTGTCCAAGGGCGAGATCACGGTGGGTATGTTGTTGGCGGCTATTGCCTACATCAGCCGCTTTTATGGGCGGCTGGATTCTATGAGCCGTATCGTGTCGGTCACGCAAAAGTCGGCTTCGGCCGCCAAGCGCATTTTTGACATTTTGGACCACGTCTCCAGCGTGCCTGAACCTGCCCAGCCGGTTCCCATGGGCAAGGTGCAGGGGCGCATTGACATAAGTGATGTGGGCTTTCGCTATGGCAATCGCGAGGTCAATCGCGGCATCAATCTGAGTATTGCGCCGGGGGAGATGATTGGCCTTGTGGGCCACAGCGGCTCGGGCAAAAGTACCTTGGTCAATTTGATTTGCCGCTTTTACGATGTGTCGGAAGGCTCCATCAAGGTCGATGGGGTGGATATACGGTCGTATGCCATTTCGGACTACCGCCAGAACATTGGCTTGGTGTTGCAGGAACCCTTTTTGTTCTTTGGCAGCATTGCCGAAAACATCGCTTACGGCAAGCCACAAGCCACCCGCGCCGAAATCATCGCCGCCGCGCGTGCTGCCCATGCACATGAATTTATCTTGCGGCTGCCCCTAGGTTATGACTCGATGGTGGGTGAGCGCGGTCAGGGCCTCTCCGGTGGTGAGCGCCAGCGCATCTCTATTGCGCGCGCCTTGCTGATTGATCCGCGGATATTGATTCTGGACGAAGCCACCTCGTCGGTCGATTCCGAGACCGAGAAAGAAATTCAGAAAGCGTTGGAAAACCTGGTGAAGGGGCGCACCACCATCGCCATTGCCCACCGCCTGTCCACCTTGCACCGGGCCGACCGTCTGGTGGTGCTGGACCGGGGCCGCGTGGTGGAGGAGGGCAAACACGACGTCCTCATGGC
>Ga0163144_10027141_pt1 | contig 11100 bp, 10 predicted proteins | sample OliLak19BULKMAT1_FD_123175 | JGI IMG/M metagenome (GOLD analysis project Ga0163144, IMG submission 123175) | Freshwater microbial mat bacterial communities from Lake Vanda, McMurdo Dry Valleys, Antarctica - Oligotrophic Lake LV.19.BULKMAT1 | ecosystem: Environmental > Aquatic > Freshwater >... | reverse complement strand
GAGGTTGTCGTTCGTCCAGATCAGCCGGTTCGGAGGAAGCTCCGAAGCCCCCGGTGGCCTTGGCGCGTGCTGTGTCGCCGCCGTGATCCCCGGAAGCTTGTCGCTCGATGCGACCGCCTTCGCTGGCCGCACGATCTCGACCACCTGCGTGGGCACCGAAACGACCGCTTCCTTCCGGTCCATGCCCTGCCACGCGAGGCGTGGCTTGCGAGGTTCAACGGCGATGGTGAGCGTAGGCTCGTTGAAGCTCGCCGGCTCCGATCCGGTCGCCTGCTTCGCGTTGGTGCCCTTCGCTCGGGTGGTTGTCGCGGTCATGTTCGCCGCAGTGTAGTCGGATGCGGCGCCGTCGTGGCGGGCGATGCGTTCCATCATGCGACGTCTCGTGTCGCGGGCACCTTGCGCTTTGGGCTGAGCGGCGAACCGCGCCGCCGGCTTCATTCAGACCCTCCTGAGCGAGGCTGGCGCATGCACCAACTCCACTCCCTGCATCGCGTGTTGATGCACGTCGGCATCCTCCACACCTTCGCGCTTGCTGCAATCGCGAACAAGGGTGCCCGGACGCCTGGGGTTGACGGCGTCACCGCCCGGAAGGCTAGGCGTGGGCTCGTCGCGTTCGTCACGACGATCGTGACGGCTACCCAGACGGCGACGCTGATGCCGCTCGCTCGGCTCGACATCCCAAAGGCGGACGGTGGGGCCCGCGCCTTGAATCTTCCCGTCCTGCACGAGCGCGCCATCGGCAGGGAGGTGGCCTGGATGCTCAACATCATCTTCGGACCGTCCTTCGCGCCCGGCGTCGTCGGATGCCGTCCCGGCTTCGGTCCGCTCACGCCTCACCGCAGACGAGGAGAAGCGGGCCATCCTTGCCGAAAACCGCGCGGCCAACACTGGTCGGAAGCTTTCTGAACGTGAGAAGTTCGAGCACGACAGCGAGATCCGCCGCCTGGACGGTCGCACGCAGGGGGCGCGCAACGACTTGAATCCGAAGGTCGTCTGCGGTGACAGCGACACGATGGTCGGAGCCGAGCTCGGCGTCACGGCGAACGAGATCCGTGCCAGGCGGAGGGCTTCACGTCGCCGCTGCTTTCGCCGCAGCTCGAGGCGGCCATCGAGGCAGGTCACATTCCCATGACGAACGCCGTGAAGATCCTGCGCGAAGTGGGAGACGCCCGCCGCACCGGGGGCGCCAGCGCGGCGAAGAAGCTGTTGGAGGCGACTGTCGGTCGCGAGGTCGAAAAGGTTAGGGCCAACGGCGGCAGGCGCCGGCGCGGACCCAGGCGTAAGAAGTCGGTCATGCTCTCGCCGCGTGCTCCGGCGAGCGACTCGGCGGACGGGTCCGTCACGACGGACTCTCGCGAAGTGACGGTCTCCGCGAGCGAGATGATCCGTGACGCGCGCGCAGCGCTCAGTCGTGTGGTCCAAGCTCTCGGCCCGTTGACCATTCCGGCGCATGCCGAGCGCAAGGCGCTCACCCTCGGTGAGCTTCACGACTGGAACGAGCACTTCGACTCGTTTCACATGCCGATCGTCACCGCGCTCGATCGCCTGGTGGATTACTCGGGTACGCTGAGGTCGCTCCAGCGCGCGGTGGGCCAGCTCGAGAACGGCCGGTGACGGCGAGCCGGCGTCGGACCTCTCAGCGCGGAGAAGAACACGCCAGGCCGCAAGCATGCGTCGAGGAAGTTCGGCAGCCATACCGACGCTGGACGACGGGCTACAGGTCCTCTTCTCTCGTCGCCGCCGCAGGTAGCGGGATTGCGTGGGCCATTCGGCGACTCGACTCCTTCGGTTCTGCGACGGGCCCCCACATGCCGCCGGCTGCCCAGCTCACGGAGGCGGATCAACGCTTCCTCACGTGGCTCGCCAGCGCGGCGGTTGCGCTGTACTTCTCGGAGAGAAAGGACCGCATGTTGTGATCGCCAGTGGTGAGCTCTCCAGCAAGACGATCGCCGTCTACGCGCGTTTTTCGAGCGCGTCGCAGCGGGAGGCGTCGATCGACGATCAGGTGCGGCGATGCCGCGACTTCATCGAGGCCCGTGGAGGCAAGCTCGCGACGGGCATGATCTTCGCGGACGCCGCCATCAGCGGCGCAAGCCTTATGCGGCCTGCGTTCGAGAGGATGATGGCAGCGGTCGACAAGAAGACCATCGACGTCATCGTCACCGAGGATCTGTCGCGCATCAGCCGTGACCTCGCTGACTCCGCCACGCTGTTCAAACGGCTCCAGTATCTTGGCGTCGAGCTCCGCGGCATCGCCGACGGCATCAACACGAGCGAGCGGTCTGCGAAGCTCACGTACACGGTGAAAAGCCTCGTCAGCGACCTGTATCTCGACGACCTGCGAGACAAGACGCTCCGTGGGCTCGAGGGCCGCGCGCTCGCAGGCTTCTCTACGGGTGGTCTAGCTCTGGGCTACCGGAGCTCCCCGGTAAACGACGACTACGGACGAGTACTCGGGCATCGCACCGAGATCGATCCCGGGGGCCGTGCGGTCGTGCATCGGATCTTCGCTCTCTACCGCGACGGCCTCTCGCACCGAGGGATCGCCGCGCTCTACAACGCAGAAGGCGTACCTCCGCCCCGAGCGAACAGTCGTCACCGGCGGAAGGGCTGGGTTGCAAGCACCATCCGAGAGATGCTGCGCAACGCTACCTACGTCGGCGAGTGGAGCTTCAAGAAGCGCCAATGGCGAAAGCTTCCCGGCACGAACACACGTCGCTACCGAGACCGGCCTGAAGCCGACGTCATCCGGCAGCTTCGGCCCGAGCTTGCGATCATCGAGCGCGCGCTCTGGGACGAGGTCCGAGCGCGCGCAGAGGCCGTCAGGGCCACGTACACGCAGACGAGCGCCGGAGCGCCGAAGGGCCGAGCATCTGGTCGCAAGAACAACTACGTGCTCAGCGGCCTGCTCATCTGCGGAGAGTGCGGCGCGGCGATGACGATCTCGCGGGGGACGAGCGCCCACTACTACGGCTGCGGCGATCACAAGAAGCGAGGGACGTGCGCGAACAAGCGTTCGCTGCGCGAGGACGTTGCCCGACGGCGGCTGCTCGAAGCCCTAGCATTCCGGTACCGCACGCCAGCAGCGATCGCATTCCTCCGGCAGGCCATCGTCGATCAACTTGCATCCATGAGCCGCGTTGGGAGCAACGAGCTAGGCGAGCGACGTGGTCGGCTGGCACGGACCGAAGAGCGGATCGCCAAACTCATCGCGTTCATAGCCCGCGGGGAGAACTTTGACTCCGTGCGCGAGGCGCTGCTCGATCTCGAGGCCCAGGCCACGCAGGAGAAAGCGGCCATCGCGCAACTGGTCGCGATGACGGCGAAGCCGGTACAGCTCCCCTCCCCGGACGCCATTCTCGACCAGTGGACGCGTCTGGAGCAGATCGTCGAGCACGACCCCGTTCGGGCGCGCGAGGCGCTGCGCACCTTGTTCGCGGGCAAGCAGCTTGCCGTCAGGCCACACGCCGACGGCCGCTACATGGCGGAGGGCCAGTTCGATCCGCTCGGCCTCTTCCGGCTCGACCTCTCGAGCCCCGGCGACAAAACGCCGAAGGCCCCGGTTACCCAGGGCCTTCGAGCGTTGCTGGAATCGTTTTCCAGCGGGGGTTGCGCGGGGAGGATTTGAACCTCCGACCTTCGGGTTATGAGATCGTCCGCCGATGATGATCACGCTTACTTCCCTTGTTCTGACGTAGTCCTCAAGTTCGTCAAGATGGCCGCGACAGCATCGTGGCCCAACTATGGCCCAAACAGTACGCCCCTACTCGCTCGGAATAGGGAGCCGCAGGAGCTTCGCTACTTTCATCTTCGATGCTTCGCCGCGTCGGTCGTAACTGGCGGTCGTCGAGACACTGGCGTGTCCCGCGAGCGCTTGGACCGCGACGAGATCCTTCGATGCGTCGATCGCGTTGCTGATGAACGTGCGACGGGCATCGTGCGGCGAGAAGCCTTCGACGCCTGCGCGCTTCGCGAGCCTGCGCAGCAAGAGGAAGACAGCCTGATCTGAGAGTCGCCGGTGCACGATCGTGCCGCCCTTGGTGATGGGAAGGAATAGCGGACCGCTCGCGTCACCTCGCACGGCGAGCCAGCGACCGAGGTAGGTGCGTGGCTCGTTCGTCACGTAGCAAAAGCGCTCCTTGTCTCCCTTGCCGAGCACCCGTAGGGCCCCCGTGGGAACGTGATACGCCTCGACGTCGAGCGCGACGACTTCGCCGCGACGGAGGCCGGTCCCGAGGAGCACGGCGAGCAGCGCCGCGTTCCGCACTTGGACGGTGGCGAGTCCGGTGCAGGCTCCGAGCAGGGCCGCGACCTCAGCGTCACCGAGCGCCCTGCCGGTCGGGAGCCGCGTGCCCCGCACGTTCCGTACGCCTGCCGCCCGCGCGTAATCGTCGCCCCCGATGAGGCCCAACTGAAAGGCCTCCCGGAGCACCGACCGCAGCGCCGAGAGCGCCTTGTTGACCGAGGCTGGCGCCGCGTAGTGTTCAAGCAGTCGAGCGCGAAGGGCCTGGACGTGCTGGTAGCGGAGCCCATGCCACGGCAGGGTCTCGGCTGTCATGCCTGCGTTCGCAAGATAGGCGAGGGTATCGAGGGCGTCGTGCATGCCGCGTCGACTCGCCGGAGCGAGGCGGGCGAGGTAAACCGCCGCCGGGTTGCAGTCCGGGGCCAGCGCGCTGCCATTGGTGGACAACTCAGAAGGTGCCAGAACGAGCGGAGCGGCGACGGTCATTGGTATTAGTAATATGTATTATCGTAAGCAATGCGCAACCCGTATATCCGTGATTACATGATGGAAACGATCGTGCCAGCGGCCCTCTAATCGAGGTGTGCTGTTGTCTCAATATAGGATCTACTTTCGCGCAACCATGAATCTCTAAAAACTATTACTTTAGCCATCTTCATTCCTTATCGCATTGAGCAACGCGATGAAGCCCGAGACCACCGATTCGTCCAACGGCGCCCCGCAGAAGTCCGAACGTCGCGGGCGCGGGGGACGCCGGGCCCTGGGGACGTCGGGCGAAATCGAGGTCCGACGCCTCAAGACCGCACCGGGCTGGCTCGTTTCGCGCCTGCGAGCCCAGGCTGCCGAGGCTCTCGAACGCCACATCAGTCAGAGGTCAGTCGGGATCGATACCGCTACATATCGAACGGGACGGGCTACTGGTTCTTCTTCCAGGTCCAGTCCTCAGACGACGATTCCGTCTTGTATTTGATCCCAAGATACTCGATCCAGTCCTCAGCCAATTCTTCGTCAGCTGACATCGTGTACGGAAAATACACTTCCTTCACATGCCACTTACTGTTGAAGATATGAGCGAGTTCGTGAAGGAACGTCCTGACGAAGTACTTGTTTGGAACGTTCTTCCCGGCACTGAAGTTGATCGGATCGTTACGAAGGAATAGGAACGAGAGGGGAGCGTCAAAAATCCCCCAACTGCAACAGTTCGGCTGGGTGACGCGCATTCTACCGTCCACATCATTCATGTTACGTGGATCTTTGCCATCCCCGATATTGTTCGCTGGGATCATAGAGACGCTCACCGAAAACGCCTCTTTACGAAACTGCATGTTCTTCGAGCGAAGGAATTCCGGGTACCGGGCGAACGCAGTCTTGCACGCTTTAGCAATGACCTTCTGACCTTCATCGCTCGGGGCGGTGTAGGAGAAGTCTTTGCTGGGCCGCCACTCGACGATGCGGAGGCCGGGGCAATCCGAGAGGAGAATTGGCTGAGCCAGTCGCTCGGATGGGAGCGGGAGGGCAACGGGAGGCGGAGGCGGGAGACCACCGATCGGCGGTGCCGCCGCTCCAGCTGCAGTGGCCCTTCCTCCGTAGCCCGGAACGGGCTCTCCTGAGCCGCCAGCGGCGGCGGGTCCGTCGACCGCGAGAACAATGGTAGCTACGAGGAGCGCCTTGGTAAGCGTGAATCTCCGGATTAGCAAGGTTGCCTCCTCGTTGATGGTGATCAGAGTAAAATGGCGTGAGCTTGGGTGTCGCTTCAATGTCGACGAGTTCTCGTCGTGGGTACTACGCGCGCGCCACACTTGGCTAGAGCACTAGTCAAGGACTCCTCTGCGCGTTTTGTCGTTGCGGTAAGACCACGACCGAAAGACGAAGATGAGTCGACGCGTTCCCCGCCACATATTTCATGAATGCGACAATCCAAACCTAGATCTGCGTCGCTTACGCAGCCGGTAGTGGGCAGGGAAGCGGCAAGCGCCGCACACTCCTGACGCGTCTTCTGGAGGGCGTCGAAGGCAACATCTACAGCAGAAATGCATGGATCCTTGTCGTGGATTGGAGCGTATGTCGCGTCTTCCGCATCTAGAATTCCCTGCAAGCGAGCGCCGTTGTCCGCCAGTGACCGTAAGAGTGGCGCGACTTCGATGCTGCCTCCAGCGCACGTCGGTGGTGGCGTAGGTATGGGCAATTGAATCGCTGGCGCTTCACCGCGCTTGCCCATTTTGGATTCCGCAAAGACCCCTCCAAGGCCCCAGACAATCATAAATAAGACCGGGGCTCCAAATATGAACTTGGCCATCGTGGCGGTCGTGCGCTTGAGGTCGCTCTGAGCCTTGCCTTCATGAACTGGAATAACTGCGTTTGTCAGACGCCCCGTCGAGCGCGGGCTGCCCCCATCGACTGGCGTATCGAGTTCAACCAACTCCGTTTCTCTGAGGGACGACGGGTTCGATCGCGCCTTGGCCGCAGATAACTCTAGGACCGCAGTGCTCGGTCGTTGATACGCGGTCGAGCGGGAAGGCGTAGCGGCCGTGGCCGCCTTCGATTCGACCTTTCGCGAGGCCGAAAGAGCCAACACCTCTGGAGCAGGTGGCTGATATGCCGTTCCGGTTGGGGCGGACGAACCTGTAGCCACTTGAGCCTCCAATTGCCCACTGATCGCGGAGCCGATCGCGCTCACAAGCTCGTCGATCTCGATGGTCGACGCCGCCCTCTTGTCGCTCTTCCGACGAAATTCGGTGAATGCACGGTACGCAGCGTCAGCGGTCGGATAACGACGGGAGGGCTCTCGGTCGACACATCGTCCGAACCATTCGTCGAGCCAAGTCGGAAACACCACTCCAAATTCCCTTGCTCTCTCGCTCGCCGGAATGATCGGTTCGAGGACCACCTCGCGGAGTACCTGTTGCATCGAGCTGTCGTCGTCGTCGCCAGACGTCCAAAAGCAGTGACCCGTAATACAGTAGAACGCGAGCAAGCCGAGAGGCCACACATCCGACGCTGGACCAACGATCGAGGCCTTGCCAGTCTGTTCCGGAGCGAGCCAGAGTGGCGTACCCATGGCTTGTGTTGCCTGCTTCGCGCTTGATAGGAGTTTCGCGATACCGAAATCCAACACCTTGACCATGACGGGCGATACCGCGCTCTTGGACCGCGCGACCATGATGTTGGCTGGCTTGACGTCGCGGTGAACGATTCCCTTCTCGTGCGCGGCGCCTAAGGCGTGGGCAACCTGACGGAAGACGAGTTCGAACTGCGGGATAGTAAGACCGCCGAGTATTTTGACAATCTCTCCGAGCTCTTTCCCGTCCACAAGTTGCATGACCAGGAACGGGATGCCGTGCCGATCGTCAACTCCGGCGGCAAGCACGGCCGCTACATGCTCGCTGGCAATCTGCACACCGATTTGAGCTTCCCGAATGAATCGTTCGCGTAATGCCGGATCGTTCCCCAGCGCGGTATGCATGATCTTCAGCGCCCGCTCGGCGCCCGTGCTCAGTTGCTTTACAACGAAAATCGAGCCCATCGCCCCTGACGACAGCGGACGGAGTATCTCGTAATCCAGTCCGATTACGTCGCCTATTGAAGGGATAGATGACATCACTTCTCGATTGGTCCACGTGAACTATTCATAACTGTAAGCTGGCTGTCGTCTCATCCGCAGTCAGATAGCGCGTCTCTTGCATAATGCGGAACTGATGATCTGTTCGGGCGACCGAGACGATGAGGCGGTGCGCGCCCTTCGCGGCGTACTCCCAAAGATTCCAGACCGAGACGATGTTGCGCGGCATGTTCGGTCTTACCGAGTCAAAGCGCATCTCTTCCACCTCGATCTCGAACCCGTGGAGTGGCTGCTCTCCGTAGAACCAGAGCACGAGCTTCCCGTCGCGAATGAAGCTCCAGGGGTACTCGTGGCGGAAGGGGCCCCATTCGTCCTCACCATCGACGACGACGAGGATTCGCTTGCTCTCCACATCACGAAGAAGCTCGACCAGCCGCATCGTCGTCCTCCCCGTCCCGCTGTTCGACCCGACTCCGGCACCCTCAAACGTACCAAGCGCAGCAGGGTGTTCAACTTATAAAGTGTTCATCGTGTTCGCAGCGAGGCGTAGCGGGAAGGGGTGGCACGGAAGCCCACCTCACCGCCTGCTCGTGGCGTCTCAGAGGTCTGGGCTCGCCCGGCGCTCAAGCGAGCGATAGAGCGAACGAGGCGTGGAGTAGGGCGGCGGCTTCGGGAGATCCGAGAACAGCGCGGATTGACCCAAGAGCAGGCAGCCGAACTGGCAGGGCTGCACGCCAAGTACCTCAGTCGCGTCGAACTGGGCCTGCCGAACGCGAGCATCGCGGTCCTCGTCGCCCTCTCGGTCGCCTATGGCGTGAAGGTCGCTGTGTTTTTCGAGACCGCATCGGTTCCACTTGGAGCATGAGGGCCGGGCGGGGTTGATCCGTTCCGTCCTCATCCTTCGGACAAAGCGGGGGTCGCGCCGCCGATGCCCAACGGGCATCGGCGGCTGTTTCGCGGTCGCGAACATCGCGATGCGAACGCTGGCATGCGCCTCATGGCTTCACGATGAAGGCGGTTGCTGATGCCTTTGTTTCAACCCTCTCCGCTGGCGGCAGTGGCACGTGGCACGTGCCTCGCCCGAACTTCCTGAGCAATGGGGCCGAGCCCTTACTCCTTATACTTTTCTCCTACTGAGTCATGCCTCTTGCGCCATCCTTTGCATACGCTTCCACTATTTCGCGTCGTTTTGCGATGGCACCAGCACGGCCTGTGCTGCCACTTTCCCGCCCCCCACGCCACTGGCACTCACCGCTGGCAACCGACGATAGCCTCGAACCCCGCCGGTAAACTTCGCATTCTCCCATCCGAGGCTTCGCATCGCCGCCGCGACCTGTTTACCGTTCCAACTGCGCTTGTAGCTGGCGAGCCAGTTGTTGTGTAGTGCGTGGCTGGTCAGTTCGGTATCTGGAATACTGGTGCTCATAAAGCGGAGGTATTCTACCAGGGGATCTTCGACCATACTTCCCGAGTTGAATTCTTCGAGCAGGGCTCTTTGACCGGAGTCGAGAGTGTAGTCTTCACCGCTATTGTAGGCGAGCAGAGCCTCGCTCCAAAGCTGATGCTTGATGTTCTGAAGGTGCTCAAAATCGGTCCTTCCGACTTTCACGCACCAGAAGCGACGGTTGCCGGTCGTGTCCGTGAGAAAGGTATCTTCATTGGTGGTGGCCGCGTAGATCGCCATCCTGGGAAACTCCTCCGCGCGTCGGGCATACGCTGCCCTGAACTTGTCGTGCGTCGACGTCAGAAAGCTCTTTACTGCGGTCAAGCTCGACTTCGACAATGCGTCCAATTCGGACAATTCGACAATGTGCTTTCCAGAGAATATCTCTGTCGCAGTTTTGCGATCACCGAGGTCCGGATTCGCGTCGCAGAACCACGTCTCGCGCGGGCAAAGAGTCTTCAGACCTGTCGACTTGCCGCTGGCCTGGGCTCCTATTAGGACGAGACATCCCTCCACGTAACATCCTGGACGTCGGGCCCTCGCGGTAGCCGCAATTAGCCATTTGCGTCCCAGCGTCCGATTCAGTTCGTTGTTGTCCGCGGCGAAACACGTCGTCAGCCAGGTGTCGAGCCGTGAAATGCCATCGTGGGCTGGGAGTCGCAAGAACCAGTCCGAGAGATCGTTGTACTTGTTCTCTTCTGTGAGGATTTGGATTGCGTTCTCTACGTCGATTCGTGCAATACGCTCACCCTGAAGGAACCGTGTCAGCCACTCGACTATCCTTGTGACCATGGCGTCGCTGACTTCCATACTTCCCCATCGCTGCTTGATGTCGAATGTCGACAACCGAAACTTGTTCCGTTTCCACTCTGGATGGTGCTCCAGAACAAGTCTTACGTTTGCGACGTTGTTTCTTAGCTGCAAGGGTTGGCTTTGGCTTCGGGGTCGGAACGAGAGCGCGGGGTGAAAGAATTTGTACGTAGCGGTGCATTCTGCTTCGCGAGGATCCTGTGGAAGGGAGTCGGTGACGGTGGCGGCGAGCGGAGCCGGTGATGGTTTCGCCGGAGACGCGCCACAGCGCCCTGATGCCTGGAGCGACGGACGCGGGCCGGGGTCGCTTGCGTTCCAACCATGGGCAGGGTGAGACGCTGGCGTAGACTGTGTCGGACTGGGGAGCTTCTCCAACGCGGAGTACGGCATGTCGTCCTGGCTGAATTCGTCAAGCCTGTCCAAGGCGGACACGGCCGAGCTTAGAGGCCATTGCTCGACGCCGCTCGTCGCTGGATTCGGCGGGACCGTTGGCGGTTTGCGGAGGGGCTGAGCGGGGCGGCCTTGAGCGCTGGTCGACCACGGAACTTCGCCGTGAAGTGGAGGGGATGCGGTCGCATGGATCTTCTTCATCGTCTTCTTCTTTCGACACCGCTTGCTTGCGGTGAAGACGACGAACGCGATCAACCCGGGCCTATCGACAAGTACAGACTGAGCGGTTTAGAAGCCCCGAAACGAATCGCCAAGGTTCGTTTTGGGCGAGTCCATCCCAAATATTTTCGGGGCCGCATCTCTAGGGATTCGTCTGGACGAGGTCATCCGCCGTGTCCTCGTTGATGCGGGCCGTTTAGCGCTCCCACTGGAAGCGCGACGCCGGGGCCGAAGAGGCCACGGTCCTGGGCGAACGCATGAGGCGCGAGGTGGGCGTACCGCATCGTCATCTGCACGGTCTTGTGTCCGAGGATCTTCTGGAGCTTGAAGAGATCGCCGCCCCTCGCTACCCAGTGCGAGGCGAACGTATGTCTCAAGTCGTGGAAGACGATGTAGCGGCGCGCCTTCCCCTTCCGTTGGATCAACGGAAACCGT
>Ga0163144_10027140_pt1 | contig 11100 bp, 16 predicted proteins | sample OliLak19BULKMAT1_FD_123175 | JGI IMG/M metagenome (GOLD analysis project Ga0163144, IMG submission 123175) | Freshwater microbial mat bacterial communities from Lake Vanda, McMurdo Dry Valleys, Antarctica - Oligotrophic Lake LV.19.BULKMAT1 | ecosystem: Environmental > Aquatic > Freshwater >... | reverse complement strand
GCCGGGCACTTTTGACAGTGCGTTGATCAGCGTTTCCGCTACGCCGTCGCCAAGGTATCCGCTGCTGCGGTCGGCGCTTAAATCGGCGAAGGGCAGCACGGCGATGGAGCTCACGCTATTCGTGGCGCCCGACGATGCCGGTGAACGCTCGCGTGTGGCCCACCACCCAATGAGGACGATCAGCGCGACGATGACGGGCGCGACGAACTTGAGCCGCAGCGGTCGCCGCAGACTGCGGTGGGTCTGCCCGGCGTGGGGGGTGGCCACGAGCACCGGCACGATGTGCGGTTCCTGCAGCGCAGCCGCCAGTTTGATCTCGCGCGCGAAGCGGTCGGCGCTCACGCCGGCCGCGAGTTCGGGCGAAAGTACCTTCACCACGACCTCGCGTCCGAGTGCATGCTCGTGCGCGACGAACACACGCGACATGCCACCGCCGCCGAGTTCGCGTTCGAGGGTGTAGCCGTCGCCGAGGGTGGCTTGGAGTTGGGCGCGGAGGTCGGTCATTGTGGCTTACCATCCGATTGTGCTCAGCCCCTGTTGCCATGGCAAGATGTCGACGTCGCCCATACGCTTGGGCTCTTTGCCAAGGTACCACACCATGCGTCGATGGGGCTTGCCGTAATAGTCGGCGAACCGATCCAAACCCCGCAAGTCCGACGCGGCCACCGTTCGCGAGGCTTTGACTTCAATCGCGAACACGTCAGCCCCGCGCTCCACAATGAAGTCGACTTCGGCGCCATGCTCTGTGCGGAAGGTCGAGACACGCACGTCCTCGTCGAACGCCGCGGCGCTGTGTACGAGCTGCGTATATACCAGATGCTCGAACAAGCCGCCAATGCGATCGGGCGACGCCACGAAGTTGCCGAGTAATCCGTTCAGTACGCCGACGTCGAAGAAGAAGGAGGGTGTAGCCGTCGCCGAGGGCGGCCTGGAGTTTGGCGCGGAGGTCGGTCATAGCGGATGCACGAAAGTGGCACGACGTGTGGCGGGCATCGGCTACGGTCGCGCGTGGGGGAATGGACCGACAACGGACTCCGCTCGTGTGGCGATGCGTGCAAGCTCCGTTAACAGTTCTGGTGCTTCCTTGAGCTCAGCAAGCTCGCCAAGATCGGACCAGATTTGCGTCCACTGCAATCGTCCGCGCTGTTTGAGGATCACGCCCTCGATATCGACCCAATCCTGCGGACGTGCCGCAAACGCCTTGTGCACGATCAGGTCTTCGGCCGAGCAGGTTCGCAGCGTGGCGCCCGGTACCAATTCCACGTTCGATGAGCGTTCGATGGCGCTGGATTCGAACGGCATCGCACCAAGCGCCACATCGATACCGAAACCGTCGGGCGTACGCAGCAACAGCACTCGATTGCGGAGTGCGAACGCCGCGGCATCGCTGATGCGACTGTCGAACTCGGCGAGCAGCGCCGCGGTGTACTCGGCCTCACCGCCAAAGCCTGTGAGCAATGTCAGGTCGAGGTCATTGGTGAGACGTGGCGTGCCCCAGCGGAAATTGGCGACCCCGCCAATAAAGCAGAACTTCCAGCCGTGGCGCTCGAAGTTTTGCTGCACGCGTGCTCCCGCCTGGAGCAGCGTATTCACAGGGGCTTCCGACGATGCAGCCAGCGCTGCTGATCAATCAAGCCTGATGTCGGCGGTGACAACCGGGCTTCACGCGCCGACGCCACGCATGCATCCTCGAGGTCGGCCGCGACCCGTCCAAGATCCACGTGCGTACGTTCCACCTGTCCGACGCGCGCGAGCTCCACGGCGGCGGAGCGCCACTGTGCCATCCAGGCGCGCTGCTGGGCCGTGGTCGGTGAGGTCATGCAGGAAAGATAGCCTTAAACGGCAGGGCGACCACGAGTTCGGAATGCGGTCGCTTGATGCCGCGTGTGGCGGTCATCGTGGCGGCGCGCCCACCGGCCACGGCGACGAATACGGACACTCGCGTAACCGATGCCGCGCGAGAAACGCCTTCCACGCCGGCTCGGTACGAATGGCGTCGTAGGGCGGGTGGCAGAGGGAGTATAGGGTGTCCGCAAGGCCGCCGCCGTGTTCCAGGTGATCGACGAAGGCCGCAGCCGCCGCCGCGCGATTGCCGAACACAAGGGCCGCAATGGCACGGTCATACGACCCAATCCCGGGCCCGCCGGCGGTGATGCGGTCGCGGAGTGTGCGTGCCGCATCCCACCGACGTGATGCGGCCGCCGCGAGGATCGCATTGCCGAAGCGCGCGCGGGACGCGGTGGCGAGACCGCGCTGGCTTACGGCGTAGGCGCTGTCGGCGAGCCCAGACCAGACGAGCGCCACCGTGCTTTCCCCGCGCTCAAGCCCCAGCGTGCCTTCGGCTAACGCCCAGAAGTGCTCGGCGCAGGCGGCATTTCAGCTTCCAGCGCGCCAACGAAAACTTCTCCGGAGATGTGCGCATGAAATGGGCGATGAAATCGGCAGCCTTTGGGCTCTTGAAGCGGACCTGGTCAGTTCAACATCCCTCACGCGATTGTGGTCGATTCGCTGGACCGCGTGTACGTCGCCGACCGCGAGAACCAGCGCATTCAGGTGTTCGATGCAAACGGACGCTTTCTCGCGCAATGGCCGGGATTCGAATACCCGCAGGGACTGTTCCTCGCTGACGACCAGACGATTTATGTTGGCGACGGAAGTCGGGTGGTGCGACTTGACGCGTCCGGTCACGTGCTCGGCGTGCTTGGTTCCGCGGGTCGCACCAGTGGACAGTTCATCGGGCTGCACGGACTCGCCGTTGGGCCGGACGGCACATTGTTCACCTCGGAACTCATCAATTGGCGCGTGCAGAAATGCCGACCGCGTAAGCGCTGAACCGGCGTCGATCCAGGTTCATGCGAATTACTCAGTCAAACGCTCTGAACGCAAGAGAGCGTGGTGTGGTTGATTGAGGCGGTGGGTGCGGTCCTGCAAAGCAGTCGGGAGTAGTTGCGAACTCGGCACTGCATTGCTGCGTTGACAATAGCGTAACATCGCGCAATGCTGCCAGTTCCGTCGTGCTCAACGTCGTCCACCGTGCCATGACCCGCGTGCCGTGCGCGCGCGCGCCAGCAATCGCGTTCAACGGCACCGTTGTTGGGCGCACATCCGCGCCCTGCAGCAGGTTCGCGTGCTGTTCAGCGTTTCAGTTGCGTCCTCAATGTGTTACCGCTTTCCAGCGTCTGATAAATTGTCAATCCCCAGGCACCAACTTTGAACAGTTTCTTCACATTCGCCATTTTGCCGACCGGCTCACCGGCTTTGAACGTGTTGACCGATTTCGCCGCTTCGAGCTGACGTTGTGCGGCAGCCTTTCGCATGGCTGCCAAACGTTCATAGTCGGCAACAGTTACGCCTTTCGCCTTCATCGCGCTGTCAAGGTTTGCCCCGGCCGCAGCCTCGAAAAAGGCGTTGTTCACAACCTTCTGATACGTCGCCTGGTTCAAAGCCACGAAAAAGATCCGCCAGGAATCATCGACGTATCCGGGAATATTGTTTCCAATCTGAACCATGATGAATCGCGCTGATGCAGCTTCTGCCCAACTTTGCGCGATCGTCGTTCCGAAACTTGCGGCGACCCCGACGCCAATCTTTTTGCCGATGAATGCCATTGATGCCTCGCCGGATGAAATCAAGAACGATTTCGCGGCGAGATCTATTCCAACAACCGCCGGTCCACTGAGCAGTCCCATCCAACCCAATGCGACCGTGGACGAGAATAGTGCGATCGCTGCCGGGCGCTGACCCCATTTGTACAGATACTCCGCGGCGTCCGCAGAAATCTTGGCCGCCTCCGCATTCATATCGCGATAGGTCTCCTGATACATCCTCCTGGCCTTGTGCATCGCATTGATGCAACTGACGATGCGCGCCGGACCGTCAGGCGCCTTGGCGGCGCGCGCAAGCCAATCCTGTGCCTGAGTCAGTTCGGCTTTATAGTCGCTGTCGTATTCTGCCTGGGATTTCCAGCTCGTTTGCACGGACACCGCCGTCGTCAACCAGAAGTGCGTCATCAAATGATGATGATTGACGATTTTCGCCTTGGTCGCAACCAGCTTCCAATGAATAAATTCTTGCGTCAGCCGGATTAATTCGCCTTGCGAAATCGGAAGTGTCACCGGAAGTGCAGACATCAGTATCCCCGCGTGAAAAGAGCCACAGGCAAGACAACCAGGGTCGACCTTCGTTGACACTAGTGGTATGCAATGGAAAGGTCCAGTTTCCCAGCCTTGTTCGTCACAGGCTCAGCCATGATTCGAATCGCACGACCGTTGACGCGCGATTCGGCATATCGCGCGACTGATGGGGTCCTTCATGCGAGTGCGAGCACGAGGCGAACGGCCTCGACGGGTTGGGAGATCGTTGACATATAAATATGCCCTTGACCTGTTCCAGACATACGGAACGCACCACCGTCCGGATTCCGGACGACCCTACTCAAGCAAGCGAAGGACCCCGAACGGCGCACGGGCCGCACGTAACCTGAGGCCGCGGCCTCGTATTGCTCGGTGAATATCCCGCCCAACATGTCGTTCCATGGCCAGCCGGAAGGTCGCGCTGGGCTGTGTTCGGTATTGCCTTGCACGGACTTGGCCAGACGGAAGATTCGTTCTTTCAGGCGTACGGAAAAAAGTTGCCGCAATTGGCCGAGCCGCATGGGTACATTGTTGCGGCGCCGCTTGGTTATCGGGTCGATGGTTCGTACGGCTGGGGGGTTGGGACACCTCCCGCAGAGGTTATGACACGCCGTCGCGAAGAGTTTGCCGACGCTGATGTCATGCAGGTGTTGGCACAGGTGAAGAAGCAGTACAACGTTGATGTCAATCGCATTTACCTGCTGGGGCATAGCATGGGTGCCATTGGCACCTGGAAACTGGCTGCGAAGTATCCCGACGTCTGGGCGGCCATCGCGCCGTTCTCAGGGCAGGATGCACCAGCATCTGCCGAGCGTATGAAGGGCATCCCGAATTTTGTGGTGCATGGGGATGCCGATCTGACGGTGAATGTTCGCGGCTCGCGTGCGATGGTCGAGGCCATGAAGGTGCGCAACATGGATGTTACGTATATCGAAGTTGGGGGTGGGAATCATTCGGCGGTGGTGGAGCCGAATCTGGCGGCGGCGGTGGAGTTCTTTAATGCGCGGCGAAGGGGTGTGGTGAAGTAACGCGGCGCGTTTGTCCGGGCCTGGGTCGCTACGGTGGCGTGCGGGCATTCGATCGCGGCGCCGTCGCGCTCACGCGGGAGTGCCGGCGGTTGGCGCCAGCGATACGCACTGGCCCGGGGCACCCCGAGGGCCGCACTCACGCGCCCCACGCCGAGCGTCGCGCCGTGCGCGTGCAAGGTTTCGGTCACGTGGGCTTTCCACTCGGCTCGCGGCGTGGTCGCTCCAGCAACGTCGAGAGTTTATTTGGATCCCGATGAGCAGCTCGGCGCGCGCGAGTTGGTCGCGCAACTGTGCGTTCTCGCGTTGCACGCGCGCTAGCTCGCCCGTTTCGGCCCGCGGCTTCGGCCCGCGTCGTCGCGCGAGCGCCTGGCGCGCGCCCGCGGCATACTGCTTCCGCCACGTCGTGAGCTGCGACGAGAATAACCCTTCCCGGCGCAGCAGGCTCCCGATCTCGCCGACCGCGCGGCACTGCGCGGCTTCTTGCACGATGCGGGTCTTCTCCTCGACGGTGAATCGACGCCGCGGTCTGCGGGCGGGCACCTCCACCGAATCCTTGGCGACCTTCTGGACTGGACTGGTCATACGGGTGGACCTCCTGCGCCCCCTGGGTTCCTCACTAATTAGGCGAGGGGAATCGTCTCACTCCATATTGGCAGGGGGGGCACTTCCTTTTATATGATTCTTCCAACAGGAAAATCACAAAAGGTGCCAAGCGTGCTGGAGCAAGGCTTGAGAACAGTCGACAAGAGCTACGTGGAAGAAAGGAAGCGAAACGGCGGTCGCCCTTGAGAGGCTAGGAAAAGCAGGCGACGTTAGAATGTCGCTTTCGGATTCCAGTACCGTTTGAACTGCTGGGCTTCAGTCGTTGCGACCCGCGCTCTGTCATGCCAGACACAGGGAGTGCCGCGCCCGGTCTCGCAGCTGGTGCGGCAGCGCGTGTACGGCCTGGCGCTCGGGTATGAAGATTTGAATGATCACGACGCGCTCCGCCATGATCCGCTGATGGCCGTACTCGCCGAGTCGGCCGATCTTCACGCCGCGGGCGCCGGCAAAAGCACGCTCAATCGCCTCGAACTCAGCACGACGACGCTCGGCGCGCAGGAGCGCTACAAGAAGATCACCGCCGATCACGACGCGGTGGATCGGCTGTTCGTCGATGTGTTTGTGCACGCGCATCCGACGCCGCCCGCGGCGATCATCCTCGATCTCGATGCGACGGATGATCCGGTGCACGGCGCGCAGGAAGGGCGCTTCTTTCATGGCTACTACGGGCTCTCCCGCTCTACATTTTCGCCGGGGAGCCCCTGCTGTGCGCCCGCCGCGGCCGTCGAATATCGACGCGAGTGCCGGCGCCCAGGAGGAAGTCGCGCGGATTGTGACGCAGCTACGCACCGCGTGGCCGGACGTCCGGATTACGCTGCGCGCCGACAGCGGCTTTTGCCGCGATGCGCTCATGACGTGGTGCGAAACGCATGCCGTCGACTACGTCTTCGGGCTCGCGAAAAATGCGCGCTTGTTTGCGCTCATTCACGACGAATTGGAAGCCGTTGCCGCGACGTGCACCGAGACCCACCAGCCCGCGCGCCTCTTTGCGGACCGCCCGTATCGAACACTCGACAGCTGGACGTGCGCGCGGCCTGTCGTCGCGAAAGCGGAACAGCTCACCGCCACGACGGACGACGGCGCGGGCAAACGCAATCCGCGCTTCGTGGTCACGTCGCTCACCGACGTCGCGTGCGACGCGCGCACGCTCTATGAAGACGTATACTGCGCGCGCGGCGAGATGGAGAATCGGATCAAGGAACAACAATTGATGCTCTTTGCGGATCGCACGAGTGCGGCGACGCTGCGGGCGAATCAATTGCGTTTGTACCATGCGTCCGTCGCGTACGTGCTGCTCGCCGCGTTCCGCCGCCTGGGGCTGGCGGGGACGGCGCTCGCCCGCGCGCAGTGCACCCGGATTCGCCTGACGCTGCTGAAGATCGGCGCACGGATTCGCATCACCGTGCGGAAGGTCTGGCTCGCACTCGCGAGTGGGTGTCCGCACGCCGCGCTGTTTGCCCAGGTGTACGCGCAGCTGCGACGATGTTAACGCGCCGTCGCTGACGCGCCCCTCCGAGGGGCCGCGTCGCGACCTCGTTATCGCCAACCGTGGCCAAAATCGCCTCTCCAGCGTGCCCCGCCTCCCTGCTGACGACCCATCTCTGACGCGTCCAGCACAAAACACTCGCCAATTCTCACCGCAGAATCCGCACGGACTGGTCGCACGTCAAACTCTTGGCGCTGGTGAGAAATCCGGGCTAGTGTAGTGCATCCAACGCTTCTTTACATTTGGCGAATTTCGCCAGGATTTTCTCGGCGGAGGCCGTCCACACGAAGATGTGCGGGTTTTGATTCGTTTGCTGGACGTAGTGCTCAATGGTCGCGATCAGATCCGGCACGCTGTCGAAGGAGTCGCGTCGGATACGTTTGTCGGTCAAGTCCCGGAACCAGCGTTCCACCAGGTTGAGCCACGAGCTGGAGGTCGGTGTGAAGTGCAGATGCATCCGCGGATGCCGTTTGAGCCAGGCCTTCACTTTCGGATGTTTGTGCGTGGCATCGTTATCGACGATGAGATGCAGCGCGAGGTCGGCGGGCGTTTCGTCGTCGATTTTCTTGAGGAACCGAATGAATTCCTGATGCCGGTGCCGCGCCATGCAATCCCCAATGACGGTGCCATCGAGCATGCTCAGCGCGGCGAACAGCGTCGTCGAGCCGTGGCGCTTGTAGTCGTGAGTCCACGTGCCGCACCGGCCCTTCTTCAATGGCAACCCCGGTTGCGTGCGATTGAGCGCTTGAATTTGCGATTTTTCGTCCACGCACAACACGAGCGCGCGGTCGGGGGGATTGAGATACAAGCCGACCACATCGGTCAGTTTTTCGACGAACTGCTGATCGCGGCTCAGCTTGAACGTCTTCGTCAGATGCGGCTTGAGCTGATGCTGCGACCAAATGCGCTGCACGGTCGCCGCGCTGACCCCCTGCGCGGTCGCCATGGTGCGCGTACTCCAATGCGTCGCATTCGCGGGTTTTGTATGCAACGTGGCCTCCACAATCGCGCGCACGTGGGCCTCTGCAATCTGTGGCAAGCGCCCCGGACGCGGCGCATCCTTCAACAGGCCCGGCACGCGCAACGCCAGGAACCGCTCCCGCCACAACTGCACCGTGGGCCGCGACACGCCGAGCGTGCGCGCAATGTCCTGACTGTCCAGGCCGGCCGCCGCCAACTGAATGATCTGCGCCCGCTGCACCTGGCGCTGCGGCAATGTCCGGCTCCGCGTCCACGTCGTTAACGTTCACGGCAGGTCTGCGTCGATCAATTCGTGTTCAGAAAATTACAATGCGCTGGCCCTCCGAGTAAGGTGGAAGGGGACCATCTTCCACTTGCGCCAGACGCGGCGATCATCTGGCCGGCGTTTGTTTTCCCCGCAAACGGATGCGCCCCGGTGAGCAGTTCGTAGGCCAGCACGCCCCACGCGTAGATGTCTGCGCGCTGATCGACGTCGCCGCCGACCGCTTGCTCCGGGGCCATGTACGCCGGTGTGCCGATGGATCCGCCGGCCTGCGTGAGCGACGCGCTGGTGCCCGCGCTGACAGTCCCATCGCGCGTCCGCGAGGCGCTCAAGGCTTTCGCGATCCCGAAGTCGGTGACGACGGCGGTCCCGCCAGACAGCAGGATGTTCTCCGGCTTGATATCGCGATGCACCACGCCCTGTGCATGCGCGTACGCCAACGCCCGTGCGACGTCGCGCAAGATGCTGAGCGACTGCGTCACCGTAAGCGTGGGGCTGCTCGCCAACCGCGCGCGTAGCGATTCCCCGGTCACGAACGGCATTGTGTAGTACGGGAGCGTGCCGGAGCTTCCCGTGCTGCTACCTGTACTGAGCACCGGCACGATGTTCGCCTGCTGCAGCCGCGCCGCCAGTTTCACTTCCCGCGCGAACCGTTTGGCGCTCACGCCCTCGGCGAGTTCGGGCGCGATCACCTTCACGACCACCGTGCGGCCGAGTGCGTTTTCGTGCGCGACGAACACACGCGACCTGCCACCTCCACCGCGTTCGCGCTCGAGGGTGTAGCCGTCGCCGAGGGTGGCCTGGAGTTGCGCGCGGAGGTCGGTCACGCGGATGCGTCACGCGTGGGGCGCTGCTCCGGCGCAATAACGGCGCGCCCAATCGCGCGATCGCGTTCACGCAAGCGCTCCAGAATACGCAGTTTTTCGGCGATGGGTGTCGCCGTCATCGCAACGCGCGAGGCCCGTTTTATACGGAGCGCCTCGTCCATGGAGAATCTCACGGTTCATCCTCCATCAGCGCGACGAAGCGAGCCCACTTCTGCGTCAATCCGAAGCGCTCGGTCAGGGCGTCGAAGCGCAATCGCTCGAATGTCCCCGACGTCAGGAATTGCGATAACCGGAGCTTGTCCTTCATACGCCCGGTCTCGAGTGCGATCGCGGCCAAGTGTTCCTGCGACAGCACGGCAACCGCTTGCCCGTCGACGGTCATGCGCACCGCATGTACAAGCGCATCCTCAACGAGAGGTGTGGTGGCCGGGAGGAACTGTACGGGCCAATCCGCGATGACCAAGTGCTCATTTTGTACGACAGCTCCACGGTCGGTGAAGTAGTCATAAATCGGGGCCAGCGATACCAGGAGCGACGCGGACTGATCGAAGACGACGAAGACGTCCACGTCCTGCGTGGCGGCTGGCTCAATGTAAAACGTCGCGCCGACCGCCCCACCAACGGCATAGCGTTCGACAATGCGGTCCGCGACCGCGGCCTCCAGCTCGGCGAAGATGTCAAGCAGCGCCATCATCGCCTCCGCGTATGTGCTGGCGGACGATGCAGACGGCGGTCCACGTGCTCCAGTTCCGCCTGCCCCACTTGCGCGAGCTCCCCGGCGGCGGAGCGCCACCGCGCCATCCAGGCGCGCTGTTGGGCCGAGGTCGGTGACGTCATGCAGGAAAGATAGCGATACGCGGGATGAATGCTGCCGAGCGTATGTGCGGTGGGCAGCGCGTCGGCGACCTCGCGCGCTTGGCGTGGTCTTGATCTCGCTCCAGAACCGCTGGGCGCCGGGCGCTGCGCCCGCTACACACAGTCGATCCCCACGCGGCGGCGCGCGCTGACCTGTTGCCACAAAATTGATGGTGATGTAAATGTATGATTCGCATCCAGATTCAACGCCCAGACGACCTGTATCGCCGCGCCAAGCGTCCGGGTCAAGCCACTCAGCGCCGCGGCGGCCACCGACGTGGTCCAGGCATTTCGCCACCATCCACGCTGGCAGGTGATTGGCTTCCCGGAGCGTCGCCGCAAATTCCACGACGTTTTTTGGCCTCGGCTGGCGCAGAAGGGATTCGCGCGACGGCGGGTGTACGATTGGCGCATGGCCTTGACGCTCTTGCAGCAAGGCGTGGAGTTGTGAATGACGATGGCCTTGACCTCACCGCCCACGGGGCGCAGCACGAGGCACTGTTTGCCGTCGGGCGACACGCCGTACGACGGGTGCGTGGGATCGGCAGCCTCGCTGCTGGCGAGCACGAGCCGACGCGCACCTACGGTCAGTTCCGCGCCCTGCCGCGTCAGCGTGGCGGCTAACGCCGTATCGCCGAATGCGGTCTCCGGAGACGGGACCACCCCCCTCGCTCGCGAGACGTCGACAGCGCGGTCCGAATTGCGCATACTCCCGTCATGAAAAACATCTTCGACCGCGCCGTCTGCGACGACTACATCGCACGCATCAACCGCCTGCAGGCCGACACGCGGCCGGTCTGGGGGAAGATGTCCGCCGCCCAGATGCTGGCCCACGTCAGCAAGCCCTACGAGGTCGTCTGTGAGCCCGATTACGCGGCGCGGCATCCGCGCCCGAACGCGGTTGTGCGGTTCCTGCTCAAGCTCT
>Ga0163144_10027138_pt1 | contig 11101 bp, 10 predicted proteins | sample OliLak19BULKMAT1_FD_123175 | JGI IMG/M metagenome (GOLD analysis project Ga0163144, IMG submission 123175) | Freshwater microbial mat bacterial communities from Lake Vanda, McMurdo Dry Valleys, Antarctica - Oligotrophic Lake LV.19.BULKMAT1 | ecosystem: Environmental > Aquatic > Freshwater >... | reverse complement strand
GGCCGAAGCTGGCGCGAAGCGTCCTGGACTGCGCCGGTGCTCCAGCGCTTTTTAGGAGCGGTCGAAAGTTCAAGCGGTCCCGAAAGCGGCGCAGCAGCGCGCGCAGTCCAAGACGCTGGCGCGCGGCTCCGTGACGCTTCAGCATCCGAGTGGAAGGTGGAGGAAAAAACTGCCCGGCCTGCCGAGCGGGAAGCGGACGATTAAGTCGTTGCGTGGCGGGCTTTGGCGGCGGCGAGGGCAGGCTCGGACTTCATCAGTTTCATCGCGGCGAAGATGCCCGTGATGAGCGCAATCACCGAGCAGGCGACGTACGGCCACGCAGCATGGTGTTGAAACAAACTTCCGGCGAAGATCGGGCCGAGGATTCGCGCCAGGCTGCCGGCACTTTGAGCCACGCCCAGTGTTGCGCCCTGCTCGTCCTCCGGCGTGAGGATGCTCAACATGCCGAAGAGCGGCGGACGCGTGAGCCCGGAACCAATCGCCAGCAGCGCCAGCGCCAGCAGCAGACCGATCCAGGGCAGACCTTCCGGCTTCAGCAGCACGCCCCAGCTCAAACCGACACTGCCCTTCATGAAAGGAATCGGCGCGAGGCTCAGGGCGACGAAGAAGAGGCTGATGACAATGAGCTTGGGCTCGCCCATTTTCTTGACGAGTTTCCCGACCGGCCCGCCTTGGACGAACGCCCCGACGATGCCGCAGAACGCGAAGAGAGCTGTGATGGTCCCGGCGTCCTTTCCAGATTTGAGATCGAGACCGAAATTCGCGCCGACCACCAGGCCCAGCGTAGTTTCAAAACAGGTGAAGCAGAACGTCGCGAAGAAAAAGATGACCACGAGCGAACCAACCGTCGGCTGCCGCAGGACGTGCGCCCATTGCGCGAAACGCGGGCGCGGGCTGACCGGCGCAGAACCAGGCTGACGGCTCTCCGGCAGGCGGGCGAAGGCGAGGAGGAAGTTCGCCGCGCACAAGGACGCCGCCACGTAGCCCGGACCAGAAATCCCCAGATGCTTCGCCGCCAGTCCGCCAATGATCGGACCGAAGATGAAGCCGAGGCCGAACGCCATGCCGATCAGCCCCATTCGTTTCGAGCGCTGCTCCGGCGGCGTGATGTCCGCGATGTAAGCCTGCGCCACGGTGATGTTCGCGCCGCAGATGCCGGCGACCATGCGGGACAGGAGCAGAACCACGAGCGCCGTGGAACCCGCGAGCGTGGAGCCGTAGCCGAAGACCACATAACTGACCGCCGCGCCCGCCGTGCTGACCAGCAGCACAGGCCGCCGGCCAATGCGATCCGAGAGCCGTCCCCAGATCGGTGCAAAGAGGAACTGCATGGCCGAGAAGCTCGCCATGATGACGCCGACCAAAAGGCCGCTCGCGCCAAACGTGTCGCTGTAGATCGGGAGGAGCGGCAGGACGATGCCGAAGCCCACGAGGTCGATGAAGACCGTCAGAAAGATGACGAGCAGGGAGGGCTTCCTCATTTCAAGATGCGGGATGTGAACGAAGCGGCGGCTAGTCCTTCTCCACGCCGTTGTTCCATATCTTAAGCAGCTCTTCCGGCGGCGGAACCTTCAGCGGGCGCACGACGCGGATGCCGAGGAACTGCGCATCGGTGTGATACCAGATGCTCTTGGGCAACTGAGGGTCCTGCTGCTTCCACGCGCGGTCCGAGAAACGGCGCACGCTGCTGCGGAGCATGGTGGCATCTACATCATCCCAGTGCCCGCCGCGCGCGACATGCGGATAGGGCTTCGTGGACTTCACCCAGGCATCCTGGCCGGGCGGGTTCTGGTAAGCGTTCGGGTCATACTGGTCCATGCACCATTCGATGACGTTGCCGTGCATGTCGTGCAGTCCCCACGGATTTGGCTTCTTGCGTCCGGTCTTCTGGTATTTGAAATCACTGTTGTCGGCGAACCACGCGTAGTCCTTCAGCAGCGCCGGATCATCGCCGAACGAGTAGGCCGTGGTGGTGCCGGCACGGCAGGCATATTCCCACTCGGCCTCGGTGGGCAGCCGGTAAAACTGGCCCGACTTCGCGCTGAGCCATTGGCAAAACTTGTTCGCCGCGTGCTGCGTCATGCTGATCGCCGGATAGTCGCCCTTGCCCATGCCGAAGCTCATTTCCACATACGGCTTGGTCGGACGGCTCACGGCATCGGAGGCCTTGTCGAGATACGGATTGTTCGTGTCGAGCGTGAGCGCGCGTTCCTGGTCAGGATACATGAACAGCTCGTATTCGTTCCAAGTGACCTCGGTGCGGCCCATCCAGAACGGCGAGATCTTCACCTTGTGCTGCGGACCTTCATCCGCCTTGCGGCCCTTCTCGCCTTCGGGACTGCCCATGAGGAACTCGCCCCCGGGAATCGGCACCAGCGAAAACGTCACGACCGTTCCGGGAATGCTGTTCGTGTAGGCCTGCATGTCGGCCGACGTCTTCTCCTTCAGGTTCGCCATGATCTTATTGTAGATGCCGGTGACCGTCGCCAGCTCGTCGCCGCCGGGCACTTCGTCGGCCTTCTTCGGCGTCAGCTTCAAGCCGTCCGGCCACGAGGCGCCTTGCCCGATCCACTTCGCGAGCAGCTCGATCTTTTCCTTCGCCATCGGTCCGCCCTTGTTCGCCGGGGGCATCAAGTCATCATGATCCGCCGGAAGCGTGGTGGAGGTGTACACGCTGCTGGATTTCGGACGAAAGGCCACGATGCCCGCGCCATTGTCGCCGCCCTTGAAGGCCAGCTCGCGCTCATCCAGGCGCAGGCTGCCCTTGTCATGCCCGTCGCGATGGCAGGCCACGCAGTTCAGTTCGAGGATGGGCTGGATGTCCTTCACGAAATCAATGCGCGTCACCTTCGTGAGCCGGATGCTCTCCGGCCATTCGGCGCCTTCCTCGATCCAGCGGCGCAATACCTCGGCCTGCGCCTTGTTCAGCGTCTCGCCCTTGGGCGGCATGATGTCATCGTGTCCGGCGGGGAGAATCGTGCTGGTGTAGAGATGGCTGTCGGCAGGTTTGCCGAGGACGAGCGACGGACCTTTGTCGCCGCCCTTGATGGCGAGCGCGCGGGTGGTCATGTCCAGTTCGCCCTTGGGCTTTTCCGAGCCGTGACAACTGAGGCAGGTGGACTCCAGCAGCGGCTTCACGTCGAGGGCGAAATCAATCTTGTCAGCGGCAATGGCGGACACGGTGGCGAGAATCGTCAGCAGTCCGGTCGAGATGTGGCGTGGCAAAATTAGGCTCATACAGAAAACAAGGGCGATACTGTTGACGTTGCCCGAATCGTTGTCAATCTGTTGGACGAATGCCGCCGGGAATATTCAACAAGCATCGTCTGCCCCTCTCGGCAGCCCTGCTTCTGGCCGTGATGGCGGCGGTTTTCTTCCTCTGGCCGGCTCCGCCGAGCGTCATCGGACCTCCCCTGCCTTCGCCGAATGGCTACGATGATTTCGTGAAGGCGGGGACCATGCTGGCCACGCTTTCGACAGACTACACAAAGATGTCGATGGAGGAATTGAAAGCCTGCCTGAGCACCAATCAGGAACCATTGCGGCTGTTGCGGCTTGGGCTGACGCGCGAATGCCGGATACCCACGGAAGATTCGGCGGATTACATCCAAAGACACATTACGGATCTGATGGGCATCAAGAAGATGGCGCAATTGCTGTCAGGAGAAGGGCGGTTGGCGGAAATGGAAGGGCGTTTCGCGGACGCTGCGAAAAGCCATCTGGACAACATGCGTTACGGACCAGCCTCGGCCAACGGCGGCCTGATCATCGACAAGCTCGTGGGCGTCGCCGTCGAGAACATCGGAACTGAAGGCATTGAACGGATCGTAGGCAAACTCGACGCACACCAAGCCCGCGAGGTCATCACGATCCTGGAAGCAGCCGATGCGCGCTCGACTCCGGCCACCGTTTTCCTCGCGCGTGATCGGGAATGGTCACGAAAGGCGGGCAAATGGACGGACACATTTCAAGCCATGTGGATGGCCAAAACATTTTTTCCTACAAGACAGACAGAACAAAAGTTCATCGCCAAACTCCAAGCCACCGACCTGCGCCGCCAGAAGCTTCTGCTGGCTCTCGCCTCACGCGTTCACGAGTTGGAGACCGGCAAACGTCCGCAACAGACCTCGGATCTGGTTCCCGGAATTTTCCGCGCGATCCCGAAGGACCCAGGAACCTCAGCCGACCTGACGTTCCCGGAATCCCGGTAACGCCAACTCACCATGAAGGGCAGTGCAATTCTGAAAAACCTTCTCCTGATTCACCTGCTCCAACCGTTTCACCAGCGGCTGCGGTCAGCGGAATCCCGCCAGAATTAGCGTCATGGGGCAATGTCGCTCCGCCCGAGCCTGCCGCAGTTGTGACCGCCACCTTCAGGTCGCGTAAATCATCTCATCCGTGTCCGAAAGCGTGACCGCCTTTTCCCTGATCAAACACTGGATCGTCTCCGCAACATCGGCCTCAGACAATGACATGCCAAAGGTGGCCTGAATCTTTGACTCCAGCCCTTTCCGCTTCTTTGGGCGCGCGCTGGCGTGCTCCTTGATCTGCTTGCTGACCAGGGCGACACGCTCTTCGGGGTTCATCAGCATCGGAATCTCACTGAAACTGGCGTGACGCCGGGCCAGTGCGCCGTTGTCATTGAGATGACCGACCAATGCGTCGAATCCTTTGTCTTTCGATACGATGTGAAAATATCCCTCCGGGTCAGTAACCCGGATCGCCCCGACGTAGTGGGCGAGCACCATGTCCAGCGCGTTCTTCCCGGCGCGGCCGGTCTCCACCAACTGCATCTGGGCCGCGTGCCGCAGGAGCTTCTTCACCAAAGGCACCGGCAGTTGGCTCTGCTGCCCCCCCAGCACCAGCACCACTTTCACCGGCTTGCTGGCAATCCGCTCCCAGTCAGTCTCCCGCACGTTTTCAAAATCGACAAAGATGTAGTTCGTCCGGCTCATCTTATGACCATCGGAAGACCGGGTTCTCCGCTTGATCGGTTTGGCTACAGGACCGGTGATGGACCGCCGTCCCAGCGATGAACCTCCCGCGAAATCAGAGCGACCGCACATGCTTTTTCGTTCTGTGAGCAATCTGAATTTACGTGCGCCTCACAAGGCGCCGGAGCACCGGCGCAGTCCAAGACGCTTCGCGCACAGAGCCGCCGCAGCGCGGCTGGCTCCACCTTCGGAAACGACGCGCTTCGTTTCACCACGGGTTCGCCCTTGCGGAAGGCCGTCGGCTGGCGGCACCCTCCAGTCCCATGAGCTTCACGATTGTTCACCCCATCGGTCTGTTTCTCATCGCTGCGACGGTGCTGTTTGCACCGGGCTGCACGACGGCTTCGCGTCATCCGGCGGCGGGCGCGGCGGACAGAATTTCGCAGCAGCACGCGGACCTTCCGCCCGTCGCCACGTTCTCCGTCGTTGGTTTTGATCCGGAAACGGGCGATCTGGGCGTGGCGGTGCAGAGCAAGTTCTTCGGCGTCGGCAGCGTGGTGCCTTGGGCAAAGGCGAAGGTCGGGGCGATTGCCACACAGTCATACGCGAACGTGGCGTATGGACCAGACGGACTCGCCCTGCTCGCCAGCGGCCGGAGCGCGAAGGAGACGTTGAAACAGTTGACCGATGTGGATGACCGGCGGGATTCGCGTCAGGCAGGCATCGTGGATGCGAACGGCATCAGCGCGAGCTTCACTGGCGCGAAGTGCAACGCATGGGCCGGTCATCGCGCAGTCACGAACTTCTGCGTGCAGGGCAACATCCTCACCAGCGAAGAAGTGGTGAAGGCGATGGCTGCGGCGTTCGAGACTGCGCGCCTGGTAAAGGGCAGCGAACTGGCGGACTGGTTGATGGCGTCGCTCGATGCCGGTCAGGCCGCCGGCGGCGACTCGCGCGGGAAACAATCCGCCGCGCTGCTCGTCGTGCGCGAGAAGTCCGGCTACGGAAACGGGAACGACCGCTACATCGACCTCCGCGTGGAGGATCATCCGGAGCCGATCATCGAGCTGTCCCGCCTGCTGGAGATGCACAAGAAATTCTACGCGGGCGCACACAAGAACCGGCCGACGCGCAGGTAAGGCCGCCTCCATCCGGCCCCGCCAATCGGGCGCAAAACAGGATTGCTTCTGCCTTCCCGCATCCTATTAACTCTCCCGAAGTCACAGTCCCAAAACAGATGGCCTCTAAACCCAAACGCCCCGAATCCAAATCCTCACGCAGCGACGCGCCGGTCCGTACCGGCGCGCTGGTGGCGATCCGCCTTTTCACCGTCGCGGCGATGGCGATCTCCGCCTACCTCGCCTACATCTCGATCACGGGCGACCGCGTGGTGGGCTGCGGCCCGGACTCGGGCTGTGATCAGATTCTCAATTCGCGCTGGAGCCGCTGGCTGAATGTTCCCGTCAGCGTCTTCGCCATCATGATTTACTCGCTCATCCTCGGCGCGAGCTTCCGGTTCAATCTCCAGCGCGAGCCGAAGGTCCAGCGCACGACGTGGGCCTGGCTGTTGGGAGCGGCGATTGTCGTCATCGGCTCCGCCGCGTGGTTCGTCGGGCTTCAGGTGTTCGTGTTGAAATCCTTCTGCCCCTATTGCATGGCGGCCCATGCGTGCGGGGTGATCTCGGCCATCCTCATCCTCGTCAATGCGCCGTTGCGCAGTCCCGCCGCCAAGCCGTGGGAGCTGGAGAAGCTCGTCTTCCTCGCGCCGCGCATGTTCCGGCGCGTCGTCATTCTTGCGTTGACGGCCATTGCCGTCCTCATCTATGGCCAGGTGAAGTTTGAACCCAGCACCTTGGTGGTGAAGCCCGTCCTGATCGGCGCCAACACCGCGCCTGCAATCACGACCAACACGCCCGCCCTCGCAACGCCTTCCCTCACTCCCACCAACCCGCCCGTCGTTGCCACCCCTGTTCCCGCCGCGCCACCCTCCCCTGCGCCGTCTGCCGCGAAACGGATGGTTCCCATCTACGGCGGACGCTTCGAACTCGACGCCTTCGAGCTGCCCATCCTCGGCGCGCCGACGAACCAGCACGTTATCATCAGCCTGTTTGATTACACCTGCCATCATTGCCGCTCCATGCACCCGCTGCTGCACGAGGCTCAGGCAATGTTCAGCAACCAGCTCGCGATCCTCAGCCTGCCGATGCCGCTGGACCCGGAATGCAACTCGACGATGCAGCGCGCGAATCCTTCGCACACCAACGCCTGCGACTACGCGAAGCTCGGTCTCGCCGTCTGGCGCGCGGACCGCACGAAGCATCATGAGTTCGACAACTGGCTGATGGTGGGAGCCAAGCCGCCGCCATTGGTGGACGCCCAGTTGAAGGCCGCACAAACCGTCGGCACAGATGCGCTCGCCAAGGCGCTGCAAGATCCGTGGGTCGAGAATCAACTGCGGCTCGACGTGGCAATCTACGAGCTCGCCTATCGTGCGCAGCGCGGCCAGATGCCGCAGCTCATCGTCGGACCCAACGTCGCGCTCGGCACTTACACGAAGCCGGAACTGATCAAGATGCTGACCGACAATCTCGGACTCCAGCCAGTGCCGTGATGTCCACAGCAGTGCTGGAACTCGTGGCAAAGCAGTGAACAACCCTCGCGCCCGTCTCGGCTTCCTCGCTCTGATCGGCGGCGCGACCGGCATCGGCTTCGCGCCGGTGCTTGTGAAGATGAGCCAGACCGGACCGACGGCGACCGCGTTCTATCGCCTGCTCTTCGCGCTCCCGCTCATCTGGCTGTGGGCGACGTGGGATCGGCGGCAGCACCCGACCACCCGGCAGCCGGCGACGCGCCGCGATTTCCTGATGCTTGCGATGGGCGGGCTTCTCTTCACCGCCGACCTCTCGATCTGGCATTGGTCGCTGCAATTCACCACGGTCACCAACTCCACCCTGCTCACGAACGTCGCCCCGATCTTCGTCACCATCGGCGCGTATTTTCTGTTTGGGGATCGGATCAAGTTCAGCTTCCTCATCGGCATGGTGCTGGCGATCAGCGGCGCGGTGCTGCTGGTGAAGAACAGCGTGCTGCTCGCCCCGGACAGCGCGGAAACAGGTGGCTTCTTCAGCTCGAAGCATCTGCTCGGCGACGTCCTCTCCATCGTCGCGGCGTTCTTTTATGCGGGCTATCTGCTCGTGGTGAAGCATCTGCGGAAAACCTTTTCCACGCCCACCATCATGGCTTGGTCCGGGCTCGCCAGTTGCGCCGGGTTCGGCATCGTCGCGCTGCTTTCCGGCGACAAGATGCTGGCGACATCAAGCAAGGGCTGGGGCGTCCTGATTGCGCTCGCGGTCATCAGCCACGCGGGCGGCCAGACGCTCATCGCCTACGGGTTCGGTCATCTGCCCGCCTCGTTCTCCTCCGTCACCCTGCTCTGGCAGCCCGTCGTCGCCGCTGCGGTGGCGTGGCTGGTTCTCGGTGAAACGCTGACCTGGCTGCAAGGAGCCGGAGCCGTGGTCGTGCTCACCGGCATTGCGGTCGCGAGCGGAATCTTCTGCCGCACGCCGCGTGAGAAGCAGCCTTGAAACCCTCTGGTTCCGGCCATTTCCACCGTTTTTCGACGCCCAAAGTTCACTTGCCACATGTGCCGACCGGGTGTTTAGTGCATCAGCTTACACAGGCTCGATTATGAGTCCGACAAACCAGACCGTTCTCAAGAAACCTCCGCTCATTTACCTCGTCGATGACCAGCCGCTGCTCCTGGACCTCGCTGAAATGTCGCTGCTCTCGGGCGGTTACAAGCTCAAGAAATTCCTCGACCCTGAAGCCGCGCTGGAAAGTTTCCTCGACGCCCGCTCCAAACCCAGCCTTCTCATCACCGATTACGCGATGGGCAAAATGAACGGGCTGGAACTCGTGGACCGCTGCAAGGCCGTGAAACCGGACCTCAAGACCATCCTCGTCAGCGGCACGGCCGGAGCGGAAATCATGCTGGAGTCCGAGGTGAAGGTGGACCGCTTTGTCGGCAAACCATATCAACCTTCCAGTCTCGCGGATTTGGTCCGCCAGATTTTGGGGCTTGATGCCGCCGCGTGATGTCAAGCTGAGTTCACCTGCTGCTTCCCTCGAACTGATGTCACTCCCCGAAAAGAAACTGGGAATCCTGCTTTCCACCAGCCCAGCACATCCAGACTTTCAACGCGGCGTGGAAGCCGCCGCCGCCGCCGTGGAAAACGGCGTCAAGGTTTACCTCTATTGCATCGATGACGCCGTCGCCGGCGTCGGCGAGTCGCAGCTTCAATCCTTGAGCCAGCACGGCCTGATTCTCTACGCGTGCGCTTACGCCGCGCAACGACGCGGTCTCCCGATCAACGATCTGGCGACCTACGCCGGGCTGGGGGTTCTGGGCGATTTGCTCGCGGGCACGGACGAGTTCCTTGGCTTTAACGGGGAGGTTGGATGAAGCGCAGCGTTCTCATCGTGGTCACCGGAGATCCCCGCCGCAGCGCGCGTCCAGCGGAAGCCGTGCGGATCGCGGCGGGCTTGAGCGCGAACGGGCGTCTCGCCGTGACGCTCTGCCTGCGCGGTGACTCCGTGCTGGCGCTCGGGGGCGACACCGAAGACTTTCTGGACGGAGATCATTTCACTCGTTACCTGCCCGTGATGGCGGAGACGGGACGGATCATCTTCGTCCAAACGGATTCAGGGAAACCGCTCACGAATGAGCCGGCTCTCGTGCCTGTTCAACGAATCTCCGAACTTGAGTTGGAGAACCTCATCACGAGCAGCGACCGCGTGCTGCGGTTCTGAAACGGAAACGCCTTGGAGTGCGGCGACCTGTCACCGCTTTCACGAGGCGACCTGTCGCCGTGGAATGAGCAGACGCATAAGCTTCTCCAAGCCGCTGGACGCGGCTTTGCCTGGCCGACAGGTCAGCCAGGCAGCCAAAGCGGTGAAAAGTCACCGCATTCCAGATCAGGGCGAGATGACACGGTAGAAGCGGCGCAGCGAAGCATCGGGAGAATTGTCCGTGTGACGAACCGCCTCCATGCCGGCGGTGAAGGAGTGCAGGTCCGTCCATTGAGTGAGATCAGATGAACCTTGCAGGCGATAGGCGCGTCCGGCTTCGCCCAAAATCTCCACCTGCACATCGCCCGACGGACTCAGGCGCGTGATGCGCAGCGCCGCGTCGGATTGACCGGACTGCATGATGGTTTCGTTGTTGCCTGCGACGTAGTAGCTGCCTTCGACGAAGATGACGCCGCGCAGATCGTGGTCACAAACCGTGACGCGGCGAATCCAGTTGGTGCCATCTTCCGAGGTGTGCATCTGGCCATTCACGCCGATGGCCATGAAACGGCCGCCTCCGAATGCGATGTCCTCAAAGTCCCGCGCAGACACAAGATCCCGGCGCGACCAGCTCGTCCCGTCCTGGCTGGTGAGGAAGCGCCCGTCATTGCCGACCGCCACGTAAACGCCGTTGCCGTGCGCGATGCCCTTGAGACTTTTTCCGCTGTTCGGCCCGGTGGAATCCCAGTCCAGTCCGTTGGTGGACGTGATGATGGTGCCGTTCTTGCCGACGGCGATGAATTGTCCGTCAGTCCAAGTGACGGCGTTCAAATCTCGCAGAGTCGGAGTGCCCGCGCCTGGTGAGGCCACGAAAGGAAGATTGGCCCACACCACGCCATCCAGCGAAGTGGCGATGACGCCACCATTTCCTACGGCGACGAGCCGCTCGCCGTCATGCGCCACGCCATACAGGCTGCCGCTTCCGATGTGCGACTGCCACATCACGCCGTCGGTGGAACTGAGAATGATCGCGTTGTTCGGCATCTCATCATCGCCACCCACGATGATGAAGCGGTCCTGGAACCAGGTTACGCTGCGCAAATTTCCCACCGCCCCGGAGTCGCGGCGTGTCCAGGCCCGGCCATCGGCAGAGGTGTAGATCAATCCGCCATTGCCCACGGTGATGAACATCCCATTGGCGTAAGTGATGCCGCGCAGGTTCAGATCGGAACCAGGATTAGTCACGGCCCAGTCCGCGCCGTTGGTAGAGGTGGCGAGGAAGCCGTAGGGTCCGACGGCGACGAAGCGCGTGCCGTCGAAAAGCACCTTGCTGACTGAATTCGTGCCGACTCCGGGCACAGGCGTCCAGTGAATGGCGT
>Ga0163144_10027137_pt1 | contig 11101 bp, 8 predicted proteins | sample OliLak19BULKMAT1_FD_123175 | JGI IMG/M metagenome (GOLD analysis project Ga0163144, IMG submission 123175) | Freshwater microbial mat bacterial communities from Lake Vanda, McMurdo Dry Valleys, Antarctica - Oligotrophic Lake LV.19.BULKMAT1 | ecosystem: Environmental > Aquatic > Freshwater > Lake... | reverse complement strand
TTATCCAAAGGAGTCTTTTCGCGATCTTGAAAATAAAAAATTCCTAGAAACTTATGAAGAAATTGAATCATCAAAAAAAGAAGTAACACTTGCAGGTAGAATCATGTCTGTCCGAAACCAAGGCGGGATTGTCTTCGCCGATTTATTTGATGGAACCGTTCGTGTCCAGACAATTTTAAAGAAAGATGATATTGGGGATGAGTTTGAGCTTTTTATGAAAGCGGCAGATGCGGGTGATTTTGTTGATGTGGCCGGAAAAACATTTACCACTAAGCGCGGTATGAAATCTCTCTTAGCGACTTCATGGAGAATGTTGGCTAAAAGTTTGCGACCAATTCCAAATGAATGGTTTGGTCTTAAAGATGAAGATGAAAGATATCGCAGGCGTTATCTCGATATGATCTTAAACCCAGAAGTTGCCGAAAGAATTGGGAAGCGCTCAATTTTTTGGAACGCTGTCCGAACATTTATGCTAGAACGTGGCTTTATAGAAGTTGAAACGCCGATTTTGGAAACCATGACTGGTGGGGCAGACGCTCGTCCATTTGTCACTCATCACAACGCGCTCGATATGGAAGTATTTCTCCGAATCTCAGTTGGAGAATTATGGCAAAAGAAATTAATGGTTGGAGGAATTCCAAAAACTTTTGAGATTGGCCGAGTATTTAGAAATGAAGGTATGTCTTACGAACACGCGAACGATTACACCTCTTTTGAATTCTATGAAGCCTTTGCAGACTCAAGAAAGGGGGTGCCGATGCTCATTGAGCTTTATCGAACGGTTGCGCAAAAAACTTTTGGCACTTTGAAATTTAAAATCAATGACCACGATGTAGATTTGGGGGGGACTTGGGAAAATTACGATTTTAATGAGCTCATGAAGAAAGAATACGGGCTCGATCCGAGAGAGACGGATATCAAAACAGTAGTAGCGTCTTTAAAAAAAGAGGGGATTAAACATGAGCCGAAAATAGACTTAGGACGGGGGATCGATCTTCTTTGGAAAAAAATTCGCAAATCCATCTCGGGGCCGGCAATCTTGACTGGCATCCCGGTTTATTTAGAGCCGCTTGCGAAAAAGACTCCTTCAGATAATAGGGTAGTAGAACGCTTCCAGATTCTGATTGCAGGTAGTGAAGTGGGCAAGGCCTTTAATGAATTAAATGATCCTCTTGATCAACGAGAGAGATTCGAAACACAACAAGCTCTGCGTGACAAAGGAGATGAAGAAGCGCAAATGGCCGACTTTGATTATGTCGAGGCGCTTGAATATGGTATGCCACCAACTTTTGGTTTTGGAGTCTCTGAGCGTTTGTTTAGTTTTTTGGCTGGTACAAGTATTCGCGAGGCGCAGATATTTCCGCTGATGAAACCCAAAGAAGATAAAAGATAAAAGATAAAAGATAAAAGTAGGAAAGTTGAATAAGATCTCGCTCACATCTTCTTTTTGAAAGCACGAAAATTTTTTGCTAAAAATTTCCTCTGTCCGTTGTCGTCACTCCTCCCAAGGCTTTCAAATAGAAGATGTTCGCTTAGAGGTTAAAAACAAAGAGAGATTCGTGGTTTAAAATTACTCAAAACTAAATGTGAGCGATTATCTTGACAGAATGCTATGTTTCGTGTATCATTGTGTGAGATTCTTGGTGGTATAGCCAAGTCGTTTTTGCGGCCCTAAAAGCGCTGAAATAAGGTGGTGGTCTGGTGTTCCTCATTTAACGCTGGAAGTTCTTTACAAGGAGTGCCGTATGGCACCTAAGCAATTCCGAATCATCGGTGGCCCGTCCAAGGCCGATCTCATGATGGCTTTCTTCTTCAAGGAGTCGAATGGCGATCGTCGCTCGGTGGTCTTCCGTCTCTCTTTTCCGCCGGTGACTAGCAACAGGATCCGCTTTCTGGAAGAGCTCGATGTGATCGTGGACGATTTGCAGTGGGAAGACGGTTCTGGCGAGAGTTGGAACTGGAAGGGTCACGTCTGTGGATCGGGACAGAAGGTTTTGTCCCCAGAGGTTGAGAGCTACTTCTCAACCCGCACTCGGCAGGGCTGGTTGCGCACCCGCGTCGGTGTCCCAGTCGTTTGATCCGCTCGCCCCGTACGAAACATTCGTTTCGTACGGGGCTTTCTTTTTATATAAATTTCGGTTTTTACTCTCAGAGCGAATATCTTCTTTTTGAAAGCCTTGGGAGGAGTGACGACAACGGACAGAGGAAATTTTTAGCAAAAAATTTTCGTGCTTTCAAAAAGGAAATGTGAGAGATACCTGATTACTAAGTACTAATATACTAACTATTATTTTTTTACTTATCCACAGTCCTACGCTTGACTGGTGAACCACAGTTCACCTATACTAGATGGATGAGCAGGCAGCAATCTCAAAAATATATAAGACTAGAATTAGTCCATCTTAATCACATAATTGACCGAAAGATCATTAAGGGTGAGTCATACAGAAAAGAGTCTCTTCGTCACAAGATGCTAACATCTCGTCTAAGGAGAATGGAGAATGATTCAATTTGGGGATCATTTCTGAAACTTCTCACTAGCAAATAAATATGGAATCATATAAAGAAAAAATTTTGGATTTTTATGAACGGCATAAAAGAATGCCGGGATACAAAGAAATCATGCAACTTTGCGGATTCAAATCCAAAAATTCAGTCTATAAACTTCTGAACAAACTTGCAGACGAAGGGGTAATCGAAAAAGATGCGGAAGGAAGGATTACGCCGCTCGGATTCGGTGAGTTTAAAGTGCTGGGGACGGTGCAAGCTGGTTTTCCAACTGCCGCCGAAGAAGATTTTTCTGCCACGATGAGCCTTGATGAATATATAGTTGGTAAAAATAAAAAGTCTCATTATATTCTAACAGTCTCTGGTGATTCGATGAAAGATGCCAGTATCGCGGAAGGGGATTTAATCGTGGTTGAAAAGACTGAAAATGCCAAAGTGGATGATATCGTGGTGGCCTGTGTTGATGGTGATTGGACGCTTAAATATCTAAAAAAAGAAAAATCTGGGTATTTTCTCGAACCAGCTAATCAAAGTTATCAAAATATCTATCCAGAAAATGAACTCACAATTGGCGGAGTGGTAAGGGGGGTGATAAGAAAGTATTAGAACCTGTTTTACTAACTAAATTTAAAATGATAATTAGTCTTGCGTGGTAAAAAGCCAAAGAAGAGATTTTGTGCTAACATTTAATCCTGTATGAATCCTCACAAATCAGAGCTATATTTTTTACTTTTCCTACTACTCACAGTCTTAACCTTAAGCTTTTTTCTGTTTAAGCCATTTATTTATGTTTTAATTTTGGCCGTTGTGTTCGCCACAGTCTTTACCCCGCTCCACCTTAAAATCCTTATGTGGGTTGGGAACAGGAAGACTTTGGCTGCTTTGCTATCAACAATATCTGTATTAATTGTGGTGGTAATTCCAATTTCTTTTTTGGCTACCCAAGTATTTCAAGAAACTTCTGAGCTATATCTTTCGATTACCGAGGAAAACAGTTCACTTAATTTTAATAATAAACTTGAACAAGTAGTAAATAATCTCAAGGATTTTGCTCATCTTCCAAGTGATTTTTCATTTGATTTTAAGCAATACGTTCGTGGGGGATTAAGCTGGGTTATTTCTCATATTGGCTCTATCGTCTCAAATTCTGCTCAAGCGCTAGTGGGCATTTTTATCTTCTTGATCGCTCTATATTATATGTTCAAAGATGGGGGTAGGCTGAAGCGAGCGATTGTCTCGACCAGTCCCTTGCAAGACATTCATGATGAGGCAATTTTTAGCAAGCTTAAGTCTTCAATCAATGCGGTAATTCGGGGAAATCTTGGAATCGCAATCATTCAAGGAGTATTGACTGCGATTGGTTTCTTTCTTTTTGGTGTGCCAAGCCCAGTGCTTTGGGGAAGTGTCGCGGCGATCACTGCTTTAATACCCGGACTCGGGACGGCACTAGTTATTGGACCAGCCGTTTTATATCTTTTCTTTCTGGGACAAACATCTTTTGCAATTGGTCTCATGATTTGGGGAGTTACCGCGGTGGGCTTAATTGATAATTTCTTAGGACCGCGCTTAGTGGAGAAGGGAATGCATATCCATCCATTTTTAATTTTACTTTCAATCTTTGGCGGACTATCCTTTTTCGGTCCTTTGGGATTTATTCTAGGTCCCCTGGTTTTGAGCTTACTTTTTACTCTCCTCGAAATTTATTTTGAAATCCGCCGCGAACAAATGGTAAAGTAGTTTAATCTACTCGCGGACAAAAAATTTAATCATCAATATTTTTATATTTCTAACGCCTAGTGCCTGATCTAATGATTTCTCAAATCATAAGTTTCGCTGAAAATTTATTTAGATTATACGGAGCCTGGGGAGTTTTCTTAGCTTCGATTATTGAAGAGATTATTGCTCCCATTCCTTCGAGTTTGGTAATAATGGGTGCCGGCTTCTTTCTTATGGACGGTATGCCGATTAATTTGTCCTCATTTCTGTATATTTTATTAATTGTGATTTTACCAGCTACTTTTGGGGTCACAATTGGATCTTTGTTTATTTATGGTCTGGCTTATTTTGCCGGCAAACCATTTTTGAAAAAGTATGGAAAGTATGTGGGAATTTCCTGGTCGGCTATTGAGGCCGCTGAGATTAAATTTTCTGCACGTCGCTCTGGTAGTTTAACCATTTTTATTTTACGAGTTATCCCAATTATCCCATCCAGTATCGTAAGCGCTCTTGCTGGTCTCGTTAGGTTTCCATTAATAAAATATCTTATTTTTACGTTTCTAGGCACTTTGATTAGAGCGACAATTTTTGCCTTGATTGGCTTCCAATCTGGATCACTCTATAAAACTTATGCGGTAAAAATAGATCTGGCCGAAAACTTTATCATTATTGGCCTATTTATTATTTTGATGGCTTATATATTGCATAGAATTTTTAAGAAAAAGATATAAACACCATGTCGGTGGTTCGAGGAGATGGAAATATGATAAAATTAAGGTAGATTTATTAGCCATTAATAATTTAAAAATAAAAATATGCTTACTACTATCGCAATCATTCTTTTGATCCTTTGGCTCTTAGGAGTCATCGGTGCTTACTCGATTGGTTGGTTTATTCACGTTCTCTTGGTTGTCGCAATTATTATGTTTTTGGTTCGAGTTATACAGGGCAAAAATCCCGTTCAATAAGAACTTCCATATTTAGCACATATCTGATTTTTGAACCACAAAAATCATGTCAGAAGATTTTTTATAACGAAGTTATATAAAATTTCTGACTCGTTACTGCGCTCCAAGGCCGTCCACTTATCTAAAAATTAAAAATATCCGCTTGTTTGAGCGGATATTTTTAATTTGATAGAGATTAATCCAATTTGGGGGGCGGGGTAGAGCGGCCAACTATTTCTTCCCAGAGCATTCCGGCAATTACCGATAGACCTAAGAAAATAAGATAGGCAATGATAAGTTTATCCAGACTTCGCACTGGCATGAAGTGAGTGGCAAAAGCGAAGTACCAAGATGCCATAGCGATTGCGCCGACAACAAAAATTGGCGTACGGAGTTTAAGAAGCCATGAGCCATGGGGTTTTGCACCTGGTTTGGTAAATGGGACGTAAATAAGAAACGGAGCAAAAATTATCATGAGAAGCGCTCCACTGAAGCCAGAAACGAGCAAGGAAATAATTCTCATAATAAATGTGGGAGATTCTGACAAAATTCCTGGCGCAGTCACATACATTGCAAACTGGCTTATAAGCACAAGTCCAAAACCAAACCAGACCAATTCATAAAAACTCTGCAAAGTCTGCAATTCATCTTCATCAATACTCGAGTCTTTGAGGAAATTGTTTAAGAACAAGAAGACAGCCGAGGTGGCGCCCCCCATTCCTAGGACGAAACCCAAAAATTGAAGCATGACGATTATGTTTTCTATGCTGGTTAGAAATCCGGTCGCAAGGGGGAGACTGATAAGGGAGATGAAAAATACCGTGAGAGACATCATTGAGGCCAAGACGCACCAAATGCACCAGCTTCGCAAAAGAACTGCCTGAACAAATAGCAAATAACAAGAAAATAGAGCGGCGGCGATTGTGAGCATGGCAAGCGCGATTAAGCGACCTCCAACGAAAAATTGTGGGAAGAAGATCAGAGCCAAGTAACCCAAAATTATTATTGTGAAATAGGCCATACCCATGTATTCGAGGCGGATTCCAAAAAACTTAGAGTATCGGCTATTTACTACAACGTTGCAGTTAGAGCCCATTGGACACACTAATTCTTTATGATTTTTCTTGGTGTGCCAGACGTTGGCTGATACTGAGAATCCTCCGAGCGCTGCCATCACGACAAAAGCATAAAATCCCTGTGGATAGGGGAGAAATATGGTGAAAAAAAATCCACCCACACCGAGTAAGATGATCCCAAAATATAAAAATGTTTTACTTGATATATTCATCCCGTTCGAAATAGGAAACCCTTTATTTAACACAAAGTGATATTCCTATCTTATTTACTTAATTTATTAATATTGTTTTCAATTTATTCTGTTTCCGTTTCATTTCGAACTGGATTCATCCCTCCTCAATCTTCACTTCATTATAACTTTTTCAAAAATCCAGACAACTTCAATAACAACATCCCAACATCCCGGAAAAAGTTGTTGAGAGAGTCTTATTTAACTGGTAGTTCAACGACAAAAGTGGAGCCTTTGCCGGCGCCTTCACTTAGAGCTTGCACTGTGCCACCGTGTCTTTCGATGATTCCTTTGACAATAAATAGTCCAAAACCAGTTGAGTCAACATTGATTGCTTGAGAATTTTTTCCACGTCCACCCTCGGTAAATAATCTGGCTCGGTCTTCATCGGTGATTCCAACACCATCATCTTTTATTAAAAGTTTGATAATGTTTCCAGTTTTTTCAAGCGAAACTTCAACTTTTCCTTTGAAAGTGTATTTGATTGCATTATCGATAAGGTTTCTTATGGCGTGTTCTAAATTCACACGATCACCATTTATTTTGTAGTCCACTTCTTGAATATTGAGAACGAAATCTAAATTTTTCTCCTGAGCATCTCCTTTTTTTCCGACAAAAATACTTCTTACAACCTGGGCAAAATCCATAGGCTGATTTTCGTAAGTTATTTTTCCGGTTTTCATATTAGCGGCATCAAGCACATCTTGAACCACATTTACTCCATCGGTGTTGAATTTGAGTCCGTCTGTTACTATCTTTTTTACTTTAGGAGCTAATTTACCATAACTTCCTTCCAATAACTCGGCAAAAATCCATTTTGATTTGGTCAGAAATCCCTTAACTTGCTGCGCGATAAAGTGAATCAAATTTTCCTGTTGTTCATTGGCAAATGCAAGATCCTTATTCAATTTTTCAACCTGTTTATATAATTTTACTACTTCAAGATTCTGTTTATATAACTCTTCAGTAACTTTCTTGTATTCATCAGAAGAAATAGGAGCGCTGGTATTGTTGTTTGGCATCATATATTTAATTTTGAGTTTTCTATTAACCAGAAAGCTTTTTCAAGAATAAATTGATAACTGCCACACTTTAATTACCTTTAATTTTAAGTATAACATAGCTTAAAATGATCAATTGTACTCGTCATTGAATCATACAAGATATTGCATAGATTCCTAACTCGTGATATCATATTTTTCAGAAGAAATCCAATGTGGGTTTCTATAAATGACCTTTGACACTCTGACTACACGGTGAAGTATCATGAGCAGCAATAAAAAGATGATAGTAACGACCTTGCCGGTCTCTCCGAAGTTTGATCGTGGTCTGGCTTCATATACCAGTGCCTTTGTGGCCGATATGTTCGGTAGATGGTCTGGCGCAGATCTTCTGATGCCCGTTAACTTAGTTTCGCGCGTAAAGCCATATTCGAGAAATAAAGCTGATTCTGATTTTCGGACATATAATGAAATTCTAGATAGGCTTGGGATAAAACCAAAACGAACATGGAGAGATGACACCGCGATCTGCCAAGCGGCAGTGCAAACCTCACTTGAGAAGTTGTATTTGCAGAAGGCGTTGAGTGTTGAACATCTCTCCGTCCTGCGTTGTCCTTGTGGAATAGTAGAAGTTCCTGTCGCAAATCTACCCACCTTTTATAATGCCAGATTGATCACGTCTTCTGATGGTCAGTCTAATTGCAGTAAATGCGGGCAAGGTGCCAAAGCTGTTGAAACTGAAGGGTTGGTAATGGCTATCCCTTTGAGGCAGTCTGTGGACTTCGATCTCATTCCTTCTTTTTGGAGAAAGGATACTGCCAGTCTCGTGGGAGATTTTCTGAAAAAAAAGATAGTGGTATCTAGGTGCTCAGTGGTGCCGGAATCAAGAGAGATTCTTGGTGTATCTCTAGGAGGGAGAAATTACGATCTCGACCCAGTGTTTAGATGGGCAAATTTTTTGTTAGAGTTGGACGACGCAGATCATATCATCTTGGTAGTCGGTTCGCGAATAATCTCATATGCAGTTTTCGTGATTCTGTACAGCATGGCGGTATCACCTCGTAAGATAACTTTTTCAATCATCGTCCATCCCTCAGTGTCTTTCAATGATGAGAAAGGAACCCTGCAACCTTTTATCCATGAGCTGTTAGAGAATTACTCCGGCTCCGATCTAAGGTTCTTGCTTGGGACTGGGATGGTCTGGGCTAAAGAAGCCACCATCAATTCCTCCTTGTTGCACCGCATCCGTCTAATGGTCGATCAAGGTCGAGACCCGACAACTCTGGTGCCATCAAGATTCATAGATCAAGAAGTTCACCGTTCTTTCACTCAGTGGTTTAATGCTTCGACCGTAAAAGGTCTAGTAGCAAAAGTCAGAAAAGCTCAGGACATAACCCAGAACGAACTACAACTCTTTAGTGCCCTGCAAGCTGCTCGTGCCTAGTCAAGATGACTAGGCATTTTTTTATCTACGTTTAACCAAGATACAATTTCATTGACAAGCTCCTCCTCCTTTTTATAGTAATTGTGGGTCGCTGCAGGTATGATCTTGAATGTAACACCTCCTGAAATGTTTTTAGTTAAGATCTCTTTAACTTTTTCTAAATTATCCACACAATCATTCTCTCCAAAAATAACTATGGTCGGGACAACGACACTTTGCAACTCCATGAAAAGCTCTTTTGGTTGATGATAGTGAAATATATTAAATTTAGATTTAACTCCAAAATGACTCATAAAAGATTTTTTAGTAAAGAGATTGTTGCCCAACAATTTTTCTTGAACTATTTTATTATCAGGTAATTTTTGATATTTAAGTCTTAATTTAGCTAAGTTTTTAGCATCAATTCTTTTTGCTAAAAGATCTAAATCATCACATGGAGAAATTAATATTATTCCTTCCAGCGCTATTTGTTTTTTATTAAGAGTATAAACTATTTTTTGAGTGCTACTGCTATGGCCCTGAAGATAAATTTTTTTCCAGCCATTTTTAATAGCAAAATCATATGCTGCCAAATAGTCTAAATAGGCACTTGAGAAATCTTCAAAAACATAACCACTCCAAATTCTTGTTTGCTTTACATCTTTTGATCTAGAGATAAAATCATGACCACGATTATTAAATGTTAGAAAGGAAAAACCCGCATTATTATAAGATTTTGCCATAACAGGAATAAAACTATTTTTGTAAAAGTTACTCCCAAGCCCATGAGTATGCAAAACAATACCTTTATCTTTTTCTGGATTTTCTGATAAATAACCCTGCAATTCCAAATTATCTTCTGTATAGAAACTTACTAGACTACTACTCATATATTTTATTTATGCTTTTTATTCGACTTAATATTTGTATGATACTTAATAAATCTTTTTGGCGCAATTTGCTGATTTGAGTTATGTTGCGCATAAATATTTTACAGTTTTTGCACTGCTCAGGATAAAATTTGATAAACCACTTAGTCACATTCTTTTTGTGTACATTTTGTAAATCTTTCCAATCTATAAAAGAATTTACTAAAAGTATATCCAACAAAATTTTTAGAAAACATTTGATTATTTCTCTCGACCTTCTTTTGTTTATTGGCTGTAATGATAAGCGTCTAATTTTCCACGTGTACTCACGAATTTTAAAAATCAGAGATCTGGTGACTTCTCTCTCATCCAATAATTTTTCTAGTTTTTTATATATATTTTCTCCAAGCAAAACGTGGCCATTACTTAAAATTTTAATGAAATATTGTCCCTGTGTTCCATTTTGAAAAATAATTTTATCTTTATTAAATATTTCGTCATAATAATGAATGGAAATATCAAATAAATCCTGCTTGAATCTACGAAAGATTTTTTTTAAAGCTGTCAAAATTTCAATATTTTCTTCTTTTAGAACAAGATGAATATCGTAATCAGAAAAATTATCTACAGTTGACTCATTTTTAAGACGAGATCCATAAAAGATCATTGTTACAATATTGTGAATGATTGGAGATTTTTTTAGTTCTTCCACGCATTTATGCAAAGGAATTAGATTATTCTGTTTTATGTTCATAACTGTTATTATAAACCTATGGAACTAGATGGATATATACTAGCATCATTTTTTACTGATAAATACCAACAATTAGTTAATTTTTGGAAGTTAAATCGTACCAAAAAAACTGATAAAAATATTAAAGGAACAGATACAACGTTTAAAGGTCAAGATTTAGGCGGTTGTTTATGCTTATTTTCTGTTTTAACTGGTGAGATTGTTTGGAAAATGGACATTTTTTCTCCGAACGGGTTTCAGATTATAGGTAATGAGATATATTTAAATTCTCAAGACCGAATTATAGTTACAGACGGCAGTAAAGAAATTATCAAATCTATACATCATAATTTGTTTAACGATCTGCATACTCTAGAGAGAACTTTAAAGGGATTACTTGTGACTTCTTCTGGCACAGATTCAATAATAGAAATAGATCTATTGGGTAAAGAAGTGTATAGATGGTGTGGTTTTGAAGCAGGCTATACAAAAGACGCACTAGGTCATCCTATTGACACACTTAGAGACGATATTAATTATTCTGAAAAAATGATACCAACCGTAAGACAAGCGATTCATTTAAATTCTGCAATTTTGG
>Ga0163144_10027135_pt1 | contig 11102 bp, 11 predicted proteins | sample OliLak19BULKMAT1_FD_123175 | JGI IMG/M metagenome (GOLD analysis project Ga0163144, IMG submission 123175) | Freshwater microbial mat bacterial communities from Lake Vanda, McMurdo Dry Valleys, Antarctica - Oligotrophic Lake LV.19.BULKMAT1 | ecosystem: Environmental > Aquatic > Freshwater >... | reverse complement strand
CGACTCGAGATCCCGGCGCACCCTTGGGCGTGCCCCGCGCTATCTACGAGGGTGGTGTGAAGCACCGCCGTCGAAATCGGCGGAGCCGCCGCGTGGAGGGGAGGCTCAAAAGCTTTGCTTTTTGAGGGGAGGAGGCGCGTGCCTCCTCCCTCAGGACACGGGCACTGCCAGCTCGTTAGCCCAGCTCGTAGCCCTGAAAGTAGAAGGCGCACTCGGTGCTACCGTTCTCTACCGAATCAGACCCGTGCACGGCGTTCTCTCCGACGCTTGCGCCGTATAGTTTGCGCAGCGTATTGGGGTCGGCCTTTGCCGGATCCGTCGCGCCGATTACGGCTCGCAGGTGTTGAACAGCGTTGTCCCGCTGGAGCGCGATCACGATCACTGCCGACCGGGTCATGAAGTCGCACAGGTCCTTGAAGAATGGACGCGCCTCGTGCACCGCGTAGAAGCCCTGCGCCTGTCGAGGTGAAAGCTGAACCTGCCGCAGCCCCAGGACCTGGAAGCCTTCGTCTAGCAGCCGCTGAAGGATAGCGCCCGCCTTGCGTTTCTCGACGGCGTCGGGCTTGATGATGCAGAGGGTTCGCTCGGTTGCCATGGTTATTTCGCCCGGCTCTTAGCACAGCTCCGGCGCATTGCTGCAGCGTCCTACGCTGGTTACCCTGGCGGTGAACGCTTGCTCAGTTAGCGCCAAAGCCGGCTAGTCCACGGCGAGCTTGGATGCTTCGCGAGCTACAGCAGACTCTTCAGGGTTGCGCCCATCTCCGACGGAGACGGAGACATACGGACACCGGCCGCGCCCAGCGCCGCGATCTTGTCCTTGGCCGTGCCTTTGCCGCCCGAGATGATGGCGCCGGCGTGGCCCATGCGCTTGCCTGGAGGAGCGGTGGCACCCGCGATGAAGCCGGCGACCGGTTTTTTCATGTGCTGCTTGATGTAGTCGGCGGCGCGCTCCTCGGCGCTGCCTCCTATTTCACCCATCATCATCACGGCTTCGGTGTTTGGATCCTCGTTGAAAAGCCGAAGCACGTCCACGAAGTCCAGGCCCGCGACCGGATCCCCGCCGATGCCGACGCAGGTCGACTGGCCGAGACCCAGCGCCGTGAGTTGGCCTACCGCTTCATAGGTGAGGGTACCGCTACGCGACACGACGCCGATCTTCCCAGGCCGGTGGATGTGACCCGGCATGATGCCGATTTTGCACTCTCCGGGAGTGATGACACCGGGGCAGTTGGGGCCGACCAGTCGCACCGGCTTACCTTCGATGGCACGCCGCACGCGAATCATGTCGGTGACAGGTATGCCCTCGGTGATGCAAATGACCAGTTTACAGCCAGCGTCCACAGCTTCCAGGATCGCGTCGGCCGCGCCGAGAGCGGGCACGAAGATGCAAGAGGTGTCAGCGCCTGTCTGCTTCACCGCTTCTGCCACGGTGTCAAAAACTGGTAGCGTGACCGCCTTACCGCCGGGGCCTTCAGCGGCGAAGCTCTCCCCCCCGCGATTGGGCGTACAGCCGGCAACGACTTGTGTGCCGTAGGCCAGGCATTGCTTGGCGTGAAAGGAGCCGGCGGAGCCGGTGATGCCCTGCACCAGGACGCGCGTGTCTTTAGAAACCAAGATCGACATATTGGGGAATTTTCTGGAGTTTTGCGTTTGAACGGATGTGTCAGGGCTTCGCGTCACGCGGCCTTGGTAGCAGCCACGATCTTCTTCGCGCCGTCCGCCATCGTGTCGGCCGGTTGGATGCGCAGTCCGCTTTCGGCCAAGAGCTTCTTGCCTTGCTCGACGTTGGTGCCTTCCAACCGTACGACGAGCGGTACATTCAGGGACAGCTCGCGGGTGGCGGCGATCACGCCTTCGGCGATGACGTCACACTTCATGATGCCGCCGAAGATATTGACGAAAATGCCCTTAACCTTCGGGCTGGAGAGAATCATCGAGAAGGCCTTGGTGACTTGCTCCTTGGTGGCGCCGCCGCCAACGTCCAGGAAGTTCGCCGGGCTCCCACCGTGGTGCTTGATGATGTCCATGGTGGCCATCGCCAGGCCCGCGCCGTTCACCAAACAGCCAATGTCGCCGTCTAAAGACACGTAAGAGAGTCCTGCGTCCTTGGCTTCGAGCTCGACCGGATCCTCTTCGTCCTTGTCCATCAGGCTGTCCCACTCCTTGTGGCGACCAGCCGCGTTGTCGTCGAAGGTCACCTTCGCATCGCCGGCGATGACCTTGCCCTGCTTGGTGATGATCAGTGGGTTGACCTCGCATAGCGAGCAGTCTTCCTTTTCGAAAAGCTCGGCCAGCTTGGTAACGAGCTTGACGAAATCGCTGACCGTTTCTTTCGGGTTCGGTGTGCCCTTTCCGACATCGAGGCCGTAGGCGAGCTTGCGCGCCTGGTAGCCGCCGAGGCCGATCACCGGATCGACGTGCTCGGTGACGATCTTCTCCGGAGTTTCTTCGGCGACCTTTTCGATCTCCACGCCGCCCTCGGTCGAGGCCATCAGAGCGACTCTCCGCTGTTCGCGGTCGACGACCAGGCCCAGGTACAGCTCGCGGGCGATCTCGATGCCTTGCTCGACGTACAGGCACTTGACCTTCTGGCCTTCGGGGCCGGTCTGATGCGTGATGAGCTGCATGCCGAGGATCTTCTCGGCGGCGGCTCGCGCCTCTTTGACGCCGCCCTTGACCACTTTGACGCCGCCGCCCTTGCCCCGGCCGCCGGCGTGGATCTGCGCCTTCACAACGACGACGCTGCTGCCCGTTTCGGCATAAAGCTTCTCCGCTGCGGCTTCGGCCTCCGCGACGCTGAAGCAGGCGATGCCCTTCGGCACGCTGATGCCGTACTTCGCGAACAGCTGCTTACCCTGGTATTCGTGGATCTTCATCGGTGTTTCAGACCTTGGCTTTCACGATGTCGACGACCTTCTGCACGCTGTCGACGCTGGTCTTCAGCATCGCCTTTTCTTCGGTCGTGAGCTCCACGACCAGGATGCGCTCGACCCCGCCAGCGCCGATCACCACCGGAACGCCCAGGTAGAGATCTTGGTAGCCGTACTCGCCCTCTAAATAGGCGGCGGCTGGAAGCAGCCGCTTCTGATCCAGTAGGTAGGCCTCCGCCATCGCGACCGCGCTTGCGGCAGGGGCATAATAGGCGCTGGTGCCCATCAGACCGACGATTTCGCCGCCGCCTTTGCGCGTGCGGTCGATGATGGTCGCAAGCTTGTCGGCCGCGATGAGCTGTTTTACGGGTACGCCGTTGATGGTGCAGTAGGACAGCGCCGGCACCATGTCGTCGCCGTGTCCGCCCAGCACCATGGCGCGAACGTCCTTGATGCTGGCACCCGTCTCGCGCGCCAGGAACAGCGACAGCCGCGCGCTGTCGAGGACGCCGGCCATGCCCACGACCTTTTCGCGTGGAGCGCCCGTGCGTCGCTTGAACTCGTAGACCATCGCATCCAGCGGATTGCTGATCACGATCACGAACGCCTCTGGGCAGTGCTTCTTGGCGTTGTCGGCCACGTTCTGGATGATGGGCAGGTTCACGCCCACCAAGTCATCGCGCGACTGCCCAGGCTTACGGGGGATACCGGCGGTGACGATCAGGACGTCGGAGCCGGCTAGGTCTTCCCAGTTGGCCGTACCGGTCACCTTGGCGTCGGCACCGGAACATGCGGAGGATTGTTCGAGGTCGAGGGCCTTGCCCTTCGCGAAGCTCTCCTTGGCCGGGATGTCGAACAGCACGACATCACCGAGCTGCTTGGCGAGCAGCAGGTTTGCGAGCTCCCCGCCGATATTGCCCGCGCCAATCAGTCCAATCTTCTTTCTGGCCATGCTCTCTTCTCCGACACAAACTGGGAAAAACTGGGCGTAGACCAGCATCTTCGCGCCCGCAACTGCGGCTACGGAAATCCCCACAGATCTCGCAGGCGAGGGGGATCCGGCCGCCAGCGTCTAGCCCGATGAATGACGGCCCTTTCCTACGATTGGCAGGCGTCGTCGTTGACGCGATCGGGGTGCGGCTCTACGTCTCGGGTCCCGCTACCAGGAGGATGATCATCATGAACACACAAGAGCTAGGAAAGCGCTACGTACAGCTTTGCAAAGAGGGCAAGAACCTCGAATGCCTGGACGAGCTCTTTGGCCCAGAAGTGGTGAGCGTGGAAGCAGCGGCCCCGCCCAGCGGAGGCGACCGCGTCACCAAGGGAGTCGACGCTGTTCGCGCGAAGGGTCAGTGGTGGATTGATAACCACACGGTCCACAGCGCCGAGGTGCAGGGTCCATATCCTCACGATGACCGTTTCGCGGTCCGCTTCTTGTACGAGGTCACCAACAAGCCGAGTGGGCAGCGGATGAAGATGGACGAGGTGGGCCTGTTTACGGTGGTAAACGGCAAAATCACGCGTGAAGAGTTCTTCTACACAATGGGCGGCTGAGCAACCTTCGTTGGTGGGCGCGGGGCCTATCCGCCTACTAGGCGGCTGCGGCTGTGCCTGCGCAAAAGGGCGCGCTGCCCGCGGAGGACGGCTCCGCGGGCAGCCTTGTCAGATCACATGTGCTCGATAACGGCTTGTCCGAACTCCGAGCATTTCACTTCTTTGGCGCCCTCCATCAGGCGAGCAAAGTCGTAGGTAACGGTCTTGGCGCCGATCGCTCCGTCGATGCCCTTGATGATGAGGTCAGCGGCTTCGTTCCAACCTAAGTGGCGGAGCATCATTTCGCCGCTCAACGTGACCGAGCCCGGGTTCACCCGGTCGAGGTTGGCGTACTTGGGCGCCGTGCCGTGGGTCGCCTCGAACACCGCATGTCCGGTGTCGTAGTTGATGTTGCCACCTGGAGCGATGCCGATGCCGCCCACCTGAGCTGCCAAGGCGTCGCTTAGGTAGTCACCGTTGAGGTTCATCGTAGCGATGACATCGAAATCCTTCGGCCGTGTCAGCACCTGCTGCAGGGTGATGTCGGCGATCGAATCTCTCACCTTGAGCAGGCTCTTCCACTTGCCATTGCCGTGCGTGGAGGTGAGCGACAGCGCCTCCTTTACTTCGGCGATCAGCTCGGCCTGCGCTGCGGCGGGCGCCATGTCGTAGCCCGGTTCAATCATGCGCGAGTTCTCTTCTACGGAGAGGCCTGGCTTGTCCTCGGCGTTGCCTAGGATCCAGCTCTCGCGCTCGGTCACGATCTGCGCGCGGAATTCGCGTTTTGCCAGGGCGTAACCCCAGTCGCGAAAGGCGCCTTCCGTAAACTTCATGATGTTGCCTTTGTGCACGATCGTGACGCTCTTCTTCTTGTTTAGTAGAGCAAAGTTGATGGCGGCGCGTACGAGCCGCTCACTGCCCTCGCGCGACGTGGGCTTGATGCCGATGCCCGACGTATTGGGGAACCGGATATTCTTGACGCCCATCTCGTTCTGAAGAAACGCGATCACCTTCTGCACTTCTGGCGAGCCTTCCTCCCATTCGACGCCAGCGTAGATGTCCTCGGTGTTCTCACGAAAGATCACCATGTCCACGTCGCCGGGGCGCTTGACTGGGCTTGGCACGTTGGTGAACCAGCGCACCGGCCGCAAGCACACGTATAGATCGAGCTGTTGCCGGAGCGCCACGTTCAGCGAGCGTATGCCCTTGCCGACTGGCGTGGTGAGCGGGCCCTTGATGCCCACCAAGTACTTTCGATAAGCGTCTACTGTCTGCTCCGGAAGCCAGCTGTCGAACTTCTTCTTGGCCTTCTCGCCAGCGTACACTTCGTACCAGGCGATCTTGCGCTTGCCACCGTAGGCCTTGGCGACCGCCGCATCCAGCATCGCGCTCGAGGCGCGCCAGATGTCCGGACCGGTTCCGTCGCCCTCGATGAATGGCAGGATGGGCTGGTTCGGTACCTCGAGCTTGCCGCCCTTCATCACGATCGGGTCACCGGATTTGGGGGCTTCGAACTGGGTCATTGCTTATGCCTTTGGTCGGACCGGGAGGGTCGTGGTCCGAGCCTCGGGGCGTAGATCAGCCGACCACCGTCGGCAACCACCGCGCGCTCGTCACGAGCCGGCCGCTCGTTTCGTCCACTTCCCCGACGGGCTTCCCTTCCCGGTTTGGGAGTGGGCTGGCCTGGCGGGCGGCCAGCTGAAAGATCTGGCTAAAGGTCATATCCTGGTGCTGTAGAGTGCGCTCCGTGTCCTCTACCCAAAGCGCTTCGCGACACGCTAACGGTTGCTGGCTCCGCGGCGCGGGCATGGCTCTCGGAATCTTCCTGAGCTCATGCGGTCCGGCTCCGGCTCCGGCGAGCATTGGTGCGCAGGCTCCGGCTGTGCGCCCTCTGCGCAATGCCGTCGTTTTCGACGACTGCGCTGCGGAGGCCGGAAAGCCGCCACCGGAGCCATTGCTCAAAGAGTACACGGGCGTCGCACGCAAGGCGCGCTGCCAGCGCGAGGTGTACACGATCATGGGTGGGGTCACTCATTTCCTCGGAGTGGACTGCAAGCATTGCCACTTGGAGCCGAATTACGCTGCGATGACGCATCGGAAAGAGATTGCGAACTGGATGGCGCGCGAGCTCATTCCTCGGCTCGAGAAGCGCTCCGGTGGCGGCGAACCTTGGTGCAACGATTGCCACCAGGGCAAGGCCAAGATCCTCGGCGACCCTCGAAAGCCTCAATTCGCGATCGACTGGATGACTACTCATTTGGTCGAGGATTTCGATACCAGCTTGGGCAAGCCGCTCCGGTGTCGCAGCTGTCACAAGGGGGATCTGGGCTCACCCGAGTTTCAGCGCAAAATCATCCTGACCGGGAACTTGCCCGAGGGTCGCGCCCTTGCGCCCAAGAAAGCGCCTACCCCGCCCGCCACGTCCGCTCCCTTGCCGGCTGAGGTCGCTCCTGACGAGTCCGCCCAGCCACTACCCGACTACGGCGGACGCTGAGCTGATGGGCCGTCTCCCCGCCCGTCACCGGACACTTACTGCTGCATGCGGCCGCGGACGAACAGCGCGTGGCCGTGCAAGTAGTCGCTAGTCCAGCCGCCTTCTAACGGCGCGTTCTCCGCCAGCAAGCAACTCGAGTCTTTCGGACAGTTGTCGAGCTTCCACGCTACCCAGCTGACTTTGCGCTCGTTCAGCCAGTCGTCCCAGTCCTGCGCTGCCTCCAAGCAGACTTTGCCGTCGAGCCCTCCGTCGGCCGAGGTGGCGCCGAACTCGGTGACGAACAAGGCAACGCCCAAGCTCGTGGCCGAGTCTCCCTTCAGGCGCAAAGAACCCGAGTGCGAGCAAGCATAGTAATGCAGCGTGTAAAGCAGGTTGCTGCCGGCAAGCGGATCGCGCGCGGCCTGGTCCACCTCCTGGGAGTAGTTGGGCGTACCTAAAATGATCGGGGCCCCGCTGTCGTGCTCGCGGATCACGCCCACCACCGCCTCGTGGTACAGCTTCAGGGCGGGCCAGGCGATGTCCTTCGGCTCATTGAAGGTCTCGTAGAGGACGTTCGGAACTCCCGCGTACTTCGCGGCGACCTCCGCGAAGTACGCTTCCGCATCGGGTTGGTGCTCGTGCGCGTAGTGATCGTGCCAATCTACAATCACGTAGACGCCCGCTTCGATCGCATTGTCGACGATCCGGTAGACTTGCTCTTTTGCTCGCTCCGGGTTGGTTAAGTAGGCGCCCGGGGGGTCGATGCCCATGGCAGCGCGGATTACGCTGAGCTTCCAGTTGTTGCGCATCCAGCGCAGAGCGGTGAGGTTCTCCGCGTAGCCGTCGTCCTCCCAGTTGAGCCACATGCTGCTGACCCCCTTGAGCTGTATCGGCTCGCCCGCCTCGTTCTGCAGCTGGCTCCCCACTACCTTCAGGTGCCCATTCACCTCGACCGGGGTTGGGCCGAGGTCGTCGGCTCCGAGGTCCTCGTTGCTGCCCTCGGCACTGGGATCTCCGCGGTCCGCCTGCGGGCGGGAGGTGCCCGCGTCGCAGCCAGCGGCTAAGAGCAGGAAGGCGAGCAACCCGAGGGTAGAAGAGTGCCGAAGCATGTCGGTCTTTTGACGCAAAATGCGCTGGTCCTCAACCCGTCGCGTCGATTTTTAGCGTTTAGGAGAAACCGCAACGAAAACTGGACGAAACGCGCGACGGCAGATGCTCAGCCGCGCTTCGTAGGCTCACCGGGCGAAAGGTCTCTCATGAACCCGATCGTTCGGCTCATCAGTATTGCGGCGCTGTCGCTCGTAGCGACAGCATGTAACAAAACAGACGCTCCCAAACCGGCTGCCGACGAGCAGCCCGCAAAGGCTGCAACCACGGGCGACGCGCCTGCGGCATCGGTCGCTGCTCCCGCCGCGCCTACACCGACCTCCGGTTCGGCGCTCAAAATTGGCTACAGCGATTGGCCGGGCTGGGTCGCCTGGGAGATCGCAATTCAAAAAGGTTGGTTCAAGGAAGCAGGGGTCGACGTCGACTTCAAGTGGTTCGAGTACGTGCCCTCGATGGAGGCTTTCTCCGCCGGCAAGGTTGACGCCGTTTGCATGACCAACGGCGACGCGCTCGTGACAGGAGCCACCGGTGGCAGGAGCGTTGGTATCTTGGTCAACGACTACAGCAACGGCAACGACATGATCGTTGCCAAACCGGGTATCACCTCCGTGGCGCAGCTGAAGGGTAAAACCGTCGGAGTCGAGGTCGGCTTCGTTGACCATTTGCTGCTCCTGCATGCCCTCAAGTCCGCCAAGCTCACCGAGAAGGACGTGAAGCTCAAAAACGTCAAGACCGACGAAACGCCGCAAGCCCTCAAGTCCGGCGACGCGGACGCCATCGCAGCCTGGCAACCCAATAGCGGGGCAGCGCTCAAGGATGTGCCGGGGTCCAAGCCCATCTTTACCAGTGCCGACGTGCCCGGCCTGATCTACGACGTGCTGGCCGTCAGCCCTAAGAGCTTGGCCGAGCGCCGCCCCGACTGGGTGAAGGTGGTCAAGGTGTGGGGGAGGGTGGCCGACTTTCTGAAGGATGAGAAAAATCTCGACGAAGCCGCGAAGATCATGAGCGCGCGCGTCGGTCTGACGGCGGAGCAATACAAGCCGCTGATGAAGGGCACCTTCATTCTGACGCTAGCAGAGGCTCAAAAGCGCTACGCCAAGGCCGACGGACTCGAATCCATCTACGGTTCGAACAAGATCGTCGATCAGTTCAACGTCGCCAACACCGTCTACAAGGCTCCAGAGAAGACGGACGAATACCTCGACCCGAGCATCACGGCGGAAGCCATGAAGCCATGATGCCATGACGCAAGAGGCAGCGCGACAGACGCCCCCCGCTGGGTCTCCCAGCAGGGGGCGCGGGCGCCAATTGCTCGCCGTGCGGGCTCCGTTGCCCGCCAGGCTCAGCATGTTAGCGGGTGTTGGTGCTTTCATACTGCCGCTGCTGCTCTGGTCCGTCGTAAGTTACGTGCCCTTCATTTGGCACCCACTGGTGCACGTTCACGACGCGGGTGACGTGAACGTGCCGGGCCAGTACAGCTATGTGGCCAAAGACCAGCTCGTAGAGCGCGAGGTATTCGAAAAGCGCAACGACGAGCTCGGGCGCGCGAATGCAAAGCTCGCGGTGGGGGAGCGAGCCAATCCAATATTTTTGCCGGCGCCCCATGAGGTAGCGCGTGCGTTCTACACGGCGTTCGTGACGCCGCCGGTGCGCAACGGGGACATGTGGCTGCATGAGAGCCTTTGGCAGAGCTGCCAGGTCATATTTTGGGGCTTCCTTTACTCTGTGCTGTTCGGCTTGCCGCTCGGCATTCTGTGCGGCACCTTCTCGCTGTTTTCCCGACTCTTCGAGCCGTTCGTGGATTTCGTGCGCTACATGCCGGCGCCCGTGTTTGGGGCCCTTTCGGTGGCCGTCCTGGGCCTGGGTGAGGCGCCGAAGATCAGCATCATTTTCATCGGTACTTTCTTTCAGATGGTGCTGATCGTTGCCAACACCACGCGGTCGGTCGACCCGGCGCTGCTGCAAGCTGCCCAAACGCTCGGTGCCAATAACCGCCAATTGATAACGCACGTGATCGTGCCCGCGGCCGTCCCGGCGCTCTATCGCGACATGCGCATCCTGCTCGGCTGGGCGTGGACTTACTTGGTCGTGGCCGAGCTAATTGGGGAAAAGTCAGGCATCAGTGCCTTTCTCTACCAGGAGCAGCGCTACCGCCACTTCGACAACTTGTACGCGGGCATCGTGATGATCGGCATGGTCGGGCTCGTCACGGACCAGCTGCTGACGTTCATCGGTCGCTTCCTGTTCCCCTGGGAGACGGGTAACGCCACTTTGTGGCGCTTCATCAAGAGCTTGAAGGTTGCCCTGTCGCCGCGCGGCAACGCGCTGCCAGAGGCTGATCCCATCAACGATTCTCAAGTTCTGGAGCGTCAAGGAGCTCCAGAAATTCTCTGAGGAGTGCCACATGTCCGCTGAAGAGTCCCTGGAATTGCCCAGTTATTTGCAGCATACCGAGCAGGTGTCTGCACGCTTCGCGGAGATTCGTGAGCGACCAGTCGTGCTGAGCTTGTCTGCCGTTTCCCGACAGTTCGAAGGTGCGCAGGGGCCCGTCTTGGCACTCTCCAAGATCAGCTTCGATGTGCGCAAACGCGAGTTCATCAGCGTCATAGGGCCGTCCGGCTGCGGCAAGTCGACGCTGATTCGCATCGTAGCGGGCCTGGAGAGCGTCACCAGCGGTCAAGTCAGCGTCGATGGCACGTCAGTATACGAGCCGGGTGCTGACCGCGGCATGGTGTTTCAGGCCTATACTCTCTTTCCTTGGCTCAACGTGAAAGAGAACGTGATGTTCGGCTTGAAGATGAAGGGCATGCCCAAAGCCAAGGCCCAGCGCATCGCCATGGATTGGCTGGACGTCGTAGGCCTCACCAGGTTCTCCGAGCACTATCCCGCGCAGCTCTCGGGCGGAATGAAGCAGCGCGTAGCGATCGCGCGGGCACTTGCCAACGAGCCGCGGATCTTGCTCATGGACGAGCCTTTTGGGGCGCTCGACGCGCAGACACGCAGCAGCATGCAAGCTCATCTCTTGCGTATCTGGGAGACGGTCAACGTGACCGTCTTGTTCATTACTCACGATCTGGACGAGGCCATTTACCTTTCGGATCGGGTCGTGGTGCTAGGTG
>Ga0163144_10027134_pt1 | contig 11102 bp, 5 predicted proteins | sample OliLak19BULKMAT1_FD_123175 | JGI IMG/M metagenome (GOLD analysis project Ga0163144, IMG submission 123175) | Freshwater microbial mat bacterial communities from Lake Vanda, McMurdo Dry Valleys, Antarctica - Oligotrophic Lake LV.19.BULKMAT1 | ecosystem: Environmental > Aquatic > Freshwater > Lake... | reverse complement strand
GGCCGTGATGAAGGAGCGCGAGGGCGACCTCGACGCCGCCGAGAGCCTGTACCAGGAGGCGGTCGCGCTGGCGAAGACCGATTTCGGCATCCTCGAGGCGCTGGTCGAGCTGCACTGCAACGTGCGGCGGTGGACCCACGCCGTCGACGCGATCGTGAAGTTCCTCGAGACCACGCCGCCGCCGTCCGACGACGTCAAGCTGCTCGCGATGATGCGCCAGGCCGAGATCCACGCCGACTGCGAGATGGATCCGCACCGCGCGATCTCGGTCTTGCGCGAGGTGCTGCGGATCTCGCCGACCCACCAGGACGCGCACTACCGGCTCGCGCAGGAGCACTTCCTCCTCGGGCGGTTCGCCGAGGCGCGCGCCGCGGTCGAGCGCGTCATCGAGCTGGCCGCGGCGCCCGGCAACGCGATGACGCCGGAGAGCCTGGCGCGGTTCTACTACTACCGCGGCCGGATCATCGAGGTGTCGGGCGACGTCCGCGGCGCGACCTCGCAGTACCGCCGCGCGATCGAGTACGACCCCGGCTACGCGCCGCCCGCGCTCGCGCTCGCGCGTCGAGCCGCCGAGACCGGCGACCAGCGCACCGCCGAGACGCTGCTGATCGACGCCGCGCACGCCGCGATGGGCTCGAGCGGGCCGCAGGCCGCGGTGCCGCTGCAGCGCGGGCTCGCGCGGATCTTGCTCGCGAGCGGCGATCGTCCGGCCGCGATCGAGGCGTACCGCGGCATCCTCAACGTCGAGCCCGACAACGCCACCGATCGCGTCGCGCTCGCCGAGATCTACGCGATCGACGATCCGCAGCGCGCGGTCGCCGAGCTGCGCAAGGTGATCGAGCGCGACATCCACCACGCGCCCGCGTACCGCCTGCTGTCGTCGTACTACACGCGGCTGGGCGAGTTCGACCGCGCCGCGCGCGTGCTCAGCGTGATGGAGCAGCTCGGGTTCTCGGAGGACGCCGATCGTGGCGCCGCCGCCAAGGCCCGCGCGATGCTCGCGCACCAGCCGCTGCGCCGCGCGATCGACGACGATCTGCGCCAGCGCCTGCTGGTGGGGCCGGCGTCGCGGGACGTGCTCGGCGAGGTGTTCACGTCGATGGCACAGGAGGTCAGCGCGCTGTTCCCGCAGCCGGCGTTCGGCGAGAACCTCGCGCCGATCCAGACGCTCGACGATCCGGCGATCAAGATCGCCGTGCAGGACGTGATGCGGCTGTACGCGGTCGACGCCGAGATCTACGTGGGTGATCGCGTGCCCGGCAACATCGTCGTCACCGCGTACCCGCGTCGGATGGTCGTGATCGAGCGCGCGCTGCTCGGCGAGGCCGATCCGGCGCGGCGGTACCTGCTCGGCTGGGCGCTCGAGTCGATCCGCGGCGGGTACGGGCTGCTGCTCCACCTCGGCCGCCGTCACCGCGCCGAGCTCGGCTCGCTCCTGCGCGCGCTGCTCCTGCCCGAGGGCGAGCGCGCGGGTCCGACCAACGACTTCGTCCGCGCGCTGCCCAAGCGCGCGACGAAGGTGCTGGAGCGCCACATCGGCCGCGGCCGCGATCTCGACACCGAGGCGTGGATCGACGGGATGATCTGCTGCGCGAAGCGCGGCGGGCTGCTCGCCAGCGACGACTTCGCGTCGGCGACGTGGATGATCGCGCGGCTGTCGGGCGAGAGCCTGGGCGGCCAGGCGACGCACGAGGCGACCGTCGCGCTCGGCGCGGTGCTCGGTGGTGCCGACCTGGTGCGCTTCTATCTGTCTGACGACTACCACCGCCTACGCGACACGCTCGCCACCGCGGCGCCTGGCTCGGTCTCCTAGCTCGGGATCACCCAAACCTCCGCCCGTCTCTGGATCCGAAGCCCCGGATGCTCATATACTTTTGTCCCGCAGCGGGTTTTGGACTATGTTTGGTCGTTCGTAAGGTGGGCTACGGGAATTACATGGCGGAGCTCTCATGAGTCAGAAGTTCCAGGCTGCGGTCCATCACCGCGATGACATCAGCTACGTGAAGCTGACTGGCGTCATCGACGAGGACAACGAGCTCGGTGATCTCGTCGACAAGATCCCGCCGGGGACGGCGGTCATCGATCTCGGTGAGATCGAGCGCATCAACTCGTGCGGCGTCCGCGACTGGGTGAACTGGCTCGGCAAGCTCGAGAACAACACGACGAAGACCGTCCTGGTCGAGTGCTCGCCGGCGATCGTCGCGCAGATCAACCTGGTCAACAACTTCACCGGCACCGGCGTGGTGAAGAGCTTCTACGTCCCGTACTTCTGCCCCGAGTGCGACGAGGAGAAGGTCCTGCTCGTCGAGGCCGCGGACATGGGTCCGCCGCCGCACGAGCCGCCGACGTGTCGCTGTGACGAGTGCGATCTCGTCATGGACTTCGACGACATGCCGGACTCGTACTTCGCGTTCCTGTCGAACCAGAAGAAGGTCGCGGAGCCCGAGAAGATCAACGGCGTGATCAAGGAGTTCGCGCCCGCCGAGGGCGAGAAGTCGAAGATCCGTTCGCGCGTCGGCACGACCTCGCTTTCCGGCGCGTCCGTTTCCTCCTTGCCGAGCGTGCCGTCGTTGCCGTCGATCTCGCGGACCTCGCCCGGCAGCCAGCCGTCGATCCGCACCGCGATGGGCTCGGCGTTGAAGCTGCCTTCGACCAACCCGGGTCAGACCGGCGCGGGCATCCGCACCTCGGGCACGTTCACCAACCCCGGCACGCGGCCGGGTTTCGGTGGCACCAACCCGGGCACGAACCCGGGCGGCGGCGGCGCGGCGATCGCGATGGCCGATCGCGCGCCCGTCGTGCAGCCGAAGTCGAGCGCGGTGATCTACATCCTCGTCGCGGTGCTGCTCGCCGCGATCGGCGTGCTCGCGTTCCTGCTGCTGTCCGGCAAGTAGGCCGCCAGTAGGCCGCCAGTAGGCCGCCAGTAGGCCGCCATTAGGCCGGAGGTAGGTCAGACTGGCAGCGTGCCGGTCGATGACCAGACCCGGCGCCTCGGGGGAGGCGGTCGGGACGCGGACGACGACGTGTTGCCCGTGCGCACCACGCTCGCCGGCCGCTACGAGATCGTCGACATCCTCGGCAAGGGCGGGATGGGCGCGGTCTACCTCGCGATCGACTCGGCGCTCGCGGGCAAGCCGGTCGCCCTGAAGGTCGTCGCGCACGAGGCCGCCGACGACGGCGATCTTGACCAGCTGCGGCGCGAGGTCCTGCTCGCGCAGCAGGTCACCCACCGCAACGTGTGCCGCATCTACGACCTCGAGCGCCTCGACGGCCGCTGGATGATCAAGATGGAGTGCATCTCCGGCGAGACGCTGGGTCAGCGCCTCGAGGCCGGCCGGCTGCCGATCGGCAACGCGCTGACGATCGGCCGCCAGATCGCCGCAGGGCTCGCCGCCGCGCACGCGGAGGGCGTGATCCACCGCGACCTCAAGCCCGGCAACGTCATGCTCGAGAACGGCACCGGCCGCGTCGTCGTCATGGACTTCGGGATCGCGCGCGCCGCCGGCGACGCGCCGACCTCCGACGGCGCCGGCACCCCGGCGTACATGGCGCCCGAGCAGGCGCGCGGCGAGGCGATCGACGCCCGCGCCGACGTCTACGCGCTCGGCTGCGTCCTCTACTCGATGATCATCGGCGAGGACGTGTTCCCCGCGCCGTCGCCGGAGATCGCGGTGCTGCGGCAGATGACCGACCCCGCGCCCGACCCGCGCAACCGCCGGCCCGAGGTGCCGCCGTGGCTGGGCCGCGCGATCCTGTCGATGCTCGCGAAAGACCCGCTGGCGCGGCCCAAGGACGCCGCCGCCGCCGAGCGCCTGCTCGCCGGCCCCAAGGCGAAGCGGCGCGGCCTGGCGATCGTCGCGGCCGTGGCGGTCGCGGCGATCGCGGCGGTGATCGTGCTGCTGGTGCTCCGCCCCGATCCGCCGCGGCCGACCTGGCACCCGGCGATCGTCGAGCTCGAGCCGAGCTACGACGAGAACGCCGAGTCGGTGGCGTTCTCGCCCGACGGCAAGCGGCTGGTCTACGCGACCGACCGCGACCGCCCGGGCTGGCTGCGCGCGCGGGTCCGCGAGGTCGCCGGCACCGTCGACGACGTCGCGATCTCGCCGGTCGACATGAACGCGCTCAACGTCAGCTGGACCCAGGACGGGCAGTCGATCCTGTTCACCGACGCGAGCGGGATGGTCGCCTACCGCGTGCCCGCGACCGGCGGCGTGCCCGAGCAGATCGGCAGCGGGTACGCGCTCGCCTGCGGCGCGGCGCTGCTGCGGTTCGAGCAGGGCTCGCCGGGCTGCGCGAGCTGCCCGAGGTTCGTGCTCCGCGACGACGACGCCCGCGAGCGCGAGGTCCTGCGCCTCGACGCCAACGCGTTCGTCACCACCTACCAGTGCGATCCGGCCGGGACGCGGGTCGCGTGGTCGCGCGCCGAGCACGGCGCGCCGTTCTACCAGCCCGCCGATCTGTGGATCGCCGACCTCGCCACGGGCAAGCCGCGCCGCCTCACCGACGACGGCAAGCGCAACGCGTACCCGACGTTCACGCCCGACGGCGAGACGCTGGTGTTCACCTCGGCGCGCGGCGGCGGCGTGATGAACCTGTGGGAGCTGCCGCTCGACGGCGGCGCGCCGATGCAGCTGACGTTCGGCGAGGGCAACGACCTGCTCGCCGACGTCTCGCCCGACGGGACGATGGTCGTGTTCCACGCCGACGTCACCTCGGCGCCGCTGTTCGCGCGCCGTGACCCGTCGCGTCCACCGAGCCGGGTCACGCCGAGCCGCGCGATCCTGGTCGACCCGCAGGCCACGCCCGACGGCCTCGAGATCGTCGCCACCGACTACGCGCCGCTGACCACCCGGATCGTCGCCGTCCGGGTCGCGGACGGCGTGATCCGCGGCCTCGGCGACGGCGTGATCGCGACCGTGACCGCCGACGGCGAGTCCGTGGTGATCGGCGGCGACGGCGTCCCGGCGCACCTGTCGGTGGTCGCGCGTGCGGGTGGCGGCGCCCGCGCGCTCGCCCAGCTCCCCGGCCGGGTCCGCGCGCTCCGGGCCGGTCCCGACGGGTACGTCCACGCGATGGTCGATCGCGGCGACACCCGGGAGGCGTGGCGGGTCGCGATCGCCGACGGCAAGGCCGAGCGCGAGGCCGACGCGCCGTGGTGCTTCGTGCAGCCGGCGCCGGTCGGAGGCTGGAGCGTGTGGATGCGCTGCGTCGACACCGGCCCGGTCGAGGGCGTCCTGGTCGCGCCGGGCGCCCGGCCCGATCCGGCGGCCCCTGGCCTCCGCTTCCAGGGCCCCATGTACGCCGGCGGCGACTTCGACGCCGCGGGCACCGTCTACATCGCCTACGACCAGCCCCGCGTCCTGCGGATCGACCTGGCCACCGGCGCCTCCACGACCCTGTTCGAGGCGCCTGCTTACGGGATGGCGGTGTCTCCCGATGGCCAGACCGTCTACACCACGGAGCCGGTCGGGCGGGCGAGGCGGCAGATGATCACGAACTTCGCATCGCGTCCCCGTCCGTAGGGTGCCTTAGACCTGGAGGCCCTTCTTGTAGGCAAGCAGCTCCTTCTGCGTCTTGAGCAGGAGCTGGTTGGTCTCGAGCAGCTCGCGGGTGCGGGCGCGGATCTGGTTGGCCAGGCGCTCACGCTCGCGGGCCTCGGTCTCGAGCATCTCCTGGTACTTGACCTGGACGACGGCCTCGTCGGTCACGTTGCGCTGGATCTCGAGGGCACCCACGTGGTTGCCAGCGTCGTCGGTGATCGGCACCGCCGAGAGGATGAACCGCATCGCCTTGGCGTCGGAGTCACCCATGATCACGCCGCTGATCTCGTCGAGCCGGACGTGCCGGTTGTCGGTCCAGCACTGCTGCGCGATGCATTCGGTCTTGCAGATGTTGAGCTCGATGACCTCGAAGCACTTCTTGCCCTTGAGGCCACGCGCCACGTTCCGGGGCAACATCGCGTAGAACGCGCGGTTGAAATCGACGATCCGACGCTCCGTGTCGACGAGGAAGTAGCTGTCGACGATCGCGTTGTTGACGCGCTTGAACTGGTCCAGGAACAGCGTCAGCGCCGGATGTACGTCCATCGGATTGCGATCGTAGCAGAGGCCGTGGGTTTCGTTGACCTACCGCACGAGCCGGGCGTAACATTTCGATAAGCCATGGCAAAACGGGCGGGGCCGAGCATCTCGGTCAAGATGATCCTGACGTCGACACTGCTGGTGCTCCTCACGGTGGTCGGCCTCGGGTTCATGAACGTGATCAATACGGGGAAGATCTACGACGAGAACGCTGCGAAGCGCGTCGTCGACTTCCGCACGAGCTTGGTCGAGCGCGGCGAGGCCGCGACCGGCGGCGTCGTGCCGCCGCTCAAGTCGCTGCTGATCGAGAACAAGGACGGCGAGATCAAGGCGCTCGCGCGCGACATGGCGCGGAGCCCGGGCAACGGCCTCCAGCTGATCGTGATGATGACCAAGGACAAGGAGGTCATCATCCACTGCCAGGTCGTCGAGGCCGAGGCCGGCTCGTCGGAGTCGCCGTGCGACGAGAGCAAGTACAGCGCCGAGCACGCGCCCGCCAACGACGAGGTGTGGAACCAGCTCGTCGAGGCGTGGACGAAGGACAAGACCACGGTCGCGTCCGTCGAGGTCGGCGAGACCAAGGTGTTCGGGTTCCCGGTGTTCTTCGCCGGCCACGACGGCAACGCCGACGAGGCGCTCGCGGCCGAGGCGCCGCCCGAGCGGCTCGGCTACGTCGTCCTCGGATACGACCTGTCGCCGATCAAGGCGTTCACGAAGAAGAACGAGGTGGAGAAGAAGGCCGCGCTCGACAAGACGAAGGTGTGGACCGGCGTCGTCGGTGCGCTGTTCGTCCTCGTCGGCACGCTGCTCTCGATCTTCCAGGGCCTCCAGGTCTCGAAGCCGATCAAGCTGCTCGCGTGGAAGGCCGATCAGATCGCGCGCGGCGATCTCGAGGCGCGCGTCGAGGTCAAGTCGACCGACGAGATCGGCATCCTCGGCGAGAACTTCAACTTCATGGCCGACCAGATCGTGGTCCTGCTCCACCAGACCGCCGAGAAGGCGCACATGGAGAAGGAGCTCGAGGTCGCGCGCACGATCCAGGAGACGCTGGTCCCGCCCAACGATCCCGTCGACAAGGGGATCTTCAAGCTCGCCGGGTTCTTCCAGCCGGCGTCACAGTGCGGCGGCGACTGGTGGACCTGGCACGATCTCACCGGCGATCGCGTGCTGATCGTGATCGGCGACGTCACCGGCCACGGCGTGCCGTCCGCGATGATCACCGCCGCGGCCAAGGCGGCGTGCGACGTCGCGCGGTCGCAATACAACGACAACGTCACCTGCTCGCAGCTGCTCGAGATCATGAACTACGCGATCTACGAGAGCGCCAAGCGCAAGTTCGTGATGACCTGCTTCGCGTCGATCATCGACACCAAGAAGCGGACGATCACGTACGCCAACGCCGGCCACAACTTCCCGTACCTCTACCGGACGGGCGAGGACGGCAAGGGCGAGTTCGGCTCGCTGATGATCCGCGGCAACCGCCTCGGCGATCTGAAGGAGTCGAAGTACGAGGAGAAGACCACCGACCTGATCCCGGGTGACCTCCTCGTGTTCTACACGGACGGCATCGTCGAGTGCGAGAACCCGACGGGCGAGGAGTACGGCGAGAAGCGGTTCCGCGCCTCGGTGCGCCGGGCCGCCGCCCTGGACTCCGGGGAGATCCGCGACGCCGTGGTGGCGGACGCGGGCGCGTTCTTCGGTGAGGCGCTCCGCAAGGACGACATCACCATGGTGATCGGCAAGATCCATTGAGGGAGGCCGCCATGCCCATCCGGATGACTCGCAAGTTGATCCCGCTGTTCGTGCTCATCGGCCTCGTGCTGTGCGTACAGCAGCGCGTCGCGCACGCCGACCTCAAGGACGACCTCGAGGAGGGCGATCGCTACTTCAACGAGCGGAACTGGAAGAAGGCGGCCGCCGCCTACGACCGGGCGATCAAGTCGTACCCGACCCAGGTCGAGCCCGCCGCGTACGGCAAGCGCGCGGCGATCTTCTTCAACCAGCAGGACTTCGACGGCGGCCTCGCGTTCATCCGCGATCGCGCGAAGAAGCAGTACCCGAACGCGCCGGAGGTGCTCGAGTACGAGGCGCTGATCCTGTGGCAGCTCGACAAGAAGGCGGACGCGATCGCGATCGCCGAGAAGGTCGCGGCCGCGAAGAAGACCGCCTGGACGGTCCAGATCCTCCTCGGCGACTACTACGCGCCGCGTGACTCCGGCAAGACCGCGGCCGCGTACGCCGCCTACCTCGAGTCGCGCCCGGCCGAGCTCGAGAAGCAGGACGTCCTGCCGCGCATCCGCCTGGGCCTCGCGTACCTCGATCTGGCGCGCACCGCGCTCGGCGATCACGACGGCAAGACCGCGAAGGCCGACTACACGCTCGCGGTCTCGCAGTTCGACATCCTGCTGCGCAAGCACGGCAAGGTCGGCCGCGCGGTGACCAACGCCAACAACGGCCTGTGCGCCGGCTACACCGGCCTCGGCAAGTACGACCAGGCGATCACGGTGTGCGAGCAGATCGTCCGCGATCCCAACAAGGTCGACTCCAACGGCTCGGTCTGGTTCAACCTCGGCAAGGCGTACTTCGAGAAGAAGCAGTACGCGCGCGGCCGGACGGCGGCGACCGAGTACACCAAGAAGCGCCCCAAGGAGGCGCGCGGCTACATCCTGATCGGCGACGCGTACTTCGAGGAGCGCAACTACCCGCTCGCGCTCGAGCAGTACCAGCGCGCCGAGCAGCTCGTCCGCGCGGACCAGGCGTCGCTCAAGGTCGGCCTCGCGATCAAGCAGGGCAAGACCTATCTGCGCCTGCCGTTCAACGGCACCGGCGCGAACCCCAACCTCCAGCTCGCGATCGACAAGCTCGAGAACGGCCTCGAGGCCAACCCGGGCGACTTCACGCTGTCGCTCGAGCTCGGCCGCGCCTACCTCTTGTCCAAGGACGACGCCAAGGCGCTCGCGACCACGGACCGGCTGATCAACGGCAAGGCGTTCGACCGGCAGAGCGATGGCACGCGCGTCGAGGTGCTCTCGGTCGCCGCGCGCGCGCTCTACAACCAGGCCAAGCTCAAGGACGCACGGGTCCGGTTCGAGGCCGCGTTCTCGATCCGTCCCAAGGACGTCAACGTCAAGCGCGGCCTGGTCCAGACGATCAACTTCCAGGCGTACCAGGCGTTCAACAAGCAGGACTACAAGGCCACCGCCAAGCTGCTCGACGAGGCCGCCGAGGTCGATCCGACGATCCCGACGACCAACCTCGACCGCGCCGTGCTGGCGATCGCGCAGGGTGAGTGCGGCGAGGGCCAGAAGCACCTGATGAAGCTCAACGGCGTGAAGGGCTACGAGCTGGCCTACGAGCGCCTGATCGCGCGGACCTACCTGTGCATCGAGAAGCCCGACCGCAAGAAGGCGGCCGAGCACTACGCGGCCGCGTTCACCGAGGTCAAGAAGGTCCAGAACAACCTGATCCAGGCGGAGATCTTCACCGAGTGGGCGCCGCTGATCATGGACACGAACGTCGACGACGCGGTCAGCAAGCTCGAGGACGCGGTGCAGTTCTCCGCGCAGGAGCCGAGGATCCGCGACGCCGCCAAGCGCAACCTCGCGGTCGCGCTGTTCAAGCGCGGCTGGAAGAACCTCAAGGACCGCAAGTTCAGCGACGCGGTGTCGGACTTCGAGCGCGCCAACCGCGAGCCGGCGCTGCTCAAGGGCACCGAGTCGCTCGCGTTCGAGTTCTCGCTGGCGTACGCGATGCTCGAGAAGGGCGGCGACTCCACCTCCGACGCGGCGAAGATGTTCAAGAGCCTCGCCGGCAAGGGCAACCAGAGCAGCTACCTCAAGGCGCCGTACAGCAAGGTCGGCACCACGTTCTTCGCGGCGTACGCCAACTACCGCGGCGGCAACGCGGCGGCGAAGCAGGCGGCGGCCAAGGACTTCGCCGGGCTGTCCGCGGGATCGAACGCGTCGTTCGCCGCCAAGATCAAGGACCTGCTCGCGTCGTCGTGGGAGTACGTCGCGTACGACGCGTGGCGCAACGGCAAGAGCGGCGCGGCCGGCAAGGCGCTGACCAGCGCGGCGAAGTACGCCGAGAACGACATCAAGAAGCGCGTGAGCCACAACAAGGCCGTGCTGTCGATGAAGTCCAAGGACCTGTCGACGTTCCAGGACCTCGGGGACACGCCGCCCGAGGCGCTGGTCAACGCCGGCATCCTCCTCGACCAGGCGGGCAAGGCCGAAGAGGCCTACGAGGCGTGGAAGAAGGCCGTGGCCAAGGGGGCCGACGGCAAGGACGTCAAGAAGTGGATCGACGCCAAGAAGCGCATCTACGGGTTCAACTGAAGGAGCCGGAGGAAACCACATGCGCAACCTAGCCATCCTCGCCTCCGCCGCCCTGCTCGCCACCGGCGGCGTGATCCTCGCGACCCGGACGTCCGTGTCGCAGACCGCGCCGACCTCGCTCACCGTCGGGATCTACGCGCCCACGGTCGAGTTCGGCACGGCCCAGCAGCGGCTGCAGTACGTGCAGGCGCTCGCCAAGTCGATCGAGCAGAACACCGGCATCAAGACCAAGGCCGACGCGTTCGCGTCGCTGAGCGCGCTCAAGAAGGCCAACGTCGACTTCGCGATCCTCGACGGCCAGTGCTACGCCGCCAACGGCGGCTGGAAGCTGATGGCGAACGCGCAGATCGGCGGCAGCACCACGAGGACGTGGGCGCTGTACTCCAGCATCGGCAAGGACATGCAGGGCCTGCGCGGCAAGAAGCTCGCGTACGTCCAGACCGGCTGCGACGACAACGCGTTCATCGACAACGCGATGCTCGAGTCCGAGGTGGACTCGGGGTTCTTCGCGTCGCGCGTCGGCAAGAGCGACCTGACCGCGGCGGTCGCCGAGGTCGTGTCGTACAAGGGCGCGCAGGCGGTGTTCGCGCCGTCGAGCGCGTCCAAGTGCCTGACCAAGGTGTTCGACACCGGCGCGGTCCCGAATCCGGCGTTCGTCCAGGTCAACAACAAGCTGCCGAAGGCG
>Ga0163144_10027133_pt1 | contig 11102 bp, 8 predicted proteins | sample OliLak19BULKMAT1_FD_123175 | JGI IMG/M metagenome (GOLD analysis project Ga0163144, IMG submission 123175) | Freshwater microbial mat bacterial communities from Lake Vanda, McMurdo Dry Valleys, Antarctica - Oligotrophic Lake LV.19.BULKMAT1 | ecosystem: Environmental > Aquatic > Freshwater > Lake... | reverse complement strand
GACTGATGGTCAAAAGGTCGCACCCGGCGAGCTCGAGAATTTCTCCGATGTTCCGGAAAATTGACCTTGTTTTGGAGCGGAGGTGTGTTTCATAAGTGTCAGTGGTTGGTTTCTTCGCGGAATCGTAAGTTTCAGGTCTCCAGGCAGACCAAGCCTTTCGCCCCAAGGAACAGGGTCAAGAGGCGCGGAGGATTGAGCCGCGAGAAATCAAACTCCGCTGGAACTTGGCGGATCCGTAAGATACGCTAGGCATCGAAAGGACGCTATTTCCTAAGGCGATAGAAACGGGTGCCTGACCCGGCGCTCACACTGGTTGAGCCAACGCCTGAAATCGGATTGGGCGTGCCCGCAACGGTTTCCCAAGCGGCATCCGCGCCGACCGAGGAACTGGATTCCAGCACGAAGCCTGAGGCTGATGCGGTCCAAGAGATTGTGATGCTGGTACCTTGCCTTGCTAGACTCAAGGTTGGCATAACAACGACCGGAACAACTTTCACCAACTGTATCGCATTTACGGGTGGAAAATAGCCTGCGTTACCCACATTTGTTGTCTGCGGATTGACTGTGAGGGTAAGCAAACCACCCAGTGTCGGGCTGATGTTGTCGAACTGAACATAATTTCCCTTGTCGCGGGCTATTGCGTTCGTGCTGCTCATTCGAATGAACATGGGGTTGGCGAGATATTCTATCGCCCGCTGGCCCTGCACAGTGAGTGTGGGATATGTCTCAGCGCCGACGAGGGAAAAGTCCTCCTCGTATGTGCTATTAAAATTAAAGCCCACGCTGTAAACGATCAGGCTATAATTGCCAGCAGGAACACCGGACAATTGGAACGTTTGAGGCAGGTTATTATTGCCGACATATCCTTGAAGCATTACATGGTCAGCGCTGCTTTCGCCGGTGCCAATGCCGATGAGCGCTGCAGCTGGAACCTCAACGGACGTTCCTGCTTCCGGATCAATCACGGCGATGGTTACCGCTGTGGGTGATCCTTTTGAATCCACCAAAGATTGAGTTCCATCAATTATTCCTCCAGCGATGTTGTTGAAGAATTCTTGCAAAACGACCCCCGCGACATCGTTCGAAGCCATGGCAGCGCCAGCGGTCGTACCTGAGCCGCCGCCGCCAACGAAGTTGATGCCCACGTAAGGCTGGTGTGTCGCCGACTGCGCTGGGCCGACTGTAAGTAAGGCTTCCTGGCTTGGCACATCCGAACCGCCCACTCCCACAATGCAGCGGTATTTGTTGCCGCTATCCCCCGCAGTGAGAACTGGTGTCACATAAGTCGGCCGCGTGGCGCCCAAAATGTCCGCTCCGTTAACCTGCCATTGATAAAACAATGTGCCCCCTTTCGGAGCGATGGCACTAACAGAAAACTTGGCTCTTGAACCGGCGGGCACCGTGGTACTGAAGGGGCTCTGGCGGATGTCCACAACACCTGCATCCGGATTGACGAAAGCCGAGACCTGGCTGCCGCTCAACAATGTCAGTTGAGCTACGGAACCGGTTGTCCCCACGCTCCTCGCGGCCAAACCCAGGCGAGCCGCCCCGTCAACTTGTAGAAACAGCACTTCAAACAAATAACGCTGCCCGGCGATCAATGTCCCCGTGGTGTAAACCACGTTCGCATCGAAGTTGAGAGTTCCCGTGACACTCTGCAGCACTTGCGCGAGATTCGCCGGGGATTCTCCGGAACTGATCGAGAGCACCGCGTCGTCGTCGCCGTAAATATAGAATTCGTAGGCACCGGACTTTGGAGGAGTAAAAAACCCACGGAAACGCGCTCCTAAATTAGGAAGTTGCAGATCGGTTCCAATGGAGACATTACGCACGAAATCCACAGCGCTGGGGCGATCAGGAAAGTTGGCGCTACCTTGCAATTCAGCCACGGTCGTCCCAAGAACGGCGTAGTAGAGTTCGCGCGTGATCCAGCCAGAGGCAATCTTCCAGGCCGAGAATGCAACCTTGGAATCGGGGGCAATCGGATTGTTGCTCACATCAGTCACTCCATTCACCGTCACGAGATAGTTGCTACCTTGGACTTGTGCGGAAGTTGTAAGGATTACGTCCTTGGAAGTGGTGGCATCGAGCGTGGCGGCTGTCACGACCACTCCACCACTCACCTGAAAGCGATCGGCGCTAACCGAAGCTGCGGTTAGGGCGCGGTCGAACATCACCGTGATGTTATTGAGAGTCGCGGATCCCACCGCCTTGGCAATCGCAGGGCGGGCGACCGAACCCGAATTTGGCAGGGCGTTAAATTCGGCCTCAGTCAAGGCATCACTCTGGCTGAAGACAAACCGGTCCAAGAACATGCCTGCTTCGCGGGTACCTACCTTTAAAATCAGCGGCTGCCCGGCATCCACCTGCTCCTGTGTCACCATGTAAGTTGCCCCTTCAATGATCATGGCGTAGTTGTTGGCGTCCGGCGGTTGCCGGGAGTTATTGGCGCTGGAGGCGGTGAAATTACTGCTGGTCGGGTCGTTCTCCAGATCGCCGAAATCAATCGGACGACGATAGCTGTTGGCTGTATTGGCATCTTGGTCCGTACGTGCTTTGTCTCCACGCCAGCGGATATAGAGGCTGTAGGTTCCGGCTGTGCGGAATTTGATGGTGTAGAAAGCAAAGCTGGAGGAAAAGGCGGTCTGGTTTTCACCCGCCTGATAGAGAGCGCGGTTTCCGCTGGCAGTGGCATCATTTGTTGCAATCCAAAGTGTGGTTGGCGCGTTGGTGATTGAGAAGGTATCTTCCGCTTCCCAGGCCACTGACTGGCTGTTGGAAGCTTGGAAAATCGTGGCAGCTCTCGCGCTCAGCGCCACGAAGCCAAGCGTTACGAGGAAAATAATTCTAAGGATTGAACGGTGCATAGTGTTGATCTTGTTCGATAGGACGTCTGAGATTGGGAGCGCCGAAACCTTACAGAATCCTCATCTGCTCGTCATTGTGTCTTTAGGATGAGCAAAAACCTATACTTTGGTATGGGTCACATGGTTTTATCCCGCCAACCTTGTCGAGGTTGGCAAGCAATGCCGAGTCAGCCTCAGGTGGGATTACAACTGGACAATTCCCCGCCGCAAAGCCTCGGTTGTAGCCTGTGTACAATCACTAACTCCAAGCTTCGTGAGCAGGTTGTGCACATGCAAGTTCACCGTGGGCCCGGCAATCGACAGTCGGTCGCTAATCTCTTTGTTGCTCAAGCCGTGAGCAATCAAACACAGCACCTCCAGTTCGCGGGAACTTAGTTCGGGCCGGCGGACCCGTGCAGCCAACCGCGAGGCTATTGTCACCGGCAAATATTGCTTCCCGCCATGAACCGTTCGGATTGCCTGTAGCAGTACATCACGTTGCACGTTTTTAGTAAGGTACGACATGGCACCGGCCTGGATCGCGTTGTAAATGTGATCCTCACCGTCATCCACCGAGAGCATGATGAATCGGGCCTCCGTAAACTTTGCGCGAATGGATCCGATCGTTTCCACGCCGTCTGCGCCCGGAAGAAGGCGGTCGAGGACCACCACATCGGGACGGTGCTGGCGAAAGAGATCAAGAGCCGCCCTGCCATCGCCGGCCTCGGCCACCACTGTGATGTCCGGTTCGTCGCTCAGAGAGGCTGCCAAACCCATGCGCACGAAAAAATGACCATCCACTAGCAGCACACGGATTTTGGGCTGGGAGTTCATGCTAATTTGAAATCAATGGGTATTGGAGTTCAGGGCCATTCCGAAGCCTCGCCCCCGAAAATCGCGCGGCTCTGCGCAAGTGCCGTTGCCCGGTGTAAAAAAAGGAGACCGGGCCATTCGCCCGGTCTTTTGTGAACCCGCAACCTAAACTTCTTAAGGATTGATAACCCGGAAAAACTGGCTCCCGGCGCTGATGCTGATCAACGCAGGATTGGCAGTGCCGACATCCGTCCAGGAATTTGGGTCCGCCAGATTGTTGCTCATTTGTAATCGGCCGCCTGCTGGTGACCAGCTGATGGACGGTTGAGAACCTGACTGGCTAAAAGTCAATATAGGACGGGCCAGGGCGGGAACAAAATCCCCGTAACTCTCATAAACAGCCGTCGTGTAATAATCAGGATTATCCCGATTTTTATTCGAGTAGGTCGCAAGGCCGACATAAACTGTAGAGGGGTAAGGCGTCGGAACTGCTGGATCCTCACCATTTGGTGGAATTTCAGACACAATGACCTTCCAGTTCAAGCCGTCCTCCGATTGATAGGAGGTGAATGTATCTCCGGTTCTCTTTAAGCGAATCCAGGCATTGGGATATTTCGGTGGACCGTCTCCATCTTTTACCAAACCAGTTGAGCCCCCTTTGTCCTTGCGGCTTGTGGTTCGATAAAGGGCGGATCCCGTGTTACCGGGTTCTTCGAACACAGGCTGGTTGTATGGCGTGGTCTTGATGGTCCAATTGCGGCTATCGCCGTCCAGGTCCCCGCGCACCATGATTCCTGCACCAGTAAACTGGGCAATCGCTTTCAGACTTACGTTTCTGACTTTGACATCAAAATCACCCGTCCGCTGTTCGTAAACGAAATGGATTCCGTCGGACGAACTCCAAATATCTGAGCCGCCGGCAGTGACTTCAAAATCCCCGGGAGCGCATGTAAGAGTGCTTCCAGGAAGAACGGGGTCTTCGCCCAAGGTGCCAACATCCATGGAGATCATGTTAATGACCGATCCGGTTAAATCTGTTACAGCCGCTTTATTCCCAAATGTGTCAGTCACATCCTTGACTTTCAGGCTGAAGGCCGCGGCGATCGGAGCTGAGACCGTGAGCGCGACTTTGTTTCCGCTCTGCTGGAGCGTGGCAGCTGTCACCTGGAGGCCCGCAATGGTGTAATTGCCGATGGTTTCCGCAGTTGCCTTGTCCAACTGCTCATTGAAACAAACACCGACCCGAGTGGCTCCTTTAATTGCAGCAGTTGACTTGGCGATTGGGCCCGTCGTGTCCGCAGAAACCGTGACGGTCGCTTCTGTGCTGATTGCAGTCTTTCCCAGGCTGAATACCCGGACGGAATATTTCGCGCCGGAATCCCCCAACGAAAGGGGAGGTGTTGTAAAAGAAGAACTTGTTGCCCCCTCGATATCCATTTCGTTTTTCATCCATTGATAGTTAATTGCGGGATTGCCGATCACGAGTGAAGAGGCAACCGCTAAAACGCTAAGAGTAGCGGTGCGTCCTTGAAGAACCACGATTGAATCCGGCCCATTTTTGACCGCAATACTTGCGCCAGTCGGATTAATTATTGCTCCGACGGAGTTGCCGGAGATCGGTTTTAAGTTCGAGGCTGCGGTGGAATCCCCCACTCGCCGTGCGGCGACCTGAAGGAAGTCGCCGCCACCACCTTCTTTCACCATCGCCACGAAAGCGTATTGCTGACCTGCTACAAATCCAGCGATCGGAGTGGAAGTTGTAGCTTCGTCGCCAGAATCAGTTTCCATGAATCCGCCACAGCAACCCGACTCCGTGATCAAGGGCGCATCAGTAATGTTGGGTGGTGTTGCAGAAGTGCTGATCCAGAAGGCGGAAGCATCATCGCTGCGGATAAAGAAGTCATAAGCCCCACTTTGTTTTGGGATGAAAAAACCGGTCAACCGGGCACCGTAATTATCACCCAGGGTGGGCAAATCAATTCCTGTCAGGTAGAGGAGGCGATCGGGTTTACTTTCTATAAACTTCTGCGACTCTGTCAAGTCGCTAACGGCAACGCCACTCAGGCTATCGAAAATTTCGGCCTTGACTGCTCCGAGAGCAAAGGTATCGGGTTCGTTTGGCACAACGGTCAGAAGCGCTTCGTTACTTGGGACGGCAGCAGCATTGTTTTTGGCTTCGAGAGCAAACTTTGCACCGCTATCCCCGATCAAGAGGATCGGCGTGGTATAGCTGCTGTTAGTTGCTTCTGGAATGAAAACTCCGTTTTTGAACCATTTGTAGGTCACCCCAGGACCCGTCGTCGAAGCGGAGAATTGCGCAGTATTACCCACGTTTCGAGTAATTGGTTCCGGATGAGACGTAAATTCCGGAGGCACCGTGTTCTCGGCGACGGTTAGCAATGCCTGGGCGCTCGCAGTATTGAGATTATTTTTATATTCGACGGTGAAGGTTGCGCCGTTGTCCGCTGGTGTGAGAATTGGTGTGGTGTAACTCCTGGAGGTCGCGCCCAGAATTTCGGCACCATCCCTTAGCCATCTGATGTCCCCCGGTCCTGTCGTTTTTATGGAGAATGTCGCGGTATCATATCGGGCTTTGAAGGCTGCAGCAGGCGGGGTGGTAATCTGGGCGGCCAGTGTATTCGGAGGAAACGCACCAACTCGAACAATCTGAATGCCGGCGATTCCCGCACCGTCGCTGCCGCTCCTGTAAGTCGCGCTAATTTCGATTTTTTCCGCAGAGGCTGCCACCCCGCTGAATTTAACGTAGTTGCCATCGGCATAGGTGCCGGGGGTTGTGCTGTCAGATTCAACGAAAATTCCGCCGAATGCCGCAGGTTCATTCCAATACTTGGTGACGCCACCGGCTATCACGTCGAGTGTTGTGGGCCCCGCATTCTCCGCGCCATAGACATAAATATCGAAATTGCCTGTTGGTAGGTTGGCGAACGTAAATACGCTGGTGCCGGCTCCAAACTGTTTGATAATTCCTTTGAAAAGCTTGTCGTTTGGCGTTGCGGTGGAGCCGTCGCTGTTCCAACTGCCGCTGGCGTCGAATTGCAGGGTCACCATGGTGTGAACCCCCGCGCCATCTTTTAATTGGGGTGTGGTTCCTTTAAAGGTGTCTCCCGAGTCGATATTGTTCCAATTTTTCTGAGCCACGAATCCAGCTTCATCAGCTGGAACCAGTATTACATCCCCTCCGCCTCTGCCGATAAAGCTAGAGCCAATGGAATCAGCGGACGCTGAACCTGTTAATGCAAGGGAGGCAAGAATTGCCGTCCCAAATTTTTTCACTATTTCACGATACATGGGTTTTGTGGTTTTGAATATTGCGTGAGGGTTGACCGCTTTAAATTATTCACCTCCACACGGCTTGTCTCGCTATCTTTGGTATTGGTCGGAACCTATACGAAGGGATAGGGTGGTAGCGTCACAGATGAATCATGCCGCGTCGCAAAGCCTCCGTAGTGGCCTGAGTGCGATCATTGACTCCCAACTTCGCGAGCAAGTTGTGGACGTGCATCTTCACTGTCGGCTCGGCAATGGCGAGACGGGCACTGATCTCTTTGTTGCTCATGCCACGGGCGATCGAGTGAAGCACCTCCAATTCGCGGGAACTTAGTTCGGGCCGAAACACTCTTGAAGCCAGCCGTGCAGCGATTGCCTGTGGCAGATATCGCTCCCCGCCATGGACCGTGCGAATTGCCACCAGCAGTTCATCGCGTTGCACGTCCTTAGTCAGATAGGACATGGCACCCGCCTGAATTGCGTTGAAAATATAATCCTCACCGTCGTCCACTGAGAGCATGATAAAACGCGCCGAAGTGAACTCTCCGAGAACGGCTCGCATGGTCTCCATTCCGTCTGAGTCGGGCATCCGGCGATCAAGGATCACTAAATCGGGACGGAGCTGGCGGTAGAGGCCAACAGCAGCCCTGCCATCGCCGGCCTCGGCCACCACCTCGATATCCGGTTCGTCGTGGAGGGAGGCGGCCAAACCCATGCGTACGAAGAAATGGTCATCCACCAGCATCACGCGAATTTTGGAGATCGGCTTCATCGGCTCAGTCACGGGTGAGGAAATCTGCTGTAACCGCCGGGGCCAGTGGGACGGTTCCTGTCACCACTTCCACCCGGATGGAAGTACCCATGTCTGGCGAGCTCATCACTATCAGTCGTCCGCTCATCTTTTCGGCGCGTTCACGCATTCCGAGCAGGCCAAAATGTCCGGAAGACAGAGCGGTAGAATGCTCGGCGTTGAACCCGCATCCGTCGTCGGCAACCCGGAGAATGACCCGGTCGCGATCGTAGATCAACTCCACCGTTACCTTTTTAGCACGCGAATGATTTACCGCGTTGGTCACTGCTTCCTGAGCGATGCGAAGCAAATGAGTCTCCCATATACATGAAAAGCGATAAGGCACGCCTGCCACCTGCACTTCTATGACAGGCCCGGCCTCGGTGGAGGCCAACGGGGCAACAATTAAACGCAGAGCTGACGGCAGGTCATGGTTCTCCAGCCCACCAACCCGGAGACTCCACATGGAGCGCCGCGTCTCGGCCTGCGCATGACGCATCATCGCGCGGGCCATGTTGAGGTGCGTCATTGCATTTCCCGGACGGTCAATCAGCCGGGCTGCAGCAGCATCCAGTTGAATCGTCACACCCGCCATGTCCTGGCCAAGTGAATCGTGCAGTTCACGGGCGATACGGGAGCGCTCATCCAACTTCGCCTGTTCGGCCAGTTGCTGATGAATGATCGACGTTTGATGTCGGACTTGTCTTCGCAAAAGCACAACCCAGCCAAAGGCTGCAAGCAGCAGAACCATGCTCAATGTTAACAACCAAAGAATCCGCTTCAAGGTCAGCCACGGACCGGCATCCAGCAGCACGAGATCGGAAGGATCGCGGAGACGCAGCTTGAATGTCAGCGGCAGCTCCGGCCCCAGGCTTTGCTCGTTGGGTCGCAAAAGCGCCACTCCGGTCGCCCTGTAATAGCCTCCCAACTTCAAGGCGATCCAATCCTTGCGTGCCAGTGAAACGGGCAGACGGGCATGAATAGTCACGCCGCCCGACTGCATCACCAGCACGTGCTCCTCCACACCCGGCAGATGCTCGAGCAGCGTTGCCTCAAAACTTACGAGTTCCGCATGATGGGCTCCCGAGATCACTTGTGCCGCAACCAACGCGGTCGGGTTGGGTGGCGGCTCTCGATCGAGACGTCGGAAAATCGCATCCTCCAGAACCGCATAACCTTCACCCACTCCCGGGAAGCCGACCACGTCCACCCGATCTCCAGGAATGAGGCCCTCCGCTTGCCGACTCTGGATCCAGACGCCACCAAATTTATCGCGGATGAAAAATCCATTGGTCAACACTTGCAATGTCACCGTTCCTTGCAGGCGGATCCGTTCTCCCTCCTCGTTTAGGTTGAAACGAAGCAGATTTTCAACAGGCCTCACCGGCTGCGAGAACGGGTCGGTTTTGGGTGCCCTTTCGACAATGATTAATTTTGCCGAAGGCACCAGGAGATGCATTCCGGCGGATTGCATTTTGAGGTTGGGTGCGACAGAAAAAACGCCTTGCGCCCTAACCTTGCCGGCGACCAGCTGTGTCAACTCGTCCGCAGGATTCCCGGACGGAGCAACATACAGCTTCATCCGACCCAGAGGTCCTTGGATTTCAATCACCGTCAGCGTGCCAAGCGCGTTCAGGTTCACCGCACGTACCAAGCCGCCAATCTCGACCCACTGGCAGTGCCTCGGAATTTGCGAAAAGGAATCGCTCGATAGATGGGTCGGATGCGGAAACGAGGCTCGTCCCAGGACATGGAAAACTGCGGGGCCATTTTTCGCACCCACCACAATTGGCGAAAAACTACCGATGGAGGTAAATCCTTCAACCTCCACAAGCTGCCCCGCCTCGATCCCGGCAACCGTCCTCTCGGAATTTGATCCTCTCACGTGAATGCCCGCCGTTTCGTCCTGCACATACGTCAGATTGTTCGAAGCGTCATGGAAGGTGATCACGCCTCGAATCCTGACCGACTGCTGGAGCCGGGCCTGACCAAACGTCAACTCACGCACCTGTTGCACGTTTGTCAGAATCTTGGGAAGTGTCGGCTCCACACCCGCTGCCAGGAACGGTAACAATACCACGCAAAGCTGAGCCCCCCAGCCGACGACAAAACGGCTCAGTGCCAACCGAGAAAGGTGGAGTTCCCTCAAGCGCATTGAATAAAAGGAATAAACTTAGAAATAAAGAATCCGCAGGACCGCTGGCAAGTGGATTCCATTTATAAGCAAGGAAAGAGCCAGGAGAATATTTTCCAAGCGCCCGCCTCGCCTCAAACTTTCGCGCTTCCAAGAAGCAAGCAAAGAGAGTCGAACCCCATCGTGCTGTCCGGCTTTAGCCGGCGGGGTGCAGGCATTTTCAAGAGGTTTAAATATTTCCATGATCATTTTGTGTGCAATGTCTGCACCGGCTGAAGCCGTGTTGACGGACGTTTTCCGTCTTCATGCCGGTTTCTCCACCACTTTGCCGTCCTGCCAGATGATCAGCGGGAGCTTCAGGGCGCGGTTCTGGGCCTGGACGTTTTTGGCGGCGCAGCGCAGGGCGCGTTCGGCACGCAACACAAAGGCCGGAGTTTTGGAAGATTTGCGGGCGTGTCCGTTTGTTTTCATAATCCGATCAAAGATCCGACAGCCTCTTCACCAAAGGCCCGTCCGACGTGCTCGACCACGCCACCAGCAAAATCGCCAGCGGCAGCAAACTCGGCATTGATGCGACTAAGAAACACCCCGGCGAAGGCTTCAAACGCCCCTGGCCGCCGCTCATCAAGATGGATGCTGCGGTGAAGGCGAAGGTGGAGAAACTTTTTCTCGGCTGACAACTCGCCGTGGCAGGCGTAGCCTCCATTTGCATGAACTGGCATGACCACATCACCGCCGATCCCGCCATCCTCGTGGGCAAACCTGTGGTTCGCGGCACGCGGCTGGCCGTCGAATTCATTCTGGGCCTCATCGCGCAGGGCTGGCCGGAGGCGGAAATCACGCGCAATTACCGGCTGAGCAGTGAACAGATTCGCGCCTGTGCAGCTTATGCCCAGGAACGGTTGAACGAAGAAAAAGTTTTCGCCGTGAGCGGCTGAAGCTCCCGCTATGCGGCTCTGCGCCAACGAGAACATCCCGGAGGATTGCGTCACCCGGCTGCGCCAGGGCGGCCACGACGTGTTGTGGATTCGTGAAGCCGCTCCGGGCAGTCCCGACAACGATGTGCTCGCCCGCGCTCACACTGAAAGGCGGTTGCTCATCACCTTCGACAAGGATTTTGGTGAACTGGTTTTCCGGCGTGGTGCGAAGGCATCGCAGGGCGTCGTTCTGTTTCGCATCTCGCAGCCATCTGCGGCAGTCGTGGCCGAACGCGTCGCCGCGCTGCTGGCAT
>Ga0163144_10027132_pt1 | contig 11102 bp, 14 predicted proteins | sample OliLak19BULKMAT1_FD_123175 | JGI IMG/M metagenome (GOLD analysis project Ga0163144, IMG submission 123175) | Freshwater microbial mat bacterial communities from Lake Vanda, McMurdo Dry Valleys, Antarctica - Oligotrophic Lake LV.19.BULKMAT1 | ecosystem: Environmental > Aquatic > Freshwater >... | reverse complement strand
TTAGTTTACAAGAAATAGAAAAGTGTTTTTATAAAGGAAAAGCGCGCTGGCATGCCAGCGCGCTTTTCCTTTATAAAAACACTTTTCTATTTCTTGTAAACTAATATTTTTTTACATCCATTTAATCTCCTCCTTCCCTTCCATCGCTAATATTTGGTTAACCATACTGAAATGCTTGCATCCATAGAATCATTTATGCACAGAAAAAGGAGATGGATGCGGCGCTTCAAGAATGATATGTTTATCAGTATCGATAAGCTCTTTTTTGCTCTTTGCAAAATTCCCTCGCAACAGAAATATTACTCACTTTTTATGATCAGAAATTGCTTGGATCACTGCGTCGGTGAAACGCTCTCGAGGTATATGTTGATGTGATGCAGGTTGTCCTGCCGTGACCGTTAGTATCGCATTCAACAAAAGAACTCCTTGGGTTGACCAACTCGATAAATTTCAACTCATAGGAATTTCACCACCTATATCATTATGAATTTCATGATAAATATTCATCAGCGATGGTGGTGGTTTCACTCCATCAGGTACCGAAAAAGAAAGGCCATGTGCCTGCCCCGCTCCATGATAGGGGTCTTGCCCCAGTATTACGACTTTCACCTCATCAAACGAAGTCAAATCAAACGCCTTGAAAATATCTCAACTAACTGGATAGATCACCTCCCCTTTCGCCTTCTTATCCACTATTGCTTGTTTGATTTCATAAAAGTATGGCTGATCGAATTGATCAGCGAGAACTGCTTGTCGGCTTGGGTGAAGTTTTAATGTCATACTATAGGTTCTTGATTTCTTCAAAACTAAAAGTATCACACGACTAGTTCATAATTTATGGAAATAGTATTGCAAGCATCTCTTCAACTTTCACTTCTTGATGCTTAGAATACTCTTCGAACTTATACACACGAAAATCTATAAACGGATACTTGATGATGAGATGTGCCTTGAAACGTTCGAACGTGTAGCTATTTCCTTGGAGTTCATACAAAAGTCTTTCTGCTAAGAACTGAGGATAACGCATTTTCTTTTTTTGTGTGGCAGTAATATTGTCACGAAGTAGTTTCATATCTTCGAGATCTACTTTCCCATAATACAGTGAAGTGTAATCTCCTCCATTCATCAGGTACGCTCTCACTTGGAATCTTCCTCTACTATACGTTACGTCTTTGTGTTGGACACCACGATGAGTAAGTGAGTAATTTCTTTTGCGTCTAAGAAATTGGTTTGTGCTCTTTAAGTAACTTCAATTCAATTTACCATATATTTCTAAAAAACGCAAAAACTCCTTACCAGGCAATACCTCTCCTAGAGCCATTTGTGGGATACTATATCAAATATCAAAAGTTTCAATTGTAGCGCCATTGAGTGTTTCTTCATTGATCTTTGCAAGTCACTCTTCTCTGGTAAGATTTTGCGCTCATTTTAAATCTCCCAGCAGAAGAGTATTATTTTCTTGAATCAAATAGTGAGTTTCAATTTCATGAACAATAAGTTGTAAAACTCTTTGGATTTTTAGTGCTGAGTAAGAAAAATCATTGGGAATATAAAGCGCCTCTGGAGCATCATAGATTGCGCTTCTGGAATCAACAATCACAGGTTTTCAAATACCATAAAACTCCAATGCCAATTCAAAAATACGTACATACGCGGGTCTCTCTATACTCTCTTGAAATTGCGGATCTTCATCCATAATCCAGACCGTCTCATCAGGTTCATCGTAGACCTCTTCGCGGAATGTTGGAAGTTCTCTCAGATTATTTAGAAATCCAATCATCTCTTTATACTCTCATGCAGACAGAAGATGGTTGTTTTTATCAAGCAACACATGCAACAAATGCGCTCCTCTTGAAACCTCATAGACCTCTTCTCTAACCATTTTGCCAAAAAGTGGCGCTTCCAATCACTCAATAGTTGCAGTTCTTCGTTCTATATCCTTGAGTGGAATAGGAAGCGGAAACCCTGCCTTCTCGATCTCGAAAGGTACGCCCATCATAACTACTTGGAGCGCATCCAATACATACTGTAAATACCTCTCTAAAATGCGATGTTTGAAGGTAAAGATGCGAGAATGGAGTAGTTTTTCTTGATAAAGTACTACTTGTTGATAGTAATGCTCAAGTCTATGCATTACTAACTCATAAATATCCTGATACGTTGTGCTGTCCGCTATGTTTGTGAAGGCACCAAACAAAGTCCTATTTAAAAATGTTCAGTCTGGACGAATATCATACGCGTATGTAATTTCAATTAGATCGTACAATACGCCATCGAAAATATTTTTTTCTATCTCTTCTAGTAAAAGTTTGGACATACAAAAATCAATAAGCAGAAACTAAAAGTGCTGAAAAATTAAACACAGATTTTACCCAAAAATAGTTGAGTCAATAACTGCTTCTTATCACTAGCGTGAACGAAAAGTTTACGAATCTCCTCATATCCCAAGAAGTACATCATCTCTTTAGGATAGAAAAACTCATGCTGTTCGTAGTGGAAGAACTTATAGAACCTTTCAAAATAGAAGTGTGCCGTTCTATCATTTATGAGATCTCCTTCAAAACGTTGCATTTCTTGGTACACAAGATCGAAATTGTGAGATTTAGTAGTTGATCCTTGCTCACGCAGGGTCGCATATACATCGATATAAGCAGAAAAATATAGTGGTTCAGAAGTCATCGTCTCAATTGCTTCAATATCTCCGCTTATAATCTGATGATGTAAGTGATATGCAACAAAGTCAGCAAATCCCTCATTGGTCTTCGTATAGTTATCGAAACAAACTTCGTAGTTTTGATAGTAGTGAAATCTGAAAAATCTGTTTGTGAAGTGCGCTAGTTCATGGAATAAAGTGGTATACGTCATGTTTCACACATTGATAATTACTTTATCTCCAATCTCAGATGTGACACCAGAGATACCTTCTTCAAAAGAGATATGCAACTTAGTGCGAGCATACTTCTCATATGCTTCTGCTTCTGGAAGAAATCACTGAGAACGAAGTAACGAAGAGATATAAGAGATAAACAAAGCTGTCGTCTCAGGTTGGGATGAATAGAAACAGTCTTGTGTAGTGATAGCTGTCTTGTACCTTTGATCTCTATTACACTCCAAGCAGTACTCATTCAGAACTTTATTATAGTCTATAGCAAAAAATTGTTCAAATAATCACATTATTCTTTTATTACGAACTGGATCATTCTGAATCGGAGCGTGCAAATATTTTAAGTCAACTTCATACGAATATGATGCTATCAGAATCTCCCAAATTACTGGATCATCAAACTTTTCAATCTGTGTCGGCTCTTCCAAGATAGTCTTTAACTTTCCACTCATAATAAGCTCTCGAAGTCTGCCTTTGGACTCTGGAGATTGTATATTCACAGGCTGATACTCATTATCCAAGAGGAAAAGATAGTTAGGCAACAAACGTCTTCCTTCTCATAACTCTATATGTGTATAGTTCAATCATATAGCCATACTCTGTACGGAAAAGTTTTCTAAGTGAATAAAAATATTTTAGCCTACCTATTTTATGTATTTCAAATCTTCGGCTTTTATTTTTCATATCATCAGCTCATCTTTTTTTCATCACGCATCCAATCGTTTTTGTACTTTTATATATCCATCCAAATAAATTTTGTCTTTGTAGTGGACTGCCCCAGGATGGATTATAGAAGTATCTGAAATTCACTTCTTTACTCTGAGTATTCACTTGAAGACTCCAATCATTGATTTGGTAGTTAAGGAGCTAACTATCCCTGCCAGTTGGGAAAAGTTCTTCGTTCCAGCTTGACCTAGCAATCGGTATTTCTGGTACATTCCTCTCTTTTCATACTCATCAGGCAAAATATCTTCACTCGCCATAATTGCCAATCACTCATCATCTTTGATATATCATGCTGTTCAATTTCTCAACAAATGCCATCCTGATTTCAGTCATGCCTGGTATCTCATTACATGGATATCAATCTCATGTGCAAGCGTAGCGAGCAACTCTTTCTCTCTAAATCATGCTTTGTGTGATACTCTAATACTAATCGACTTCCCTCTGATAACCGTTATCCTCCCAAAACTATCTGAATCAAAATCCACTTTTACACTTTTCATTCACTTACTTCTTAGATAGTTCAAAATACACTCTCTCACCTCTCGCAACGAAAGCACTGGTCCAAGATCCTTCCTATTATTTGGCTCTGCCGTTAGAATCTTCTCCTGTGCAGTGTGCTGAAGTACAGGATCTAGTTCGCCAAACAGCGCTTTATTTGCAGACAATATCTTGTTAAAATCTTGTTTTTTATAAGCTTGAATTAACGAGAGTTTTTTCAGTAATTCATCAATTTTTTCCTTAAATAATTTTGCAAAATCACTTTGCAGACCGTTATGCCCGAAGTATTTTTCTTGCAGTCGGTCAAGTTGTTCTTTTACTTCAAGCAATTTTGTATCTGATGGTCGTCTATACTTGAATATCGGATTATAATTTCCTTGTTGCGTAATAAATAAATCTAACTGCTCCAAAAAGTTAACCGGCTTCAAAACATTTGAAGTATTCAAAATTTTGCTAAGTCTATCTAATTTTTCATCTAATATGTGCAGTGGATCAATCTCTGATCTTTGCAAACGTCAAGGAGCAATAAGATCTAGTGAAGTTCTAATTTTATTAATCGGTTTCACGTAGAAATCAGCAACAGCCTCGCTTCCTAGGACTATCTTGTTCTTGTCATTTCCTTCAAGAGGTCTCCATCCTAGATCATTGAGACGCATTCCTTGGCTAGTCAACTCCAAAGTTGTATTGGTCATTTCCAACTCTTTCATGCGTTTGATGAGATGCTTGGAAATATAGTTGCGCTTTTTCTTAAGGTCAACTTCTACGATTACATCCGTTACAATTGTTTTTTTGTCTCACTTAATCTTTAGTCTTCCGTGTTGACTAAGGTAAATCACTTTCGAAGCAGAAATAACTTGCGCTTTCTGATCAGTGAAAAGACTCTGAGCAATTTCTACTCATTTTTCTGGTGTAGTAACTTTGAGGTCTCCTATCTTATCTAACCTATTTCTAATTGGCAACATAGAAGCAATCTGAAACTTGAGTCCCGCTCTAGCATTAATCTCCAAAAGTTTAGGTCCATCTTCTGTAATCACTCGGTCCAAGGCTAGAAATCCTAAATTCGCAAAATATTGAATTTTGGAAGAGTATGAAAGAATATCATCTCGGTATGAGATATATTGATGCAAGAAATTTGTATATGGAGAAGGAAAACTTTTTCTATAGATTTTTCAATTTTGGTACATTGCATATATTTTTCCTGTTCCTACTTCTACTCACATGCCCAATGCTCCTCTATCCAAGTTCGCCTTTCCGTCTGATTCTGCGGTAGGTACACGCAACATAGCTGCGATTGGAATCAAGTTGAAAACTATCACTCTTATATCTGCAAGTCCATATTCACAAAACTGCTCAAATCATGAGCCTGGAACAAGGATTTCTTCTAGCATAATAGTGTCTCCTGTGGACGTCAGAGAGTTTTTTCCATCCAGTGTATCTACCAAGTATCTTCTTAGAGTTGTATCATCAATATTTTTACCAGATATACGATACCACTGATCTGTATAAGGAGAACGTCTCATAAACATACTTTCAATAATCCCTGCTTCAGGAAGTTCAGAGACCGTTGGTGCCTCATCAGTTAATCTTACACGATAGATTCCTCTTCCTCTACTTCCTTTGGTGGGCTTAAGCATAAATCCCTCTTCTTTGGCTCCAGGAACTTGAGAAAAATCATACTCATACAGTTCTTGACGAGATCTAATCACATCGTAGGTATTTGGTACAGGAATGCCTCTTTGCGACAGGAACTCCTTTGTCATTACCTTATCGTCTGCCAAGCGAATTGCTTTCGCTGGGTTAAACTTCTTGATATATTTGAGATTCCTGGCGTTCATACCGAGGATTCCGAAATCTAGCATAAAAAGAACAAAGTTAAATCGAATAAATGATAAAATGAATAAGTGAAAAATTATCTTGGATTTTTCGATTGGATTAATTTCCACAACATTATACTAATCTTTTTAACATTTCATATAAGAGCTTCTGCTTTTTTTGAATAAATTAATCAGTTCTGCATTGCAATATGTAGCATACTTCTAACTTCACCACAAGATCATTTTGCGATATAAAGAAAATGTGATAACTCTTTGTTTGTGTGTCTCTCGTGTCATTCAGCAATGTTATTTGAGATTAATAATCCAGCCCTTAGTCATTGATCTCTAAAGAAGTAGTCCTCAACTTTTTTCTTAGGGAATAAATTATATAGCGTATTATATACATTCACACTTTCTTGCCAGACTATCAAATCTTCAAAATATCATTTCATTTCTTCTATAATCTGAAATAAAAGCATTCTCTTCTTCATTTCTACGCTTCCTCATTTCTCCGCTTCCTTATCTTATAAATTATCCACCAACCGTTTCATAATCTGCGGTAAGTTCTTTTTCTCTAATGCAATCGGACAATCGGGCAATAATTGTTTTATTTTTTTCGGATCATATCCTAGCGCCTTGAGTGAGTTTACAATATCTTTATAGAGATGTTCATCTATATCAAGTTTCGCAAGATCTGACTTCCCTAGCGTTGATTTAAGCTCTATCAGAAGCCTTTTTGCGGTCTTTGGACCGATACCAGGAATTTTCTGGAAGAATCCAAGATCCATTTTTTCTATCGCTTGTTCTAGATCTTTCTGAGGGATCATCGCAAGTTGATGTGCACTCTTTGGTCCTATGCCTTGAATTTTCAGCAATGTTTCAAAATAATTCTTCTGATCTGCATGATCGAACGCATAATATCTAATCGTATTGGTATTCTGATCGATCTGCGGATAGATATAGTACGTTCCTTTTTTCTTCTCCCCCGTATACATCACCGCAATCCCAAAATGATCATTTTCGAGGTAAGTCGTATGATGGTGATCAGTTAGTTTTCCGTGGAAGAGGTGGAACATGCGGTACAAGACAATAAATAGAGTTAATGAAGAAACTATAGGTAATTAAAGGTATTTTTCAATAAAGAAAAAATGGATCAGTAATCTGATCCATTTTCTAATTTTTCTTGATCTTTATACATTTGATGCATTTTTTTGAATGTATTACAGTTTTCATTGTAATAATTCAAATACAGGTTGTGATAACTCCCCCAAATTCGCTGATCTATTTCCAGTTGCTGAAGTTTTTTCAGCGGGGATTCGAGTGCGTAAAGATTACTTTCCATGGCTTTTAAGCAAGTGAAAATCTCTTCTTTCGCTTTTTCTTTAGCATGAAATAGTCTCAAGAAAACTACCAAATATTGAGTGATAGATCCATTCAATACTTCTCCAATTTCAGCTACCAACTTCTCATGTTCTTTGTTTATCAGTCTTATAGACTTTATACCGGTTATTCTATACCGAACATCCTCATATAACTCTATAACAAAGCGCCCAAAATCTATAAATCCGCGACTCTCGTTTTTCATTTTTTATGTTTTTGATGAAAATATACTATAAATAATATTATAAGTATTACAATAGTCTGTCTTTCACAAAAAAAACGGCCGGAGCCGCTTTTTGTTTGGGATATATGATTAGTGTTATATATCCAATTCTCTTACATTCTTCGCATGTGTTAGAATGAAGTGCTTTCTACTTGGGACATCGTCACCCATGAGGATTCTAAAGAGTTTGTCTGCCTCCTCTGCATCTTCTACATTTACTTTGAGCATTTTTCTTGTTGCAGGGTCCATAGTTGTTTCTCGTAATTGTTCTGGGTTCATCTCTCCAAGTCCTTTATAACGTTGGATGCTGGTTTTATCGGGCGTAAATCCGTACTTCAACATAATATCAGTCAACCCAAGTTGATCATCTGGTGGATAGATATACTGTTCCTTCTTACCTTCTTTGAACTTATATAACGGTGGCACAGCGATAAACAAATGTTCTTGTTCGATCAGTGGTCTCATATAACGGAAGAAGAACGTAAGTAACAAAGTTCTAATATGCGCTCCATCGACGTCCGCATCGGTCATGATTACTACTTTTTCATATCTGAGTTTTTCTTCTTCATAACTTTCTTTCATACCTGCACCCAATGCCATAATCAACGATTTGATTTCATTGTTGGCTAAGATAGTAGAAAGTGCTGCTTGCTCAGTATTTAACACCTTACCTCTCAACGGTAAGATCGCTTGAAAAGCGCTATTACGTGCCTGTTTTGCAGAACCTCCAGCAGAATTTCCCTCTACGATATATACCTCAGTCCCTTCAGCTTTTTTATTACTACAGTCCGAAAGTTTCCCCGGAAGGACTCCTCCAAGGAGTGCGCTTTTTCTCATCACTGTTTCTCTTGCGAGCTTAGCAGCAATTCTCGCTTTCGCAGAAAGCATAATTTTTTCTATGACTGTAGTGATCATACTTTCGTTTTCCTTGAAAACAGTATTCATATAATTATAGACTAATGACTCAACCTCCTTTCTTACATATCCATTTCCTAGTCTTCCTTTCGTCTGTCCTTCAAACTGAGGTTCAGGAATTTTCACGGTAACGATTGCATATAGTCCATCAGTAATATCTGATATTTGGAACTCTCCGATTTTTTTATCGATGATTCCTTTTGCTTGTGCGTACTCGTTTACTGTTTTGAGCAATGCATCTTTGAATCCAAGAACGTGCGTTCCTCCATCTTTGGTAGTAATATTATTTACGAACGAAAGTGTGTTATCGTTACTTGTGTCTGCAAATTGGAATGCAATCTCTGCTCGCACTTCGTTTCCTTCTGCATTGATATAGAATGGCTGAGAGATGGCATTTTGCGCACCCATCAAGTTTTTGAGCCATGTTTTGATGCCTCCTTCAAAGTAGTATCTTTCTTGTTTTTTGCTCGTTTCGTCAATCAGCGTAAACGTTACTCCAGGAGTAAGATATGCCGAATGTTTAAGTCTCGTTGCAATAGTATGGTAAGAGTATTCCATCGTATCAAAAATCTGATCGTCTGGAATGAAACCAATCGATGTTCCATTTACTTTTGTAGTTCCAATTTCTGCTACATCTCCTTGTGGAACACCACGCTTAAACTCTTGCATATATATTTTCCCCTCCTTGTGTACTTCAGCTCTCATCCATTTGGACAACGCATTTACTACTGACGCTCCCACTCCATGAAGGCCTCCAGAAATTTTGTAAGCGCCTTTTTCAAACTTACCTCCAGCATGTAGCACGGTCAAAATTGTCTCAAGAGTAGACTTTCCTGTCTTCGGGTGAATATCAACCGGGATTCCACGTCCATCATCATGAACTGTTATTTTCGATCCTTTCGACATAATTACGGTAATATTACGACAATGACCAGCCAACGCTTCATCGACGGAGTTATCCATAATTTCCCAGACCATATGATGCAATCCTCTTGTATCAGTCGATCCGATATACATTCCGGGCCTATGTCTTACTGGTTCTAGCCCCTCTAAGACTTTAATCTGTGACGAATCATAATTTCAAGATGCCATGGGTTTACAACTTCACTCATTAAAACAAAAAGCCGATTCTAACGGCCATTTCTCACTATTTGGATGAAAATACTATAGGCAAATGCGGGGGCATTGCAAAGGGAAAAAGAGTAGAAAAAACTCGTAGAGGTGGTGCCACTGGTAGAAAAAGTAGATCCCAATCATACAGAATGCTACTACTTTTGTCTTCATAGACGGATAGGCAAAAAGTGCGATGATGATGAATTGTAGTATCATCATGGCCTTGTGCGTAACAAACGCGACTTCAGTTTTACTGTGATATCTATCTATCATATCATAGAAAACTAAGCTGGTAAGCCGTCTAGCTGGGTTTTTTGTGAAGGCATCTCTTGCCTCTTCCTTCGCATGGAAGTATTTCACGACTATCAAGATGAGCGAAAGCGTTGCCAAAGTCTTTTGAGCAATCAAAGTGGTAATTTCCATTGGTAGTAGATTTTAATGTTTCTTTTAAGGTCCATTTCAGTACAGTATAGAATATAAATATTATCTCATATAAGTCAAATGTACTCTAAACTAATAATTGTAACTACTAATGCGTGAAACAACGCCTTTTCATTTAATGAAAGGCTTGCTCATTTAGGGAAGTCAGAAATAATTATTCCGTGTATTCAGGAAATAGATTTGATAGCCGAAGTTAAACTCTGAGATCAGGTCGTTTTTGAAGAAGCGGATCATCAGTGAAATATTCGTTCATGTAAATGACTTGCACACATCTACAAGTTATTGCTTGCTGACGACTCGTCAAATAAAACTACTCCGCTCTACATTTTCGATAACCATAACCACGCACTCTACTTTCGAAGTAAGTTTGCTGGATCTATCCAAAAGGGTGAAGCGATAAAGTTGATTCATATAGACCAGCACTCTGACCTAAAAGCTCCTCCGAAATATTTTTGAATTAAAGAAGCGGAAGTAGAAGAAGATCTGTTCAACGAAAAAGCGTATATTCATCCAGAAGAAGCAAGCACCGATAGTCAACAATGGCGAGAGTACACCAATTATACATGTAACGTCGGTAATTTTATTATGCCCTTTCTCAAAGCATTTCCCTTTACAAGCTTCCAACGAATAAAAGTAGAAAACGAACTTCTGAACTATCATCCATCACTATGAATGGACGATAAAATGATTCTCGATATCGATCTTGACTTCCGAGCACCTGAGATGAGTATCGAAAAGTACGAGGAGACAATTAAAAAAACAAGAGCGTTAATGGAAGAAGCGTCTCTCATAACTATCGCGACTTCTCCTTATTTTCTTGATCAGAACATAGCTCTTAAGATCTTACACGATCTATTTACTTAATTATATAAATATATACTACATATTAATCTATTTAGTAGTAATTTTACCATAATGTGAACTTCAAATTTAAATAATAACCCCTCTTCTCATCTAGATTAATGGGAGAAAATCATGGTCTCATGATACCAAAATTGTAGAGAAGAGATACTGATGAACCAGAAGAAGATCATATTAAAAATCAAAGAGAGTTTGTATTTGATGAAATGGTCCTCTCTCTCCACTATGATTTTATTAAAGCGTGCTT
>Ga0163144_10027131_pt1 | contig 11102 bp, 10 predicted proteins | sample OliLak19BULKMAT1_FD_123175 | JGI IMG/M metagenome (GOLD analysis project Ga0163144, IMG submission 123175) | Freshwater microbial mat bacterial communities from Lake Vanda, McMurdo Dry Valleys, Antarctica - Oligotrophic Lake LV.19.BULKMAT1 | ecosystem: Environmental > Aquatic > Freshwater >... | reverse complement strand
TTTTTCGATCTCTGCCCACACCGCGCTTACCGCTTCGGCGATCTGCGCGACGTCCGCATCTTCTCGGACACGGTTCACCAGTGGCGCAGTTGTCAAGAGGCTGTTCGGGCTGTCCATCAGGAAGCCGCGCTCTTCTCTGAACGAAGATTGCCTGATGGTACGTCCAATGACGGGTGAGAGGACGGGTGATCGGCCGGGGCCGGGTTAGGGGATGAATGCGGCTGCGCTCGGAGATCGGTGCCGAACTGCAACGGCGCCACTGTGGCGGTCCGGCGCGGACCGTTTCTGCCCTTTATCCCCGGTGTCCCTTTCGTGTCTGCGTTTGTGAACTGCCGCGACACAAATGTCCACAAAAGGCGCGATGCATCTGGCCCGCCGCTGTCGCTGAAGGCTTGGGCCGCCGCGCCGCCGCTCCAGGCATGGCCCAGCCGCTGCACCTCTATCAGCCTGGCCACCGTGCGCGCACCGCTCTTGTCTCCGCACACGTAGTCGTACACGCTCATCGGGTAACGCTCGCCGCGCTGCACGCTGCGCACGGCGCTGGCATGCGCACCGGCGGCAGTTGCCCACAATTCGGCGCAGGCCCGGCCGTTGCTGGCGTCGACGACGGTGTCGAGGCGGCCCTGGATCACCAGCAAGGGCGGCCAGGGGCGTGCCGGGGCGGGCGGAAGCGCAGGCGCGGCGCGCTGGCCGCGCATCGCACGCAAGGCAGAGATCGCCGAAAACGCGGCGCCAGGCGGCACGCCGGAATGCATCACCACCGCCTTGAAACGGTCGGCGTGGCGCGTGGCGAGCAGGGCGGCCATGCTGGCCCCGGCCGAGAGGCCCGCCACCGCCAGACGGCCGCGATCCACCGGATGACGCTGGCAGACCTGGTCGACCGCGTTCATGATCGACTCCACCTCGGCCCAGGCGCGGCCGGAGCGCGTGTCGAACCAGTTCCAGCAGCCCTGTGAATTGGCCTGGCGGTTCTGCTCCGGATAAAGCACGAAGAAGCGCTGGCGCGCCGCCAGCCCGTTCATGCGCGTGCTGAGGGCGAAGTCCTGCACCGTCTGCCCGCAGCCGTGCAGCATCACCAGCAAGGGCAGCCGCTCGCCCGGCAGCAGGCCGGCGGGCCGGTAGAGGTGAAAACGCCGCGTTCCACCGGCGCCGGCCGCCAATCCCTGCAGCCAGTCGCCCCGGGGCGCGGCCGGAATGGCCACCTTCGAGGGCGGCCGGCTGGCGGACTTCGATTGCCTGGCCTTCAGGGGCGGGGTCACCGCCTTGCTTGACACATTGAGCTTCGGCGCTTCAGCGCCAGTGATTGCGCTCGCGCCTGTGCCTGCGCCAGGGCACGGCTGCCTGCGCGCACGGCTTGCCGGTTCAGTGCCGTGATGCCGCGACTGAATGCCCGGGCCCAGCTTGCAGCAAGGGTTCGTTTTGCCATACCTCCCATTTTGCGCGCCAGCCAGCCGCGCCGTGGTGTCAAGCGCAAGGTGTATGCAAATAGCCGCAGGACAATTGCTATGTCTGTCACCGCACAGACCATGAGCCGCCCGGGCTGCCAGCCTCCGTTGCCCAGATGAAGCCAGCAACCCTCACCACTGCACCTGCAGATGCACAAGCTCCGGCCACCGCGGCACTGGCACAGCCGACGCCGCCGGAGTTGATGCTGTCGGGCGCCTGGACAGCCCTTGGCATGGGCCGGGACATCCAGCGCCAGATTGCCGACCTGCGACTGCCTGCCGGCACTCGCGCCGTGGCCGACGCCAGCCACATCACCGCGCTCGACACGGCTGGAGCCTGGGTGCTGCACAAGCTGCTGCTGGGCCTGCACCGCGACGGCAGCAGCGCGGTGCTGCAAGGCCTGGCGCCCGGTTTCGGCAAGCTGCTGGCCGTCGTCGACGAACAGGCTCGTGAGCATGCCCTGCACCCGCCGCCGCCCGCCAGCCCGGCGCCCGGCATGCTGCACCGGCTGGGGCGCGCCACCACCGAGGTGCTGGAAGAAGTCGTGGCCCTGCTGAGCTTCGTCGGCGAGACTGCGGGCGCGCTGGCAAGTTGCCTGCGCCACCCTTCCCGCCTGCGCTGGCGGCCGCTGCTCTTCAACATCCGCACGGCGGGCTTCGACGCCCTGCCCATCGTCGGCCTGCTGTCCTTCCTGCTCGGCATCGTCGTGGCCTACCAGGGCGCTGACCAGTTGCGCCAGTACGGCGCCAACATATTCGTGGCTGATCTGGTCGGCGTGTCGATGCTGCGCGAGTTCGCGCCGCTGATCACCGCCATCATCATCGCGGGCCGTTCGGGTTCAGCCTACGCGGCGCAGATCGGCACCATGGCCGTCACCGAGGAAATCGATGCCCTGCGCACCCTGGGCATTCCGCCGCTGGAACTGCTGGTGCTGCCCAAGCTGCTGGCACTGCTGATCGCACTGCCGCTGCTGACGGTGTTCGCCGACGTGCTGGGCGTCTTCGGTGGCATGCTGATGGCGCGCGCGCAGCTCGACGTGAGCTACAACGATTTTCTCGACCGCTTCTTCAAGGCGGTCAGCCTGAGCACGTATGGCGTGGGGCTGGCGAAGGCGCCGGTGTTCGCGATGATCATCGCCCTGGTCGGCTGTTTCCAGGGTTTCCGCACCCGCGGCGGCGCCGACAGCGTGGGCCGGCAGACCACCCGCAGCGTCGTGCAATCCATCTTCCTGGTGATCGTCGCCGACGCGTTGTTCTCGGTCGTATTCAGTCTGCTGGATCTCTGACATGGGCCTCGACGACCGCCGCGCCGACGTCGTCATTCAGGTCGAAAAGGTGTCGACCCGCTTCGGCACACACATCGTGCACGACGGCCTGGATCTGAGCGTGCGGCGCGCCGAGATCTTTGCGCTGGTGGGCGGCAGCGGTTCGGGCAAGTCGACGCTGCTGCGCGAGATGATCCTGCTGCACCGGCCGGACTCGGGTTCGATCCGTGTGCTGGGCGTGGAGTTGAAGGGACTCGCCGAGAACACCGCTGAAGCCAAGTCCCTGCGCCAGCGCTGGGGTGTGATGTTCCAGCACGGCGGTTTGTTCGGCTCGCTGACGGTGCTGGAAAACATCGGCCTGCCGATGCGCGAGCACACCGCGCTGGACGACCCGCTGATCGACGAGATCGCCTTGGCCAAGCTGCTGATGACCGGGCTGACCGCCGAGGTGGGCGCGCTGTACCCAGCCGCACTCAGCGGCGGCATGATGAAACGCGCCTCGCTGGCGCGCGCGCTGGCGCTCGACCCCGAGTTGCTGTTTCTCGACGAACCCACCGCCGGCCTCGATCCGGTGAGCGCGGGCGGCGTCGATGATCTGGTGCGCACGCTGCGTGACCAGCACGGTCTGACCATCGTGATGATCACGCACGACCTCGACCTGCTCTGGCAGACCACTGACCGCGTGGCCGTGCTGGCCGACGGCAAGGTTCAAGGCGTGGGTTCGATGGCCGAGCTGTCACTGAAGCAAGACCCCGCCATCCGGCCGTTTTTCGAAGGACCGCGGGCCCGCTCCGCGGCCGTGGCGCATGCCGATGCGCCGGCTGGCTCTTCCATTCCCGAACCCGCCGCGGAGGCCCCATCGAAACCAAAGTGAACTACGCCGTCGTCGGCGCCTTCGTGCTGCTGCTCGGCGCCCTCCTGGTCGCGGGCCTGCTGTGGCTGGCCTCGGGTGGCGCCAACCAGCCGAAGTACGACCTTTTCCTGGCCATCGAGGACGAGTCGGTGGCCGGCCTGAGCGTGAACGCGCCGGTCAAGTTCAACGGCGTCGACGTCGGCAAGGTGCGCGACATCAAGCTCGACCCGGCCCGCCCCGAACGCGTGCGCCTGCTGTTCGCCATCGAACGCGGCACGCCGATCAAGGTGGACACCGTGGCCGTGCTGAAGACGCAGGGCCTGACCGGCATCGCCTATGTTGAACTCAGCGGCGGCAGCAATGATGCCGCGACCCTGATCACGGTGGCCCCCGAACGCTACCCGGTGATACGCACCAAACCCTCGCTGAGCACGCGGCTGGAGAACGTGCTGACCGCGGTGCTGTCGAAGATGGACCAGACCAGCGGCAACATCGATGCCTTGCTGAGCGAGGCCAATCAGGAGGCCGTGCGCTCGACGCTGGCCGACGTCGCTTTGCTGGCGCGGACGATGGCGGCGCGCAAGGACACGCTGGACGCCGGCATCACCGATGCCGGCCGAACGCTGGCGCTCGGCGCCCGCGCAGCCGCGAAGCTCGGGCCGGTGATCGACGATTTCGGCCGCAGCGCCGCCGCACTCACCGACATGGGCACGCAGACGGCACTGACCAGCCGCAGCGCCGGCGAGACGGTCGACCGTGTCGGAGCCGACCTGCAGCAATTCACCGCCGACACTCTGCCAGAGCTGCAGGGCCTGATGAGCGAAATGCGGGAGCTGTCGGCGTCATTGCGGCGCCTCACCGAGCAGACCGAAAGAAACCCGGCCAGCCTGCTGTTCGGCCAGAGCCCGGTGCCGCCCGGACCAGGAGAAACCGCCAGATGACCGGGACCGCCATGACGACGAATTACCCAGATTGCCTGTGCACGGTCGGCCGCCGTGTTGCCGCCGCCCTGCTGCTGACGCTGGTTGGCGGCTGTGCCGGGCTGCTGCCGAAGGCGCCTGCGCCACCGGCGTTCTATGCGCTGGAAGGCTTGCCCGTCTTGCCCGCGCCGGCCCGGCCGAAGCCTGCCGCGACGGCGCCCACGCTGCTCGTCGACCCGCCTCGCGCCGCCGGCGGCTACGACAGCAAGCGCATCATCTATCTGCGCAAGCCGCTGCAGCTGGAGTACTACGCGCACAGCGAATGGATCGACACACCGGCGCGCCTGCTGGCGCCAATGCTGGTGACTGCCGCATCGCGCACAGGCGCTCTTGGTGCCGTGACGCTGTCCCCTGGCAGCGCCGCGAGCGACCTGCGGCTGAGCACCGACTTGCTGCGTCTTCAGCACGACTTCAGTAGCTCGCCCAGTCAGGTTCACTTCACGCTGCGCGCCAGCCTGGTCGACAGCAAAACACGCCGCGTGCTGGCAGAGCGCCAGTTCGAGCACAGCGTGGCAGCCGGCAGCGAAGACGCCTACGGTGGCGTCGTGGCGGCCAACCGGGCGGTGCAGGCCGTGCTGAACGAACTGACCGAGTTCGTCGCCGAGGCGGCCGGGCGCTGGCCCGTGCCCGCATCGGCAGGCCAGGCAGACGGCCGCCCGGCGCGGTGAGCGCGATTGATCACAACTTGCTATGCGCGGCCACGGTGGCGTCTGGCGCGGCGCGGCGGGAGCCGAAGCGGTTCGCGTAGACCCAGGTGAATTCAGCGCCCAGCAGGAAGATCTGCGCCGAGTAGTAAACCCAGATCAGCACCACCACCAGCGAGCCGGCGGCGCCGAAGCCGGAGGTGACGCCACTGCGCCCGATGTACAGACCGATGGCGTACTTGCCGGCAACGAACAGCGCCGCGGTGACCATCGCGCCGATCCAGACGTCCTTCCAGTGCACGCTGGCGCGTGGCATCACGCGGTAGATCAAGGCGAACATGGCGGCCACCATCAGGAAGCTGACCACCGCGCTGGTGGCCGTGGCCATGCCCACCCAGTCGCCGAACATCGGGTTCCACAGCCGCTCGACGGAGGCCAGCATGGCGCTGACCACCAGCGACACCATCAGCAGGAAGCCGATGGCCAGGATCATTCCGAACGACAGCACCCGCGTGCGCACCAGCGCGAACCAGCCCTTCGAACGGGCGTCGGCGGGCACACGCCAGATGCGGTCGAGCGCGTCCTGCAATTCGCCGAACACCGTGGTGGCGCCCACCAGCAGCAGCAGCACGCCGAGCAGGGTGAGCGCCGAGCCCTCCGCCGGCCGGTGCACGCTGACCAGCAGGTCCTGCACCGCACCGGCGCCGGCGTCGCCCATCAGCTTGCTGAGCTGGGCCTGGATCTCGCCGCGCGCGGCTTCCTCGCCGAAGGCGATGCCCGCCACAGAGACCACGATCAGCAGCAGCGGCGCCAGCGAAAACATCGTGTAATAGGCCAGCGCAGCGCCCATGCTGGGCACGTAGTCGTCGAGCCAGGAGCTGGCGACCTGCTTGACCAGGCTCCAGTAGGTATATTTTTCTGTGGGCATGCGGCGGCGGGGTGATGGACGACACGATATCGCAGCGGCGGCCCTCGCTGCGTGCTCTGGCCCACAGTCGCGCGGCTTGCTCCTACAGGCGGGCGCGGCGGCACCCGAGGCGCCGCCGAGCGGTACGGCGCCACCATCGATGTTCTGCGCTGACGCGCAATGCCGCTCCCGGCCATGGACGAATGAACACAGAGATCCGGAAACCCAAACTCCTGGCAAATCGCCGCTGGAGGCTGGCCGGCGGTGCAGCGCTATTGCTGGCGCTGGCGCTGATCGGCGGCTTCGCCTGGGGCGAAGCGGCAGGATGGCCCTGGCTGGCCGCGCCGCTGGAGCGCGCCCTGACGCGCCTGCTGGACCGCCCCGTGGCCCTGAGCGTTGGAGGCCGGGCCGAGGGCGGCGCGAACACGACGTTGCGCGCGAATCTGCTGGGTGGCCTGCGGCTGCGGACGCCGCGACTGGAGATCGCCGCCCCGCCCTGGAGCCAGGCGCCCTGGACGCTGCGCGCCGACGACGTCGTGCTCGAGTTGCGCTACATCGACCTCTGGCGTGTCAGTCGCGGGCAGCCGCTGCGCGTCGCACTCCTGCAGGCACGCACGCTCGATGGCCACCTGGAGCGGTTGGCCGATGGCCGAGCCAGCTGGCTCTTCGCGCCCGCGCCGGAGCCTGATGCACCACGCCCGGCCATGCCTCGCTTCGATCAGTTGCGAGTCGACAGTGGCAGGTTCGACTACCAGGACGTGCTGCTCGACGCCCGGGCCGAGGCTCAGTTTTCGATGGCCGATGGCGAATTTCCGGTTGTCCTGCCGGTCGTCCCGCCGGATGTCCTGACGGCTGCGGCGCCTTCCGCACCGGCATCAGCCGCCTCAGCCGCCGGCGCCGGCGCCGTGCCATCCCGCACAGGACCGGTGTTCACGCTGAGGGGCAGCGGACACTATCGCGGCCGTCAGGTGAATATTGAATTTGCGTCCGCTGGCGTGCTGCCCTGGGTGGCCGACGAAGTGCCGGCCATCGCCGTGCCGCTGACCCTGAAGGCCCGGATCGGCCGCGCCAGCCTGTCGTTCCAGGGCAGCGCCGTCGATGCATTCGGGCTCAGCGAGCTGCAGGGGGGGTTCAGCGTGGACGGGCCTTCGCTGGCTGCCGTGGGCAGTCCGTTCGGCGTGACCTTGCCGACCACCACCGCATTCCATACCGAAGGTGAACTGAAAAAACAGGGCGGCACCTGGCGCGTGGCGGTGCGCAGCGCCACGGTGGGGCTGAGCCGCCTCGACGGCGACTTCGTCTATCTGGCCGACCGCAGCCCGCCCCTGCTGACGGGCCGACTGGGCGGCCCGCGGTTGATGCTGGCCGACCTCGGGCCAGCGATCGGGACGACCCCGCTGGAGCCGGCGGCACGCGCGGCAAACGCGGCGTCGGCGTCCGCACCGGCCCAAGCCGCCGCGGCCGCTCAACAGCGCAAGAAACAGGGCAAGGTGCTGCCAGCCCGGCCTTTCGACCTCGCCTCGCTGCGCGTCATGGATGCCGACGTCAGGATCGACATCAACGAAGCCGACCTCAACACAAAACTGCTGCGTCCCCTGCACCCGCTAAAGGGCCGGCTGACGCTGACGGCCGGCGTGCTGACCCTGGGCGCCCTCGACGCCCGCACCGCGGGAGGCCGCCTGACCGGCGAAGTGAAGCTCGACGGCCGAGGGTCTCTGGCGCTGTGGAACGCCGACCTGCGCTGGGACGGCATCCAGCTCGAGCAGTGGCTGCGCCTGGGGCGGGCGGATGGTGCTCCGCCTTTGGTCTCGGGGCGGCTCGGCGGCGGCGCCGTCGTCCAGGGGCAAGGCATCTCCACGGCCGCCATCCTCGCCACGCTGAAGGGCACGGTGAAGACCGAACTGCGCGACGGTTCGGTGTCGCACCTGCTCGTCGAGGAGGCCGGCATCGACCTCGCCGAAACCTTGGGTCTGCTCATCAGGGGCGACGACGCGCTGCGGGTTTCGTGCGCGGTGGCCGACCTGCAGGCCCGTGAAGGCGTGTTGCGGCCGCGTGCGATGGTGATCGACACGACCGACTCCACGATCTGGGTGGACGGCTCGCTGTCGCTGGCGAGCGAGGCGCTGGACCTGCGCGCGGTGGTCAGCCCGAGAGACTTCAGCCCGCTGACCCTGCGCACGCCGCTGCGCGTGACAGGCAGCTTTTCGAAGCCCGAGGTCTCGCTGGACAAAGGGCCGCTGGCAGCCAAGCTGGCCGGCGCCGTCCTGCTGGCGTTGGTCAACCCGCTGGCGGCACTCATTCCCTTCATCGACCTAGGCAACGCGAGCGCGGCAGAACGCGGCAGCGAGGGCTGCCGCGGGCTGGTGCAGCGCGCCGCCAAGCCCGCCGCGCCGGCGGCCAGGACACCAGATTCCACCTCGAAACCCCGGCCATGATTCGCGTCCTTGCCGCCTGAGCCGCCACCCTGGCACCGAAGGTGGCGCTCGACCTGCTGTGGCTGGGCGCGATCGCCAGGCCGACGTAACAGCAGGGCAGCGGGCATCTGATCGCCGACCGGCAGGTTCGGCCGATCGGCCGAACCTGCCGGTGGACGCGCTGTTAAACGTCGTCCATGCCGCCGACCTGATGGTTCTCCCGGTCGCGGCGCAGGCCTCGAGCGCAGTCTGGCGGCCCACGCAGCGAGCCGCCGCGCTGTTCTGCTTCTTCGCCTGCGCTACCTGCGACTTGACGAACCTGTCGAACCTGTCGAACCTGATAACGCTGAAGAACTGGCCGGCCGGCCTGCCGATGATCGACATCGCATGGGGCGCGTTCGTCGGCACGGTGTCGGCGGCGGCTGGTCGGGCGGCCTGTGTGGCCTTGACCCGCCCTGAATGAGTCTGAATGACTGGCTCTCAGGCCGGCCCGAGCATGCGCCGAGCGTCGACCCAGAGATCGAAGTCGGCCGCCGCCACGCCGCCCGTCGACAGCGCCGCTTCGCGCAGTGTCTGACCATGCCGCTGGGCATGTTTGGCGATGGCAGCGGCACGGTCGTAGCCGATGTGCGGCACGAGCGCGGTCACCAGCATCAGGCTGCGGCCCAGCAGTTCCTGCGCGCGGTCACGGTCGGCCTCGATGCCGGCCACGCACCAGACGGTGAAACTCGTCATCGCGTCCGTCAGCAACTGCAGGCTGTCGAGCAGGTCGAGCACGATCAGCGGTTTGTAGACGTTGAGCTCGAACTGCCCCTGGCTGGCCGCGAAGCCGATCGCCACGTCGTGCCCCATCACCTGAGCGCACACCATCGTCAGCGCTTCCACCTGCGTGGGGTTGACCTTGCCCGGCATGATCGAGCTGCCGGGCTCGTTTTCCGGCAGCCGCAGTTCACCCAGACCGGCGCGCGGCCCGCTGCCCATCAGCCGGATGTCGCAGGCGATTTTCGTCAGCGCCACCGCCATCGTGCGCAGCGCGCCGTGCAGGCCGACCAGCGCCTCGTGGCCGGCCATCGCGGCAAAGTGGTTGCCTGTCATCCGGAAGGGCGCGCCCAGTCTGGCCGCCAGCACGGCGGCCACGCGGGCGCCGAACTCGGGGTGGGTGTTCAGTCCGGTGCCCACCGCCGTGCCGCCGATGGCCAGTTCGTGCACCGCAGGCAGGGCCCGCAGCAGGCCCGCCTGGGCAATGGCCAGCATGGCGTCGTAACCGCTGAATTCCTGGCCCAGCGTGACCGGGGTGGCGTCCTGCAGATGGGTGCGGCCGATCTTCAGCACATCGGCAAACGCGCTGGCCTTGGCCTGCAGCGCCTGGCGCAGGGCGTCCAGCGCCAGACACAAGGGCTGCACCGCGCCGATCACGGCCAGATGCATGGCGGTGGGGAATACATCGTTGGAAGACTGGCCCAGGTTGACCTGGTCGTTCGGGTGCACACAGCGCGCACTGCCGAGCCCGCCGCCGAGCGCCAGCGACGCCAGATGCGCGATCACTTCGTTGACGTTCATGTGGCTTTGCGTGCCCGAGCCGGTCTGCCACACGGAGAGCGGAAACTCGGCGTCGAACTCGCCCGCCGCCACCCGCGCCGCCGCTGCCGCAATGGCCTCGGCCACGTTGCGATCGAGCAGGCCAAGTTCCGCGTTCACCTCGGCCGCCGCGCGCTTGACCTGCGCCAGCGCGTGCAGCACCGGCAAGGGCATGCGCTGGCTGCCGATGGCGAAGAAGCGCCGGCTGCGCTCGGTCTGTGCCGCCCACAAGGCCGACGCCGGCACCTCGATGGGGCCGAAGCTGTCGGTCTCGGTGCGGGTGGCGGGCTGGATCAGGGGCTGGGTCATCGGTTTGGGTCATGACCGTTCCTCGGCGCATCCTGCGATTTCTGCGCCGACGAAGGTTTGCAGCCCTGGCCAGAGCATGGACGGGCGAGGGCTGCCGGGTCTGTCTGCCTTCGCACAGACGCCGACGACAGGCTGGATCAGGCTGAAAAAGAGACGCCGAGCTCGGCCGATCCGAACCGAATGCCAAGAGGGCATCCACCCAGACAGGAAGAATGCATGGAAAAGACCGATCCACCCAAATCTTTTGGTGTCTTCAAACCGGTGGGGCACACGGTGATCGCCTTTCGCAGCGCGGCCGACCTGCAGGGCGCCGCAGAGGCACTGACGGACCTGGGTTTCGCGGCCTCGGCGCTGACCCGCTACACCCCGGGCGAGATGATGGCTCAGGTCGACCGCGAGTTGCCCGGCGCCAGCGGGCTGGCATCTATCGGCCAGGAAATGAACCTGATCAAGGCGCACCGGGCGCTGGCCGTGAGTGGCTGCAGCTTCCTCGTCGTCCAGGTGCCCGACGAAGAGCAGGCGGAGCAAGCCACTGCCGTCGCGAAGAGCCACCGGGCCGCCGCCGCGCAGCGCTATGGCCGCTTCATCATCGAAGAGTTGATCGACACGCCGCCGGGCGACTCGCAGGTCTTCGAGTCCCCCGATCGCGGCCTCGATCTGGGCATCCCGGGAGTGTCGACACGGTGAGGCCTGTCGCGTAGCGCAGC
>Ga0163144_10027128_pt1 | contig 11103 bp, 10 predicted proteins | sample OliLak19BULKMAT1_FD_123175 | JGI IMG/M metagenome (GOLD analysis project Ga0163144, IMG submission 123175) | Freshwater microbial mat bacterial communities from Lake Vanda, McMurdo Dry Valleys, Antarctica - Oligotrophic Lake LV.19.BULKMAT1 | ecosystem: Environmental > Aquatic > Freshwater >... | reverse complement strand
TTACTGAACTAAAACGACTCCACGATGCCAATTTAATTACCAAAGAGGTTTATGCAGAGAGGCAAAAAGCCATTTTGGAGAGCGCGTCAAATTAGCTACCGATTGCGAAAAGCGGAAAAATCGGCGCTGACGGGACGGCGGTTGCGAACGGGTCATCGCCTAACCCGGCAGTCGAGGGGAGCTTCGCGATAATGCCGTTCGCCCCCTCACTTCTACGTTAGGCGCCACTCAGCCATACGGACGGCCATGACTACAAGCACCCAATCTGCACCTTGCGCGATCAGTCCCAGCGACAAACAGAGGCAAGCGAAGCTCGTCGGAGACGATCTGATGCGGCAGCATGGAAAGCGGAAGTTCTACTCCGTGCAACAGGTGCGTGCCGCGAACGAGCGCTGCAATATTCAGCCCGACTATGTGTGCTGGTCTCACGCGCTATTCAACACCCACTATGACTTTGACCGGTTACATGCCGGCGCAGGGGAAATTTGCGACTACCTAGCAATGAAGAGAGAAATGCTGCAGTCTCTTTCCAGCGGTGACGCGTCCACCTGGTTCGACTTTGATTTGTCTTGGCTAGATTTTCCTGATATTGATCTGTCAATCTTTGACTTCTTTGACTAGTGGTGCCGCGCGATGGTGGCGCCTAACAATTCATTCAAGCCGAAGCCGCTTCGCGGCTCGGCTTAATTCAGGCGTTGGGCCTCTCACCCCCATGTCTAGCCAGCCGCCTTCACTTCTCTCGCCGTTCGTCGCATCGCGTGCCGTGGTGGTGGTTATGCTGCCGCATCGTCGGCCCTTACCTTGGGTGCCGCCTCACGGTTGGGCTTCGTATCGTGCGTTGGCGCTTCCGGCTGTCTCCCGCGTTCGTCCGCTGGCGCTCGGTCGGGCTGTCCGCGTTGCTCATTCTCGCCACCCGCGTTTGGGTAATCGCGCTGTTCCATCCAAGCGCTAACCCGGCAGTCAAGAGGGGCTGCGCGAATAACCCTCGCGCAGCCCCTTACTTTTACGTTAGGGCTGTCGATATTGACTTCCCTCCAACGTTACATACAATGTATTTATGATTCAGTTCGGGTGGGACAAAACCAAAGCGGCGGCAAACGTTAAAAAGCACGGGGTTTCTTTTGAAGAAGCTCAGTCAATTTTTTACGATGAGTTTGCTGTTCAATTCTTCGATGAAGAAAACTCAGGCAGTGAGGATCGCTTCCTGCTCCTGGGTATGAGCACATCGGCTAAGTTACTTCTGGTTTGCCACTGCGAACGCGAATCTGGCAGTGTGATCCGAATCATTTCTGCACGAAACGCAACTAAACGTGAATGTACGTTTTACGGAGGTGACCAATCATGAAACCTGAATACGATCTGTCAAAAATGAAAATGCGTAAAAACCCTTACGCGTCAAAACTCAAGAAGCCTGTCACCATGCGGCTGTCGGAAGACGTCATCGGCTACTTCAAGGGAATGGCTGATGAGGCCGGTGTTCCGTATCAAAGTTTGATCAATCTGTATCTTCGTGATTGTGTAACGCAGCACAGGAGAGTGACGATTGATTGGCAACCCCAGCCCCAGCCCCAGCCCCAGCCCCAGCCCCAGCCCTAACCCGACGTTCGAGGGGACGCTGCGCGATAAAGCCGCGCACCGCCCCCTCAGGAATCGGAGCCAAAGCCGCATTGTTTTTTCCTCATGCAAACTAACATGATGTCCTGCCCCGTTTTCCCCGAGTTCAACCTATCGACCTGACCGGAAATAAATGCGGCTTTGGCACCGATTCTCTTCCGAACCAGATGAGGTGCTCGCGCTGTCTCCTGAAGACGAGGAAGAACTGCTCGTCGCCATGGCTGAGATTGAGCGTGGGGAGTTTGTCTCGGCCGAAGCTTTGCTCGCAAGCCTCCGCCGTTACGGGTGAGTTCGACTTTTCGCATCAAGGTCTCCGCTCGTGCCGCTGCACAGATCCGAAAGGCCGCTGAATGGTGGTCGGTCAATCGACTATCTGCACCCGGTGCTGTTCGCACCGACGTTGGCGAAGCGTTGGGTCTGCTCGCGAAGCAACCAGGAATCGGCGTCCCGGTTCCTGGCACCAAGATTGACGGCGTTCGCCGGTTACTTGTTGGGCGCATCCGATACTAGATCTACTACCGCGTCACAACCGACGCTGTCGAGGTTCTTGCCGTCTGCACACGAGTCGTGGAACAGCCCCGTCGCTCTGAGCGAGTGACGTCGAACCCGGCAGTCGAGGGGAGCTGCGCAAAAAGCCGCGCAGCCCCCTCACTTTCACGTTAGGCTTTTGGGGCGCTTGGCGTTAATGATGTAAATGCAGATAGTAGTATCGAGCAAGATCATGCGGCTATATCGGTACGCTGCTGCTGTCCCGATTGATCCCGTTGCAGCGTTAAGCCATGTTCGAAGCATGCCAATGCGGCTTCCAGCGTAGCCCACGGGTTGTCCGTCGGCAACAGTAAAACGCCATTGCCGAAATGACGCACGCCGACTTCGGTTCCCGCAAAGCGAAACGCCTTGGGCAGGCGGACGGCTTGGCTGCGGCCGGATTGGAAGATACGGGCAGTTTTCTTTTTGTTGGACTCCGAAACGATGGTGTATATCAATGAAAGCTATCACTGTGGGAAAAGCAAGCGACGCTGTCGAATCTGAGTGACTTCAGTCTGGTTGAATCTTCGCGAATCCCAGCATTTCCGCCGCATGGCGGCGCGTGGTTTCGGTGATCTTCTCGCCGCCCAGCATGCGTGCGATTTCTTCGATGCGGGCCTTGGGGTCCAATTCCTTGACCGACGAAACGGTAGCGCCGGCCCGGGTTTCCTTGGCGATCGACCATTGCCAGTTGGCCTGTGCCGCCACCTGCGGCAGATGGGTGACGCACAGCACCTGACGACTCTTGCCGAGCTCGCCGAGCATGCGGCCGACAATCTCGGCGACGCGTCCGCCGATGCCGACATCCACTTCATCGAAAATCAGCGTGCCGGCCTGGTTGGCCTGACTGGCGATGACTTGCAGGGCGAGGCCGATACGCGACAACTCGCCGCCTGAGGCCACCTTGGCCAGCGGCCGCAAGGGCTGGCCGGGATTGGCCGAGACGCGGAATTCGACGGTTTCGAGACCGTGCAGCGAGCCTTCTTCGAGCGGTTCGAGGGCAATTTCAAACCGCCCGCCGGCCATGGCCAGTTCCTGCATGCCGGCCGTTACTGCCTTCGACAATAGCTTGGCGGTTTTCAGGCGCACGGCGGAGAGTTTCTCGGCAATCTTTCGGTAGGCGGCTTCGGCGCTTCGCTCGCGGGCGGCCAGGGCCTCGGGATCGGCGCGCAAGGTCAGCTCATCCAGCCGCGACTTCAGGCGTTGCAGCAGCTCGGGCAACTCATCCGGCGTGACGCGGTGTTTGCGCGCCATCTGCGTCACGGCGTCGATGCGGTTATCGAGTTCGGCAAGGCGCGCCGGGTCGAGTTCGAGGCGGTCCTGGTAGCGCCGCAGCGCCAGGGCCGCCTCTTGCAACTGGATCAGGGCACCATCGAAGAGTTGCGCCGCCTCGGCCAGCGCTGGATCGACATCCATGAGTTCGGCCAGGCGCGCGCCGGCATGTTGCAGCGCTGGCAGCGCGGCGGCGTCGCCTTCGTCCATTACGGTCAAGGCGCCGGCGGCGGCCTCCAGCAGCGCGTTGGCATTGCCGAGGCGACGCTGTTCCTGCTCGGCCTCGCGCCAGTCGTCGGCGTCAAAGCCCAGCGACTCCAGTTCCTTCACCTGCCATTCCAGCAATTCGCGTTCGCGTGTGCTGGCCTCGACATCCTTTTGCGCGGCATGGCGGGCCTCGCGCGCCGAGCGCCAGAGACCATAGGCGGCGGCCAGTTCGCGAACCTGCCCTTGCGCGCCGGCGTGGGTGTCGATCAGGGCGCGCTGAGCGTCGGCTCGCAATAATGAGTGATGGGCATGTTGACCATGAATGTCGGCCAGAAAATCGGCCGCCTCGCGCAACTGCCCGAGAGTCGCTGCGGCGCCGTTGATGTAGGCGCGCGAACGTCCGCCGCTATCCACCACGCGGCGCAGCAGGCAGGAGTCGTTGTCGTAGTCATTGGCCGCGAGCCAGGCCGCCAGCTCGCTAGCGGGGCCTACCGAGAACTCAGCCGATACTTCAGCGCGTTCCGCGCCGGCGCGCACCACGGCGGCCTCGGCACGTTCGCCCAGTGCCAGCGACAGGGCGTCGACCAGGATGGACTTGCCGGCACCGGTTTCGCCGGTGAGCGCTCCAAAGCCCTCGCCGAATTCCAGTTCCAGGCGGTCGACTATGACGAAGTCGCGAATAGTCAAACTCAGCAGCATGGCTTTACGGGTGGTTGATGGTTCGGGAAAAAACGTTGGGCTTGGGTGGAGGTGCTCAGTGGCGAGGCGTCGAGCTCCATTGCAGCTTCTCGCGCAGCATGGCGAAGTAGCTGTAGCCGGCGGGGTGGAGCAGGGTAAGGGCGTGCCGCGAACGGGCGATCCGGACGATATCGCCGGCGCGCACATCAAAGCGCGTCTGGCCGTCGAAATGGATACGGCCGTCATGTGGCGGCAGGAGGGTGACGTCGATGCTGCTGCGGTCACTGACGGTAATCGGGCGATTCGACAAGGCATGCGGGCTCAGCGGCACCATGGCGATCCCGGCCACCGCCGGATGCAGAATCGGACCGTTGGCGGAGAGCGCATAGGCGGTCGATCCGGTCGGCGTCGCCACAATCAGCCCGTCGGCGCGCAACACGTGCATCAGTTCGCCATCCAGCTTGACCTCCAGCTCGATCATTCGGCCCGCGTCGCCTTTGCTGACGACTACGTCATTCAGCGCCAGGGTCTGCATCACCCGTTCGCCGCCGCGCAGAACTTCAGCGTTCAGCAGGAAACGCTGTTCGCGGGACGACTGTCCATCGAGTAGCGACGTTACGCCGGCGATCATCGCTTCGCGCGCGATGTCGGTCATGAAACCGAGTCGGCCCTGGTTTACGCCCACCAGTGGTACGTCAAACTCCGCCAGCCGGCGCGCCGCCGCCAGCATCGTGCCGTCGCCGCCGAGAATGATCGCCAGATTGGCGCGCGCACCGATGGCCTCGTAGCTGACGACCGGAAAGCCCTCGCTGCCGACCGCCGCCGCCGTGCCTTCCTCCAGCAGCACCTCGATGCCGCGCCCGCGCAGGAAGGCCGCCAACTGAAGCAGCGCTTCGGCGATTTCCGGGCTTTGGTACTTGCCGATCAGGGCAATGGTGTTGAAGGCGGCAGTCATCGGCGGATTTTACCTAGAAGCCAGGCGCCGAAAACAAATCAATCGACGTTACGGAACACGCGCTCCCATGCGACTTCGCTGTCGATGCTGGCCAGATGCAGCGGCTGGCTCGGCGTGAAGTCGTGCAATACCCAAAGTCCATCCTCGCCTTTGCGGAACAGTTCGATCTGCTGCTGGTCGGCGTCAATCAGGACGCATTCCTTCAGGCTCGGCAGGCGGCGATAGGCGATGAATTTGTCGCCGCGATCATAGGCGGCGGTGGATGGCGAAAGGACTTCAGCGATCAACACTGGGTGGCGCATCGTCAGTTCTGCGCGATGGTCGTCGGGATGGCAGGTAACGAAAACATCGGGATAGACATAGCTCTTCTTCAGCGCAATCTCGATTTTCATGTCAGCCATGTAGGCCCGGCAGGGTGTCCCGGTCACCGCTTCGTTGAGTGCCGCGAACACGTTGCCGGAAACGGTGACATGCCGCCTTGAAGCACCGCCTATGGCAAACACTTCGCCGGCGACGTATTCGTGCTTTTCTATCTGGCTAGCTTCCCACTTCAGGAATTCTTCGGGGCTCAATGACGGACCTTCGGCGGGTAGCGCCATGATCTTCTCCGGTGGGTGCTTTGGCGTTGATTCTAAGCCACCGCTGCCGACCCGTCATGGTCACCCTCGGTCCTTGAAGGAACGTTGGGCGCGCTTTTTCCGAACCTCAAATTTACGCCCGTCGCCGATCCAGCTGAATCTCGCCAACCGACCGAACCGAGCCAGACTCGTCCTCTTCCTCCAGTGTCACGCGAAAGCTCCAGAGATTTCCGACGTGGCGCAGCATTTCCTTCCAGCTTTCGCCCAGCGGCCGGCGTTTGTATTTGAAGTGGCGCAGTGTGAGCGAGCGGTCGCCTTGGATGTCCACGTTCCAGACTTGAATATTGGGTTCGCGGGTGCCGAGGTTGTATTGATCAGAGAGCGTTCGCCGCAGCGTCTGATAGCCCTGTTCATTGTGAATCGCTTCGACCTTCAGCTTGTGGTTGCTGTCGTCGTCAAGGATGGCGAAGAGGCGCAGTTCGCGCATGAGTTTGGGCGAGAGGTACTGGGCGATGAAGCTTTCGTCCTTGAAGTTGCGCATGGCGAAATCTAGCGATTCGCGCCAGTTGCTGCCGGCAAGGTCGGGAAACCACTCCCTGTCTTCGGCGGTTGGCGCTTCGCAGATGCGGCGCAGGTCGCGCCACATGGCGAAGCCCAGAGCGTAGGGATTGATGCCGGAATACTGGGGGCTGCTGTAGGGCGGTTGATAGACCACGTTGGTATGCGAGGTGAGGAACTCGATCATGAAGCCGTCGCTCAACAAACCATCATCGTAGAGGTGATTGAGCAGCGTGTAGTGCCAGAAGCAGGCCCAGCCCTCGTTCATTAATTGCGTCTGGCGCTGAGGCAGAAAATACTGGCCGATTTTGCGCACGATGCGCACCACTTCGCGTTGCCAGGGCTCCAGCAGCGGGGCGTTTTTTTCGATGAAATAGAGCAGGTTCTCTTCCGGTTCGGCGGGAAAGCGCGGCCGCTTCGTTGGGTCATTGGCCGAGCTATTGGCCAAATCGTCGTCCGTCTTCAGTGGCATGCGGTGCCAGAGCTCGTTAACCTGCGTTTGGAGATAGGTTTCACGCTCGCTCTGGCGCTCTTTTTCTTTGGCCAAGGACAGTTTCGGCGGACGTTTGTAGCGGTCAACGCCGACGTTCATCAAGGCGTGGCAACTGTCGAGCAGATTTGCAACCTCTTCTTCGCCGTAGCGCTTCTCGCATTCGGCGATGAAGTTCCGGCCGAAGACGAGGTAGTCGATGATGGCGTCGGCTGCGGTCCACGTGCGATACAGGTAGTTGCCCTTGAAGAAGGAGTTGTGGCCGTAGGCGGCATGCGCGATGACCAGCGCCTGCATGGTCATCGTGTTTTCCTCGGTGAGGTAGGCGATGCACGGGTCGGAGTTGATCACGATCTCGTAGGCGAGGCCCATCTGACCGCGCTTGTAGGCCTTTTCGGTGGACAGGAAATGTTTGCCGAATGACCAGTGATGGTAGTAGACCGGCATGCCGATCGAGGCGCAGGCGTCCATCATCTGCTCGGCGGTGATGATTTCGATCTGATGCGGATAACAGTCAAGCTCGTACAGCGCGGCGACGCGACCAATCTCGGCGTCGTAACGCGCGATCAGCTCGGGCGTCCATTCCGCTCCGGACGACAGGGGCAGTTTTTTCTTTGTCATGCGCGGCTCAGCGTCTCCAGGATTCTCTTAGGATTTTCTTAGATTCTTAGGCTAACTTCTTGCGAAACAGCTCGCGAAAGACCGGATAGATGTCTTCCAGCCCGGATATCCGCTGCATCGCGAACCGCTGCGGGTTCTCCAGCGCCACTTTCTCGTACTCCTGCCACAGGTTCTGCGGCTCGGATGAGGTGATCTCGATATAGGCGTAGTGCTGAACCAGCGGCACGATCTGAGTCTCCAGTACCTGCTTGCAGCGCGGCGAGTCATTGCTCCAATTTTCGCCATCCGACGCTTGGGCGCCGTAGACGTTCCACTGGTTGGAGGCATACCGCTCTACGATGATGCTGTGCATCAGGTCCAGGGCGCTGGAAACCACGGTGCCGCCGCTCTCCCGCGAGTGAAAGAAGCTGTCTTCGTCCACCTCTTCCGCTTGCGTGTGATGGCGAATGAAGACGACATCGATGTGCTCGTAGCTGCGGGTCAGGAACAGGTAGAGCAGCATGAAGAAGCGCTTTGCCATCTGCTTCTTTTCTTCGGTCATCGAGCCTGAAACGTCCATCAGACAGAACATGACGGCGTGGGCCGACGGCTGAGGAATGCGGACTCGGCTGTTGTAGCGCAGGTCAAAGGTGTCGATGAAGGGCAGGCGATCAATCTTTCGTAGCAGGATGTCGATCTTGCCGCGTATCCCTTCGGCGGCGCTTGTATCGCCGTGGCCCGTGCCTTCCAAGGCCGTCAGGGCCGTGCGCAACTCGCGCAATTCTTTGCGGTAGGGACCGCTCCCGGCAATCCGGCGACCCGTCGCGCCGCGCAGCGAACGCACGATGTTGATGTTGCTGGGCACGCCGGTATGGGTATATCCGGCGCGGATTTGCTTGTATTCAGTGAGGCCGCTCAGTTGCGTCTTGATCAGGTTGGGCAGTGCCAGATCGTCGAAGAAGATGTTGAGGAACTCGTCCCGCGACAGCGTGAAGGTGAAGTCGTCAACACCGTCGCCGTCGGGACTCCCCTCGCTGCCCTTGCCGCCCGCGCCACTTTTGGGACGGTCCGCCTCGTCGCCGGTGCCGAAGCGGTCATTGCCGGGCAAAACATCGCGCCAGACACCGCCGTGCCGACTTTGGTGGAATTGCGGCTCGGAAATATCCCGCGCCGGCAAGTCGATCTTCTCTCCCCGGTCGATGTCGGTGATGCCGCGGCGGGCAATGGCGTCCGCCACGGCTCCACGAATCTGCTCCTTGAAGCGACGGATGAAGCGCCCACGATTGACCGTGCTCTTATTGCGGCTGTCGTAGCGTCGATCAATGATGCGGACATCTACCATGGTGTCTCCATTCGCGTCCCGACCTACAAAGGCTTTTTCCCACTCTTGTCAGGACGACTTGCGAACCCGCAAGTACCATTCCGCCAGTAAGCGCACCTGCTTCTCGGTGTAGCCCTTGGCCATCATTCGATTGACGAAATCCTTGTGTTTCCGCTGATCGTCGGCATTGGCCTTGGCGTTAAACGAGATCACCGGCAGCAGTTCCTCGGTGTTGGAGAACATCTTCTTCTCGATCACCACGCGCAGCTTCTCGTAAGCCGTCCAGGCGGCGTTCTTGCCGTCGCGTTTGGCGCGGGCGCGCAGGACGAAGGTCACCACCTCATTGCGGAAATCCTTTGGATTGCTGATACCGGCGGGCTTCTCGATTTTTTCCAGTTCATCGTTCAACGCGCTGCGGTCGAGGATCTCGCCGGTATTGGGGTCACGGAATTCCTGGTCCTGAATCCAGAAGTCGGCATAAGTCACGTAGCGATCAAAGATGTTCTGGCCGTACTCGGAATAGGACTCGAGGTAGGCCGTTTGGATTTCCTTGCCGATGAATTCGGTGTAGCGCGGCGCAAGGAATTCCTTGATGAAACCCAGGTAACGCTGCTCGATCTCGGGCGCGAACTGTTCCTGCGCGATCTGCTGCTCGATCACGTACATCAAATGCACGGGATTGGCAGCCACTTCGCGGTGGTCGAAGTTGAACACCTTGGACAGGATCTTGAAGGCAAAGCGCGTGGATAGGCCGGTCATGCCTTCATCCACGCCAGCGTAGTCGCGGTATTCCTGGAAGGACTTCGCCTTCGGGTCGGTGTCCTTGAGGTTCTCGCCATCGTAGACCCGCATCTTTGAGTAGATCGACGAGTTCTCCGGTGTCTTGAGACGCGACAACACGGCGAACTGCGCCATCATCAGCATCGTGTCCGGCGCACAGGGCGCGCGGGCCAGCGATGAATTGGCGATCAGCTTCTCGTAGATCTTGAGTTCCTCGGACACCCGCAGGCAGTAGGGCACCTTGACGATGTAGATTCGGTCAAGAAAGGCCTCGTTGTTGCGGTTGTTTTTGAAGCTCACCCATTCGGCCTCGTTGGAGTGCGCGAGGATCATGCCGTCGAACGGAATCGCGCCGAAGCCCTCGGTGCCCTTGTAGTTGGCCTCCTGGGTGGCGGTCAAGAGGGGGTGCAGCACCTTGATTGGCGCCTTGAACATCTCGACGAATTCGAGCAAGCCCCGATTCGACAGGCATAGGCCGCCAGAGTAGCTGTAGGCGTCCGGGTCGCTCTGCGAGTAGTCCTCCAGCTTGCGGATGTCGATCTTGCCGACCAGGGACGAAATGTCCTGGTTGTTCTCGTCGCCCGGCTCGGTCTTGGAAATGGCGACCTGGCGCAACACGGAGGGGAACACCTTGACCACGCGAAACTTGGAGATATCGCCATTGAACTCATGCAGCCGCTTCACGGCCCAGGGCGACATGATGTTGGTCAGGTAGCGTTGCGGAATGCCGAAGTCCTCCTCCAGCAATACGCCGTCTTCCTCCGCCTTGAACAGCCCCAGCGGGGACTCATGCACCGGCGAGCCCTCGATGGCGTAGAAGGGAATTTTTTCCACCAGGTGTTTTAGCGTTTCCGCCAGGGACGACTTGCCGCCGCCGACGGGACCAAGAAGGTAAAGAATCTGCTTCTTCTCCTCCAGTCCCTGGGCGGCGTGGCGGATGTAGGCGACGATGTGCTCAATCACCTCCTCCATGCCGTAGAAGTCGCGGAAGGCCGGATAAATCTTGATGATCTTGTTGGCGAAGGTGCGCGACAGGCGCGGCTCCAGTCGAGTGTCCACCAGTTCCGGTTCGCCGATCGCTTGCAGCATGCGTTCGGCTACCGTGGCGTAGGCCAGCGGGTCGCGCCGACACAGGTCCAGATACTCCTGGATCGATAACTGCTCGTCCAGGGTTGATTCATAGCGGCTTTGATAGCGGGCGAATATGGTCATGGCGTGCTCCTCCTGTTGATTGATACCTGTCCATTCATTTCACAGCCTAGTCCTCCTCAAGTGCATTTGTTTCGGCGTCGCCTATAGCCCTTCCAGGCTTCTGGATAGTGCATTCGGACCCCAGCGCTGTCAGCGCCGCGACGATGCGTTCAATCGCCTCGTCGATCTCATCGCGGCTGATGATCAGCGGTGGCGCGATGCGAACCACCGTGTGATGGGTGTCCTTGGATAACACGCCATGGGCGAGCAAACGGTTGCAGACCATCGCCGCGTTGGTGTGCTCACTATTCACCTCCATACCAATGAACAG
>Ga0163144_10027126_pt1 | contig 11103 bp, 13 predicted proteins | sample OliLak19BULKMAT1_FD_123175 | JGI IMG/M metagenome (GOLD analysis project Ga0163144, IMG submission 123175) | Freshwater microbial mat bacterial communities from Lake Vanda, McMurdo Dry Valleys, Antarctica - Oligotrophic Lake LV.19.BULKMAT1 | ecosystem: Environmental > Aquatic > Freshwater >... | reverse complement strand
GGATTATTCGTTTACCAACAGATGTTTATCGATGATAGTGAAAGTGTTTTCTACGTTGTGACTCGGCTGAAGAGTCGCTCGAAATTGCGGCTGGTGGCCTCGGCGACGACCTCCAACGCCAGCCCCTTGACCTCCGCCAGCTGCCGTGCCACCCACGGCACGTAGGCCGGCGAGTTGACCTTGCCGCGGTACGGCACCGGCGCGAGATACGGACTGTCGGTCTCGATCAGGCAGCGATCCAGGGGCACGAACGACGCCACCGAGCGCAGGTCGGCGGCGGTCTTGAAGGTCAGGATGCCGGAGAAGGAGATGTAGAACCCGAGGTCGAGCGCGGCCCTTGCCACCTCGGCCGTCTCGGTGAAGCAGTGGAAGACGCCCCGGGCCTGGCCCTCGCTCTCCTCCCGCAGCACGGCGAGGGTGTCGACGGAGGCGCTGCGGGTGTGGATCACGAGCGGCAGGCCGCTCGCCCGCGCCGCCCGGATGTGCACCCGGAAGCGCTGCCGCTGCCATTCCATGTCGGCGATGCTGCGCTCGCCGAGCCGGAAGTAGTCGAGTCCGGTCTCGCCGATCGCCACCACCTTCGGCTTGGCCGCCAGAGCAAGCAGGTCTTCGACGCTCGGCTCGCGCACGTCCTCGTTGTCCGGATGCACCCCGGCGCTGCACCAGAAGTTGTCGTGGCCGAGCGCCAGCGCGTGGACCAGCGCGAACTCCTCGAGGGTGGTGCAGATGCAGAGTGCCCGGTCGACGCCGGCTTCGGCCATGGCGGCGCGGATCTCGGGCAGCTTCTCGGCGAGCTCGGGAAAGCTCAGGTGGCAGTGCGAATCGACGTACATGGAAATCTCGCGGCCATCGCCGTGCGCCGGCGCCAGGCCGGGCTCAGATCGTCTGCGTGGGCTTGGCCGACGACAGCGAGGTGCCGAGCGTCTCTTCGATGCGCGCGCGCAGGGCGCGGCTCTTGTCGTCGGACGGGAAGCGCACGCCGACGCCCTGGGTGCGACCGCCGGAAGCGTTGGCCGGCGTGATCCAGCCGACCTTGCCGGCGACCGGATAGCGCTGCGGGTCGTCGGGCAGCGACAGCAGCAGGTAGATGTCCTCGCCGAGCTTGTAGTCGCGGGTGGTTGGCACGAAGATGCCGCCTTCGGAGAACATCGGCATGTAGGCGGCGTAGAGCGCGCCCTTCTCGCGAAAGACGAGCTGGATGACGCTGGGCCGGCCCGCGTTCGGCGCCGGGGCGCTGGCGGCCGGGGCCGCGGCGCGCACTGCAGGTTCGCTCATCGCCGGGAGTGTAGCGAGTCGATGGTGCCGCCGCGCTGCGCCGATCGCGGCGTTTGCAACGCTTCCCGGCCCTGCTCGACCAGGCTTTCAATGCCGAGCTCGGCATTCCAAGGATGCTCGGCGAACTCGGCGACGCGGCGCAGCGCGTTCGCCCAGCGCACCAGCGCCCCGAGGTCGGGGGCGCGACGCGGCAAGGTGGACGCAGCGAAGTAGCGCGGCTCGGCGCCGGTGGCGACGCTGGCGGCATCGTGGCAGAGCTTCTGCAGCGCATCGACGGCCAGCGGCAGGGGCCAGCCGCGCAGCGCCGCCGCATCGCCGTTCGCCACGCGACCTGGAAGGGCGCCCCAGGCGGTCGCGTCGATGCCGAGCCGCACCAGCGCGAGCACGTCCTGCGGCTGCCCGCCGCAGCCGGCCAGCAGGACCTCGGGGTCGCCGACGCCGTGCTCGCGCAGCCAGGCCACCGCGACTGCGGTCGTCGGCCGCTCGAGGGCGATCGCCTGGCAGCGGCTGCGAATCGTCGGCGGCAACGCGTCGGGGGCTGCGGTGCAGAGCAGGAAGCGGGCGTCGCCGGCCGGCTCCTCCAGCGTCTTCAGGAAGGCGTTGGCGGCGATCGCGTTCATCCGCTCGGCCGGATGGATGACGATCGCCTTGCCGCGACCGCGCGACGAGGTCGTCAGCGCCAGCGCGATGGCGGCGCGCACCTCCTCGACCCGGATGTCCTTGCTCGGCTTCTTCTTGCCGGCCTTCTCTTCGCCGCCCTCCTCCGATTCCGCGGCGGCCCAGCCCAGGCCTTCGCGCAGCGCTTCGGGCACCAGGACGAGCAGGTCGGGATGGGAGTGCGCCGCGACCAGGCGGCAGCTGGCGCAGGTTCCGCACGGCCGCTCGCCGATGGGCACGCTGTCCGCCTCGCAGAGCCACCCCTGGGCGAGCAGGACCGCGAGCTCGAACTGGCCGACGCCGCCCGGGGCATGCAGCAAGAGCGCGTGCGCGGTCTGGGTCTCGAGCCCGCGCCGCAGCGGCGCGGCCAGCCACGGCAGGACCGGCGACGGGGCAGCGGCCTCAACCATCGAGCCGCTCGCGCAACGCCTGCGCGACGCGCAGCGCCACCGCGGAGCGGCCGAGCGAGGCATCGATCCGCACGAAGCGCCCGGGCGCCGCCTGCAGCCGCGCCAGGTAGCCCTCGCGCACCCGCTCGAAGAAGGCCAGATCCTCGGCTTCGAACCGGTCGGCGGCGCGGGCCTCGGCGCGGCGTTGCGCGGCGACCCGGGGCTCGAGGTCGAACCAGAGCGTCAGGTCGGGCTGCAGTCCTTCCTGGACCGCCGTCTCCAGGGTGGCGAGCAGCGCCAGGCTCTGGCCGCGGCCGAAGCCCTGGTAGGCGAAGGTCGCGTCGGTGAAGCGGTCGCAAAGAACGACCTCGCCGCGCGCCAGGGCCGGCGCAATCACCTTGGCGACGTGATCGCGGCGGGCGGCGAACACGAGCAGCGTCTCGCTCACGCCGTCCATGGCCGAGTGCAGCACCAGCTCGCGCAGCCGCTCGGCGAGCTCCGTGCCGCCCGGCTCGCGGGTGCAGACGACGCTTCGCCCGGCGGCGCGCAGCGCCTCGGCGGTGGGCCCGATGTGGGTCGACTTGCCGGCGCCGTCGATCCCTTCGAAAGTGATGAATCGACCGCTCACGGGTTCTGCTTCTTCTGGTATCGGTTGACCGCGCGATTGTGCTCGGCCAGCGTCTCGCTGAACTCGCTGCTGCCGTCGCCGCGGGCGACGAAGTAGAGCGCCTTTGTCGCATCGGGCCGCACCGCGGCGAGCAGCGAAGCACGTCCGGGGATCGAGATCGGCGTCGGCGGCAGGCCGGTGCGCAGGTAGGTGTTGTACGGCGTATCGGCGAGCAGGTCGCGCTTTCTCAGGTTGCCGTCGAAGGCGGTGCCCAGGCCGTAGATGACCGTCGGGTCGGTCTGCAGCGGCATGCCGATGCGCAACCGGTTGACGAACACGCCGGCGACCTTGCCGCGGTCGGCGCCGACGCCGGTTTCCTTCTCGACGATGGAGGCGAGCGTCAGGGCTTGGTCGGCGCTCTTCAGCGGCGTGTCCGCGGCCCGCTCCTGCCAGGCCTCGTCGAGCCGATGCTGCATCGCCCGGTAGGCCCGCTTCAGCACCGCGAGATCGGTCGAGCCCTTGCTGTAGGCGTAGGTGTCGGGATAGAGCCGGCCTTCGGGCGACAGGCCGGGCGGCGCACCCAGGGCCTGCATGACGTCGGCATCGCTCAGGGCCGAGAGCGTCGGCTTCAGGGTCTCGGCCTTCGCCAGCTCGGCACGGATCTGGCGAAAGGTCCAGCCCTCGGTGAAGCGGACCACGGCGAGCGTCTCGTCGCCGCGCACCATCTTCTCCAGCAGGCCGATCGGCGTCGTGCCGGCGGGCGCCTCGTAGCTTCCGGCCCGGATCTTCCGCGCCTGGCCGGACCAGCGGAACCATTGGTAGAGCAGCTCCGGCTCGGTGCGCACGCCGGCGCCGACCCAGGACTCGGCGATCTGCCGCGGCGTGTCGCCGAGCTCGATCGACAGCTCGACCGGATCCGAAGCCAGGGTCAGCGGCCGATGCAGCCAGGACCAGGCCGCAAAGGCCGAAACTGCTGCTGCGACAAGCAGCAGCGCGAGCATCCAGCGCCAGGCTCTCATCGTCTCGCGACGACCTCGCGAGCTCTCCACCCCTTCACCACGCATGTCATGGCGGCTGATGATAATGGCGCATGCCATCTCCCCTTTCCCTCGACGGCGTCTGCCGGATCGCCGATTGGGGCGTCATCCGCGCGCGCGGCGCCGACGCAGCCAAGTTCCTGCAAGGCCAGCTCACCAACGATGTCGTCGCCGTCGGGTCCGGGCGCGCGCGCCTGGCCGGCTTCTGCTCGGCCAAGGGCCGCCTGCAGGCCAGCTTCGTCGTCTGGCGGGCCGGCAGCGACGAGCTCCTGCTCGCCTGCCCGGCCGGCCTGCTCGCGCCGACGCTGAAGCGGCTGTCGATGTTCGTGTTGCGCGCCCAGTGCAAGCTCAGCGATGCCAGCGAGGAGATCGCGCTGTGGGGCCTGGCCGGTGCCGCGGCCGAGGCGCAGCTCGGCGATGCCGCGGCCTGGGACAAGCGCGAGCGCGACGGCGCCACCCTGATCCGCCTGCCCGATGCCGAGGGCATGGCCCGGGCGCTGTGGGCCGCGCCCGCGGGCGTCGAGCCCGCCCCGGCAGCGGCGGGCGCAACGCTCTCCCTCGAAGCCTGGCGCTGGCTCGAGGTGCGAAGCGGCATCGTCACGATCGAGGCGGCAACGGTCGACCGCTTCGTGCCGCAGATGGTGAACTTCGAGCTCGTCGGCGGCGTCGACTTCCAGAAGGGTTGCTATCCCGGCCAGGAGGTCGTGGCCAGGAGCCAGTATCGGGGCACCACCAAGCGGCGCACCTTCCTGTTCGAGGGCGAAACCGTCGCCCGTGCCGGACAGGACGTGTACGCCGAAGGCACCGAGGGCGAGCCCGCGGGTACGGTCGCCAATGCGGCGGCCTCCCCCGACGGCCGCGGCGGCAGCGCGCTGGTGGAGGTGCGGCTGGCCGCGCTCGGCGGCGCTGCGCTGTGTCTCGGCAGCGGCGACGGGCCGGCGCTGCATCGCGTCGCGCTGCCCTACCCGGTCACGCTCGACAGCGAAGCCGCGGCCTGAGCCCGGCGCGTCGCGCCGCGTCGATGCGCGAGCTGTTCGTCTACTACCGGGTCCGCGACGCCGACGTCGCCGCCGCGCGCCAGGCGGTGCAGGCGATGCAGGACGGGTTGCGAGCGGCTCACTCCGGACTGGAGGCGCGCCTGCTGGTCCGTGCCGGCGAGGGCGAAGCCTCGCAGACCTGGATGGAGACCTATGCGCTGCCCGGCGCGCGCGAAGGCATCGGCCCCGGCCTCGAAGAGCGGATCGAAGCGCAGGCCGCGACCTGGGCGCAGCTCGTTGCCGGCCCGCGCCACGTCGAGGCTTTCGTCCCGGTATTCCAGTCGTCCTGAGCGGAGCGGAGGATCTCGCCCCAGGGAGAACTTCCCTCCGCCCGGAATGACAACGAAGCCGATCGGCCTTCAGAGCGCGCGCAGCATCTCGACGTGGGCGATGCCGGTCTCGTCGAACTCGGGACCGCGCCTCACGAACCCGGCACGCTCGTAGAACGGCGCGGCACTGAGCTGCGCATGCAGCACCGCCTCGCGCTCGCCGCGGCTGCGCGCGGCGTCGAGCAGCGCCTCGAGCACGGCGCGACCGACGCCGCTGTGTCGCGAGGCCGCGGCCACGGCCATCCGGCCGATCTTGGCGACCCCCGGCACGTGCTCGAGCATCCGGCCGGTGGCCAGGGCCTGGCCGAGGCGGTTGTAGGCGACGGCGTGGACGGCGCTGTCGTCGGCGTCGTCCCACTCCATCTCGGCCGGGATCTTCTGCTCGGCGATGAACACCTGGGTGCGGATCGGCCGGGCGTCGGCAGCGAGCTCGGACCAGCTGCCGACGCGCACGTCGACCATGCCCTCGCCGCGCTCGAAGCGATCGAACAGCTCGCGCAGCTCGCGCGGCACCGGCTTCGAGGCGGTGCCGTGCGGATCGGCGAAGACGTAGGTCAGCGTGCACGAGACCAGCAGCTGCTGGTCGCGGAACGCGCCGCCGACGAAGGTCGCCGAGGAGGTGCCGACCCGGGCGCAGCGCATGCCGATGTCGAGCACGTCGTCGTAGCGCGCCGAGGCCAGGTACTCGAGCTCGGCTTTGCGCACGAACAGATCGCCGTCGAACGCGGCCATGGTCTGCGCGTACGGCACGCCGAGCGCCCGCCAGTAGCCGGCGACGGCGGTGTCGAAGTACATCAGGTAGTGTCCGTTGAAGACGATCTTCTGGGCGTCGATCTCGGCCCAGCGGACGCGCAGGCGGTCGAAGAATCGGAAGTCGGAGCGTTGCATGGCGGGCGAGTGTGCCAGACGCTTATGCCAGACTGTCGACATGGCACAGATCAACTACATCACCCAGGTGCAGATCGACTTCGGCGTGCTCGCCCTCCTGGCGCAGGAATGCGCCCGGGCAGGCATGGAGAAGCCGCTGCTGGTCACCGATGCCGGCGTCCGCGCCGCCGGCCTGCTCGACCGTGCCGTCGCCGCGCTCGACGGCCTGCCGCACGCGGTGTTCGACGCCACGCCGTCGAACCCGAACGAAGCCGCGGTCCGGCTGGCGGTGAAGGTCTACCGCGAGAACGGCTGCGACGGGCTGGTGGCGATCGGCGGCGGCTCGAGCATCGATCTGGCCAAAGGCGTCGCCATCGCCGCGACCCATGACGGGCCGCTCAAGACCTACGCCACCATCGAAGGCGGCAGCCCGAAGATCAGCGACCGGGTCGCGCCGCTGATCGCCGTGCCGACCACTGCCGGCACCGGCAGCGAGGTGGCGCGCGGCGCGATCGTGATCGTCGACGACGGCCGCAAGCTCGGCTTCCACAGCTGGCACCTGGTGCCCAAGACCGCCCTCCTCGATCCCGAGCTGACCCTCGGCCTGCCGCCCTTTCTCACGGCCGCGACCGGCATGGACGCGATCGCGCACTGCATGGAAACCTTCATGGCCCCGGCCGTGAATCCTCCGGCCGACGGCATCGGCCTCGACGGGCTGGAGCGCGCCTGGCGCCACATCGAGCGCGCCACCCGGGACGGCAGCGACCGCGAGGCGCGCTGGAACATGATGAGCGCGAGCATGCAGGGCGCGCTGGCGTTCCAGAAGGGCCTGGGTTGCGTGCACAGCCTGAGCCACAGCCTCGGCGGCGCCAACCCGAAGCTGCACCACGGCACGCTCAATGCGATGTTCCTGCCGGCGGTCGTGAAGTTCAACGCCGCCGCCGACTCGATGAGGAAGGATCGGCGCCTGCTGCGGATGGCGCAGGCGATGGGCCTGGCATCGAGCGACGACACCGGCGACGCCGTCGCCGGCGCGATCCGCGACATGAACGCGCGCCTCGGCCTGCCGACCGGCCTGGCCGCCCTCGGCGTGACGAGCGCGATGTACGAGAAGATCGTCGACGGCGCGATGGCCGACCACTGCCACAAGACCAATCCGCGACTCGCGACCCGCGACGACTACGTCGCGCTGCTCGAAGCGTCGATGTAGCGGCGATGCTGGCGCGCGCTCGCCGGCTCAGTCGGTGCCAGGGAGCGGATCGGACGCCGGGTCCGAGGCCGGTGTCGGCATGGCGCCGGTTGTCGAGGGCGGCGCAAGCGCCACCGCGGATGCCGCCGCCCTCGCCTCCGTCGGCCAGGCAGCCAGGTACTCGCGCCAGTGCGGCTCGTCGACCCCGGCGAGCGTCTCCCGAACCAGCGCGATCTCGCGCTCGTACTCGACCTCGCTGAAGCCGCCGCGCATCTGCTGAAAGCGGCAGTACAGCAGGTAGGTGTTCATGACGTCGGTTTCGCAGTAGCGCCGGATCTCGTCGGTGCGCCCATCCTTGTAGGCGCCGAACACCTGGCTGCCGTCCATGCCGAGCTTGCCGGGGAAGCCGCAGAGCCTGGCCATGGCGTCGAGCGGCGCGTTGGCGCGCGGCTGGTACATCGCCAGCAGGTCCATCAGGTCGAGATGGCGCAGGTGGTAGCGGCCGATGTAGTTGTTGTAGCGGCGCTCCCGGTCTTCCTCGCCCATGTCCCAGTACTGGCTGGCGACGACGCCGTGGCGCATGCCTCGGTAGTGCAGCACCGGCAGGTCGAAGCCGCCGCCGTTCCAGCTCACGAGCTGCGGCGTGTGCCGCTCGATCATTCTGAAGAACGACTGGATGACGCGGCCTTCCTGGCTGGCGCCGCCGGTCTCGCGGTCGACCAGCGAGTGCACCCGCAGCCCGTCGGCATTGCGGAACACGCAGCTGATCACGAGCACGCGCTGCAGGTAGAGCGGCATGAAATCGCCCTTGCCGCGCGCCGCCCGGTCGGCGATCTCGGCGGCGTAGACGGTGTCGTCGTCGCTGCCGGGGTCCATCTGCCGCAGGCTGCGCAGCCCGGCGACGTCGGGGATCGACTCGATGTCGAAGACGAGGACCGGCGACGACGCCATCGGGTGCGGCCGGTGCAGGCGCGACTGGCTAGCGCGGCGGCAGCAGACGTGCCGGATCGATCGGCTTGCCCTGTCTGCGGATCTCGAAATGCAGCTGCACGCCGTCGGCGTCGGTCGAGCCCATCTCGGCGATCTTCTGGCCGCGCTTGACCGCCTGGTCGTCCTTGACCAGCAAGGCCTGGTTGTGGGCGTAGGCCGTGAGGTAGGTCGGGCTGTGCTTGAGGATCACCAGGTTGCCATAGCCGCGCAGGCCCGAGCCGGCGTAGACCACGCGGCCGTCGGCGGCGGCGAGCACCGGATCACCGGCCTTGCCGCGGAACACCAGGCCCTTGCTGCGGGCCTCGTCGAACGGCGTCGAGACCGTGGTCGTGGCCGGCCACGACCAGGTGATGTCGTCGTCGCCGCTCTCCCGCGCGGCCGGTGCGGGCGCGGGTGCGGCGGCGGGAGCCGGTGGCGCCGTCGGTGCCGCGACGACCACGACCGGAGCCGCTGCCGCCGGCGTCGAGGCCGATCGCGACTCGATCGGCCGCGGCTCGACCCGGGTGCTGGCGACGGGCCGGCTCGTCGCCCCCGCCGGATCGACGCCGGGGGCCACCACCCGCAGCGTCTGCCCGACCTCGATCAGGTTCGGGTTGTCGAGGTTGTTCCAGCGCATCAGGTCCTTCCAGTTCTGGCCGTTGTCGAGGCCGATCCGGATCAGGGTGTCGCCGGGCTTGACGGTGTAGAAGCCGGCGCGGGGTGGACCTTCGGGCAGCACCGGCTTGGCTGGCTCCGTGGCGGGGGTGGGCGTCGGTGCGACCGCCGGGCTGGCGGCGGCGACCGTCGCACGCGGCGTCGCCAGGCGGTCCTCGACCGGGGCGCGGTGCGGCGGGTTGGCGCAGCCGTAGAGGGCGAGAGCCGCGGCGGCGATGGCCACGTGCCGCAGGGGCCGGCAGGCCGGGACATCGATCACGCGCATGGATCCTTTGAGTGCTTCATCGGGAAAGTCCCGATTTTAGAGGGACGAAGCGCACGGTCTCGTGAACCCGCCGGTCGTAGCCCGCCTCGTGCCGGTCGACCACCACCAGCGCCTGTCCCCCGCCGGCCTGCTCGACCGGCGAGACCAGCCGGCCGCCGACTGCCAACTGCTCGAGCCAGGCCTCGGGCAAGGCCGCGCCCCCGGCCGCGGCGACGATGCTGTCGAACGGTGCAGCGGGCGGATGGCCGAGCATGCCGTCGCCGAACACCAGCCGCAGCCGGTTCGAGCGCATCGGCGCGAGCAGTTCCCGGGCCTTGTCGTGCAGCGGCTTCAGCCGCTCGACCGAGATCACCCGTTGCGACATTTCCGCCAACAGCGCTGCCTGATATCCGCATCCGGTACCGATCTCGAGCACGGCACCGAGGTTCCCCAGGCGGCGCGCATTGGCGCCGCCGAACAGCAGCTCGATCATCCGGGCGACGACCGAAGGCTTGGAGATCGTCTGGCCGTGACCGATCGGCAGGCTGGTGTCTTCGTAAGCCTGGGTCGCGAGCGCGGCATCGACGAAGCGATGCCGGGGCACGAGCGCGAAGGCGGCCAGGACCTGCGGCTCGACGATCCCGCCGTCGCGCAGGCGCAGCGCCATGCGCTTGCGCACGTCGGCCGAATCGAGGCCGAGGCCGGCCGGGCGATCGCGCCGGCCGGCATCGGCATGGGCCGCGGCGAGGTCGCGCTGGGGCCTGAGGACGACGCGCTGCGATGCGCCGGCGGCGCCGGCGATCCGATCGAGCTTCAGCGGAAACCTGAGACGCGAACGATCGTTCGCCGACATCAGCCGGCCCCGCTGGCCCAGTCGCGCCAGGCCGGCAGGCTGGCGTGATCGGTGAGGTCGACATGCAGCGGCGTGATCGAGATCTCGCCGTTGCTGGTGGCGTGGAAGTCGGTGCCCGGACCGGCCTCGCGCGCGTCGCCGGCGGGACCGATCCAGTACAGCGTGTCGCCGCGCGGGCTGACCTGGCGGATCACCGGCTCGCTCGCATGGCGCCGGCCGAGCCGGGTGACCCGGGTCGGCAGGCGGTCGGCGTCGGCCCGGTTCGGGATGTTGACGTTGAGCAGGTAGGGCGAGATCGACGGCGGCCGGCGCAGCACCTGCTCGATGACGCCGCGCGCGACCCGGCCGGCCGCGTCGAGGTGCTCCCAGCCCTTGTGCACCTGCGAGAAGGCGATCGCCGGGATGCCGAACAGGAAGCCTTCCATGGCCGCGGCGACAGTGCCCGAGTAGAGCGTGTCGTCGCCCATGTTCGCGCCCTGGTTGATGCCCGAGACGACCAGGTCGGGGCGGTGCTCGAGCAGGCCGGAGAGGGCGAAATGGACGCAGTCCGACGGCGTGCCGTTGATGTACCGCCAGCCGTTGGCGGCGGTGTAGACCGAGAGCCCGCGGTTGAGCGTCAGCGAGTTCGAGGTGCCGCTCGCGTTCTGCTCCGGGGCGACGACCTCCAGCTCGCCCAGCCCCTCGCAGGCCGCGACCAGCATCGCCAGGCCGGGTGCCAGATAGCCGTCGTCGTTGGCGATGAGGATGCGCATCGCGCGATTGTAGGGAGTCGTCCTTCCGGCGACGCCGCGCACCGGCCGGCTGCGTATCATCGATCGGGAAGGCGCCGGTCTTGCGTCCTGCCCTGACCAGGAGGCCCGACATGCATGCATGGCTCTGCGAGAACCCGATCGGCGTCGAGGCGCTGCAATGGAAGGAGCTGCCCACGCCCGTACCCAAGGCGGGCGAGGTGCTGATCGCGATCCGCGCCGCCAG
>Ga0163144_10027125_pt1 | contig 11103 bp, 11 predicted proteins | sample OliLak19BULKMAT1_FD_123175 | JGI IMG/M metagenome (GOLD analysis project Ga0163144, IMG submission 123175) | Freshwater microbial mat bacterial communities from Lake Vanda, McMurdo Dry Valleys, Antarctica - Oligotrophic Lake LV.19.BULKMAT1 | ecosystem: Environmental > Aquatic > Freshwater >... | reverse complement strand
TTCTTTGCTTCCTCTCCCCGGTGTTGATGTCTTTGACATCGCTCTCTGCCATATTCAACATTTCGGCGGCCACCATCCGCCCGGCCTTCAAATCAAATTCAACAAACCCTTCGCCCGTCATGGTCGTTTCCACCTCGCTGACGGCGTCCTCAGGCTTCGCGACAACTTCATAAGTTGGGCTCTCCAAGACTTTGTACGTCTGCTTGAGATTGACTTTGATCTTCCAAACATCGCCTTTCAGACTATCGGCGACACAGGTGTACTCCACCGGAGAGCCACCAAAATCTCGTGAAAACTTCCACTCCAATCCAGCGACCATATCATCAGTGGAAAGCTCGATCGGAACATAGGTGACATCCGGGAAATGCTTAACGTCCAGGCCAGGCAGACGAATCGGAAGTTTCTTGTCTGGAGCGTCGTTCGTGAGGATTTTGCCGTTTGCTGCAATCGTGATCGTCGTCTTTGGAAAGTACTCGACGACGTTGCTGGTTCCCAATGGCAGTTTCGCTCCGTTGAAAGAAACCTCAAACTCTGTGATCTCGCTCGCCGCTTTCAAGACCTCTCCCTCAGCCGCTTGACCAACCACCCCGACCCCCATCTTGATGTCGACTTTTCCTTCGTTACCGCCCATCAGTGGTAAAAAGCCGTCAAAACCAACTGTCACGTCATAGTTCAGGCGAGTGTCTGGCCCAAACGAGTAGGCGACGGGCGCAAGAAGCCCGGCAAGGAGAAGAGTCAACATAGTCGATATTGTGTCCGGTTACTCTTAGACGCCCCAGGGCCGCTCAAGTGTTGGCGACTTGGCGATGGCGCAACGGCACCGAGTGGAGCTTCACACGGCCCTCTGTCGAACCTGTGAACCGAACAAGCCTGTCCAAAACGACTTTGATCGCACCTGCAACCGGATAGGCCAAAAGCATCCCAGGTAGTCCAAACAACGCACCCGCCGAAAAGACTACGAACGCACTCAAAACTGGGTTCAACTTGACAGCTCTTCCTACTATTCGAGGATTGACGATCGAGTCATATGCAAACCCAAACACGAACATGATCGCAACCGTGTAGAGCGCGAACGTCCAAGAGTTGTCAACCGAAAAGAGATGTCCCTGGACTTGTCCACTCAGCCCGATCACCACAAAGATCACGGCTGAACTCACGATGCCGCCGATTACAGGGATCAGGTACAAAGTGCCCGCGATCAACGCGAGGACGATGAAATAAGGCGCGCCAACGACCCCGAGGATCGTTCCCATCATCGCGGTGTAAAGCAAGATCGTGACGACAAGTCCGCGAAGATAGTTTTGAAAGACTCCGCCCATGTCGCCGAGCATCGACAGAGTCCCCCCACGAATCGAAGGCGGAATGAACCGGGCAAAGCTCTTTCTCATGCTTTCCAGGTCGATCAAGAGCCCAAAGACAAAGACCGGCACCAGCAAGAACATGAACGCCTGCCCAGCAATCGAAAGGATATTGAAAAATCCTCCTGTGACAAAACTCTGAGCCTTCTTCTCGATCTCCTTTCGATTTGGGTCAATGTACTTTGCGACGATCTCTTGCCGAGTCAAAGGCAGGCGAAAAGCGGTGAGGGTCGTCTGGTGTTTGTATAAAAAGTCGTCGATAGAGGCCAATGCCGAATCCGGGTCGCCGGTCGCGATGTTGTTGAATTGCGCCGTGACTTGATCTTGCGCGTCACTGAACTGCTGCCGAATTTGCACTGCCGATAGAGAAACCAAACCCCCGACCGAACCAAAGAAGAGGAACAGGACGGCAACGACCGCTATTGGACGTGCAAGGCCCACTTTCCGTAATCGACGGATCATCGGTTCCAGCAGCGCGGCAATGACTAGCGATAGTAGAAAAGGAGGAAGGACTCCCCGCACCATCCAAAGAAAGACCGACAGCAGGACGACCAGCCCGACCCAAAGTACGATCCGCCACGCATTCATGCCGGGGACATTACCCTGAGGACGGGCCTGGAAGCGAGGACACTTTTGTCCGAACTGGTTTTCCATGCATCTTGCTAGACCCGAGTTCGGCTCAAAACTTACGATGGATGCCCTGTCGAGAAACACCCAGCCTAGCTAGCAAGACGAAGCCCCGATCTTCAAAATATAAAATCGGGGCCACTCGAAAAAGTCGCGCGTCTTAGACGCCGATCTCTTCTGCGTTCTTTCCGGGCAGTCGCTTTGCGCGTTGTTCCGAAATCCAATCTTCGGTTTTGCCCTTCAAATCCTTCATCTTGCCGCCGAGTTCCTCTCGCATTTCATTGCCCGCTTTCGGGGCGAAAAGCAATCCTGCAAGGGCTCCAACCAGCGCACCGAGGCCGAATCCGGCCAAAAGATAGACCAGAGCGTTCTTATCGTCGTTTCCGTTGTTCATTTTTTCACTTCGTACTTTTTATCCAACACAGGCAACGCTTTCTTGCGCACCTTACCACTCAAGTATGACCGAAACAGCCGCAACCCGACCATCGCCACCGCCGGCAACAGGCCTCTTGATCGGTACCGATCGACCGCTTGCAACACTTGTGCGAAGGGATCGTCGGGCTTCTTTTGTAATACGGCCCGAACCGCGTCAAGGTTCTGTTGTTGCACCAACAAGTCCGCCTGAAGTCCCTCGACTTTCTGTTCCATCCGCCCGATCGACACCTTCAACCCCTTCACGATGTTCAGCATCACGAAGCTGACAACGACAAGCGCCGCCCCCAGTAGGATAATGATAATAAGGAATCCAGTGTCGTCCATAAGGCAACACCAGTTTACCGGGGAATCCCATCCCCGGAGCGCAGACTTCAGTCCCCAGGAGCGCGGACTTCAGTCCGCATCTGGCACCCGGACTTTAGTCCGGAGGATAGCTGGGTTTTAGTGTACGGCCACAATTTGGTTCTGTGACATAAGCTGCATGGCTCGGTGACTGCCCGATTGAGAAATGTCTCCAGCCCGTCGCAAGCCCAAGCGAACTGCTGGAAGCTGTGAGCGACGCCGATCAGTTCGAAATCTTTCCGCCCATCACGACAGTCTGCCCACGATAGGCGACCGCTATCTGTCCGGGAGTCACGGCCCGCACCGGCGAATCGAACAGCAAAGTGGGCGAAGGAAAGGCAAAAAGCAACGCCGCACGCGGCTCCATGTTGTAGCGAATCTTTGCCATGACTCGAAGCGGAGTAGACGACGGCGAATAACCGCTCCAAGAAACTTCTTCCAACCGTACTTCAGTCTGCAAAAGCTCCGCTTCATCCCCAACCGTGACCCGCCGAGTGGAGGGATCAAGCGAAATCACGTAGAGTGGCTTCCCCACCGCCACCCCGATTCCCCGCCGTTGACCCACGGTAAAATCTGCCACGCCTTCGTGCCGACCGATCTCGACCCCAGCCGAATCAACCAAAACTCCCGACTCAAAAGCCTCGGGCCGAGCCTTCCGCATGAACTCGCGATAGCCGCCTGCCTCACTCACAAAACAAATCTCCTGGCTGTCCGGCTTGTCAGCGACGGGGAGCCCATACTCACGAGCGAGCCGTCGAGTCTCTGCCTTGTCACCCATCTCGCCGAGCGGAAACATCGTGTGCGCCAACTGATCCTGCGAGAGCATGTACAGCACATAGCTCTGATCCTTGTGCCCACCCTTCGACTGAAGCAAAACATGACCCTCGCCGCGCCGTCGCACACGAGCGTAATGCCCCGTCGCCAATGCGTCACAACCGAGCTCCCTTGACATGTTCATCAAGGCCTCGAACTTGACCTTCTTGTTGCAAGTCACACAAGGGTTGGGAGTGCGTCCACGGGCATACTCGTCGACAAACTCGTCGATCACTGTCTTCTTGAAGGCATCTTTGAAGTTGACGACATAGTGAGGGATGTCGAGCATCGTCGAACACCGCCGCGCGTCTTCGACTGCTCCCAGTGAACAACAACCGGCATGGCGAGGGTCAACTTGGCTCTCCTGCCAAATCTGCATCGTGACACCGATCACGTCATGCCCGCGATCTTTCAAGAGAGCAGCCACGACTGCACTATCGACACCACCGGACATCGCCACACAAACAGTCTTACGCTTTGCCAGCCTACTTCCCCCAAATGAGCTCTTTATACGGGCTCTCGTGGATCACAGCCATCAGCCGACGGCTAGAAACAGCCTTCGGCTCAACTCCCTTCGCAAGGATCAGGAACGTCGGAGTCTGCTTGATGTTCAATCGCAAGGCCAAGTCAAGATCTTCCGTGACCGCCTTAGCGGAAGACGATGTCTTGTTCAACGCTGCATTGATATCGTCGATCTTCAAACCCGATTCCATAGCGATTTGCTTGACTCCGCCCACCGATTTCATACGCTCGGTATTGTCCTTATGAAACGCATAGTCTAAGAACTTCCAAAACAGTCCCTTTTGGGCTGCTAGCTCAGAGATTGCAGCCGCGTGAACGCTGGTCTCGTGACCTTTTATTCCTGGAAGTGGGTAGTTTCGGAACCCCCACCGTATTTTCCCATTAGCTTCCTTATAAAGTTCTGTCATTGCTGGTGCAATGTCTCTACAGGCGCCACAGTTAAAATCTGCAAATTCAATGATCGTGACGGTCGCTGAAGAATCGCCACGCACTTTTTCTTTGACAGGCAAAATCTCAGCCTCTGTCAGACTGCCGACTGTAGGTTTCGGGGTATCTGACGCCTTCTCCATGATCGCTGAGACGGACGCCGCCGCCCCTAGGGCCAAAATAGCGCAAGCCATCGGGAACAGCGAATCGGCCTTGGTCGGCAAGATGTCCGGTGGCTCACACGACCACAGCCATCCCGTCATGATGAGGCTTGCAGTCATGATGACAGCAGAGGCTATGCACCAATCACACTGAGCTTTGATGACTGTCACAGCTGTGGACATGAAGTACAGGCTCGCGAAGAATCCGAAAATCGTCCCGAGAATGCTGATGTTCGTCAACAATTTCCACCTCGACTTTCCAACCAGCGGACGGGCAATGGAAAGACCGGCAAGTAACAAGTACCCGACAAGCCCGATAACTGCGACAGGCACCATGTAAAAGAGTGATGTCTCATGCTTTGCAACTGACTCGCAACCTCTCGAAACTCCACACGGTACAGACTTGTCAGTCAAGTGCGCAATCGTCAACACCGTCGCGACGAAAACACCCGCCCAAGCCAAGAACCCCACAACTCGGTTAGCAAGGACAGCAAAGTTGTTCACACGTCCGGACGCTTCTGATTCGGCAACGACACTCACATCCTGATTATACGTTGACTGACTCACGTTCAACTGGAACCATCCTGGTATCCTGTTGGTTCCACGCCATGCCCGAGACTCTCATGCGTCCAGGCTCCCTACCCACCCTCGAACGGCGCGGCACCGTGCGGGGGACCTATTTCGTCCAAACTTGGGGGTGCCAAATGAACGAAGAAGACTCCGAACAAATAGGTCTCTATTTGCAGGATTTAGGGTTTGTACCTGCACAAACCCCCCGAGAAGCCCACATTGTCCTCCTGAACACATGCAGTGTCCGCAAGAAACCCGAGGACAAAGCGTTTTCGTTTCTTGGCGAACTCAGGGAAATTAAGCAGTCCCGTCCAGAAATGGTGGTCGGCGTGGCTGGATGCATGGCTCAACTCCGGGCCGACGAGATCAAGCGTAGAAACCCATTTGTTGATTTTGTCGTCGGGACAGCCCAGATCGCATCGATTCCGGGTTTGGTCGAAGAAGCGCTGCAGACTCGCAAGTTCGCCAAGCGAATCGACCTTCCACCTCGAACTGGGGCTATCGTGACCGACATCCCCCAACGCAACCTGGAACGGGGCGGAAAGCTCAAAGCCTTCGTCCCGATCCAATACGGTTGCGACAAGTTCTGCTCGTTCTGCATCGTTCCCACCACCCGAGGCCGCGAAAGATCCAGGCCGACAGAACACATTGTCGAAGAGGTTCGGCGCTTGGCTGAACTTGGCACAAAAGAAGTGACGCTTCTCGGACAAACGGTCAACTCTTACGGTAAAAACTTAGCCGAAGGGCGTGTTCCCTTCTCTTCTCTTCTTAGACTTCTTGCTGGAATTCCAGGGATCGAGCGACTGCGCTATGTTTCGCCCTACCCCCGCGACTTCAAAACCGATGTCATCGAGGCGATTCGAGAGGTTCCAGAAGTCATGGAGCATTGCCATATGCCCCTTCAAGCCGGGGACGACGGACTTCTCAAGAGGATGAAACGGCTCTACACCGTCGATTCGTTCGGAGATATAGTCTCAGACTTACGCAAATCGATGCCTGACATCGGACTGACCACAGACATTATTGTCGGTTTCCCTGGCGAAACCGACACGGAGTTCCAAGCCACACTAAGCGCGATGGAAAGGTTCAGGTTTGACGGCGCATACATGTTCAAATACTCTCCAAGACCAGGGACGCCTGCCGCCGAAATGGAACAGGTGAGCAGAGAAGTCTCCGAAGCCCGACTGAAAGAGTTGATGCGAGTCCAAGACAAGATCACGCTCGAAAAGAACGAGGAACAAATCGGACGAGAGTTCGAAGTCCTCGTAGACGGACCGTCAAGAAGAGACCCCACAAGACTCCAAGGCTACACCCGGTGCTTCCGGATGATGCACTTTGAAGGTGATGCGGGCCTTAAGGGGCAATTGGTGATACTACGGGCCACAGAGCCCCACCATTGGGGATTGAGCGGCGAGTCGATCTAGATACGGGGTTCCTGTCATGTGGGATTGCACTATCGCTTTGCTTTTGGCTCCAAACGTAAATAATTGAAGTAACATGGAATAGACAGGATATTAACACGGAAACCACAAACATGGCAGACTTGACAAATTCTCATTCGCTCACCGATTTCCAAAGGAATGCACGCGGATTCATCGAGGGATTGAACCAGACCAAACGACCCTTGCTACTTACGGTGAACGGAAAAGTGCAGGCAGTGCTCGTTGACCCTGCCACTTTTCAACAGATGGAGCAGAACTTGGAGCGCGAAAGGCTGATAGCAGCAGTCCTCGAAGGTGAGAAGGACATCGAAGCAGGGAGGACTATGCCCGCTACCGAGGTCTTCTCAGCTCTTCGGGCGAAGCATGGATTTTAATGTCGTCATCACCGACCGAGCACAGGACGATATTGACGAGAACACGCTGTTCATAGCAACCGACTCGCCCAACATGGCTGCAAAATGGAAGAACGAGCTCGAATCACTGATCCTCGCTTTGTCTTCCATGCCGACTCGCTTCCCCTCGTTGCCAGAGTCCTCGAAACTTGAACAAACTTACCGTAGCGCGGCCCATTATTCTCACAGGGTGGTGTTCCGGATTGACGAAACTACGAACACGGTTTTCATTGTCAGAGTCTATCACGGTGCTAGAAAACCTCTCGCACAAGCAGATGTGGACCAAGCATAGGCATCGGGCACTTTGGAGCTCCCAAGGCTAAACTTGATGTTTCTTTGAGCTAATTTCAGGTCAACTTGATGGACAACTAGGAAACTGGAAACCGGCTCAACTACAAGACTGCAAAGTCATGCCTTGCGGCTTATCAATTTTCTAATATCCAAGTTCAACATTGATCGGACGCAAACCCGAGTCTGAATTGTGAATCCCCCGCACGAGCTCGCTCAAAGCAGCCATCCGCGAAGACTCCGTGCCAACGACGGTGCCACCATTGTGCGGACTCATCACGACATTGTACAACTCTTGAAAAGGAAACTTACTCGGAGCAGTGTCTGAGTTCGAGTTAGGATATTGCCACCACACGTCCAACCCTGCGCCGTGTAGATGTCCTGACCGGAGACAATCGTACAGGGCTTCTTCCTCAATGATCGGTCCTCGGCCAATGTTGACCACGATCCCCTCTTTGGGCATCGACTCCAATGCGGCGCGGTTGACAAGGCCTTCCGTCTCGGGAGTCAGTGGGGCGCAGACCATCAAGACCTCAGATTCAGAGATCAATCTAGAAAAAGCCGACTGTTCAAAGACCTTGACTTCACTGTCGACTAACTGCCCAGTTCGCCGTTTCACCGCAGACACCTTCATACCGAGTGCCGAACACACCTTGGCGACCCGCTTGCCAATCTCCCCATATCCGAGAACAAGCACGGATCTGCCATCAAGTTGCAACGCATCTGAGGTGTCAAACCGTGGCGACCAGAGCCCACTTCTCATCGACCGATCATTGACGACCGTCAACTTTGCAACCGCCATCAACAGCTCGATCGCTTTCTCTGCGGTCGCAGCCGCGTTATGGTGCAGGTTGTAGACTTTGAGTTCCGGCCGGGTCAAAAGACTCTCTCGTGAAGCCGGAATCAGCCCCGCAAAGGGGATGATGACGACCTTGAGATCGACCAAGGATGCGAGGAGTTCGGGTGTCGGTCGGCCTGAAACAAGAATTTCGGTATCGCTAGGCGCCTCTCCAAGCGTGACGACAAAGCCATCTGGCAGAGAATCACGAAACACCTGCACCACCCCCGGCTCGACATCAAAAAGCAGGTGAACGCGCATGACGACATTATCCACGTAAAACCGATCCGCACTAGGCAAGGCCACATCGAAGTTTCGATCACCGGTACTCTGCAAAACATGTCGCTCTTGAACGTCCCGATCGGAGACAAATCACCCCTCGAAGTCAACGTCATCATCGAGATCCCCAGGCTCAGCCAGAACAAATACGAAATGGATCCAGATTGGGGTGTCATGCGGTTGGACCGAGTGCTTTTCTCTCCGCTCCACTACCCCGCCGACTACGGCTTCATCCCCCAGACCAAGTATGAAGACGGCGACCCCGTCGATGCGCTGGTGCTGATTTCTCGACCGACTTTTCCTGGGGTGGTTCTAGATGCGAGGCCAGTCGGTGTCTTAGAGATGCGCGACGGCGGCCTGCCCGATGAGAAGATCCTTTGTGTCGCAACCCACGATCCCAGGTTCAACACGCGATACAGCATGAAGGATATGAACCCCCACACTCTCGCCGAAATCGTCCACTTTTTCGAGGTCTACAAGGCTCTAGAGAACAAAGAGGTCGAAATCCTAGGTTGGAAGGACGTCGAGGTCGCCCATGAGATTCTAAAAAAATACAGGCTCCCCTAATGGAGTCGGGACCTCCAGGTCCTAAAGCCCAACGACCACAAAATGGAGCCGCGACCTCCAGGTTCCGAAGCCCAACGACCACAAAAATGGAGTCGGGACCTCCAGGTCCCGAACTGAAGAAGACAAAATCACTCCAGCCAACCAGACCCGATCGAACCCATTTTCCAATCAGCAGGTTGCCCACATAACTTAGCCGCTACTGGATTCCATTCGATATAGGATTTTATTGCCTCGTAGTGCCGAGCATTCCTAGCAAATCGGTCAAAATAGTTCTCCTGCCAAAAAGCACCATTCACATCAAGTATCCGGTTGCACATCTTGCCTGAGTACGATTTGATCGATTTGACGATCACAGGCAAACTGTGAGTTTTCATGGGAGTCAGCAACAAATGCACATGGTTCGGCATGATTGCCCAAGAATGCAATACATAGCTCTTGCGGTGGCCGAACGTAATGCAATCCTGCACGACCTTCGCGATATCCCTTCGATTCAGCCAACACGCCCCAAGTCCTTTGTCCAAAACTCTCTCGCAGTTTCTCCTCAAGCAGGCCGCTCTTTTGTCTTCAGGCAAGAAGTCTAAATGAGACCTCAAATTGTCCAGAACTTCGGCTGGGAGAGAATCTTCAAGCCGAAAAGTGAGGAATTGAGCCACTTCCCCACCATCAAAGTGAGGCAACCTACCGCTCTTATACCAACCCTTGAGTTGATCGTTCATCTTAGTCTGCGAACAGTTTTGTCGGAACCAGGAGGTTCCGACTCCATTTGCAGCCTCTTGGAGCAACGCTCTCCCAAATTCTCACTGTCGGAACCTGGAGGTTCCGACTCCAGTTAAAGTGCCGCTAGTCGCCAAAAGAGATGGGCATAGATTCGGCTCATCTTGTAGAGGCTCTCGATCGCACATCTCTCGTCTGTCTCGTGCGCATCACCATCCCCTTCCCATCCAGTTCCGATGCTGACTGTGTTCGGAACGGCGCGCGCGTAGGTGCCTCCTCCCATCGTTCCGGGCTCTTTCATATCCCCAGTCTCCTCCCGGTAGACTTCACAAATCGTCTTAACCAGCACATGGTCAATTGGGAAATAGAGTGGGGGAGAATCTGAGAAAGATGCAATCTTGAACTCACCCGTGAGTTTCGCCAGGTAGTTCTCACAATGCTCTCGAAGTTCGGCCCCGTTCCAAGTAACCGGATATCGGACGTTGACCGTCAGAAGTACTTCGTTCGCGTCGCTTCCTACCACTCCCATGTTGGCAGTCAGTGCCCCACTTTGCTCGTCGGAACCAGAGACTCCAATCCCGTCCCCACCGATGTGTCCAATTTCCATCAGTTCTTCATAACTTTTCTGGTTAGAAAGTGGAGATATCTCTCGTAGGAAACGGAAAACTCGGGTCGCAGCGTTGTCTCCACCGCCAGGAAACGCACCGTGACAAGCCTTGCCAATCGCCACAATCGAAATCTCATGCTCATCCCAAGTTGCGGTCACGTTGCGATCCCAGCCATCCTTGATCTTTTCCTCTACATGGCTACGAGCAGAATCTGACACTCGGACCCGTGCCCGGCAAGAGTCGATCACGATATTCGGCCTTTGACCACCCTCAACGCTCAAAAGCGTCAACTCACCAGTCACCAATGGTCGAGAGATCACAAAATTGGCGATCCCTTTTTCACCGTGGATACAGGGCCATCCCGAGTCTGGGGCGACCCCCAAAGTCGGTGCCTCCTCGGTCTGCATATAGCGCTCGACGCATTTGAACCCAGATTCCTCGTTACACCCAAAAACAGACCGCATCCGCGTGCCGATTTCTGGGAAGCAAGCTTGAATCGCACGCATAGCGAAGAAACTTGCGATTGTCGGCCCTTTGTCGTCAACGGCACCACGCGCATAGACATATCCGCCGTCGATTTCGGCCCCAAAGGGTTCGTGCTTCCAACCTGGCCCGACGGGGACGACGTCCAGATGGCCAAGGGACATGACCATCTTTTCGCCTGACCCGAATTCTGCCCATCCACAGTAGCCTTCGATATCTTTCGTCGCCATTCCAGTCT
>Ga0163144_10027124_pt1 | contig 11103 bp, 8 predicted proteins | sample OliLak19BULKMAT1_FD_123175 | JGI IMG/M metagenome (GOLD analysis project Ga0163144, IMG submission 123175) | Freshwater microbial mat bacterial communities from Lake Vanda, McMurdo Dry Valleys, Antarctica - Oligotrophic Lake LV.19.BULKMAT1 | ecosystem: Environmental > Aquatic > Freshwater > Lake... | reverse complement strand
TATTGTTCATTGGTAAGTTTTATCTGCCGCCGTTTCACATCAAGCTAGAGAAATCGATTGAGCTTTCAACGGAAGACCAAAACGTTGTCATTAAAGGGCGACTCGATTTTTTGTTGCTCAATCGGCAGCTTTGGGTAACGGTGATTGAGTCAAAGCAGGTTGCTTATTCGGTCGAAGCAGGGCTAGATCAGATTTTGGCGTATATGTTGGCAGCGCCACATCAAAACACGGTGTTTGGCATGATTACATCGGGTGGCAGCTTTATGTTTCTGAAGCTGGTTAAAGGTGCTGTGCCACAGTATGCAACTTCTAATATTTTTGATCTTCGCAATACAGGCAATGAACTATATGACGTTCTGAGCATTCTCAAACGGTTGAGCCAACTGACAGGATGAGGATTAAAAGTGAGCCGTCCGTTTATTTCCTTTATCGAAACTCAGTTCCCCATTTCAAAGCTGTCAAAGGAAAGCTATAAGGAGCGGAAATCCAAGTACAGCCAAACTTTGACGGGTTTGGGGAAATGGTGGGGACGCAAACCACTAATTCTCGTTCGAGCAGTCATTTTAGGATTGTTGCTACCTGCGACAGACGATCCCAAAAAAGATCGAGAGATTTTCCTCAAAATCTTGACGATGGATGATGAGGGACTCTGGCAACGCAAGGCTAAGCAAATTGCTTTGAAGGATGCTTACGGCTTATTAAGTGCTTCAGAACGCAAAAAATGGTTTGACCCAGATTGTGAAGAGACTAAGCCTAAACTGAAGAAAGGTATTCAAACAGAAGAGAGAGAAGCTTTACAACGCTTCATTTTCGATCGCTTGTCATACGATGACAAACTGGTTTATTGCGATCGCCCCGAACAGATTGATGGAGCGTCTGACAAAGCTTGGGAAGAGATTAATGCCTATCTAGGTACAACTGCAACCAATCTACCTGAGTTGGTTCAGCAGTTGGGAATGAAACAGTTTGGTCATGTGCCTCGTGTGGGAGATGCTTTTTGTGGTGGTGGAAGTGTGCCCTTTGAAGCGGCTCGAATGGGCTGTGAGGCGTATGGCTCAGATCTAAATCCAGTGGCGGCTTTATTGACTTGGGCAGCTCTAAATATTGTGGGTGGTGGCGAAGAAGTTGCTGCACAGGTACGGCAGGCACAACAACAAGTTTATGAGGCGGTCGATCGCCAAATTACAGAATGGGGCATTGAACACAACGAAGCGGGTTGGCGGGCAGATGCATATTTGTATTGCAACGAGACGCAATGCCCCGAATGTGGCTGGATGATTCCTCTAGCTCCGAGTTGGGTGATTGGTGAAAAAACTCGCTGTGTTGCCAAGCTAAAACCAGACTCAGCCAATAAGCGGTTTGATATTTTAATTGAATCTGATGTTTCTGCATCCGAAATGGTAGCCGCGCAAATAGCAGGAACGGTCAAAGACTCAAAGCTAATTTGCCCCAATCCTCATCCAATCGACGAAGACGGAAATCAGCCTTCCCAAGAAACACCCATTTCGCTGATTCGGGGACGTGAGGGATTACGGCGATGGGAAAACAGTGACTTGATTCCTCGTCAGAACGATGTTCTGCAAGAACGGCTCTATTGCATTCGGTGGGTCAGAACGTATTTTGATGAGAAAGGAAAAGAACGCACAGAACGGTATTACCGCGCTCCTGACCAGCAAGATTTCGATCGTGAAGCCAAAGTCTTAAAGCTCTTGGAGAAACACTTTCACGATTGGCAGGAGAAAGGCTACATTCCTAGCCGTCCAATTGAGCCAGGAGAAAAAACAGATGAGCCAATTCGTACAAGAGGCTGGACTCACTGGCATCATCTTTTCAATCCCAGGCAATTGCTTGTTTTAGGTCGTTTCTTTGAGGAGATTTTCTCAGGGTTGGATTTTGAGATTCACAGCATAGCTCTCAATGTTTTAGGCGTTGGGCGATGTTGTGATTATGATGCAAGATTATCTCGTTGGCATTCCAACGCTGCGAATGAAAAAAGCGAGCAGGTGTTTAGCAATCAAGCCTTAAATACATTACTGAACTATGGCGTTAGGACAACCCTTAGCTTAAGCTCTGTTTTCTCAATAGAATGCCCAAACACTGACGCTATAAACAATGGAAGAATTGAAACTTTTGATGCTAGAAAATGCAGCACAATCTGCGATCTCTGGGTAACTGATCCTCCCTACGCAGATGCAATTAATTATCACGAATTAACAGAATTCTTTTTAGCTTGGTATGACAAACCGCTACAAAGACTATTTCCTAAGTGGTACACCGACAGTAAACGTGCCCTTGCAATTGTGGGAAAAGACGAAAGCTTTCGCAAGAGCATGGCAGACTGCTACGGCAACCTGGCAGACCACATGCCAGCCAACGGCTATCAGGTTGTCATGTTTACCCATCAAGATGCCGGAGTATGGGCAGATCTCGCCCTCATCCTTTGGGCATCCGGTTTGCGCGTCACCGCTGCCTGGTGCATCGCCACCGAAACCAGTTCTGCCCTCAAAGAAGGCAACTACGTCCAAGGCACTGTTCTGCTCGTCCTCCGCAAGCAAACCTCCGACGACACCGCCTTCCTCGACGAGATTTACCCCAAAGTCGAGCTAGAAGTGAAACGCCAACTCGACTCCATGCTGGCACTCGAAGACGAAGAAGATCCCAACTTTGGCGACACCGACTACCAGCTTGCCGCCTACGCCGCCGCCCTGCGCGTCCTGACCCAATACCAAAACATCGAAGACATCGACATTGCCTACGAACTCTCCAAGCCCCGCAAGAAAGGCAGCGAGAAATCCGAAATCGAGAAAATCATCGATCAAGCCGTCGTGATCGCCTGCGATTACCTCGTCCCCAAAGGCTTCGACACCTTCGTCTGGAAAAGCCTCACCCCTGAAGAACGCTTCTACCTCAAAGGACTCGACATCGAAAGTCACGGCGAATATCGCACCGGAGCCTACCAGGAACTGGCTCGCGGCTTTGGCTTAAAAGACTACAAGCCCTTCCTCGAAAGCGGCAAAGCCAACCAGACCCGCCTCAAAACCGCCACCGAATTCACCACCAAAACCTTAAACGACGTAGGCTTTGGGGCATCCTTAGTCCGTAACATTCTCTTCGCCATCCGCGAAACCGTCCGCAGCGAATCCACCCAGCAGGGCAAATCCTGGCTCCGCGCCGAAGTCCGCGACTACTGGAACCAACGGAAAACCGCCATTGAAATCCTTCGCTACCTCTCCACAATGAGCTTCAAGATGGGGCACTGGGCAGTGGATGCAAAAGCAGCCGAGATTCTGGCAGGGGCGTTAGAGAATGACAGTGTGTGAACGCAGATGGACGCAGATGAACTGAAGACTTAATCCAGGAGACTAGAAAAATGGAAGCTGTAGAGTTTCAGACAGAAATTAAGAATGGAGTGATTGAAATTCCGGTAGCCTATCAATCTGCATTAGCAGAGGGCATTCAGGTTAAAGTAATCGTTTTGAAGCAACAGCGTCAAGAACACATCCAAGCCTTCAAAACACTATTAAAGGAGACCCAGGCACTTCCTCAAGCTCAAACCATCACTGAAGCAGAAATCGCCGTTGAAATTGAGGCTTATCGGTCTGGCACATGAAAATTGTGATTGATACCAATATTCTTGTTTCGGCAGCATTGCGCGATCGCGACCCCGAAGTCGTCATTTTGTTTGTACTGGAACAGAAAGATCATCAGTGGATTGTCTCCTCTGAAATTTTAGAAGAGTACAAGACCGTTCTCAGCCGAAAACGCCTCGATTTATCTGAAGCAACGAAACAGCGATGGTTCTATTTGCTGGATGCCCTGACAACTCTAGTTGAAGTCAAGCTTGAGATTGAATTTCCTCGCGATCAAAAAGATGCCAAGTTTATAGCCTGCGCTTTGGCTGCGAACGCTGAATTTTTCATCACAGGTGACAAAGACTTCACCGAAGCCCAACGCCTACTATCCACAACCATCGTTTCAGTCTCGCAATTCAAACAACTCGTCATTGACACAACCCTCTAGATTTTTGCCCCTCTTTCATCCTCTTTCATCCGCGTCCATCCCCGTTCATCTGCGTTTGCAATGATCAACCGCTTCTCCTCCCGCCGCACCAAACTCGATCAAACCTTCCTAAACCAACGCCTTCAAGAAGCGCAAGCCTACGATCGCATCGCGGGTTACTTTCGCTCCTCCATCCTAGAAGTGGCAGGCGAAGCGCTAGAAAGCATCACCGGACAAATTCGTGTCATCTGCAACTCTGATCTCAACGTTCAGGATGTTAACACTGCCAAAGCTGCCAACTATGCCATGCGGCGAGAATGGTGTGCTTCTGAACCAGAGAAATATAGCGAAAAAGCCAAGCCTCGCTTTACCCGCCTCTATCAGTTTTTGCGATCGGGCAAGTTGCAGGTCAAAGTGCTGCCCCGTGAAAAATTTGGTTTGGTGCATGGCAAAGCCGGAGTCGTCACAATGGCAACCGGGGCGAAGACCGCCTTCATGGGCAGCACTAACGAAACCTATGATGCCTGGAAACTTCACTATGAGCTTGTTTGGGAAGATAATTCCCCAGAAGCCATTCAGTGGGTGCAGGAAGAATTCGATGCCCTGTGGCATCACCCATTGGCAGTTAACCTGGCTGATTTTGTTATTGAAGACATCGGTCGGCTTTCCCACCGGAGTGTCTTCCCCAGTGTCGAAGTTTGGCGCGAAGAAGCTGATCCCGGTGCTCCTATCATTGAAACCCCCGTCTATCGTCAAGAGTATGGACTTTGGGCACACCAGAAATACTTCGTCAACCTGGCGTTTGAGGCGCACAAAGGTCCTCACGGAGCCAGGTTCGTGCTGGCAGACATGGTAGGGCTTGGCAAAACCATGCAACTCGCCCTCTCTGCGATGCTCATGGCACTCTACGGCGATAAGCCCGTCCTCATCCTGGTGCCCAAGCCGCTGCTCTGGCAATGGCAAGAAGAAATGCTCAACCTGCTCGAAATGCCGAGCGCCGTCTGGAATGGCAAACAATGGGTTGATGAAAACGGGCTGGAGTATCCTGCCGCTGGTGCAACTGGAATTAAAAAATGCCCCCGTCGCGTCGGGATCGTTTCCCAAGGTCTCATCACTAGCAAGACCGAAGCCGCTAACTGTCTAAAGCAGCTTGATTATGAATGCATCATCGTCGATGAAGCGCATCGCGCCCGTCGTGCCAACTTAGGGCTCGATCGCGAAGCGGAGAAACCCACTCCTAACAATTTGCTGGCGTTCTTATGGGCGATCGCCCCTCGTACCAAAAGTCTACTGCTGGCAACCGCGACCCCTGTGCAAATGTATCCCGTTGAAGCTTGGGACTTGCTCAATATCCTTGCCATTGGTAATGACGCTGTGTTGGGCACCGGTTGGAGCAACTGGCGGCAGGCAAACGAAGCGTTGGCAATGGCAATGGGTCAAGCTGAACTGCCCGAAGATGATCAGGATCGCTGGCGCTGGATTCGTAACCCACTCCCGCCTGGGTCTGAAGCGATTGACTTTAAGAATATTCGTCGCACGCTGAAAGTCTCTGATGCAGTGGCGGTTGCTCCCGGCGATGCCTGGAATAAGCTCAGACAGCCTGATAAAGACCGGATTCGCAGACTGACACGAGACTTTGGTCCGCATCATAATCCGTTCATCCGTCACATTGTCCGCCGCACACGAGACTACCTCGAAACGACGATTGAACCCGAAACAAACGAACCCTATCTCAAACCTGTCAGAGTCAAGCTCTATGGCGAGACTCCTCAAGAGTCCATTCCACTGCCCCTTTATTTGCGCGATGCCTACGCGATCGCCGAAGAGTTTTGTGAACTGCTGGGGCAGCGCATGAAAGGGTCTGGCTTCCTGAGAACACTGCTGCTCAGACGAGTCGGAAGCACGATCTGCGCTGGTATGAACACAGCTAAAAGTATGTTGGGAGCCTGGGAAGATATTGAGGAAGACGATGATGAAGATGCCATTCCAGACGACAACCCCAAATCTCTGACTCCATCCGAGCGGCAGAAGCTGGAGCAATTTCTTGACAAACTAGAGGCAAATCAAGAAGCTGATCCCAAATATGACGTTGTGCGCCGCTTGTTGATCGAAGAGGGGTGGCTAGAAGAAGGCTGTATCATCTTCTCTCAATACTTTGACTCCATTCGCTGGTTAGCCGATCAACTCTCCCGCGACCTCGTTAAAGGAGAAGCAATCGGTATTTATGCAGGGGGGCAAAAGTCTGGTGTGCTTGTCGATGGCGTTTTTACCCGCAAGGAGCGAGAAAGCCTCAAACAAATGGTGCGGCGAGGCGAGGTGCGCTTGCTATTAGGTACAGATGCGGCGAGTGAAGGGCTAAATCTACAGCGACTCGGCACTCTGATCAATCTTGACCTCCCGTGGAATCCCACCCGCCTGGAGCAACGCAAAGGACGCATTCAACGGATTGGACAGCTTCGAGATGTCGTTCACCTCTACAATATGCGCTACAGAGGCTCTGTTGAAGACCGAGTGCATGAACTGTTAAGCAATCGCCTAGAAGCCATCCATCAACTCTTTGGACAAATCCCTGATGTGCTAGAAGACGTGTGGGTGCAGGTGGCTCAAGGCAAAATTGAGCAAGCGAAACAAACCATCAACGCAGTACCTCAAAAGCATCCGTTTGAATTCAAATACCATCAGGTCAAAAAAGTGCCCTGGGAATCTTGTGCCACGGTGTTAAGCGCCAGCGATCGTAGACAGCACCTGCTCCAGGGATGGTAGCACCTCTTGGCGATCGTAGGGACAAACCCGGTGTTTGACTAGCTGTAGCACATTCGCCAACAGCATCCACTGCACCTCAAACCCCAGATGTCGTGTTCGGCGCTTTGTGTCGTCGATCTGGCGCTTCGCGTCGTGTGATCTAAATCGCTGCAATCTTTGCTCTGTCTAGCTTTGAGCGATGTAGTATGGCACTTTTGTTGCGTCCGGCGCTTTGTGTCGTCGAGTTTTCCCTGCCCCGTTCCGCGCTTTGTGTCGTGTTTGCCAATGAGAAATGGTTGGAGCGGTTTGGCTAAGGGACTTCCAAACTCCTTACTTGTATGCCTCTTGTACAAGTATATGCGTATACGTGAAGTAAGCAAGTGCGTACAAAATATATCTCAAAGCTTCAGATCTGTCGATTAACACATTAACTGCGTGCGGTTCGTTTAATGGCAAAAGTGCGGTATTTAGCCCGTCAATAGCCACTAGAGCCAAGTCACCTAAGACTAGCTTAACTATCCGATTGATGAGAGTGAAAGACTCGCCCTCAAGACTCATGAGTGACTCCTGATCTGCCCCCACCGACGCGACTCGGCATTCGCGAGAGTGAAGCGGGGAACAGGGCTGAACCAGAGCCGCATTGCACGGTACACTGCGGCTAACAGGGAGTTCCTAAGGTGAAACAGAGCCTAAGAAAGCAACCTAATTTGAGACAGACGCAAGCCTCAGTCTGATCTTGCCTAGTCTAATCCCGCCGCATTTTGCAGTTGATAGCGGTAAGAGTCAGGGGTCTAGGCGGTTGAAGAGGCTACACCTAAGGGAACCAACAATCGAACGGATGGAACGAATAAAAACGTGTCTGAGGTCTACGGGTGGTCGCATCCGTGGTAGACCAGACGAGCGGCTTAAGCCCTCAGACATGGGTAGGACAGCGAGTAACTTCGCTGCGGTGTCCAGAATACACAACTCGAAGCAGATTATGGTTAGACACAGCAGGAATGCTAGTGAACTATGGCAGATGATGCCTTGGAAGCAATTCCGAGTCAATCTATGCCGACTACAGAGGCGAGTGTACAAAGCAGTTTTAGTGGGCGACAAGCGCAAAGCTCGGTCAATACAGAAACTAATCCTCAAATCTCAAGCTGCAAGACTACTAGCAATACGACAGGTAACACAGCTAAATGCTGGGAAAAAGACTGCTGGTGTTGATGGAAAAGCGTCACTAACTTTTGAAGAACGCTTAGACCTAAGCAACAAAATTAGAACGAACTTCAACATATGGAAGCATCAAGATTTACGAGAGCTTGACATTCCTAAAAAAGATGGCACGACTCGTACTCTTAAAGTACCCACAATCGCAGACCGTGCTTGGCAGTGTCTCGCCAAGTATGCCTTAGAACCCGCCCATGAAGCTACTTTTCACGCGAGAAGCTATGGATTTAGGAGCGGACGAGCAGCTCATGATGCTCAGAAAATTCTGTTTCTCAATCTTCGGTCTTTTGCGGACGGTATCAACAAACGAGTGATCGAATTAGATATCGAAAAGTGCTTTGATTGGATTGACCACAGCTCAGTGATGAAAAACCTAATAGCCCCATCCGGCTTAAAGCTAGGTATCTTCAGATGCCTCAAAGCTGGCGCAAATGTAGGCTTTCCTCATCAAGGAACACCACAAGGGTCTCCGGTCAGTCCATTATTAGCGAATATTGCATTAAATGGGATAGAGGAAATTCATCATAGCGTACGCTATGCGGATGATATGGTGTTTATTCTGAAGCCCGAAGACAATGCAGAGATCATACTTGCCAAAGTTGTCGAATTTCTTGCAGAGAGAGGGCTGAGAATCAGCGAAAGGAAGACCAAGCTAACTGCTACGACAGATGGCTTTGACTTTCTTGGATGGCACTTCAGGGTGCAAAGCAATGGAAAGTTTAGATGTATCCCTTCAACGGATAACTATAAAGCTTTTCAGAAGAAAGCAAAAGCTATCGTCAATACCTCAAACTATGGCGCTAGAGTCAAAGCTCAGAAATTAGCTCCTCTAGTTAGAGGGTGGAGAAACTACCATCGCTACTGCAAAATGGACAGTGCTAGAAATAGCTTATGGTTCATCAATCACAGAGCATGGACAGTTTTCAACGAGGAAACGAAGCAGGACAGAGAATCAACTACTCGGTTGATTAGGAAAGCCTTCCCAGTGGTGCCTTACTCCGAAAACAAACACATCAACGTCAAAGGCAATAAATCACCTTTTGACGGCGACCTCACCTACTGGAGCGAACGTAACAGTAAGCTCTATGGGGGAGAAACCTCTAAAGCCTGTAAAAGGCAAAGCCACACATGCGGCTCCTGCGGTCACAAGCTTCTATCGGATGAAAGAGTTCACCTCCACCATGCCGATGGGAATCATGACAACTGGAAAAAGAATAACTTAGTGGCAATTCATCAGAGCTGCCACGATTATCTGCACATGGGCATAGTGCAAACTTAGGATATCGGGAGCTGGATGCGGTCAAAGCCGCACGTCCAGATCTAAGAGAGAGGGGCGAGGCATAATAGCCTCCCTCGACTCTACCTCAAAGATACTCTAAGCCCTTTGATAGAAGCTTTTAAGGAGTCAATGGATAAGGAGAAAGATACTCATGACGGTAGATTTGGGCTTCATGCGATCTAGCCTTGCCTGACATGAACTCTACCCAAACCTTGCCACTCAAGCCTGATGTCCTCTCATTTGCAGTCTTTTGCACCAGATGCCACGATCGCTCCACAACTTAGTCAAAGCTTTTCAAACCAGTTCTGAAGCGCCAAGCCGAGCAAAGCATCAAGGTTGCTAGTGCTGCTTGCACTGTATGCCCAACGACGCTCTAAGCCCATAAAATACGATTCCAGCGAGAGCGGCTGTGGCGAATTGCGGGTCAGACTTGAATTCAGTCGGTGTGGGTCAACACCTGCTTGCCGCCACTCTTCCGGTGACTTCATCTTGCCCATACCTGCGGGAATGTGCCCCACATAGGCAGCCTCATCTCCTTGTAACCACACACGCATCCTACCCACTAGCTTTTTGTTATAGCCTGTCGGGAGGGTCAGCCACAAAAAGAGCACGGGTTGCTTTGCTTTGCGGTCAAAGCACAACTCGGCACAGACTTTCTGCCCTTTGCCATATTGGATGTTCCGCGTCTGCACACTTTGCGCTACCACCGTTTCTTGCAAGCGTGGATCGAAACGCAGCAAGGTCGCTCTCGTGTGCATGAGTGCACTCTGCTCTGCCGGTCCGCAAGCACCAAGCCAAGCCACGAAGATGTCTGGTGGCGGTGGAAGCTGTGCGTCAAAGCTTGCCCGGTCTAAAGCCTGGTAAGGTAGTTCTAGCGGGATGATCTGTCCGGTTTCGCACTGCGTTAAATGCAGCGCGAAACGGTCGTGATCTTGATGGATGCTAAAGGTCATGAATGCCACTTCTAAGCGGCTGTGCTTTTTGTCGATCCAGTTATGGCGATGAAAGCTGGGGGCGATCGCGATTAAGCGGATGGGTCGCTCATAGTCCACTGCTGTAGAAAAGGGCATTTCTTCTAAAAGGCTGTCATAGTAGCGCGTGATTTGGGGCAGCAGGTAGCGGTCTTCCACATTCTTTAACTCCAGAAGCACCAGTCCACGCTGCTGATCGACTGCCAGCAGGTCACAAATTTCCTCCTTCAAGCGGTATTGCTGGCGCAGGGGGATCAGACCCAATGCCGCTAGGTTTTGCCATAGAAAGTGCTCTAGGGCGGCTTCACTAATGAACTCCCAACCCGTCGCTGTTTGGCGTAAAGCAACGCCTTTCATGATTGCGTCACCGCGAAACAGCCGACCTGATCACGATATGGCGCTAGTAGCAGGCTCACCTTGGGGTACGTCACGCCACGGTGCGGCAACTCTACCAGGAAGAATGCTGCGGGTTCTTTGTTAACCGAACCTGCAAAGGGGCACAAAGCGATCGCAGGGCATCCCGCTGCCAGCCAAGCGGCATGAAAGCGACGTAAATACGTGCCCTGTCCGTAAAACTGAAGGGTATGTGCCTGTTGAGTGTCAAACCAAACTGGCTCTAAGCTTTGTTGAGAAGGCACGACACGCTGTGGTGGTTTGAGATAGCGCACCGCCCCATCAATGAATTTGCCAGTCGCGTCGCTGGCTTTAGAAAAGCGACGAAAGGCTTGCACACTCAGTAAGGTATCAAGCACCCAAAACCCCTTTTCAACCCGGTAGTGTCGCGTCTCTCACTAAATGACCGAAATCTCACGGTAAATGACCACTGGGAAAAGAGCCAAAGCACCTGCGGTGAGTAGATTATAGGTCAATAGCAGTAGACTTTAAATAATCTCACGATAC